>ENA-ORSY01001053-ORSY01001053.1-human-gut-metagenome-genome-assembly--contig:-NODE-1053-length-22080-cov-3.267560_pt1 | contig 22080 bp, 18 predicted proteins | sample MGYA00242193_ERZ509160 | MGnify/ENA primary metagenome ERZ509160 (study PRJEB26280, sample SAMEA2338670) | human gut metagenome | biome: human gut; feature: human-associated habitat; material: faeces...
GTATAAACCCTCTTTTCGTCCTGAGCCGGCGGAAGAACCAGTGGTGGAAGCCAAGAGCACTTATCGGAATCCGGTGATCGATTACAGTTTGCCTGATCCGACCATCATCAAAGCGGATGATGGCTATTTCTACTTGTATGCAACCGAAGATATCCGCAATACGCCGATCCATCGTTCACGCAACTTGGTGGACTGGGAGGAGATCGGAACGGCTTTCACGGAAGAAACACGTCCGACCTTCGAGCCGAAAGGAGGCTTATGGGCACCGGATATCAATTATATTAACGGACAATATGTATTGTATTATTCCATGTCCGTCTGGGGAGGTGAGTGGACCTGTGGGATCGGAGTTGCTACATCCGACAAACCGGAAGGGCCGTTCATTGACAAGGGACCGTTGTTCCGAAGCAAGACAATTCAAGTTCAAAATTCTATAGACCAATTTTTCATGGAGGATAACGGGAAAAAATACCTGTTTTGGGGTAGTTTCCGCGGTATCTATGGGATAGAGTTGTCGGGAGACGGCCTATCTGTTCGGGACGGAGCCAAAAAGAAACAGGTTGCCGGAACCGCCTACGAAGGTACTTACATCCATAAAAGGGGCGATTATTATTATTTGTTTGCCTCGATAGGGAGTTGTTGTGAGGGATTGAAAAGTACCTATACTACAGTTGTAGGCCGTTCTGACAGCCTGTTCGGCCCGTACACCGACAAACAGGGACGACCGATGATGGAAAATCATCACGAAGTTCTGATTCATGGAAATGATGCTTTTGTCGGTACAGGGCATAACTCGGAAATCGTTACGGACGACCGTGGGAACGACTGGGTTCTCTATCATGCCGTGAGCCGTGAACATCCTACCGGACGAGTCCTGATGTTGGATCGGATCCGTTGGAGAGATGGCTGGCCGGAAGTTGAAGGGGCAAGTCCTTCTTTAGAAGCGGAAGCTCCGGAGTTTATTAATTGAAAATTATAATCATTCACAAATCATAAAGTATAAATCATGAAAAAGACCTTATTTGTATGTTGTGCATTGGCACTGGCCTTGGGTGCACAGGCTCAATGGAAACCGGTAGGAGATAAGATCAAGACACCGTGGTCGGAACAGGTAAATCCGGCGAATGTCCTTCCTGAATATCCCCGTCCTCAGTTGGAACGTGGCGATTGGCAAAATCTGAACGGGGAATGGGAATATGCCATCAAACCGGTTGGCGATGTAGAACCGGCAACATTCGATGGTAAGATTTTGGTTCCTTTTGCTGTCGAATCCTCTCTGTCTGGCGTACAGAAAGAAGTTGGCGAAAACAGCGAATTATGGTATAAGCGTACTTTTTCCGTTCCTTCAGCCTGGAAAAATAAGGACATCATGTTAAATTTCGGTGCGGTGGATTGGAAAGCGGACGTGTTTGTAAACGACATCCTGATCGGTTCTCATAAAGGCGGTTTCACTCCGTTCTCCTTCAACATCACTCCGTATCTGACAGGAAAGAACAACCAGAAGCTGGTTGTCCGTGTATGGGATCCTAGTGATAAGGGATATCAACCGCGCGGTAAACAAACTTCCCGTCCGGAAGGCATTTGGTACACACCAGTAACCGGTATCTGGCAGACAGTATGGTTGGAACCGGTAGCTGCTGCCCATGTGACTTCGGTAAAGTCTATTTCCAATATTGACAATAATACGTTGAATGTGACGGTCGGAACTTCCTGCGACTGCAATTCCGGTATCGTAACCGTGAAGGTGTTGGACAAAGGCCAGGTTGTGGCTACGGCCAAAGGTGTTCAAGGAAAGGAATTGCGTTTGTCCGTACAAAACCCGACACTTTGGAGCCCGTCCAATCCTTATTTGTATGATATGACGGTTTCTTTGTCGAAAGACGGAAAGGTGCTGGATGAAGTAAAATCATATACGGCTTTCCGTAAGATTTCTTCTAAACGCGATGCTGCCGGCATTATGCGCATGCAGTTGAATAATCAGGATTTATTCCAGTTCGGCCCGCTGGACCAGGGATGGTGGCCTGACGGACTTTATACGGCTCCGACAGATGAAGCATTGTTGTTCGACATCAAGAAAACAAAAGACTGGGGCTTCAATATGATCCGTAAGCACGTGAAAGTGGAACCGGCACGCTGGTATTATCATTGCGATAAGGAAGGTATCTTGGTATGGCAGGATATGCCGAGCGGCGATCATGGCTCTTATATTTGGGATCACCATGTATATAACGGTGGAAAAGACAATGAACGTACACCTGAATCCAAGGCCAACTATTATCGTGAATGGAAAGAGATCATGGACCTTTGCATATCCAATCCTTCCGTAGTCGTTTGGGTTCCTTTCAACGAAGCATGGGGACAGTTTGAAACGGAAAAAGCGGCTGAATGGACAAAGACTTACGATCCTTCCCGTCTGGTGAACCCGGCAAGCGGCGGCAACCATCGTCCTTGCGGTGATATCTTGGATCTGCATAACTATCCGGCTCCCGATATGTTCCTGTTCGATCCGAAACGTGTGAATGTGTTGGGTGAATACGGTGGAATCGGCCTTCCGGTAGAAAACCATTTGTGGTGGAACAAACGCAACTGGGGATATGTGCAGTTTAAGAACAGCGACGAAGTGACGGCTGAATATGTCAAATACGCCAATATCCTGAAAGATTATGTGAAACGTGGTTTCTCTGCCGCTGTCTATACGCAGACAACTGATGTGGAAGGTGAAGTGAACGGTCTGATGACATACGACCGCAAAGTGATCAAGATCGACGAAGCTGCTGTAAAGAAAGCCAATCAGTCAGTTATTAACGAATTAAAGTAAAAGCATGAAACGGATTAGCATAGCTTTTTTATCTCTTTTTCTGTGCGTGGCCTCTGTCTGGTCTATGCCGCGTCCCGAATATCCCCGTCCGCAGTTCGAGCGGGCGGGTTGGGTCAACCTGAATGGGGAATGGACCTGCTCGTTTGATTTCGGCGGTTCAGGAATGGAACGCGAGTTTTATAAATCGAAAGGTTTTGACAAGAAGATCACTGTTCCCTTCTGCCCGGAAAGTAAATTGTCCGGTATCGGATATATGGACTTTATCAATCATTTCTGGTATCAGCGTCCGATCACGATCCCGCAGGAATGGAACGGAAAGAACATTCTGCTTAATTTCGGTGCGGTCTACTATAAATCGGAAGTCTATATCGACGGAGTTTTGGCTAACCGCCATTTCGGTGGGACTTCCTCGTTTGCCGTGGATATTACTTCTCTGGTAAAGCCAGGCCAGACACATAGTCTGGTTGTTTATGTGGAGAGCGACGTCCGTGGGGCCAAACAAGCAGCCGGCAAACAGAATCTGCAATACGCCTCTTATGGCTGCAACTACACCCGTACGACCGGTATCTGGCAGACGGTCTGGATGGAAGCGGTCCATCCGGAAGGATTGCAATCGGTTCAGCTTCTGACGGATATCGACCAGCAGCAATTGGTGGTTCGTCCCCGTTTCTATAAGGAAGCAGGTGGAAAATTGCAGGTGACATTGAAAGACAACGGCAAGGTGGTTGCCAGCCGGACGGTTTCGGCAAGCTCTCTGTCTTCTGTGGTCCTTCCGGTCAAGAAGATGAAAACTTGGAGTCCGGAAAGTCCTTTTCTCTACGATTTGGAGTACAAAGTATTGGATAAGAATGGAAATATAATTGATGAGGTCAATGGTTATGCCGGTATGCGCAAAGTGCATATCGAAGGCAATAAGATTTATCTGAACAATAAGCCTTACTACCAGCGCCTGGTGCTCGACCAAGGTTTCTATCCCGACGGCATCTGGACGGCTCCGAGTGACGAGGCGTTGAAACGGGATATCGAACTCTCTATGGAGGCGGGTTTCAATGGAGCACGCCTGCATCAGAAGGTTTTCGAAGAACGTTTCTATTATTGGGCGGATAAGATGGGTTATCTGACTTGGGGGGAAGCTTCCAGCTGGGGGATGGATTGTAACGATACGGAAACGGCTCGTAATTTCATTACCGAATGGAGTGAGATTGTGCAGCGCGACCGTAACCATCCGTCACTCCTGATCTGGACGCCGACCAACGAGGAGTTCTGGCCCGACCGTGTGCAATATCCGCGTTTGATGCACGACCTCTACAACCTGACGAAAATGATCGATCCGACGCGTCCTTTCCATGGGGCAAGCGGTGGAACGCATATCGCAACCGATATCTGGACCGTTCATAATTACGAACAGGACCCCGCCAAGTTGAAGGAGAAACTGTATAACGGTGGCAAACTGATGGAAGCTCCGAAATGGGAAATCCATCTGATGCCGATGAATATCGGTTACAACGGCCTGAAATATACCGACCAGTATGCTTTCCCGGAATACAAGAAGGACATGCCTTACTTGGTGGATGAGTTTGGCGGTATCAAATGGAATCCGTCGCAGCAGATGGAGAGCGCCCAGAATACATCCTGGGGATATGGCGAACCGCCTCGTTCCCTGGAAGAGTTCTATGCTCGTCTGGAAGGCCAGGTGGATGCTGTGCTCTCTCTCTCAAATGATATTTGGGGCTATTGCTATACGCAGCTTACGGATGTGGAACAGGAGCAAAACGGTATTTATTATTACGACCGTACCCCTAAGTTCGACATGAAGCGTATCCACACCATTTTCAGTAAGACACCAGAATCAAAATAATAACGGACTAAAAATCAATTAGGGGGCAGGGAATATCCTTGTCCCCTAATTTTTTTTGTGCCTATTCGGAGCGTTGTTTCTCAAAGTGGTAAGGAAAATGCAAAATGATCCTATCCGGACTCTGCCCGTTCTCAAGAAGCAACTGATCCGGAACATACCATAAACTATCTCGGAAGTCATAGTAAACTAATTCAAGGCATATAGCATATTATTTATATGTAGTACTACTTATCACGAATACGTAGTACTATCTATCATCAATTGGTAGTACTACATATGGGCAATTGGTAGTGACTGCCAATAGATACTTTGCTATATGTTATCATTTAGTTCTTGAGGTGTTTGGAGTTAGTTGATGGCATGAAACGAGTTAGTGTACCGGTTATCTGCAGACCGATGTCATTTTAGTCATTTGTCCAGCCATGTTTTGATACGTTTGTTCATTGGCTTTTCAAAATAGTAGTAGGAAAGCAAACATATTATAATCGGTTTTCTTTCTCCTTGGTTTTATAGGCTTTTCTTAACACTCTGCGGGGGAGGAGCCGTATTGTTTAAATCAATTATAATCTGTAACTTTGCCGGATAAACAGAATTTGTAATGAAATATAATACAGAAGAAAAGAAATTGGTTATGCCCGAATATGGACGCAATATACAGAATATGGTGGACTATTGCATTACCATTCAGGACAGGGAAGAACGTAAACGCTGTGCAGACACAATAATCAACATCATGGGAAACATGTTTCCCCATTTACGCGATGTAAACGACTTCAAACATATTCTCTGGGATCACCTGGCTATCATGGCCGACTTCAAATTGGATATCGATTATCCGTACGAGATCGTAAAGAAAGAAGACCTTTACTCACGTCCTCCGCGTATACCTTATAACAATTCGCGTATACGTTATCGTCATTACGGCAAGACGCTTGAGAAAATGATCCAGAAAGCAACCGAATTCGAACCGGGTGTGGAAAAGGACCAGTTGATTAAATTGCTGGCTACCCAAATGAAGAAATCGTTCCTTACCTGGAACAAGGAATCGGAAGATATTCAAAGACCTCGACGAATTGTCGGAAGGTCAGATCATCTTGGATGAAGAGGTACATAAGCTGGCGGAAAGCCGTGATATACTCGCTCGCAACAATACGAACAACAAGAAAAACTATTCACGTAAAGGCCGATGAGTTCATTTGTCATAGAAGGCGGTTACCGGTTGTCCGGTGAGATTGTTCCGCAGGGCGCAAAGAATGAAGCCTTGCAGGTCATTTGTGCAACATTGCTTACGCCGGAAAAAGTGACAATCCATAATGTACCGGATATCCTGGATGTGAATAACCTGATACAACTCCTGCGCGACATGCAGGTGAAGGTGGAGCATCCGGCTGCCGATACCTATACATTTCAGGCCGATGCTGTCGACTTGAACTATCTGGAAACGGACGAGTTTTTGCGTAAAAGCGGTTCCTTGCGCGGTTCGGTGATGATAGTCGGTCCTCTGGTTGCCCGTTTTGGCAAGGCTTTGATCCCTAAGCCGGGAGGCGATAAGATCGGACGCCGTCGTCTGGATACTCACTTTGTCGGTATTCAGAAGCTGGGGGCTTGCTTCAGTTATGATCCTGACCGCCAGCTCTACGAAATAGAGGCGAAGAAGCTGAAAGGCGCCTATATGCTGCTTGATGAAGCTTCAGTGACCGGTACGGCCAATATCTTGATGGCGGCCGTGCTTGCAGAAGGAAAAACAACGATTTATAATGCCGCTTGCGAACCTTATCTGCAACAACTTTCTTCCATGCTGAATCGTATGGGAGCCCGTATTTCGGGTGTCGGCTCCAATTTGCTGACAATAGAAGGGGTTGAGGCGTTGGGTGGCACTACACATACGATCTTGCCGGATATGATCGAAGTAGGCAGTTTTATCGGAATGGCTGCTATGACCGGTTCCGACATCACGATCAAAAATACAGGCTATGATATGTTGGGGATTATTCCCGATTCATTCCGTCGTCTGGGAATTACGGTCGAACAAATCGGTGACGATATCCATGTCCCGACACACGATTCTTATCAGATCGAGACGTTTATCGACGGCTCTATTATGACGATTGCCGATGCTCCCTGGCCGGGACTGACGCCGGACTTGCTGAGTGTCTTCCTCGTTGTGGCGACGCAGGCTGTCGGCAGTGTGCTGATCCATCAGAAGATGTTCGAAAGCCGTCTCTTCTTTGTCGACAAACTGATCGACATGGGAGCGCAGATCATTCTTTGCGATCCGCACAGGGCGACTGTGATTGGGTTGGGCAATCGTTTCAAACTGCGTGGTTCCAATATGGTTTCTCCGGATATTCGTGCCGGCATTGCTTTGCTGATTGCGGCGATGAGTGCCGAAGGTACCAGCCATATCCATAATATCGACCAGATAGACCGTGGATATCAGAATATTGACAAACGGTTGAACGGCATCGGGGCGCGTATTACCCGACTTTAAACATTCTTGTCATGATTAAGAAAGAAGATGTTTTCAAGATAGGACAGTTTGCCAAACCTCACGGCATAAAGGGGGAGATCGCGCTGGTTACAAACAGCGATGTTTTTGACGATTCGGACGATCCGTATATTATATGTGAGATGGATGGGATCCTGGTCCCTTTTTTCATCGAGGAGTATCGCTATAAGACGGATACCGTTATCCTTCTGAAGTTGAAGAATGTGGACGATGAGAAAGCGGCCCGTGAATTTTCCAACCGCGAAGTCTTTTATTCGCTCGATGAAGTGGACAGGGATGACTTGGTGGGAGATATGACATGGGATAGCTTTATCGGTTATCGGGTCATAGACGAACATCATGGCGAAATTGGCGAGATTACTGATGTCGACGAGTCAACCATCAATGTCCTTTTGCAGATCGACCATAACGGCGAAGAACTGTTGTTGCCTGCTGCCAAGGAACTGATCTTGTCTGCCGATCATGAGAATAAGACGCTGGCCGTTTCCATCCCGGAAGGTCTGTTGGATTTATGAAATTGACGAATACACATGGCACAAAAGCAAAGACGAACAAATAAGAAATCATTCTGGCACCGGATTAGGTTTAAATACAAACTGTCTTTCTTCAATGAAGGAACGCTGGAGGAAGTATGGTCTTTCCGGTTGTCACAGCTTTCCGCATTTGCGATGTTGGCCTTGTTTGCTTTCTTGCTGATCGCTTTTACTGCCTTTATCATTATTAAGACACCGATACGGAACTATCTGCCGGGTTATCTGGATGTGGAAGTTCGTAAGGAGATCATGCAGAATGCCTTGCGTGCCGATTCGTTGGAAAGGATGATCCAGATACAATCTCTTTATCTGAATAATGTGGCAGGTATTCTGTCGGGGACGATGCCGATCGATTCGATTCGAGAGATCGATTCGCTGGCACGAGTGAACCCTGACTATGAGATTCCTCAAACAAAGGAGGAAAAGAAGTTTGTAAAGGATTTTGAAGAGGCGGAGAAATACAACTTGGCTGTCCTGGACCCGAATCCGGTTCCTACTGACGGTGTCTTTTTCTACAAGCCTGTAGATGGAGTGGTTTCTTCTCATTATAATGCCAATATCCGGCATTATGGTGTCGACTTGGTTGCAGCCCCGAAGGAAAGCGTGCTGGCTACGTTGGATGGCACGGTGGTCTTTGCCGGCTTCGATCCGAACTCCGGGAATGTGATACAGGTGCAGCATAGGAATGGTTTTTTATCTATTTATAAACATAACGAATTATTGCTGAAAGAGGTGGGCGACCGCGTCGTCGCGGGAGAGGCCATTGCTCTGGTAGGCAATACGGGGAAATTGTCGACCGGTCCCCATCTCCATTTCGAGTTGTGGTATAAAGGTGGCCCAGTCAATCCCGAAGAATATATAGCATTTTAATACGCATGAAAAGAAACTTGGCCATATTAGGTTCTACAGGTTCTATCGGAACGCAGGCTTTGGAAGTAGTCAGCGAACATCCTGACCTTTTTGAAGTATATGCTCTTACTGCCAATAATCAGGTGGATCTGCTGATTAATCAGGCACGTAAATATATGCCTGAAGTGGTGGTAATCGCCAACGAGCAGAAATATCCCGAACTGAAGGAGGCATTGGAAGACCTTCCCATCAAGGTATGGGCGGGTTCGGATGCCATTGCCCAGGTCGTCCAGTCGGAACCGATCGATATGGTGCTGACGGCAATGGTGGGATATGCGGGGCTGAAACCGACGATCGCAGCGATCAAAGCCGGTAAGGTGATCGCGTTGGCAAACAAAGAGACGTTGGTGGTGGCCGGCGAACTGATCACAGCTTTGGCTGTCGAGCACAAAGTGCCGATCCTGCCTGTAGACTCTGAACATTCTGCCATTTTCCAGTGTTTAGCGGGAGAGTGGGAGAACCCAGTGGAAAAGATATTGCTGACGGCTTCCGGCGGTCCTTTCCGTACCAAGACAATGGAGGAACTGGCTGTCGTGACCAAGGCACAGGCGTTGAAGCATCCCAACTGGAGTATGGGGGCGAAAATCACGATCGACTCGGCGTCGATGATGAACAAGGGGTTCGAGATGATAGAGGCGAAGTGGCTGTTCGGGGTTACGCCGGAACAGATACAGGTCGTGGTGCATCCGCAGTCGGTGATCCATTCGATGGTTCAGTTTGAAGATGGTGCGGTGATCGCCCAGTTGGGGATTCCCGACATGAAACTTCCGATCAGCTATGCTTTCTCATATCCCAAGCGGTTGCACAGTAAAGCACCCCGTTTGGACTTCACTCAATATGCGACGCTTACTTTCGAGGAGCCGGATATGGAACGTTTCCGTAACTTGGCGTTTGCGTTCGATGCAGTCAGGAAAGGTGGTAATATGCCTTGTATCTTGAATGCTGCCAACGAAGTAGTGGTCGCTGCTTTCCTGCGTGACGAGATCGGCTTCTTGCAGATGAGCGACGTGATTGAAAAAACAATGGCGAAAGCCACTTTCATCTCTGTCCCTACCTACGAAGATTATGTGGCGACGGATGCGGAGGCGAGAAAAATTGCGGAGCAATTTTTTAATTGATAGTTAGGAGAGAAAATATTATAAAGAAAGATAATAGATAATAATTAAGAACAAGACGATTGAGGATGGACAAGGGACAAGAAGAAGTATGAAGGTATTTAATTGTCAATTGTTCATTGTCAATTGTCAAGAGACAAAGTATGGAGACATTTTTAGTTAAGGCTCTACAGCTCATTTTGAGTTTATCGATATTGGTGTTGGTCCACGAATTCGGACATTTTATCTTTGCCCGTATCTTTAAGGTTCGGGTGGAGAAATTTTACCTTTTCTTTGACCCGTGGTTCTCGATTTTCAAGTTTAAGCCTAAAAACAGTGATACGGAGTATGGTGTCGGCTGGCTTCCTTTGGGAGGTTATTGCAAGATATCCGGTATGATCGATGAGAGTATGGACAAGGAGGCGATGGCACAGCCGCCGAAACCTTATGAGTTCCGTTCTAAGCCTGCCGGACAACGGTTGATGATCATGGTTGCCGGTGTGTTGTTTAACTTTTTGTTGGCGCTGTTTATTTATTCGATGGTGTTGTTCACTTGGGGGGATACGTTCCTGCCGTTGAAAAATGTGAAGGCGGGTATGGATTATAGTGAGACTTTCCATAACGTTGGATTCCAGGATGGCGATATCTTGCTGAAAGCGGACGATACGGAGTTGGAGCGTTTCGGAGAGGATTGTTTCCGCCGTGTACTCAATGCACAGACCGTAACGGTTTTGCGTGGTGGTGTTGAAACGGTAATTCCCATCCCTGAAGATATGGCACAGCGCGTTATGCGGGATAAGAAAGGATTTGCCTCCTATCGTTTCCCGATGGTCGTGCGCGAATTGGGTAAGACGGAAAGTGGCGAATCACCTGCCGCAGTTGCCGGTTTGCAACCGGGAGACAGTATCGTTTCTATTAATGGCATCGTAACCCCTTCTTTCTATGAGGTAGGTGAAGTGCTTGCACAAAATAAGGATAAGGATGTATTGGTCGGTTTTTATCGTGCCGGTATCCCGCAGACATTGACACTGCATACGGATACGGCTGGGAAAATGGGTATTTATTCTGTTTCGCCTTTTGATATGTATCAGACGGTGACTCGTAAATATGGTTTCTTCGAATCTTTCCCTGCCGGTGTTATGTTAGGTGTGAACACTCTGAAAGGGTATGTCAGCGACATGAAATATGTCTTTACGAAAGAAGGAGCTTCCAGCCTGGGAGGGTTCGGTACGATCGGCAGTCTGTTCCCGGCGGAATGGGATTGGCATTCGTTCTGGATGAAAACGGCTTTCCTTTCTATCATCCTCGCCTTTATGAATATTCTGCCGATTCCGGCTTTGGACGGCGGGCATGTGATGTTCCTGCTCTATGAAGTGATTGCACGCCGCAAGCCGAGTGACAAATTCCTCGAATATGCACAAGTTACCGGGATGTTCCTGTTGTTTGCTTTACTGATCTATGCGAACGGAAACGACATTTTCAGGTTCTTCTTCAAGTAGTGAAGTAAATGATATATGAATAAACAGCCGCTTATCATTCTTTTAACAGAGATGGATAAGCGGCTGTTCTTGTAAAGAGACGTTTGTTTAAGCTGAGGCATCATTCAAAACACCGGTGTTTTGAAAAGGAGGGGTAGAGGGAGCTTAGAACAGGCTGCTGATATCTATGTCTGCCACTCCTGCCGTTGCTTCCGGAAGTGTGATAAGGGCAGTTTCTGGAAATTCCTTTTCCAGATATTGGGTGAGGTATTCCAGGGTGTTGGCGGTTATCAGTTCGTCTGTAGGCGGATAAAGATTGTAAACAACCGTTCGGACCGGAATTCCGTATTGTTTGCAGGCGTAGAGACTTAATAATGTATGGTTGATGCTACCTAATTTGCCGGATGTCACCAGGATAACCGGGTATCCTTGCTCTTTTACATAATCGATGGCGAGCGAATGAAAATCGTTCGGAACCATCAATCCGCCCGCACCTTCCAGCAAGACGTACTCATATTTCTCTTGTAGGCGGCGGGTTGCCTCGGTGATGACGGACAGATCGATTGTCTTCCCGTCTTTCTCCGCAGCCATGTGGGGAGAGCAGGGATAGGTGAAGAGGTAGGGGCAAGTTAATCCGGCTTTATCCTCTTCGGTGAAAGGGATTCCCTGTATTTTCCGGTGCATTTCGATATCTTCCGAGACTTCTGTGCAACCCGTTTGAATCATTTTCTGGGTGATGACTTTTTTCCCTTTTTCAGCCAATGCGCATGCAATCATGCCGGTGGCGAAAGTTTTACCGATATTGGTATCGATTCCTGTAATAAATAAGACTGTTCCTTTCATATCCTTTTTTATTTTTTGGTTGCTAATATATAAAACGGGCGGTATGTGAGTGTCACTTGACCGTCGGTTGTCGCGAACTGTTCCACATATTGCCGGCAGAATGATTCCTGCCGGCCTTTTGTCCAACAGCCGTTTCCGGTCGCTGTGACGCCCGTTGCTTTGAGGTGTCTCAGTACGTCCAGTGGGGTTTTGAAGGTAAGGACGATCGTATCCTCTTCCTGATGCAGCAGATTGAAATCTGCTGTGGATAGCCATCCTACAAGTGTATCGGAGGTTGGGTACACAAGTCCTTTTCCTGTCAGTTTTTTGATCTCATGCAGGTTGCCGGGGACAAAAGTGCTGAACAGGAGTAATCCTTGCTGCATCAGCAGTCCCGACAGTTTATGGAGAAATGTTTCCGGTTCTTTCATCCACTGGAAAACAGAGGCGGATGCAATCAGGTCAAACTTGCCGGGAAAGGATAGTGTTTCGGCATCCCCAGCTATGAAGCGGGGAGGAGAACCTGGGAAGAGCTGCTCTATCTTTTCCTGGCAGTCCTCGCAAAGATCATTCAGTATCCATTCGTCAATATGGCATTGTTGTTTCAGCACTCCGGTGAATCCGCCCGTGCCACAGCCAATTTCCAGCATCCGTTTGTAACGGATATTCGCCTGATGAGGGAGGAGAGAAGCGAGTTTCCGACTGATACGGTGTTGGGCATCGGCATGGTTGTCGTAGCTGGACAAAGCACGTGTAAAGCGGATATGTATCTGTTTAGCTTCTATTGCTTCCATATTTCGTTCCATTGTTTCCATAAATAAAAAGGATAGTGCGGAGCTTCTATCTCGGTTATAGGACAACGGCCTTGCCAGAAGGCACGCAGATTCTCGGTAGGAAAGATCCGGTCTTTGGAGGAGATGAGAGCCTGTGTCCATCCGTTAAACAAGGCGGAAGCTGGTGATGCTTTCTTTATTTCGGCGTACAGGTACTCCAATTCTTCCCGGATGTCGGCGAGCGGACGAGGCGGTATCTGCTCGTAGGCTTGCAGAATATCCCGTTTGCCGCACATGCGCCGGTTGAAGCGTCGCATGCCTTCTTCGGTTACGTTATCCAATGTTCCCCGGAAGATCGTTTCCGGGATACCCCACCGGTCATGAACGGGGCAGGGAGTCCCGTTGACGGCAATGGCTTCGGTGAAAGATACAGGCTTTTTACCAAACATGACCGAAGCGGCCCATACACCTAATGACCAAGCTACCAGTCGGATTTTCCGGTATCCGGAAAGGGCTTCTCCTTCAAAATCCATTCCCCGGTAGTCATAGCAAATCCAAAGATCCGTATCCGGTTCCGTTTCCAGCTGCCGGAATACTTCAGGAGAAGCTGCCCAGCCTGAAAAGATGAGAAGAAGTTGGCTGTTGCCTGTTTTTGTTTGTTTATATATGTTCATGCTTTTGATTTATGAATTTTGATTTATGAATGGTGAATTATATTTGTGTGTTTTGATATAAATCATAATTCATTAATCATAAATCGGATCTCCTCTTCAGTTATGTCGGCTGTTAATGAGAAGCGTATCCGCGCTGTCCCTTTGGGGACTGTGGGAGGGCGGACGGGGAGGCAGTAAAAGCCTTTCCGTTGCAGGTAGAGGCTTGTCTGGATACAGTCTTCGTTTTCTCCAATAATGAAGGGAATGATGTGGCTTGCCGATATTTCTCCCCCTTTCCCTTTCAAGGCCTCTGAAAGCAAGTGGCTGGTAACGGCCAGACGATGCCGTTCGTCGGTAAAGCTGGGAAGTCTCTCAAACAGAAACTTTGTCCAGGCGATTTGAGCAGGTGGGAGTGCCGTGCTGAATATCAGAGGGCGCATCGTATTGATCAGATATTCCCTAACCGTCTGGCTGCACAACAGATAGGCTCCCATTGATCCCAAAGCCTTTCCGAAGGTACCGACCAAGAGATCTATATCGCGGATGCAATCCTGCTCTTCGGCGACCCCCAAGCCGTTTTCCCCTCTTACACCGATAGCATGCGCCTCGTCTACATAAAGCCATACATTCGGATATCTTTTCTTTAAGGATACCAGCCGGCCGAGATCGGCGATATCTCCATCCATGCTGAAAATACTTTCCGTGACGATAATAATTTGCTCGTATACATGTACGTATTTAGCCAATAGCTGTTCCAGATGCTCATAATCGTTGTGACGGTAACGTTGGTAAGGTGCGCCGCTCAGCAGAATCCCGTCGATGATACTCGCATGTACCAGTTTGTCCGCCAGGATCAACGACTGTTTATCCGTCAAGGCGGGAAGTATTCCGGTATTGGCATGGTAACCGCTGTTGAACAGCAGGGCGGCTTCGCGTCCGAAGCGGTTGGCCATCAGTTCTTCCAGCTCGGTATAGACCATGAAATTCCCAGTCAGTAACCGGGATGAAGAAGAAGAGAACGGCAGGCCGCTTTCCTGCAACTGTTCGATAAACTCGTCCCGCAGATCCTGCCGGGACGAGAGTCCGAGGTAGTCGTTGGAAGATAGGTTGAGCATTGTCTGCCCCTCTTTTTCGATCCATTTGCCACGATGGACGATATCAGGAAGACTGCGCAGATTACCGGAAGCCCTTAGTTTCTCCAATATGTCGTTATAATCTTTCATCTTATTTTGAATCTAATACGGTTAACAGCCCTTTTGTTAATTTAGACAATTCCTCTTTTTGAATGATAAAGGGTGGCATCAGGTAAACCAACTTACCGAACGGGCGGACCCAGATGCCCTTTTCGATAAAACGTTTTTGTAAGACGGCCATATTTACCGGTTCTTTCATCTCGATCACACCGATGGCTCCCAACACACGTACTTCTTGTACGTCGGGGAAAGATGCGGCAGGAGCCAGCTCTTCCCGAAGCTGTGACTCTATGGCCTTCACCTTTTCCTGCCATCCGCTTTCCAACAGGAGCGAGACCGATGCCGATGCGATTGCACAGGCCAACGGGTTTCCCATGAAAGTGGGCCCGTGCATGAAACACCCTGCCTCACCACTACAAATCATATCGGCTACGGGTGTACTGGTGACGGTTGCCGACAGTGTCATGTAACCTCCCGTCAATGCCTTGCCGATGCACATGATGTCCGGTTCCACCCCGGCCCATTCCCAGGCGAAAAGTCGCCCGGTCCGTCCGAATCCCGTTGCGATTTCATCAAAGATCAGCAATACTTGATACCGGTCACACAGTTCACGTGCCGCTATCAGGAATGTGGGTGAATAGAAGTACATGCCACCTGCTCCTTGGACGACAGGCTCGAGGATCAGGGCTGCGATCTCTTCTGCATGCTTCTCTAACAAGTCTTTTAAAGGTTCAATCGCCTTTTCGTCCCATTTTTCCTCGAATCTGACGGAAGGCTGGGGTATAAAGTATTGTACAGGCAGGCTTCCGGAAAAGATCCCATGCATGCCGGTAACCGGATCGCAGACAGACATTGCGTGCCAGGTATCTCCATGATAGCCGCTTCGGATGGTCGCGAAAGCATATTTTTTTTGTTTCCCTTGTGACTGCCAATATTGGATGGCCATCTTCATGGCGACTTCTACTGCAACGGAACCGCTGTCGGCAAAGAATATCTTTTGCATAGAAGGAGGCAGCAACGGGAACAACTTGGCTGCCAGTTCTACAGCCGGTTCGTGGGTAAAGCCTCCGAACATGATGTGGCTCATCTTGTCCAGCTGTGCCTTGGCCGCAGCATTCAACACCGGATGATTATAACCATGCACGGCCGCCCACCATGATGACATGCCGTCGATCAGCTTTCGGCCGTCTTTCAGGGTGATCATAACCCCTTCTGCTCGTTCGACCGGATAGACCGGAAGCGGATCGATTGTCGATGTATACGGATGCCAGATGTGTTCCCGGTCAAAGTGTAGTAATTCTTCTGTCGTCATCTTTCCCAATCTGTATTTTCGGTTAATGAATATCCTTCGGAGGTGAAAAGAGCTTTGTCTTCCGTTACCCGGCTTCCGATCGTTGTCAGCAGGTCGCCGATGATCGCCGAATTGATACCTATATAAAGAGCCTTGCGCTGTATCTTTTCACTTAGTTGTGCCCGTCCGCCTGAGAAACGCAGGTAAGCATTCGGATTGATGAAACGAAACAAGGCGATCGTAGTCAGGAACTCTTCGTCCGTCAGAGGTTGTGCCTTTTCCAACGGTGTGCCGGGTATTGGTTGCAGGAGGTTCAGCGGGATAGAGAGAATCCTTTCCTTTTGAAGCAATAAAGCCATCTCGATACGTTGCTCTACCGTTTCACCCATCCCGATTATCCCACCTGAACAGATACGGAAACCTATTTCCCGTGCCGTCCGGATCGTTTCTAGTTTCTGTTCCGGCGTGTGGGTCGTACAAAGGGTGCGGAAGTAGGAGGGGGCTGTTTCTATATTGCAATGGTAATTTTCCGTTCCGCTGTCGTAAAGGGCTTGCAGTTGCTCACGGTTTAGGAGTCCCATCGAGGCGCAACATTTGATATCGCAGGTTCGCTTGATATGGCGTACGGTCTCTGTAATCTTTACCATATCTTTGTCCGAAACCTTCTTACCGCTGGTGACAAGTGCAAAACGTCTGATCCCTTGCTTATGGTTATGTCTCGCATGGCGGATACATTCTTCTGCCGGCAACAGCGGGTAAAGCGTCACGTTTGTTTTATAATGTCCGGACTGTGCACACCATTTACAGTCTTCGCTGCAATTTCCGCTTTTGGCATTGATGATGGAACAAGTGTCGAACTTGTTTCCCATGAAGTGACGGGTGATCTGATGAGCTGCTTCGTAGAGGGCTTCCTTATCCGGAACGGCAGCCAGTTCTTTTGCTTGTTCTTCGTTGATCATGCCACCGGAAAGAACGTGTTGTTTGAGTGTTTCAATCATGTATTTGGGTATTTGTATAAACGAAAATCGCGGAAGTCCTTCAGTTTATAACTGGGACCTTCCGCGATTTCGGAAATGTTATCTTTTATTATGTGTGCATACGATGCCGCAGGTCGGTTTGCGATCTGGACAGGACATAAGGCTTGCAGGAGCAGGGACAGGGTGATGTCTTTTGAACAGTCTGGATGAGATGTATTCTCCTTTTCTTCAGTCTCCCCATCGTTTACCTTGTCGAAAGTGAGCACGGACGTATGTACGGAACCGTTTTTTGCCTGGAACCGTTCAGATACGTTTGCCGACAACTGCCCGATCGTAACGGCATGTTGTATACTGATGAAAGCAGCATACCTCTTCCGGCTCCATCTTCTGAAGCGGAGAGCAACAGGTTTATATGTATACTGCTTCCTCATGGTTTATGCTACCTTTTCTAATTTTTTCATGACAGAGAAAATGAATACGGCAGAAACGAGACATACGCCGACCAATACACCCCATACGATCCACAGAGGCATATCTCCCCAAATCCACGCTGCTACGGCTGTCAAATAGTTTCCGATAGCTGTTGCAACGAACCAACCTCCCATCATCATACCTTTGTATTTGGGAGGAGCCACCTTCGAAACAAAGGAAATACCCATAGGCGAAAGTAATAACTCACCGAATGTAAGAACCAAATAAGTGGAAATTAACCAATTGGGTGAAACGAAAGAGGCAGTACCGGCTTGGATTGCTTCGGATTGTGCTTCGGGAGTCAATAGGCCGAATGATGAAAACATCATTAAGATGAATCCGCATGCTGCCACCAGCATGCCGAGACCGATTTTACGCGGTGCCGACGGTTCTTTGCCTTTTCTGGATAATGCCCCGAAAATAGCCATGGAAACAGGAGTTAAAGCAACCACAAAGAATGGGTTGAATTGCTGGAAAATAGGAGCATCTACGGGAACCGAACCATTGAGTGAACTATAGCGGTATCCTAAGAATGCAAATGCAAGTAGAATGACGATACCGGATATTGCTTTGCCTTTTCCTGTAGAAGACTGGAATAAGGAAAATAGACCATAGACGATAAAGATTATGGCAACCAGATTCCATACATCGAACATCATGCTTTCCAAGCCAGTTGAACTTTTGGCCGTGAACTCATCGGCAAAATAAGTCAGGGTAAGTCCGTTTTGGTGGAATGCCATCCAAAAAAAGATGACAACTGCAAACACTAAACACAGAGCTATGATACGGTCTTTTGTTTCTCTCGGAGAGAGTTCTTCCACTTTGGCCGTTTCCTTTCCTGCGCTTGTTTGTTTGATATTTCCTTCCACATGCTTGAATGTACGGCGAGAGGAATAATAGATAGCCATGGATATGATCAGAGAGACGCAGGCCACTCCGAAAGCAAAATGATAAGAGTCGTTTACACTAACCCCTAAATTTTGCTGGGCGTATTCCATGATCTTTACGGCTGCTGTAGGAGCAAACAATGCACCGATATTGATCGCCATATAGAAGATACTGAAGGCGGAATCGCGTTTGGATGCATATTCGGGAGAGTCGTATAAGTTACCGACCATTACTTGCAAGTTCCCTTTGAATAGTCCGGTTCCCGTACTGATTACCAACAAGGCGGAAAACATACAGGCCAAAGCCAATGTCCCACTGCCTAATGGCAATGCGAGCAGAACATATCCGGCAAACATGGCGATGATACCGATTGTCACCATCTTGCCATACCCGAATTTATCAGCTAAGATACCGCCGATGAATGGTAAAAAATAGACTAAAGCAAGGAATGTGGAGTAGATCGTACCTGCCATACCTGGCGATAGACCAAAGTTTGCTTTTAAGAAAAGTACAAAAATTGCGAGCATGGTGTAATAACCAAAACGCTCGCCGGTGTTCGCTAAGGCTAACGCATATAAACCTTTAGGCTGTCCTTCAAACATAGAATTAATTTGTTAGATGATTATTGAATGATTTGTTTTATTGCACCTGTTTCCGGATAGAAATAAACTTTTACCGGAGCTTTTTTATCTTCAAACATGATGGGGGCAAGTCCTTCCCGTGTACCGAACTGGGTAATTTGTGCTTCGCCTTTATAAAGTGTTTTTTTGTTCATGCTGATTTCGATGCTGGCTTTACCTGGTACATTATATATAATGCCCTTCAGTGATTTTTCTTTCTTTTCAGCCTCTTTCGGGTCTAAAACAGGAGCGCGGTCGATGGCTTTTAAGTTCATATACACAGGTGCTCCGCCCAAATCGTCGGCATCTACGATTCCCAATTGGGGGGAGAAGCGGAATAATACTTCTTTATCGAGATTGTCGAAAGGTACAATAGTCACTTCGTAGTCACTGACTTCCTTTGCCCGGATACCTGTGAACAAGTTGGTTAGCGCTTTTTCCTGCTCTTCCAGTTGTTGGATGACCAGCTTCATCGCTTCGCCATCGGGTGGCAGGTTATCGGCATCACCCGTAAGAATGTTCATGCGGCTCTCGCGGATACGGTAGATTTGTTTGGCTGCCACTTCTGCCTGCTTGGCTGTAGATCCTGCCATAAGCAACTCTTCTGACAAAACAGAGGCATCGGTTACTTTTGTCGGAGCCTGATTTTTCTTTCTTGCCGCTTCCAGTGCTGATTCATCGGGGGTATATTCGGCATTGATGGAACAAAGCAGTCCGTCTTCTGTCAAATAAGCATATGGGGCAACTGTTCCCGCTTTAAATTCAACGATGAATGTATTGTCTGCATCGGGTACACCTTTGTTGACCAAGCTGATCTTTCCTAATTCGTAATAGACCTTATCTTCTGTGATAGCGTCTTTTACTCCTAAATATTTTTCTGCGTATTTATAATAGGGACCTGCTTTGCAAGTTACTTTCGTAACTTCTGCATCTACAACCAGAGATGTTTTAGGAAGTGAATAAGTTATACCGAAATTATTTGCCTTGACGGCATTTTTCTTTACAACTTTAGTCTGAGCCATAATGGGTAAACTAAGGAGCAGACTGGCTATAATGATTAAATTCTTCATATTCTAATCTAAGTTTAATCTCTACTAAATGATTGTACAAAACTATGAAATATTTTGTTAGTAACCAACCGGAAAAGCCTCTTTTCCTCATTTATAGATCAGAGAAGAGATAAAGAACGGTCCCAAAGGCGGCGGAAAAGGAGATCGAGATATTAGGCTTGGTTAAATCACCGCCCGGGACTGTTCTTGTATATTAATTAAAATAAGATTTGTTTTAGTGATCGACAAAGGTAAATTTCTCTTCATTATTAAGCACATATTTTTGTTGACAAAAATGTGACAAGTTGTACTTCCTTAGAAATCAGATATGAATTTGTCGAACTTTTCTGTGTTTTGAGGCTCTCCTGTGAACTTTTTATATAATCTTCTGCGACATTGAGACACCCCTGAACTTGTGATATGCATAATGAAGGCAATCTTTTTTATGGGTAATTGCATCTTTACTAAATAACAAATATGTATTTCTTCTATGGAGATTTGTGGGTAAAGTTTTATAAGTCGATTGGTGAAATCTGGATATGTTGCATCAATCAATTGATGTAGTTCTTCCCATTCATTTGGACCAAGTTGTATGTCATTCTCCCTATGAATCCTAATATATAAAGATGAGTTATGAAAATCTTTATCCAACAAAAGAAATGTTCCCTGTTTTTCGAAAATTTGCCTGTTTTCCATTTCAAGCATTAATTTTCTCGCTTCATATAGTTGTTTTTCGACTTCACCCATTTCTTCTTGTTTAGATCGGAGCATTTCTGTTAATTGAGAAATTTGTTTTTCATTGTCTTCTATGTATTGTTGACTGCGTTTGTATTGCTCTTCTTTTAAATGGGCAAATCTCTTTTTTCTATTTTGTTCTTTTTTGAAAAATATGAAACTTAAAATGAAGATGATACTGAAAACGATAATCACTTGATATATCAAAATCATTCTTTGGGTTGCTTCTTTTTCGTATTTACTTTTTTTATTAACAATCCTTTGGTAGTTAAACATACTTTGTGTTAGACGCGTATTTTCAAAATGTAAACTATCTACTATGGAATTGCGTGTTTGTTCATATAGATTGGAATATTTGATGAGATCGTTGATGTTTTTTTCTTTCTGAGCTATTTGAGCCAAGTGGTACAAACTACCAGCACGTGTATGAATATTGGAACTCTTTACACAATGATTAAGATAAAATTTAGCAGAATCTAACTGGTTGGTGGCAATGTGCAGTTCTCCTTTTGACAAATATAAGGAATAGAGTGTTTTTTCATTACCGATTAAAGGCTTTGCTTTTTCTATGCATTGATATGCTTTTTTATAGTCTTTGAGACTGAGATATAGATTCCCTAAATCGGTAAGGATAGAGGCTCTGTTTTTTATTGCGGAGTATGAAATTGCACGTTTATAATATATTATTGAACTATCTGGCTTTTGTGTCAAGGAATATATACGTGCAATGTTTCTTAGGGCAAAAGCAGTTTTTACCGAATCGGGCTCTAACTCCAAATATGACAGGGCCTTTTTATACATGGGTAACGCCATGTCGTTGATATCCTGGTGAGCATATAAAGTACCTAAGTTGTTATAAATGTTAATCAGGAGAGTATAATCTTTTGAATCTTCGCCTATCTCCAAAGCCTTTAAGTAATATTCTTGTGCCTGTAGAGCATCTTGTAAATCGGAATTTACACGCCCTAAGTAGTTTAAGGCGCTGTCCGGTTGTTTTTCGATGGTTTTCTCCGCTTCAAGTAGTATTGGAGCCTTTGGGGTATTATTGCAAGCACCCATGGTCAGGAACAAAACGAGGGCAACAAGCGATGTAATATGTAGTAAAAACTTATTCATTTCTCTTCCCTTTAGTTATGGATTCGAATATACTTGTTTTCGGGAAAAAAATGATTTATTTCCAATAAAATGTTTTAATCATTTTATTTATTTACTTCGATTTATAAGAAAAAAGCCTATTTTTTTTGCTGGTACAGTAGTTGATTCGTGAACTCCATCCCTGCAAATCACTCGATTATTTTATGCAAAAAACGGCTATAAAATAGGTAAAACCGGGTAGTTTTTATTGTCAGATAAGGGACTTTAGTTGCCGGACATCCCCATGTTGCCATCCTTAACACCCGGATGTACCG
>ENA-ORSY01001062-ORSY01001062.1-human-gut-metagenome-genome-assembly--contig:-NODE-1062-length-21881-cov-5.240814_pt1 | contig 21881 bp, 19 predicted proteins | sample MGYA00242193_ERZ509160 | MGnify/ENA primary metagenome ERZ509160 (study PRJEB26280, sample SAMEA2338670) | human gut metagenome | biome: human gut; feature: human-associated habitat; material: faeces...
AAATGTCGCGCGAAATTTGTCATTTCCTTACAGGAAAAAGGTTGATTTTTTTACACGGACGTGCTATGATATCGCCATAAAGTGCAAAAAGGGGCCATGGCCCCTTTTCTGTTCCCGACCGGGAACAGATGTGCTGTGCTCGCCCGCGGGGAGCCGCGGAGAATATACATTGTAGGAGGACCTTTTATGAAACGTAAATTGCTATCCGTTTTGCTGACGCTTTGCCTCGCGTTCAGCTTGCTGCCCACCGCTGCCCTGGCGGACGGCGAAGGCACGCAGACGAATGATGTCGCTCAGATCGGCGAGACGAAGTATGCGACGCTGCAGGAGGCTGTTAATGCGGCTAATGACAATACAGTGAAACTGTTGGAAAATGTGACTGAGGATATTAACATTCCTACTGGCATAAATGCTACGCTTGATCTGAACGGCCACAAAATCACCAATGTCAGCGGCCACACCATTACGGTTGAAAAAGGCGGCAAGTTGAATATCAGTGACAGCGTTGGCACTGGTGTTGTGGACAACACCAGCCACGGAAAGGGCGCAATCGTCAATTCCGGCGAGGTTACCTTGAATGGCGGCACCTTTAAGCGTTCTGCCGAAAATGGTATCTATTCTCCCTATGGCAACGGCGGAAACAGCTGGTACACCATTGCCAACTACGGTACCATGGAAATTAACACTGGCGTTACCGTTGAAAACGATGGCGGTTATTCCAGCATGATCCGCAATGGCGGCGAGGCAACTGCCGATTGCAATTTGACGATTAGGGGCGGCAATTTTACCGGCGGCATCAACACGGTCAAGAATGATCTCTTTGGTGTACTGACCATCAATGGTGGTAATTTCTCTAATACTGCCCAGTATGTCATTATGAACTGGAACAAGGCTGAAATCACTGCTGGCACGTTCCAGACTCTGGATACCGCTTCCGCGGTACTGTTCACCTCTGCTTTTGGTAGCAATGCCAATTACGTTGGCGAACTGACCATTTCCGGCGGCGAATTTAAGCACGCCAGCGATACCCAGGAAATGATTGTGGACCATTACGATGAATCCAACAAAGGCAACGCAGTGGTAACCGGCGGCAAATTTGATGCTGACATTTCCAAGTACATCCCCACTGATTATGTGCAGTCTGCCGATGGCACCGTGGAGAAATTGGGCGAGACCAACGCAGTTGCCAAGGTCGGCGGTACCTATTATAAGACGCTGGCTGACGCTGTTGCCGCCGCGCAGGACGGCGATACCATCACGCTGCTGAAGGACGCGGAGTTGACCTCCACGCTCAATCTTGCAAAGAACATCACCATCGACGGTCAGGGCAAGTACACGATCAAGGCTGCCAACAGCTTTACTGTCGGCAGTGATAACAAAACCTACTGCGTTCTCTACGTTTCCGGCGAGGTCACGCTGAAAGATGTTACAGTTAACGGCAATGAGAAGTGCCGCGTGATTTTCTGTGATAAGGGTAAGCTGACCATCGACGGTGCGACGATCACGAACGGCAAGGCTCCTAACTTTATCGGCGGCGTTTACATGACCAGCAGCGCGTCCTTTGAAATGAAGTCCGGCAGCATTACTGGCAACAAGAACGCTAAAGGGTATCAGAATGACGAGTACCTGCAGTACAGTTCCGATTTGTGGATCGGCGCCAATGCCAACGGCGCGCTGACTGCGATCAACGGCGGCACGATCGGTAACGTGTTTGTAAACGCCAATGCGTGGTCGGCCAGCAATCCTGGCAGCTTCACGATGAACGGTGGTACGGTCACCAATCTCTATGTGGAGCATGATGCCAACTACGGCGCAACATTCAAGTACAACGATGGTACGATCGAGCATTTGTATCTGTCCAAAGAAAACGGAAATGGTCAGTCCATTGAAGTCACGCCGGTTAAGGGCGTGATCTATAACGGCGGTGTCAAGGAACAAGACTTAGTCACGCTTACCATGAAGTATAACGATGGCGCAACTGCTGACAGCACATACAATGTGGCCAGCGGCACGACCATCACCCTCCCCACGCCCAGGCGCAGCGGCTATACCTTCAACGGCTGGTATGACGGCAGCAAATTCTACGCCGCCGGTGCCTCCTACACGGTTTCTGCCACGGTTACCTTGAATGCCTCCTGGAGCTACATTTCCTCCGGCAGCAGCTATGACCCGACCTACTCCGTCTCTACCCCGAGCAAGACCGAGCACGGCACCGTGACCGTCAGCCCGAAGAGCGCCAGCAAGGGCGACACCGTGACCGTCACCGTCAAGCCCGACAGCGGCTACGTCCTCGAGACCCTGACCGTCACCGACAAGAACGGCAACGAGCTGACGCTCAAGGACAAGGGCAACGGCAAGTACACCTTCACCATGCCCGCCGGCAAGGTCGAGGTCAAGGCGACCTTCATGGAGGACAACTCCATGCTGAACTTCTTCTACGATGTGCCCAACAACGCCTACTTCTATGAGGCTGTCAAGTGGGCGGTCAAGAACGGCATCACCGACGGCGTGGGCAACAATCTGTTCGCTCCCGAGCAGCCCTGCACCCGCGCGCAGATCGTGACCTTCCTGTGGCGCGCCGCCGGCTCTCCCGAGCCGAAGGGCGCTGCGTCCGGCATGACCGACGTGGTCAGCGGCAGCTACTATGAGAAGGCCGTGGCGTGGGCCATCGAAAACGGCATCACCACCGGCACGACGACCAGCACGTTCTCTCCCGACGCGACCTGCACCCGCGCGCAGGCGGTGACCTTCCTCGCCCGCGCCCTGAAGGCCAAGGCGGCGAGTGCGGCGGAGTTCTCCGACGTCCCGACCGGCAGCTACTTTGCGGACGCGGTCGCCTGGGCGGCGGCCAACGGCGTGACTGAGGGCATCGGCGGCGGCCTGTTCGGCTCCGACAACGACTGCACCCGCGGCCAGATCGTGACGTTCCTCTACAGAGCGTACAACAAGTAACGGGAACACGCTCCCTCAGACAAAACAAAGAGAAGAGGCCCATCTGCTTTGGCAGATGGGCCTCTTTGTATCTCGTGCCGGCTCAGCTCCTGCTGAGCTGCGCGGCGTATTTGCGCATTGTGTTTCCCCGGTCAAAATCCTTCCGGAAATGTTCCGCTGCGGGACGGGAGGCGACCCGGTACGATCGGTCAAAGGCTCTTCACGAGCGTCAGGATGTTCGACCCGTCCGCGTATTCATAGGTCACCTCGTCCATGAGCTTCTTCACCATGAAGATGCCAAGACCGCCGACCTCCCGCTCCTCCGCCGACTGCGTTGTATCCGGGTCGGGCTTTTCAGTGGGGTCATAGGGCCGTCCGTTGTCGGAAAAGCGAAGCGTCGCCCTGCCGTCCTTCAGCGAGCAGCCCAGCACGACGCCGGTCGCGCCGCTGTAGCGGGCGATGTTGGAGAAGATCTCGTCCACCGCCACGTTGACCTGAGCGATCGCCTTCATGGAGACTCCTGCCTCGGCGAGAATGCCCTCAAAAAAGTCGGTGGCCTGCGGCAGCTGCTCCAGCGTCGGCGCGAGATTGATCTTTTTCATGCCCGACGACTTCATCTCGATGCAGAGCATGGTGATATCGTCGAACTGGTCCGCGCCGCCCGCGAACTCGTCCACATCGCGGTGCAGAGCCTCCAGCAGCTGACGGCACGAGCCGCCCTCGGCGGCGTTCAGCGCACGGAGCATCCGGTCAGTCCCGTAAAGCGTGTTGGAGGCATTCGTGGCCTCCGGCACGCCGTCCGTGTAGACCACCAGACGGTCTCCCGCGTCCAGCTCCAGCTCGTATTCCCGGTATCGGGCGCCCTCCATGCCGGCCAGCACGAAGCCGTGCTTATCCCTGAACAGCTCGAAGGAGCCGCCGTGGCGCATGATGGCCGGATACTCGTGGCCTGCGTTGGCGCACTTCATTTTTCCCGTGGAGATCTCGAGAATGCCCAGCCAGACGGTGACGAACATCTCTGCGTCGTTGTTTTCGCAGAGCTGATCGTTTACCTTCTCCAGCACGGCCTTCGGGGACAGACCGCTCTGCGCGGCGGATTTCAGCAGCGTTTTGGAGATCATCATAAACAGCGCCGCGGGGACGCCCTTGCCGGACACGTCCGCCATGACCAGCGCCAGATGGTCGTCATCCACCAGGAAAAAGTCGTAGAAGTCGCCGCCGACCTCCTTCGCCGGTGTCATGGAGGCGTAAATGTCGAACTCGTGGCGCTCGGGGAAGGCGGGGAAGATGCAGGGCAGCATGGACGCCTGAATGTGGCGCGCCACATCCAGCTCCGCGCCGATGCGCTCCTTTTCCGCGGTGACGCGGCTGAGATTTTGAATATATTCATTCAGCTCCGACACCATGTACTGAAACGAATGGGCAAGCTCCTCCAGCTCGTCGCCGGTGTTGACCTCCACCCGGAAGTGAGAAAGCTCCTCCATCCTGCTCTCCACCAGCCCGATGGCGGCGTGGTGCAGAGTCCTCAGCGGACGGATCAGAATGCGCCGCACATAGTAGTAGTATGCGAAAATGGAAAGCAGCAGAACGGCCAGCACCACGCACAGCGTCAGGCCGAGAAACTGCCGGATCTGCTGGTCGATCATGTCCATCGAGATGTCCACGCTGGCCAGCGCCACCGGTGTGCCGGCTTTGTTGAGGATGGCGACGTAGGCCGACGCCAGATAGCCGTACTCCTCGTTGTTGGTGATGAGGATGGTCTGCTCCGCGTCGACGGCAAAGGCCCCGTGCATCAGCTCGTCGCCGCCGCCGTAGTAGGCGTCGGTGTCGCCGAGGTCGCAGACGCCGTCCTCACCGGGAACGCCCGCGTCCCAGATGTAGTACATGACCTCATCCTCCGGCACGACCACATAGAAGTATTTCAGCCCCAGCTTCTCCCTGACGTCCTGCAGGTAGCGGTGGATCTCCTCATAATAGGCGTCCTTCTCGCCGGTCCGGTAGTATTGCTCCACGCGGTCTCCGTCGATGAGATCCGCCGCCACGGAGGCCTGACCGAACGCGAGAGAGGCGTATTGCTCCTCCATCCGCGCCCGGTACAGTTGGGCAATCGAGGGGGCCAGAATCGCCGCGAGGACGGCGGCCATCGCCACCAGTCCCAGCAGCAGCTTGGGCTGTAACCGTATGCTCCTTGCTCGTTTCATGTCCGCACCTCCATCGGATGGATATGAAGCCGCAAATGACCGTCTCTTACACGGTAGAGCGCCCGCGTGGGGGACAGACGCTGCACCTCGCAGGGCAGGGAGACTGTGCCGCTCCCCACCGCGGTCACATAGAACCACGCGCCGCTCAGCTCCACCTGAGTCATGGAATTGTATTTTCGGAAGATCGCCAGGGCCTCCGCCCGGCTCATTTCGGGATGCAGCGTCAGCAGCTCGGACGCGGGACGCTTCCAGTAGGGCTGCTTCTCCGCCTGCGGCCGGCCGGCGGCCCAGCGGTCGTCAAGGTGCTCGATGAGGTCCTCGACCGTCTCGCGCGCCCATGCCGCGCTTTGCAGATAGACGTCGATGCTGTCCGTGTCCGCGGTTATATCAATGGTATGCTGCGCCAGAACGTCGCCGCCGTCCAATCGCTGCGCCACCTTGTGCATCGTCACGCCGGTGCATGACAGCTCCCGCTCCATGGCTCCCTCGATGGGGTAATAGCTGCGTCCCTGCGGGAGCAGCGAGCTGTGGGTGTTGATGCCGCGGAACGCGGGGAAGTCCTCCGGCAGCGTCAGGATGCGGTCATACTCCGCGATGAAAAACAGCTCGCAGCCCTCCTCCGTGAAGTACCGCCGGATCTCCTCCGGCGAGATGGCCTCATAGTGAACAGGGATGCCAAGCTCCCCCGCCCGCTTTACGATGGCATATTCCGTGAAATAGTCCTCGTCGTTGTGATAGGTATACAGCGCCAGCACCTGATGCTTTTCCACAAAATATTCAAAGCACGACAGGAACACGTCGCTGCCGAAATAAACGACCTTCATCGCTTTTCCCTCTTTGTCCTCAGATCTTGATGATCAGTGTGTTGAAGCCCTGATAGCGCCGGTAGAAAAATTCCTTCGCCCGCTTTTTGATGACCAGCACGCCCATGCCGTCCATGTCGAAATCCTCGTCCCGGCTGGCGCGGGAAGTATCTAACGCAAAGGGATTGAAGGTCGTGGCGTCGTCCCGCAGATGCAGCTCCAGCACGCCGCCCTCGTCCATGATGGCCGTCAGCTGGAGGTAGCCGTCCGTCCGTCCCTGAAAGCCGTGCTTCAAGATGGCCATGCCGAGCTCCTCCACGGTCATGGTCGAAAACATCTGCTGCTTCATGTCCGCGCCCCAGACTTCGCAGAAGGCCTCCAGCTCGCGGCACACGTCCATCACATCCTCCGCGTTGCTGAGGATCGTCCGCTGGAAGATGCGTTCCTCCGGCAGCTCTGTCTTCTTATATCGGCCGCCGAGCCCCAGCAGAAGGAACACCGCCAGCGAGCCGGCCTCCGTCAGCAGGAACAGCAGCCAAAAGCGCTGCAGGCCAAAGGCGTAGCATACGAACGTCAGCGGAATGAGCAGCACCGCGCCGCGCAGCGTCTCCAGCAGGAACGACGGCTTCTCGTTCTCGCAGGCCTGATAGTAATTGCACAGCAGGATATTGATGCCGGCGAACAGCGCCCCCGCGCCGTAGAGCCGCAGCGCGGTACACGCCAGCGCCTCCGACGCCGAACCGGCGATGCCGAACAGCAGGCACATTCCCGCGGGCCACAGCTCCACAAGGGCGATCAGCGCGCCGCCCACCGTCAGTCCCGCCGTGAAGCCGAGACGCACCGTGTTCCGCATTCCCTGCCGGTTGTGCTCGCCCTGATAGGTGGAGAGGATGGGCTGCATGGCGCGCCCCGTCCCCTCAAACAGGTACAGGATCAGGTAGGAGGTGTTCTGAATGACGTCGAACACCGCCACCGCCGTTTCGCCGCCCAGACGGATCAGCAGATTGTTGCACACGAGGAAGAAGATCATCTGGTACAGGTACTGCACCGAGGTGGCCATGCCTGCCTTCAGCGCGGAAAGGGCAGGGACGAGCCAGCGCCCGCGTGGCAGCGCGAAGCGCAGCGTGTGCTTCTGACCGAAAAAGCCCGGCAGATAGATGGCAATGGTAATGATCTGTCCCAGCGCGGTGGACAGTGCCGCGCCCCGCGTACCCATGTCCAGCGCCAGCACCAGCGTGATGTTCAGCGCAATGTCACAGAGGTTGCCTATGACCGAGCCGGCGCCGGCGCGGCGCTGACTCCCGTCGTTGCGCAGATAGTAGTTGAACACGTTGGACAGGTAGAACAGCGGCGTGGCCGCGACAAGGATTTGCAGATAGTCCCTTGTGGCGGCATACAGCGCGCCGTCTGTGCTCCGCGTGCCCAGCAGCGCCAACAGCGGGTCTATGAATACGCTGCCCAGCACGGCGGTCGTGACGCTGAAAAGCAGCGCCAGCGCGAGCACGCCGTGAAAGCTGTCCGCGGCCTCCTGCGTTTTGCCCTGACTCAGCAGACGGGAATAGCGAACGGAGCCGCCCAGTCCGAGGCCGTGGGCAAACATGCAGTTGATCATGTAGACCGGCAGGATCAGACCGATGGCGGCAAGTCCCACGGCGCCCAGCCGCTGTCCCACCACCACGGCGTCCGCCATATCGCTCAGCGCCCAGCCGAGCGACGAGAGCATGGCAGGGACCCACAGTCCACGGAACATCCGAGCGGTAAAGCGGTCCGCCGTCCGATGTGCGGCGGGGCTCATCGTCCGCATGGTGTTACTCAATGGTCAGAATATCGGAGAAGCCGGTCACCTCAAAGATCTCCATCACCGACTCGCTCACATGGGTGAGCACCATTTTGCCCTGACGGTTCATCAGCTTCTGCGCGGACAGCAGCACGCGCAGTCCCGCCGAGGAGATGTACTCGACCTGCCCGAAGTCCAGACGCAGCTCGGTGACGCCGTCAAGGTCGGTCTTCAGCTCCGTTTCCAGCTGGGGGGCGGTGGTGGTGTCGATACGGCCCTCAATGGCCATTGACAGCGCGGAATCCTTCTTTTCTTTTCTGATCTCCATGATTTTTCTCCTCCAAAAACGATTGAATTTTCAGTGTGCGGCGAAGGGCCGCGCGTTTCATTTTCTATGATAGCTGTATCCAGTGTAACACAAGCGCGGCATTTTCTCAACGAAAAAAGTAGATTCTGCCGAAAATCGGTGCGCGGCCGGCGGACGGCGGGACGGTCCCGTGACGCGCGCGGGGCTCCGCCCGGTATGAAAAAGAAAAGCGCCGCATACCCTCTACCAAAACAAAATGGGGAGGATATGCGGATGTTTTTGCAGTTTGCCTTGAGGAAAAAGCGCGGGAAGCGGGAGACGGCGAAGCCGCGCTTTCTTGTTCTGCGGCGCAGGACGCTGACCGTCGGTGCGGCGCTGCTGGCGGCGCTCGCCATCTTCGGCGCGGTGAACGCGCCCGCCGCCGTGCGGGCGTCGGCCACGACGCGTCAGCTGCCCATCTACTGCGTCGAGCGCGACCAGAAGGTGTGCAGCATCTCGTTTGACGCCGCCTGGGGGGCGGACAACACGCAGAAGATTCTCGATGTGCTCGCGGACTACGGTGTGAAGTGTACCTTCTTCGTCGTCGGCAACTGGGCGGACCAGTACCCCGAGCAGGCTAAGGCCATCGTCGAGAGCGGCAACGAGCTGATGAACCATTCCAACGCGCACGACCACTACAATTCCCTGACCGCCGACCAGATCATCGCGGACGTGAACACCTGCAGCGACAAGATCGAGGCGCTCACCGGCGTCCGCCCGACGCTCATCCGCTGCCCGTTCGGCGAGTATGACGACCATGTCATTTCCGCTATCCGCTCCATCGGCATGGAGCCCATCCAGTGGGATGTGGATTCACTCGACTGGAAGGGCATCTCCGCTGCTGAGATCACCAAGCGCGTGACGGGGAAGGTGACGAACGGCTCCATCGTGCTCTTCCACAACGCGGGCGAGCACACGCCGGAGGCGCTGCCGGATATTCTCAACTACCTGCTCGGCGAGGGCTATGAGATCGTGCCGATCTCCAAGCTCCTGCTGACGAACGAAGAAACGTACATCGACCATACCGGACGGCAGTGCCGAAGCGCGGAAACGTGAGATGCCTGCTGCACCGACCAGATCACGGGCGCGAGCGTCAAGCGTCCGGACATTACAGGCATCGAGATTATGTGTGGGAGTTCGAAGGCCGCGTGCGCACCCTATAAGAGAACCGAAAAAGGCCGCTGCAGGAATGTTCTGCGGCGGCCTTTTTTCGCGCTGAGAACTGGCGGCTGTCAAGGCTCGGACCTTTCACCGGAGCCCCGCGGAATTTTCGAAGCCTCCGGTGCGCTCGGTGAGCTGTGCGTGGCGTCGTCAGCTCTTGCTCGCCGGACTGGAAGTGCAGTTTATAGCTGCGCGGCGTATCCTCGGCGACGGTGATGACAGGTGCTTCACCGTTTTCGCCCTTGGGACCCTGAATACCCTGCTTGCCCTTTTCACCGGTATCGCCCTTCTCGCCCTGCGGACCCTGAACACCCTGCTCTCCCTGCGGTCCCGGACAGCCGCGGTCGCCCTGCACACCCTGTGGACCGACCTCGCCTTGAATATGCAGGAGGACAAGGAAGCCGTGTTCGACTGCGTGGACACCGTAAAAATGTGCCTGCGTGTGTTCACGCCGATGATCGCCGCGATGAAGGCCTGCACCTGCAATATGTACCGCGCGGCGCAGCGCGGCTTCCTGAACGCGACCGATCTCGCGGACTATCTGACAAAGAAGGGGCTGCCCTTCCGCGCAGCGTATAAGATCGCCGGTCAGCTCGTGGCCTACTGCATCGAGCACACCACCGTACTCGAAGAGCTGCCGCTCGCGCTGCTCCGGCAGTACAGCGAGCGGTTCGACGAGGACGTTTACGCCGCCATCGCGCTCACCAACTGCGTGACGGGCCGCACCTCGCTCGGCGGCACCTGCGTCGCGTCGGTCGAGGCGCAGATCGCCTCCGTCCGCGACTTCCTTGCCGGACAGACAGAGGCTGTAAAGCAGGCAAAGAACGGTTGACAACACGGAGGATCGGACTATAATAAGCGATAGTCAGCGGGCAATGTCTCCGCTTACGAATCAGAATTTGAAGGAGAGCTTTTTGAAACACATCACTCTATCACCGGAGCGTGTGGCCTGACCGGGAGGTCCGGCAAATCCAACACACGCCGCTCCTCCCGAAGGATTTCGCGTGATCTTTCTTCCGGAGGAAACACCATGAACCGCGAAAACAAACGCAAGACCTTTGAAAAAGGCTACTACAAGACGCACGCCTGCAAGGATACCTTCACCTGCAAGGTCTGCGGCCGGCTCTGCACGCCGCAGAATGCCGGCAGCGACCACCGCAACCACTGTCCGAACTGCCTTTCCAGCCTGCACGTCGACATCGAGCCCGGCGACCGGGCGTCCGATTGCGGCGGCATCATGGAGCCAGTGGCTGTTTGGGTGCGCAGAGGCGGCGAATGGGCCATCATCCACCGCTGCAAGCGCTGTGGGACGCTCAGCTCCAACCGCGTGGCGGCGGACGACAACCCGATGAAGCTCATGAGCATTGCCATGAAGCCGCTGTGTGAGCCGCCATTCCCGCTCGACCGCATCGAGGAGATGACCGCTCTCATGGGCGGCGACGGGCGGCTCCGCTGAAGCGGGAGCCAACGAAGGCCAAAACGCAGAGCAGTACCGAAACGGTGCCGCTCTGCGTTTCCTTTTTTGAAGAATTTTTGAATAATTGATAAAAATGGTTGACGACCGGACGGTGGAGGACTATAATGACGCCCTGAAACAGAGAAAAAAGGGGGTCATGGTATTCTCACATTGTTTATCATCGGAATGCTCGTTCTGACCGTAAAGCTCGTGGCATTGACACTCAGCGTCACCTGGGGACTGACCAAGACGATCCTGTTCGGCGTCGGCCTTCCGGTCATCCTGGCTGCGCTGTTCATCGCGGGGCTGACGGCCTTCGCCGTCCCGCTGCTGATCCTTGCGCTGCTGGGCGTGTTCCTGCTGCCGCTGTTCGGCATCTGAGGAAGCGGCTGCCGCGGAGTGCATGGGACGCGGCAGCGCGTTTGTCCTGATTTTGTACAAAAGGGCGATTGACTTTATCAAGTAGAAGTGTTAAAGTTTCGCTATTATAAAAAGTGCGCGGGCGGGAAGGACGCAGGCTCTGCCGACACGGACAAATGAGAAAGGGAGCAGTGATACCATGCAGGAACTGAGCAGAAGAAACGAGCATTTTACCGACTCCGTCATCCGACGGATGACGCGCATCAGCATCGACTGCGGCGCGATCAACCTGGCGCAGGGCTTTCCCGACTTTGACCCGCCCAAGGCGATGACTGACCGACTGGAGGAGGTCAGCCGGCTCGGTCCGCACCAGTATCCCATCACGATGGGCGCGCCGAACTTCCGCCAGGCGCTCTCGCGTAAGTGTGAGCGCTTCATGGGCATGAAATACGATCCCGAGACCGAGATGGTCGTGACCATCGGCTCGACCGAGGCAATGGTGGACACCATTTTTGCCCTCACGAATCCGGGCGACAAGATCGTGATGTTCTCTCCCTACTTTGAGAATTACCGCGCCCAGACCATCATGGCGGGCTGCGAGCCGGTGTTCGTGCCGCTCGTGCCGCCGACGTTCGGCTTCGATCCCGAGGTGCTGGAGGACGCCTTCCGTCAGCATCCCAAGGCAATTTTGATCTGCAACCCCTCGAACCCAAGCGGCAAGGTCTTTACCTACGACGAGCTCAAACTCATCGCGGATCTCTGCATCCAATATGACGTCTACGCCATCATGGACGAGGTCTACGAGCACATCGTCTACGAGGGTCACAAGCACACCTACATGAGTACGCTCCCCGGGATGCGCGAGCGCACGGTCTGCTGCTCGAGCCTGTCCAAGACCTATTCCGTCACCGGCTGGCGTCTGGGCTACGCCCTCGCGCCGCAGAACATCATGGACCGCATCAAGCAGTATCACGACTTCAACACCGTCGGCGCGCCCTCGCCGCTGATGGAGGCCGCCGTCGTCGGGCTGGATATGCCCATGAGCTACTATGAGGAGTTCGGCGCGCACTACGCGCACATGAAGGCGCTCTTCACCGGCGGCATGAAGGAACTCGGCATTCCCTTCACCGACCCGCAGGGCACCTACTTCGTGCTGGCGGACATTTCCCCGTTCCTGAAGAAGGGGCAGTCCGACGTGGACTTCTGCGTGGAAATGGCGCAGAAGATCGGCGTGGGCGCCGTGCCGGGAAGCTCATTCTTCGACGAGGACGTGAACCACATCATCCGTCTGCATTTTGCCAAGAAGGATGAAACGCTCAACACCGCGCTCGAGCGCCTGAGCCATTTGAAGGACCTTGCGCGCTGATACATGAAAGTGAAAACGGACGCTGCGAAAAAAGCAGCGTCCGTTTTTTTGACGGGATGGGAGCTTCAGTTTTTCAGGCTGTGCAGCGGCGCGGGGATACGCCCGCCGCGGGCGATGAAGTCCGCGCTGGAATAGGGGTGTACGGCCTGCACCGGCGCGGAGCCGAGCAGCCCGCCGAACTCCACCGTGTCGCCGACCTTGCAGCCGGGCGCGGGAATGATGCGCACGGCGGTGGTCTTGGTGTTGACCATGCCGATGGCGGCCTCGTCCGCGATGATGGCGGCGATGGTCTCGGCGCTCGTGTCGCCGGGGACGGCGATCATGTCGAGCCCGACCGAGCATACGCAGGTCATGGCCTCGAGCTTGTCGAGCGTCAGCGCACCGGAGGAGGCCGCGGCGATCATGCCCTCATCCTCGCTGACGGGAATAAACGCGCCGGAAAGTCCGCCGACGGAGCTGGATGCCATCACGCCGCCCTTTTTCACCGCGTCGTTCAACAGCGCGAGCGCGGCGGTGGTGCCGTGCGTGCCGCAGACCTCGAGGCCCATTTCCTCCAGAATACGGGCCACGCTGTCGCCGACGGCGGGCGTGGGCGCGAGGGAGAGATCGACGATGCCGAACGGCGTATTGAGCCGGCGGCTGGCCTCCTGCGCGACGAGCTGACCCATGCGCGTGATGCGGAAGGCAGTCTTTTTCACCGTCTCGGCGACCACATCAAAGGGCTGGCCCTTTACACTTTGCAGGGCATGGTATACCACGCCGGGACCGGAAACGCCGACGTTGATGACGCGCTCCGGCTCGCCGACGCCGTGGAACGCGCCGGCCATAAAGGGGTTGTCCTCCACAGCGTTGCAGAACACCACGAGCTTCGCGCAGCCGAAGCCTCCGCAGTCGGCGGTGCGCTCCGCCGCAGCCTTGACGGTGCGGCCCATGAGCGCCACCGCGTCCATGTTGATGCCGGCCTTGGTCGAGCCGACGTTGACGGACGAGCACACAAGGTCGGTGACGGCCAGCGCCTCGGGAATGGCGGCGATGAGCCGGCGGTCGGCGTCGGTCATGCCCTTTTGCACGAGCGCGGAAAAGCCGCCGATGAAATTGACGCCCACGGCCTTGGCGGCGCGGTCGAGCGCGACGGCAAAGGGAACGTAGTCCTCCGTCTCCGAGGCGGCGGCCACGAGCGCGATGGGCGTGACGGAGATGCGCTTGTTGACGATGGGGATGCCGAACTCGCGCTCAATGTCCTCGCCGGTTTTAACGAGCCCTTCGGCATAGCGCGTGATCTTGTCGTAGATCTTCTCACACGCCGCCTTGGCGTCGCGGTCGGCGCAGGAGAGCAGGGAAATGCCCATGGTGATGGTGCGGATGTCGAGGTGCTGGCGGTCGATCATCTGCACGGTGGACAGCACGTCGTTTTTATCGAGCATGGCGCGGACCTCCTCTCAGATGCGGTGCATGGCGTTGAAGATGTCCTCCCGCTGGATGCGCACGGCAAGGCCGCGCTCGGTGCCGTAAGCGTCCAGCTTGTCGGCGATCTCCGGGAAGGATACCGTACACGCGGAAATGTCCACCAGCAGGACCATGGTGAAGTAGCCCTGTTCGAGGATGGTCTGGCTGATGTCGAGAATGTTGATGTTGTACTCCGAGAGCAGGGCGCAGACGGAGGCGATGATGCCGACGCGGTCCCGGCCGAGAACGGTGACGATGGCTTTCATGCTGGATTCTCCTTCATTTATGATTATATATCCCATATTATAGCAGGAAACACGCAAAGAGTAAATATTCCGAATACCGGCTTTTGCCGGTATTCGGAATATTTTTCCATGGCTTCAGCACACCGGGCAGGTCCAGCCGAAGGGATCGGGCTTCGTGCCCCACTGGATGCCGGTCAGCTCGTCGTAGAGCTTCTGCGACAGCTCGCCGATACGGTTATGGTTGATCTCATAGCATTTGTCGCCCCAGCCGAGCGCGCCGATGGGGGAGATGACGGCGGCGGTGCCGATGCACCACGCCTCCTCGAGCGCGCCGGTCTTGGCGGCCTCGAACAGCTCGTCCACGCTCAGCAGCCGCTCCTCGACGGGAACGTCCCAGCTCTTCAAAAGCTCGATGGCGGATTTGCGCGTGACGCCGCGCAGGATGGAGCCGGTCAGCGCGGGAGTGACGACGGCGCCGTTGATCTTGAACATGACGTTCATGCCGCCGACCTCCTCGACGTACTTACGCTCCACGCCGTCGAGCCACAGCACCTGCGAGTAGCCCTTGGCCTCGGCACGCTCGCCGGCATAGTTGCCGCCGCATTTTGCTTCGCCCGTGCCGCCGCGCACCGCGCGCACATCCTCGGTCTCGACCATGATGGGCACAGGCTTGAGCCCGTCGGAGAAGTAGCTGCCGGAGGGGGAGAGGATGATGACGAACGACGCCTCATGCACACCGTGCAGGGCCAGCGTCGGGTCGGTGGAATACAGGAACGGGCGGATGTAGAGCGACGTGCCGGGATCGTTCGGCACCCATCGCTGATCGACGCGGACGATCTCCTTGATGGCCTGCAGCGCGTCGTCGGGATCGAGCTGTGGCAGACCCAGACGCTCGCAGGAGCGGTTCAGGCGGGCGACATTCTCCCACGGACGGAAAAGCTGTACGCCGCCGTCGGGACGGCGGTAGGCCTTCAGCCCCTCAAAGACCTCGGTGCCGTAGTGCAGGACGCTGGCGGCGGGGGAGAGCGAGATGGGACCGTAGGGCACGATGCGCGCGTCGTGCCAGCCCTTGCCGGCGTTGTAGTCCATGAGGAACATATGGTCGGTAAAGACGGAGCCGAAGCCGAGCTGATCGGACGGCGGCAGCGTGCCGGGATGGGTATTTTCGGTAAAAGCGATATTCATAACGTTAGCTCCTTTCGCGTTGTCTCAGATCTCTTTGAGATGCTCCATATTGTGGCGAATGCCCTCGCAGCAGGCGTGGAAGGTCGCCTTTTCCTCGTCCGTGAGCGGCAGCTCCACGACCTCCTCCACGCCGCTCGCGCCGATGACGCACGGCACGCCGGCAAAGAGGCCCGCTTCGCCGTATTCGCCGGTCAGTTCCGCGCTCGCGGGCAGAATGACCTTTTCATCGTGCAGCACGGCGTAGGCCATGCGGGCGGCGGTGGTGGCGATGCCGTATTCCGTGCAGAACTTGCCGGAGAATGTGACCCAGCCGCCGCCGATGGATTCCTTCTGCAGCGCGTCGCGGTCGAAGCGGAAGCGCTCGTCGCGCGCGGCCCAGGTGTCGAGCGGCATCCCGCGGAAGCTCACGCAGGACCAGGGGGCAAACTGCTGGTTGCCGTGCTCGCCCATCATGTAGCAGGTGATGGATTTGTGGTCAATGCCGGTCTGGCGCGCGAGCGCGCTGAGCAGACGCGAGGTGTCGAGCCCCGTGCCGGTGCCGAACACGCGGCCCTTGGGAAGACCGACGTGCAGCGCGAGCTCGCGGGTGACGATGTCGCAGGGGTTGGTGATGTTGATGAGCACGCCGTCAAAGCCGCTCGCCTTGATCTTCTCGGCGTAGCTGCGCACGGCGGGAATGGTGAAGTCCATCTCGGTCACGCGGTCATGTGTGCCGCGCAGCAGCTCGATCTTGCCGACGCTGTTGACGATGACGTCGCACGCGCCGAGGTCGGCGAAGCCGCCGGCGCGGACGGTGACGCGGTGGGGCAGATACGCGACGGCGTCGCGCAGGTCCTGCACCTCGCTCGCGAGCTTCTGCTCGTTCTGGTCGACGAGCACCAGCTCGTCCGCGATGCCTTGGATCGCCAGCGCGTAGGCGACGTGCGCGCCGACGTGACCGAGACCGATGACGCCTAAAACTCTTTTCTGAACCATGATAGAAACCTTCCTTTCTATAAATAAAACAGCATTTATCTTGGGCAACACCGCACAATGAAAGCTACGGCGCTGCCCTTACATCCCGTAGTTGGGGAAGAGTACGCAGGTATAGAGCATGGCAAGCACCATGTAGAGCGCGAGCACGATGGCGAACGCGCGGAGTGTGTGCTTCATGACCTCGTTCTCGCGGCCGATCGCGTCCACGGTCGCGCAGGCGGCGACGGTGTTGTTCGGGCAGATAAGGTTGCCGAGGGAAGCGCCCGCGTTCTGACCGGCAAAGATGGTGATGGGGTTCATGCCGAGCGAGGCCGCGGCATCAATGTGCATCTGGGCGAACATGATGTTCGAGCCGAGGCCGGTGCCGGTGATGAACGCGCCGCTCGAGCCGATGAGCACGGCTGCCGCCGGGTAGAAGCGTCCGACCACCGCCGCGATATCGGAGGCGAGGAGGTTCATCATGCCGGTCGTGGGGGACTGCATGATGTAGGAGACGATGAGAAGGCTGCCCATCGTGATGAGCACGGGGAGAACGTTGCCGACGGTCCTGGAGCAGACCGCGCGGTACTGCTTCACGCTCACACCGAGCGTTGCCGCGCCGAGCATACCGCACACGAGGATGACGACGTCCACCCAGAAGATGTAGCCGAACGTACACATGACGGCGAAGCCGTTGGGCACGACCGCCGGAAAGCCGTAGCGCACGAGCGGGAGCAGCACGAGCATATAGATGTAAGGCGACATGGCGCGGAACGCGCTGTATTTGCGCTGCTGCGCGGCGGCGTGGTGGCGAAACTCCTCCGGCGTCCTGACGCCGACGAGCTTGACGTAGGCGAGCGAGAGAAGCATGGAGATGAGGCCCGTGCCCATCGAGGTGACCTCCGCGCCGACGAAGTTGGAGAGGAGGAACATCACCGCGCAGGTGGAGACGCCGGCGAAGCAGAGATAGGGGACTGCGCCCTTGAAGCCCTTTTTGCCGAAGACCATGCCGACCATGATGAACGGAATGATGAGCACGCCGAACATGTGGAAGCGGCCGACCATCGCCGCGTTGAGCGAAACGGTGGAGAGTCCCGCGTCCACGAGCGCCGCGCCGCCGTTGATGGTCGTCAGACCCGCGCCGCCCCAGGAGGCGGGCGTCGCGTCGCCGAGCAGGGCGACGGCGATGGAGGTGACGGGATCAAAGCCGAGGGCCACAAGGAAGGGCGCCGCGATGGCGGCGGGAGCGCCCGCGCCGGCCGCGCCCTCGAGAAAGATGGGGAGCATCATGCCGATGACGATGAGCTGCACGCGGCGGTCGTCGCTGATGCGGGCAATGGTGGACTTGACGTCGTCAATGGCGCCGGTCTCGCGCAGCAGGTTCAGAATGGTGAACGCGCCGAAGACCATGAGCACGATCTTGAGACCCTCTTTGATGCCCTTCCAGACCAAGGGATCGAGGGTCTTGACGTTGTCGGCAAAGCTGGCGCCGGTGACGTTGAAGTAGGTGAAGGCCAGGATCAGCGTCCAGACAAGGGCGATGGGGGAGACCCTTTTGGCGGACTGCTTGAAGCCTAAAATGCCGACGAGGACAACAAGAATGGGGCTGAGCGCCATGACGAAATTTACGAAGTCCATGGGAGTTTTCTCGCTTTCTGTGAAATGATATTCTATTTCCGCTCCTTCGCCGGCCGAACGAAAAAGTGAAAAACAGGGGAAATCAAGAAGAGGCCCCGCCGGACCGGCGGAGCCTCTTGGGAAGGAAACGTTCTCTTTGTTATCTCCTGCGGAGGTCAAGAGAAGAAACCGTTGGATGCGCCGTGATCCGGGATATGAAGCTGTTTTCCTTTCCCAAAAGGCAAATAAGAATGGACGCCAGCAGCAGGCTGACGTCCAGAATAATGGCGATGTTGGTCGTGGCAGGGCAGGCGAAAGCGGCACAGTCGGGCTGTGCGGAGGCAGACATACAGGCATTAGCAAAATTGATAGCTGCCATCGTTGCTTTCTCCTTTCCTGAAGATGGGAGAAGTGTAGCACACATTTTTATACAGCGCAAGAGGGTTTTTATCGGTTTGCCGCAAGATCGTCTGAAGCGACAAAATTTTGTGCGTTTGCGTTTTCCCTATTGGATAAATAGGTAAGCGGAGAGGTCAAAGCTCGGACGACATGAAGCCGCCGTGCAGCCAGTTGGACAGCTCCGCGGGCGTGCCCGGCGCTCCGACGGTGGCAAACTCAGTGCGCCCCGGGACCATTTTGGAGTTGTCGTTGCTCTCCGCCCACTGCACGCGCTGGAGAATGTGCTCCGTGCAGCGCGAAAGGTCGCCGTCCGGCGCGGGCTTGTATTGCAGCAGAATGGTCACATAGCGGTTGTCGGAGGTCCAGCGGCCGAAGTTGGTCGTCGGCTTGCGCCATTTCCACAGGCATTCGTTTCCGCTCGCCTTGCGCAGCTTCAGATAGCCGCCCGCAATGTCCTGCGTGCAGCGCATCAGCCAGATGACGTGGTAGCCCGCGCGCTGAAAGTGTGCGCAGACGTCAAAAAAGCCCTGCTGCATCAAAAGCCCGTCCTGCAGCATCATCACGAAGTGGTTGATCTGCACATAGGCGGTCATCGTCTTTCCGTCCACCGTGACGGGGACGTTGCGGCACTCCGGCGGCACGAGGTCCTGCCATTGCTTCCGCCAGTCCTCGGTGGAGGACTGGACGAGAGGGGCGCTTTTCCGTTTTCCAAAGAATAGCATGGCGTGCTCCTTTTCGGCGTCTTTATTCTCTGCATCCTTATTATATAAGAGCGGCGCTGTCCGTGCAAGCGCTATTTCGTGTCCGCCTGCACAGAAATGCGCCGGCTTTCGCGGCGGAAATTGCAAAAACGGCTTGTTTTCCACACACAGCTGTAGTATAATACACGTTACGATTCTGCACTTTTTGCGGCGCGGCAGCGCGCCGCCGCATCAACTACGAAAGAGCGAGGGAAAAAGCTATGAATATGATCCAGAGCGCAAAGGACCAGATCGCCGCCCTGACGCGCAGCGCCTACCGCGCCGCCGTGCAGGAGGGTCTGCTGCCCGATGGCGTGGAGACCGTCCCCGCGGTCGAGATCCCCAAGGATACCGCCAACGGCGACTACACCACCACCTTCTGCCTGGCCGCCTCCAAGGCCATGCGCAAGAACCCGCGCGAGGTCGCGAATATCCTCACCCAGCACATGAAGCTCGACGGCACCTACTTTACTTCCGTTGAGATCGCCGGCCCCGGCTTCCTGAACTTCCGTCTCGGCGAAAAGTGGTACGCCGACGTCGTTGAGGACGTGGAGCGCGAGGCGGACGCCTACGGCCGCGGCGAGGGCCTCAAGGGCAAGAAGTACATGGTCGAGTTCGTCTCCGCCAACCCCACCGGCCCCATGCACATGGGCAACGCCCGCGGCGGCGTGCTCGGCGACACGCTCGCGAGCGTGCTCGACTGGTCCGGCGCGAACGTGTGGCGTGAGTTCTATGTCAACGACTTCGGCAACCAGATCGAAAAGTTCGCCAAGAGCATTGAGGCTCGCTACTTCCAGCTCATCAAGGGCGAGGACGCCGTCGAGTTCCCCGAGGACGGTTACCACGGCGACGACATCAAGGAGCTTGCGCAGGCGTTCTACGCCGAGCACGGCGAGAGCTATCTGGACAAGACCGAGGCGGAGCGCCACGCCGATATGGCGCGCTTCGGCCTCGACCGCAACATCCCCAAGATGAAGAGCGATCTTGAGCGCTACGGCATCAAGTTCGATGAGTGGTTCTTCGAGTCCTCCCTGCACGAGTCCGGCTTTGTCGCCGACACGGCGAAAAAGCTCACCGACCTCGGCTGGACCTATGAAAAGGACGGCGCGCTCTGGGTCAAGACCGCGGAGATCATGCGCGACCAGTACCGCAAGCAGGGCAAGAAGGACGAGGACATCGACAAGCTCGGTCTGAAGGACGACGTGCTGCGCCGCGCCAACGGCTTCTACACCTATCTCGCCGGCGACATCGCCTACCACCGCAACAAGTTCGAGGTCCGCGGCTTCGATAAGGTCATCAACATCTGGGGCGCCGACCACCACGGCCATGTCGCCCGCCTCAAGGGCGCGATCGACGCGCTGGGTCTCGACGGCACGAATCGTCTGGATATCGTGCTCATGCAGCTCGTCAAGCTCGTGCGCGACGGCGAGGTGGTGCGTATGTCCAAGCGCACCGGCAAGACCATCTCGCTCTCCGACCTGCTCGACGAGATCCCGGTCGACGCCTGCCGCTACTTCTTCAACGCCAAGCCCGATACGCAGATGGACTTCGACCTCGGCCTCGCCGTGCGCGAGGACAGCGAGAACCCCGTCTACTATATCCAGTACGCCTATGCGCGTATCTGCAGCCTGCTCAAGACGATGGCGGATGAGGGCCGCAGCGTTCCCGCCGCGGACAAGGCCGACCTGTCCCTGCTCTCCGGCGAGCAGGAGCGCGCGCTCATCAAGGAGCTTGCCAACTTCAGCGAGGAGATCCGCATGGCCGCCCGCGACTACGACCCGAGCTATATCAACCGCTATCTCATGCGGCTCGCCGGCGCGTTCCACCGCTTCTACAACGCCTGCCGCATCAAGGGCGAGGCGGACGACGTGGCGAACGCCCGTCTGCTGCTCGCTGCTGCGACCCGTCAGGTGCTCGCCAACGGCCTGACGATCCTCGGCCTGAGCAAGCCCGAGAAGATGTAAGCACACATTATATACAAATATATAATAAGGAAGAGGACAGCCGGTCGGCTGCCCTCTTTTCCTTTACCCCATCAGCACCCGCACCGCGGCGGCGGAGGTGAGAAACATCACCGCGTCCGCACAGAGCGAGGCGGGGATGGTGTAGCGTGTTTTGACGATGCCGACCGAGCCGAAGTAGACGGCGATGGTGTAGAAGGTAGTCTCGCTTGACCCCAGCATGACCGCCGCCACGCGCCCGATGTAGCTGTCGGGGCCGTAGGTCGCCATCAGCTCGCTGCCGACCGCCAACGCGCCGCTGCCGGAGATGGGGCGGATAAAAAGGAGCGGCGCGATCTCCGGCGGAATGCCGACCCTTTCGAGCGCCGGCGCGAGCAGCGCGCCCAGATACTCCATCGCGCCCGATGCGCGGAACATATACACCGCCGTCAGCAGCGCGATGAGCGAGGGAAGGATATGCACCAGTACATTCAGCCCCTCCTCCGCGCCGCGGGTCAGCGCGGTGTAAACGTCTACCCGTTTCCCTAGTGCGTAGCAGGCGGTGAAGCACAGCAGGACCGGCACGACCAGCTCGGAAAGCGACACTCCTTCACCCCCTCCAGATCCGCGCGAACAGCTTCGCCGCGGCAAGCCCTGCGAGGACAGAGAGCAGGGAGGCGGTCCAGACGGCGGGCAGGATATCGAACGGATCGGCGCTGCCGAGCGCGCTGCGCACGCCGGCGACGGTCGTCGGCAGCAGCTGAATGGACGCGGAGTTGAGCACAACGAGCAGGCACAGCTCATGCGACGCCGTACCGCCGCAGCCCTGCGCCATGCGCCGCGCGGCGCGGATGCCCAGCGGCGTCGCCGCGTTGCCGAGTCCGAGCAGGTCGGCGGAAAGATTGGCCGAGATCGCCGCGAGCGTTTCCTCGTCGCGGCTGGCTTCCGGCAGCA
>ENA-ORSY01001073-ORSY01001073.1-human-gut-metagenome-genome-assembly--contig:-NODE-1073-length-21744-cov-6.886486_pt1 | contig 21744 bp, 18 predicted proteins | sample MGYA00242193_ERZ509160 | MGnify/ENA primary metagenome ERZ509160 (study PRJEB26280, sample SAMEA2338670) | human gut metagenome | biome: human gut; feature: human-associated habitat; material: faeces...
AAAGACCGAGGAACAGGCCATGGATAACCTGTGGCTGGAACTGCCGTGGTGGTTTATCTGAGTGAAAAGAAAAATTGTGATTGTGCTACAAGTTTTCTGGAAATTTATGTGCAACCATACGATTTTGAAAAAATTGTGGACAGATGAAATAAATCAGGCTTGAAGTTCGTTATTTAAACAGAAAAGTTAATAATTATGGTATGATAAAATGCGATAACAAATAAATCGACAAAAATAGATTGAATAAAGGAGAAGAATGCTATGAAAAAAGTAATTTACCTGTTTGTGCTATGCATGGTTTTGGGGTTAGCTGGATGTGGGCAATCTCAGGAAAATAAAGAATCATCGACTGAAAGCACTTCAGTACAAGTAGAAAACAAAAATGTTAGTGATATAGTATCAAACGAGCATTTAACCAATAATGATACTGCGAATTTTCAAATGCCAGAGGAAGGCTATTATAGTAATGATTTTGATGAAATTCTGAATATCACTAAAGAAGATGATGGCACATATAGGATCGAGTATAGCGTTACCCATTTGCTTTATGTCGAAAACGCGATTGGAACTTACGATTCTGAAACAGGGATTCTTAGCTTTAGCGGCAAAGACGACAGAGGAAATGATATAAAAGCAGAAATTGAAAATAAGGGAGATCATCTGGAAGTCACAGTAACTCAGAGCAACTATGAAGATATTATCGGGACGAAGCAGGAATTTTTTCAAGTAGATGAGTAAGAACAAATAGGCGACAAAAGTTGTGGAAAAACTTGATAACTATTAACAAACCGATAGCCCTCTATTTGCAATGATCGCAAGTAGAGGGCTGTTGGTCTGTTTGGAATATTCTAATTAAAGGTCAATCTTCTAATCTGCCATGGTCGCGGCCGAGCGAGAGATAATGTTCAATCTCACCACTCAGCACAAGCTGGGCGTACTCCAATGGCTTATTGTAGAGCAGCCAGTCCAGTTCTGCCCGCTGTGCCGGGGTGTTGCCGTACTCGTCCTCAATGGCAATGCAGTCGATGGCAACAGCAGAGCCGTCCGCAAACTGGGCTTCCACCCGGTTGGTGTCCATATTGTAGTGGCAAGAAAGCAGTTTGTTCATAGTCGTGTCCTCCATGACTTGATTTTGATGTTCGGCCACTCAAACCAATGCCGTCAAGCCGGTGGGGGATAGAGCGATTTTATTTGTCGGGGAGTAAGTGCACGGTTTCTGCACGGATTTTGCACGGTTTCAAAACGTGCAGAAGGTGCTTTTCGTTGCAAAATCCGACAAAGGGTGCAGAAATTACTGGGTGAAAAATCACGTTGTCTTGATTAAAAATAACGATGACTCGAAACTTCCATAAATTGAGACGAACCGGCGGCTTGCTCTCTTAATCAGTGGGCCCAGGGTTCGAGTCCCTGGAGGTGCACCACAACAACAAAATCCGAACTTTTTTCCAATAGGAGAAGGGTTCGGATTTTTTGTTCGCAGAGTAAAACACAAGCGATGCTTGTGCATTAAAAACACAAACTGCTATAAGCTACTTCATTCCCCTTCTTTTTCGCTGTTTACGATAGCCTGCACCTTGGTGGGCAGACCATAGATGCTGATGAAACCGGTGGCATCGCTCTGCTTGTAGTCGCCGCCTGCGGCAAAGGTGGCGATGTCTTCACGATACAGAGAGAACGGCGACCAGACCCCTGCATTGATGAGGTTGCCCTTGTACAGTTCCAGACGCACCTTGCCGGTGACATGCTCCTGTGTGGAGGTGACAAAGGCACTCAGAGCTTTGCGCAGCGGGCTGAACCACTGGCCATCATACACCAGTTCACCAAAGGTGATGGCCAGCTCAAAGCGCACCTGATCGTTGCCTTTGCCGGTGCTGCCGTGGCAGACCGCATCCGCACCCTCGGCGCGGGCAATCTCCACCACGCGTTTTGCCAAAATGGGGCGGGCAAAGCTGGTGCCCAGCAGATAACCCTCGTAATCTGCCCCGGCCTGCATGGTGGGAATGACGTAATCCTCCACAAATTCATCGGTCAGGTCTTCGATGTACAGCTTGGATGCGCCGCTTGCCTTAGCGCGCTCTTCCAAGCCTTCCAGCTCACCCTTCTGCCCCACATTGCCGCACACGGCAATGACTTCGCAGTTGTTATAGTGCTCTTTCAGCCACGGGATGATAATCGATGTGTCCAGACCGTCGGAATATGCCAGCACGACCTTTTTGACCTCAGACATAGGAACTGCCTCCGTTCAAACCAACTTATATACTTTTCGATTTCCCTCGTGCAATTTCATGATTGCAGTGTCCGTTATACGGTCACTTGGAAAATGTGTAAAAAGTGTTCTGCATATAGCAGCAATATGAAAGCAGTATTTCACAGCGGGGCATTATGAATCTATAATAGGTAGTTGGAAATAAACAGAAAGAGGGTCTTTTTGATGGCAACGATATTTTCAAGAGAAGAAAAGGCAGAGGCACTGTTCGGGGAGATCCTAAAAAATCCAGAAGCCTGCCACCGCCTGATGGATACCTTCAACGACTCGCTGGACATGGCAGACGTACTGGATGCGCCGACCGTGAGTGCACAGCAGTTTGCCGCAGCGCTGTTCAATGCCTACGAGAACAAGGATCTGTCTGCCTTTCTGATGGCGATCTGCCAGCACAGTATGTTTGACCTGCTACGGAACGCTGCCCTGATCCCGTTCAAATTCAACGCCGATGGTCAGCCGAACCCGGTGATCCTGACGGATGATGCCGGCGTTCTTTTGCCGAACAACAAATTTGCCGTGAGCAGCAAAGTATACGACCGGTTCATCCGGGTGTTCCAGAAGCAGGAAAAGGTAAAAATGTACCTTGCCAGCGGCTACTGCAAGTATCACGGCTACGACGAAGGATCGATGGATGTGGTGGAGTACCACTACAACCAGCATTTGGGGCTGCTGCTGATCTACGAACTGCCGGACACCGTGAAGCAGAAGGTAACGGAAGCGGAGGCCTACTCCACCGTCTGGGATATCCAGATGAAGCTGCAGCACGCACTGCCCCGTTCCGTGGTCTACTATGGACAGGATACGCTCAAGGACGGAGGAACCCGCTACGATGAACTTGGCGTTTTTCTGCCGCTGGAACACTTTGCCGACCGGCTGGAACGCCATGTGGAAACTGCTACCAAGATCGTTTACGGCGAGTAAACGCCCTGTAAACGAACTCCCTTTATAAGTGCATCACAGCAAAACAAAACGCAGCGAACCGTTAAAAGATTCGCTGCGTTTTGCCTTATATGGGAGAATGGAAATGCTGCACATCAGGTGCAATAACGGAAAGTCTTGTCAGTGACAATACGGGCGAAGATCAGCCCTAACGGCAGTGCCACGATGATGAGAATGGCATCTGCAAACCATGTGGCGGAGTCCATCAGAGACAGGATGCCCAGATTATAGATGGCACGGTAGAAATACAGTCCCGGTACCATGATAACGATGGACGGCACAGTGACGGAGATGCGGGGATAACCGGCGGCGCTCTTCAGGCAGGAGGCCAGCAGTCCGGCCAGCAGTGCGCCCAGAAACGCTGCAACAGCGGGCGGAAAGCCCGCAAGGCTCACCAGCTCCAGCCGGAACGTGTTCGTTACCGCACCGATAAGGGCGGCGCAGACTGCCAGGTTCCGGGGACTGTTGAACATGAGCGAAAAGCCGAACACACCGCCAAAACTTGCCAGCAGCCGGAACACGATCTCTTCCGGGAGTGTCAGGCTCAGGGCAGGGAACTGCACCGGCTGCAAATGCAGCAGCAGTGCCATGATCCAAGCCGTCATGGTTGCCACCAGAATGATGAGGATGGCGTAGGCCAGACGTTCCAGCCCGGAGCGCATATCCAGCTTGGCAAGGTCGATGCCGCTGGTAATGAACGGAAAGCCCGGAATGATGAAGAGCATGGAGCAGATATACCCCGCCTCGTGCTGCGCCGATACGGCAAACAGCACCTCTGCCAGCTTCAGCAGGATGGCATACACGAGGCTTGCTGAACAAACCGACGCCGTAATGCCCAGAAACAGGGTGAAATGGTGCTTTGTCAGCTTGCACCGTACAAAGTTGCCGATGCCTGCACCGCAGAAGGCACACAGCATTTCCACAATGCCGCCGCCAAGCAGAAAGGTGAAGCAGCCGCAGGCCAGTGCAGCTGCAAAGCCCAGTGCGATGGGCGAATACAAGCCGTGGATGCGCTCGATCTCATCGAGGTGGCTGTGCAGTTCTTCGCCGGTCATAAATTTTCCTTCCCGGTCGAAGTCGTTGACGAAATGCTCCAGTCGGTTCAGCCGGGAGGTATTCACGCCCGTATTTGTCAGACAGAGCGACTGGGTATAACACTGGTCACCGTCAAAGCAGGTGAACTCAATGGACAACAGGCCGATGTCCGCTGTTGTTGTGACTCCCAGCTCCCGCGAAAGGGTGTTCATGGAGCTTCGGACACGCCATGCGCCGGTGCCGCATTCCAGCAGCATCAGCCCGGTGCGTCCAATGACGGAGGCTTTTTCCACAAGCCCCGCCTCGGTAATGGGGACGCCCTTGCTGGCCGACGCATAGTCGTGCCAGTAGACTTCCATGTGATTTTTGATGATCTCACTTTGCCGTTGTCCCATACCGGAAAGCCTCCTTTGTGATATGGGAATGTTGCAGCCGTTTCAAGACTGCGGTGCTATTATAAGGGAAATTGCAGGGCGGGTAAAACGTATCTTGGATATGCCGGCAATGTTCGTTTGGTATTTCAAAGAAGAAAATACGTTACGTTTTTGGCGGCTCTGCGGTAGGATGGAAAAAACACGCCGAAAGGAAACTGCCGTGACCCTTCAACAACTCCGCTATGTCACGGTTGTTGCCGGCACCGGCACCATCAGCCATGCAGTGCAGCAGTTCTATATTTCTCAGCCCAGCCTGACCAATGCTATCCGGGAGCTGGAACAGGAAGTGGGGCTGGCGCTTTCCAAGACGGCAAGCTCTGTGGTGAGCCGGACGCTGCTGGACGCACGCGGACAAATGAGTGCAAAATCGATGCATCCCCCTGCTTACGGTCAAAGGAAATGTCAAAAGAAAAAGGGAGTGCAGGAGAAGATGAAGCACCTCCACAAGGGCGGCTGGTGCCATCCCCACAGCACAAGGCGGCTTGCTTTTTGCCGTGGCTGCCGGATAAGACAAAATACGACACCCGCAAAGGGAGCTTTGCCCGGACGTTTGTCCCCCTCTACCGCTGCGCTCAAAACGCATAGACCGCGTTTGCGCAGCGCAGCAATGAAAGCCCCAGTGGGGCTTTTAAGCGGCAGAACGGTCTGCGATAGCAGATGGAGGGGCCTCGCCCCGACAAGTTCTATAAATGTTTCCAAATTGTTAAGACGCAAAAAATAAGTAGCTGGGCTCTGCTCATGTAATGGGGTCACCGTTTGCTCCGAACGAAGTTTTGCAGCGGCGTTGTCCGGCTCGCTCACAGAAAGTGTGAGGTCATGGCACGGTATCACGTTCAGACGGCTTATGCAAGATTCAAGGTACTGTATGAAGAAAGCCGGACGCAGTGCAGACACTACGTCCGGCTTCTTTTTACGAATTGAGCGCCTGCCATAGCGCATCTGAAGCATCAAACACTGCTACGCTGTACCCGGCAAAGCGGCTCTGAATATCCACGGTCTGGCTTCCGTCGGCGGCGGTATTGTAGCTGCCCAGTTCCAGCCCGGAAAGGGCGGGCTGGCTGCTCCACGGGATGAGCTTTGCCTGCCAGTCCGCGCCCAGCTTTTCGCTCAGCGCCCCATAGGCCTGTTCGAAGCCCTCCGGGTCATCCAAGATCCAGATTTTGCTTTCGCCGTTAGCAAGGTCGGTGTTCATCTGGGTGGCACCCGCCATCTGGCCGTTCATGTCGGTCAGGGCAGCATCGGCACTCCATGTGTAGTTGTTCACCTGCACGATGACCGCCCCGTCGCCGTTGGCGTCCTCCGCATAGTCTGCCAGCGCAGTCTGCAAGTGCTGCACGGCCTCGTCCGGCAGGGCCTCCGCCGTGACCACCGCCACGGTGTAGTCCGGGTCTACGGTAGTCAGCAGGCCGTGCGCCACATACGCTACGCCCACAATGACCATTGCCGCTACCGCCACGATGCCCCAGTTATAATACCACCAGTTGGCGTGGGAGCGCTTTTTCTGCTCCTGTGCGGTCAGGGGCTTATCCGGCGCTGTCGGGCGCGGGATGGTGCGCACCTGCACGCTGTACTCCTGCCGCAAAACGGGGAACAGGGTCTGCATCGCCGCCAGCCCCGGCAGCCAGAAGCCGAACAGCACCGCCCAGAAGATGCTGACCGGGAACAGCAAGATCATGCCGCCGATGCCCGCCAGCATGAGAACGCCTGCCCATACGCAGCGCACCGGTGCAGCGGCCAGCAGCCTGCCTGCCCGGCGCAGCAGGCTGTCCGGGGCGGGGGACTGCAGCGGCAGCACGGCGGCGCACAGGGTGCCCAGAACTGCCAGCACCAGAAAGTCCAGTGCCAGAAAAACGAGAATGGCAAGCCCGGGGTAGTAGCCCTGCTGCGCGGCGGCTTCAAACACAAAGGCCGATACAAAGCACAGCAGCCCCAGCACCAGCGTGCCAATGCAGCCAAAGCCGCAGGCGGCTTTCCAATGGGCGGCAAGGGCCTGTTTTGCCCGGGGCAGCCACTGAGAGGGGTCGTTCTGCAAGCTGCGCAGGGCGCAGTCTGCCAGCAGCACCATGGCAGGGCCGGTCAGCAGGCCGGTGACCGCGCTGCACACCACCGTCAGCGGCAGGGAGAGCAGGGTGACCCCCAGCGAGACCCCCAGTGCGGCAGGCAGGCAGAGCACGCAGACCAGCAGGTTCGTGCCCAGCAGCTGGCCGAGGTCGCGGCCGACCATCTGGCAAAAGCGTGCAAAGCCTTTTTTCTCCGGCTCGTTTGGGCCTACGCCGTGGCCGTCCCGCCCATAAAGGGCATTGTAGATGCTCATCTTACTTCACCTCGGTGCCAAAGGCTTCGATCTGGGTCAGGGCAGGGAAGGGGGAAGTCCCCTCGGCCTGAATCAGATCCTTCAGCACAAGGCTGCGCACCCGCTTGGGTTCAAAGGTCACGCTCTGAGGCTTGGCGCTTTTCACCAGCGGGATGTCCAACCTGCTGCCGTCGGAAAATTCCACCGTGGCCTTGACCCAGTAATTGTCGTGGGGGAAATCTGCCCGCTCGGTGATGCGCAGCTCATCCAGCAGTACTTCCCGGCCAAAATCCAGCGTTAAAGCTGCGTTCGGGTCGCGGTTGATGCCCCAGCTCTGGTAGGGATACTCGCCGTGGGCGCTGTTCTCAAAAATGCCGTCGATGGCGTTGCGGGCGGCAAACACCGCCTCGCCGCGCGTTTCTACGTTGGCGCTGGCGTGGGGGTAAAAGCCGGTGTCGCCGTGCTCGTCATAGCAGTTAAAGGCCAGATTCCGCCGGGCGGCAATCTCCTCCGGCAGCGCCAGCCGTGCCCGGATGACGTGACGGCTGCCCGCAAAGCTCTTGGGCGAGTAGGTGATGGCCTGCTCCCCGAAGGGAATGTGGAAGTTGATCTCCCGCTTGACCACATACACAAGGGCTTCGGGCATGGTGTCCTCGAACTGGATGACGCAGTACTGCCCGGGATGGTCGATCTCCAGCGCCACCCGGTCGCCGGGCTTGTAGCAGTTGGTGTAAACAAGGGATACGGCGGTGTCAGCGTCACAGGTCATCAGGGTGTGGCCGGCTTCGTCCAGAATTTTCAGCTTGATGGTTTCCATGGCAGTTCTCCTTAGTACAGTTCGAGCTTCAGCATTTTTTGGAAATGCAGGGTGATCTTATAGATCGTTTCCGGCCATGCGGTGCGCAGGCGCGGGTCGGTGATAGGCACCGCCGTAACAGCAGCCGTTGCGGCGTCCGGGTCAAAGCGGATGCCGCCCAGTGTGCCCACCGCAAAGCCGTCCGCAGTGGGGACGGGTTGCTGCTCGGTGAGCAGGGTCAGGTCTACTGTGCCGGGATAGTCTGTTTCGTCCCGCAGGGTGATGCCCTGTTCGCTGACAGATACGCTGCGGCGGTAGGTGGTAAGCCCCGGGATGGGCGGGTACGCGCCCGCCAGTTCGCCGGTGATGCTATTTTCCTCGGTGCACACCTCCCGGGCAGCGTATTCCGCGCCGGGCAGCTGCTGCACGCCGTCAAAGGTGGGCAGGTTGTGCCATGCGCTCTGCATCGTCCAGATCTCATACCGCTGAGGGCTGAAGGTCTTTTTGGTGTAGCTCTCCACTCCGATATCGATGAGAAACGGTCTTCCGTCCTTGTACACGGTAATGCTGCCGGTATCGTTGTGGTTGTGGCTGTCGCCGTTGGAGCCAAACTTTGCACCCAGCACCCAGCTGCCCTGCCGTGCGGCATAAATGCCTACACTGGGGTACCATACTGCAGAACGATGCTGGGGAACTGCGGCGTATTCCATCAGTTCCTGCTCGGCAAAGGCGGTGGTCAGCCGGTACCACAGGTTGATGTGGGTGCTGCCGTCCGGGTTCTGCAAATGGTCGGGGTCGGCATCGGCGCGGAAATCTGCCGCCGCAAGGGCCTGCAAAGCATCGCTGCCTACGGCCTGTCCAAAGCGGTATTCCCGTGCACCGCAGCGCCCGGCCAGGGGGCTGCAATCGCCAAAGTTCAGATAGTAAGGTCCTTCCACATGGACATTGCAGATGTACTCCGCGATATTTTTGATCTTTGTTTCTCTGAATAGCGGGCGGAAGGCCTCCGGCGCAACGTTGGATAAAATTTCAAGACAGCCCCACAGGGTCAGTCCGGCGTGGCGATAATACTGCGCACCCTCGTTGCAGCAGCCGTCCGCGCCGTAGTCCTTCAAAAAGCAGTCGAGGCTGTAGGCTGCCTGCTTGACGGCAGCTTTTCGCTGCTGCTGGGTGGTGGGCAGCAGAAAAACGGTGAGCAGCACATTCTGAGTGCACCAGCTCGTCCAGTTACACATAGGCTCTTCGCCGTTGCCCATCCACCAGAAGTGGCTTGTAAAATAAGGCGTCAGGATGCGGGCGTCCAGCTCCCGCTCCATCCTCGCCGTGATGCCCGGCGCGGCAGTATCCAGCTCATCGGGCAGTAAGTACCGGGTCAGCGCCAGAAGCGCGCCGGTCTCGGCGGCAAATAAATCCACGATGGGGCGGGTGGTGTCCGGCAGGGGCAGCTGCGGGGTGTCCCGCACATAACTGTTGTGGGCGGGCAGCTGCCATGCACTTTCCTCGCAGATCGCCCATACGGTATCTGCAATTTCATCCAGAAAGCGCCCTTTGTGCTCCACACACTCGGCACTTACCAACGCGCACAGCCGCGCCCGGCGGGAGAAGTAAGCCGTCTCCCATGGGGTGCGCCGCCCGGTGTGGGTGAAATCCAGCCAGAGCGAGAGCGGCAGGGGCGCAATGGGCGTTTGCAGCGCGGCTTCTCCCGCCTGCAAAAAGCGCTGCTTTGCCCGCAGGGGCAGCCCCTGCCATGCAGTACGTTCCTTGGCAGGGGGGAAGGGCCGGTAATCGGGAAGAAATTCCGGCAGATGGGCAAGTTGTTCCTGTATCATAGAAGCCTCCGATTTCAAATACTTTGCTGGTATTCCCGCGGGCTGAGCCCCGTGACCTTTTTGAACACCTTGGAAAAATAAAAGGCGCTTTCGTACCCCAGTTTCTCAGCGATCTCGTATACTTTCAAATCGCCCTGTTCCAGCATCTCCTTCGCCGCAGCGATGCGGGTCTCGGTGATATACTCCACAAAGCCGCTGTCGCCGTATTTGCCAAACAGCTGGCTGAGGTAGTTGGGCGAAAAATTGAACACTGCCGCCACATCGGCCAGCGTCAGTTTTTCCGAAAGGTGATTCTTAATGTACTCCTGCACCTGTGCCACCACCTGCATCTTCCCGGCGGTGGCGTCGCCCTCGTTGACCTCCACGAACTGGATGGGCTGCTCCACCGTGAGCAGGGGCTGCAAATGGGCGTTTTCCCGGCAGCAGCGCGCCAGCCCCAGCAGGGAGCCGGTGGGGCGGCCTACCGCCCAGAGCATCCGTACCGTGAAATAGTTGTATAGAATTTGGCTGGCGCGTTCCAGCAGCGGGCGCAGTACCGTCCGGTAGTTCTGGCACTGGGCATCGGTCAGGCAGAACAGCACATTGCAGCGCATGGCATCCGCCCCGGTCACATAGCAGGGCAGGTAGTTTTGCAGGGTGGTCTCCAGCATCCGCCCGCAGGAAAAACTCAGCTTCAGCTGCTGGGCGGGGGTAAGGGCGGTGTTGGCGATGATCTCGCAGCTGGCTACAAGATAGGCGTCGCTTGCAAGGTTCAGCTCCATGTGCTGCAAAGGCTGCTCCAATGCGGCTTCGTCCGGGAACAGCCCGGCGTACAGCCGCACGAAAAAACGCTCCTGATAGCTGCGCACACTCTCAGCAAGGTTTTCCTGTGCCGACAATTCGCCCAGCAAAGCGCGCTCCTTTTTTACCTTTTCGGCGGCCTTGGCAAGGGCGGTTTGCAGGTTCTCGGGGGTCAGGTCCAGCTTGACCAGATAATCCACCACCCCGGCACCCATGGCCTGCTTGATGTAACCAAATTCTTCAAAGCTGGTCAGCATGATAAAGGCGGGCAGGGCGCTGCGTTCCCGGCAGGTGCGGGCAAGGGTAAGCCCGTCCATCACCGGCATTTTTACGTCGGCAATGACGATATCCGGCTTCTCCCGCTCAATGAGTTCCAGCGCCAGCTTGCCGTTGCGGGCGGTGCCGCAGACCGTATAGCCCAGCTTTTCCCATTCCAGCATCCCTTGCAGGCCGATGAGCACCAGCGGCTCATCATCCACCAGTAATATCCGCAGCATGGGTGTCTCCTTTCTGTTGATAGGGCAGCCGGATGGTGACCTCGGTGCCCACGTCCTCTTCACTTTCAATGGTCAGGCCGTAGCCCTCGCCAAAGGAATACCGGATGCGGCGGTTCACGTTCCACAGGCCGACATGACGGAACTTTTCAGCCTTTTCGGCACCCTCGGCGGGCTCGTCCAGAAGATGCGCCACCTGCTCCGGTGGCATGCCCACGCCGTCGTCGGTAATGTGCAGCAGTACGTCTCCGGTATCCGGGTCGGTGGAGATATCCAGCAGCACGCTGCCGTGGCCGCCCTTTGGCTCCAGCCCGTGGAAGATGGCGTTTTCCACCAGCGGCTGCAAGGTGAACCGGGGGATCATGCAGTCCCGGCAAAGGGTCTCGCTTTCAATGCGGGAGACCTCAATTTCCAAGTCGCCGCCGTAGCGGTATTGCTGGATGGTAAAGTAATCGTTGAGCAGCGCCAGCTCCTCCTGCAAAGGCACCAGCTTCTGGGTGCCCTTGGAGATGCTCTTGGTCAGCCGCGCAAAGGCGGTGACCATCTCGGCAATGCCGGGCGCGTGCTGGATGGTAGCCATCCAGCGGATGCTGTTGAGGGTGTTGTAGATAAAGTGCGGGTTCACCTCGTTTTGCAGCATCCGGTATTCCAGCTCCTGCTTGCGGCGCTCGTCCTCCACACGGCGGGTCATCAGGCTGTCCACGTTTTCAGCCAGCTGGTTGATGCCCCGGCCGATGTCGCCCAGCTCGTTGTTCCACTCCACCGTGCGGTCCGGGGCAAAGCTGCCGCTGCCCACGGTCTCGATGCGCTTTTGCAGCGCCTCCACCGGGCGGGTAATGACCCACTCCAGCCAGTGCTGCATCAAAAAGCTCAGTCCCCAGATGATGGCAATGCCAAGGGTGATGAGCCACAGGTACACGCCGTAGTGCAGCAAAAAGGTATTTGCGGGCAAAAGCTGCACCAGCGCCGCGCTGCGGCCGTTCAGTGTTACCTTGACTACATAATACTTCTGGCCGTCCAGCCGCACCTTGCCCTGCCATGCGGTCTGCTCGGTCACGCCGTTATTGCTGCCGGTGCGCAGGGTGTAGTCCACCTCCCGCAGCGGGTTTTCAATCTCGGTCAGGCTGCCGTTTTCGATCTGCCACAGGCGGCTGCCCATCTCCCAGTACAACGCGCTGCCGTCGGTCAGGCTGTAGCCCGCGGCCGGGTCGGTGATAATGGCGGTATCCAGCGCAAGGTAGGTACTGCCCCGGTGCAAGGTGCCCTTGCCGCAGCGGACAGGCTGGCTGAGGGCGATGCAGTCCGGGCTGCCGGGCAGCAACGGGTCGGTGGTGAACTGCATCCCGTACCCCTTGGTGAGAAACTGCTTTATGCTGGTGCGGTTGAGCGCCGCCGAGGCATTCAGCGGGCCGAACTGCAAATGCCGGTCGTTTTCATTGGTAATAAAAAAGCGGAGGATATGGCTGTACAGGGTGCTGGAATAGTATTTTTCCTGCACGGCTTCGTAGGCGGCAATGGTCTGGGTGCCGTTGATATTTTCCTGCGAGATGTACCGCCGCACGGTGCTGTCGATGGAAGCCCAGTTCAAAAGAGCATCAGCGCTGTCCAGACTGGTCTCGATGGAGGTAGCCACCAGCCGCAGGTTGAACTCTGCCGCCTGCAAGGAGTTGGCGCGCACATATTGGTTGGAGAGGGTGAACAGCGCCGCGCCCACGGCCAGCGAGGTAAGAATGGTAAAAAAGCGCATCCCCCACACGATCTGCCGCCGCAGCGGGAAACGATGGCTGCTCTTCATAGCGGAGCCTCCTTTCCGGTAATATTTTGCATTCTTTCCTTTATACAGTACTGATTCCGGCGCGGTTTGTCAACGACTTTTTTCATGAAAATTGTGTACTTTATACGCTTTTTTCTTGTGCTACGGATGTAAACTGTGCAAGAGAACAAGAAAGTGCAGACTCCAGTGTAAGAAAGTGCATCTTTTTTTAAAAGATACAGAAAAACTGCAACTCTTCCCGGAATTTTTCCATTCCGGTTTTTGCGTTTGTGCGGTATCCTAGTGTCAACAAAAGCGAGCGGCTCCCCGGCACGGGGGAGACCGTTGCACGAAATACACACACTGCCCTGAAGGAGGACACACTTATGAAAAAGATCTCTCGTCGTTCGTTCCTTACCGCTGCCGCTGCCTGCGGCGCTGCTGCTGCTCTGAGCGCCTGCGGCGGCTCTTCCGCAAGCACTACCACCAGCACCGCCAGCTCCACCGCAGCTTCCGCAGGCGGCAGCGATGCCGATTTTACCAACACTACCCTGACCCTGTACAGCCCCGGCGGCGAAAACAGCGTACCCACCAAGACCATCATCAAGTACGGTGAGCTGATCGAAGAGGCTACCGGCGGCGCAGTCAAGTGCGATGTGCAGTACGGCGGCACGCTGGGCAACGATGCCGAGGCGATCGAGTCCACCCGTATGGGCACCATTGATCTGATCTTTGCAGGTACTTCCGGCTTTACTTCCTTCTACGACAAAGCTAAGGTCATGGATCTGCCCTTCCTGTTCACCAGCGCCGAGGAAGCCAACGAGGTGCTGAACAGCACCGACATCGGCGAGCAGATCTTTGCCGACTTCGGTGATTACGATCTGGTCTATCTGGCTGAGGGCGACAACGGTATGCGTCATGTTTCCACCGTCAAGAGCTGGGGCCAGATCGAGAAGGCTGACGACGTGATCGGCTTGAAGATCCGCGTGCCCCAGAGCCAGATGTACACCGACTGCTGGAGCACGCTGGGCGCTACCCCCGTGGCACTGGCTCTGACCGAATTGACCACCGCCCTGAGCAATGGCACCGCACAGGCACAGGACAACGCCACCTACCACGAAGTAGCAAATGCTACTTGGGACGATATCGGCTACTTCAGCTTTATCAATTATATGTGGATGGGCTGCACCATGGCTGCCAACAAGACCGCTTGGGGCAAGCTGAACGAGACCACCCAGAATGTGCTGCGCGAGAAGGCAAAGGAAGCTGCACAGTTCAGCTTTGACTGCATCGCTGAGGATAACGTGACTGCCCGCAAGACCATGGAAGAGGGCGGTGTGCAGTTCTGCGATAACCCGGACATCGACTCCTTCAAGAAGAAGCTGGACATCCCCGCATACTACACCCGTTATGCCAGCGAGGCATGGTACGATCAGAGCCTGGTCGACACCATCTACAACTACGGCAATAAGTAAGACGGGAATCTCCCGAAGTTCGTTGTATTTGCAGCGGCGCAGGCCGATTTTCGGATGGGCCTGCGCCTTTTTTAACAAAGGAATGGCAACATGAAAGTTTTGACAAAGATCACAGACACCATTTCCAAGGTGGCTGAGTGGATCATTATGGCAATGATCCTTGGCTTGGTTGGACTGATCGTGACCGAGCTGTGCCGCCGCAACTTTTTGAACCAAAGCTGGCTGCCCACCACCGAACTGTGCGGTATCCTGTTTTTGTGGATGGCATTTATCGGCATCATCCCCCTGTACAACAAGTCCGGTCTGATCCGGCTGGATTTCCTTGTTACCCGCCTGCATGGTATTGCTGCCGAGATCGTGTGGTACATCACCGATTTGGTAGGTCTGGGTCTGGGCGTCGTGATGATCATGGCCTTCAATGCACAGTACCGCTTTGTGGCCTCCCGCACCTATGCCACCATGCCCAATGTTCACTATACTATCCAATACATCCCTATGGCGATTGCCGGTGTGTTCATTGCGCTGAAGAGCTTTGAGATGCTGGTCGGCCACATTGCCGCTAAGAAAGGAGGGAAGGCTGCATGATCCTCTTCCTGCTTGCATTTGTTGCATTTCTGATCATTGGCATTCCCATCTCGGTGTCCATCGGCTTCTCTGCCGTGCTGGGCTGCCTGTCTCTGGGCTACCCGCTGGTGGTCATCGGTCAAAAGATGGTTTCCGGTATTGACAGCTGGCTGCTCATCGCCATTCCGCTGTTCATTCTGGCGGGCAACCTGATGAACGCCGGTAAAATCACCGACGAGCTGTTCGGCACCGCCCGCGAGCTGGTGGGCTGGATTCCCGGTGGTCTGGGTCACGCCAACGTGCTGGCCTCGGTCATCTTTGCCGGCATGTCCGGCTCTGCTTCTGCCGACGCTGGCGGTCTGGGCGCTATCGAGATCAAGGCCATGCGTGACCACGGCTACGACGATGATTTCTCCGCTGCCGTTACTGCTGCCTCCTCGGTCATCGGCCCCATCTTCCCGCCCTCGATCCCGCTGATCATATACGGCGCGTCGGCCTCGGTCAGTGTGTCCAAGCTGTTTATGGGCGGTGTGATCCCGGCGCTGGTCATGGCAGTGCTGATGATGGTGCTCATCTACATCTACGCCGTCAAGCGCGGCTACGAGCGCACCGCTTTCAACCTGCGCAATCTGGCGCGTCAGTTCGTTCATGCGCTGCCTGCCTGCATCACCCCCGTAATCATTCTGGCAGGCTTTACGCTGGGCTGGTTCACCCCCACCGAGGCCTCTGCAGTGGCAACCATCTATGCGCTGATTATCTCTGTGCTGGTCTATAAGAGCATGGATCTCAAAACCTTCCTTCAGTGCCTGAAGGAAAGTGCCATCTCCTCTGCAAACACACTGTTCATCATCGGTACTTCCACCCTGTTTACCTACGTCATGGCCAAGGAGGGCATCTCCGCCCTCATCGCAAACACCATCACCGGTGTTTCCTCCAACCCGGCGGTTGTCATGTTCATTATCAACATCATCCTGCTGATCCTTGGCATGGTCATGGAGCCCGGCGCTATCCTGACCCTGATGCTGCCCGTGCTGCTGCCCATCGCCAACACCATGGGCTACAATCTGGTGTACTTCGGCGTTGTGGTGGTGCTGAACCTGATGATCGGTCAGGTCACTCCTCCCTTCGGCGTGTGTCTGTTTGTCATTTCGGACGTGAACAAGATCAAGCTGGAGCGCATTTACAAAGCGATCCTGCCCTTCCTGGTTCCGCTGTTGATCACGCTGGCTGTCACCTGTACCTTTCCGCAGGTCGTTACCTTCCTGCCGGATATGCTGCTGGGTGCAACGGCTGCGTAAAAACGTACATCTTCAAATCTGATTGAGAGGGATACATATTATGGAACTTGCTATGCAACAGGAAAAAGCAAAGCAGCTGCGCGCAGACATCATCAAGATGCTGTATCTGTGCCAGTCCGGCCACCCGGGCGGATCGCTGTCTCTGGTGGAAATGCTGATGGCTATCTACTATAACACCGCTCATGTGGACCCCAAGAACCCCAAGTGGGAGGATCGTGACCGCATTGTGCTGAGCAAGGGTCACGGCTGCCCGGCACAGTACGCCATTCTGGCAGATCTGGGTTTCTTCCCCCGGGAGGATCTGTGGACCCTGCGCAAGCTGCACAGCCACCTGCAGGGCCATCCCGACTGCAACAAGACGCCGGGCATTGATGTGAACACCGGATCTCTGGGACAGGGCGTCAGCGTAGCAGGCGGTCTGGCTATGGCAGCCAAATACCTGCACAAAGACTACCGGGTATACGCCATTCTGGGCGATGGCGAGATCCAGGAAGGTCAGGTGTGGGAGGCAGCCGAGAGCGCTGTGAAGTACGGTCTGGACAATTTTGTGGTTCTGCTGGATCACAATGGGCTGCAGATCGACGGCACCAACGATCAGGTCATGCCGGTGGGCGATCCCTGCGCCAAGTTTGCCGCCTTCGGGTTTGAGACCGTCAAGGTGGATGGCCATGATATTCAGGCCATCGTGGATGCCATTCAGGCACCCGTCACCCCGGGTAAACCCCGTTTCATCTGCTGCGAGACCGTGAAGGGCAAGGGCGTTTCCTTTATGGAAAACGTGGTCGGCTGGCACGGCAAGGCACCCAATAAGGAAGAGTACATCAAGGCTATGAAAGAACTGGGGGTAGAAGTAGATGGCTGAAAGTAAATCTATGCGCGTCGCCTACGGCGAGGCATTGCGCGATATCGGTGGTCTGAATGAGAAGGTCGTCGTCTGTGATGCAGACCTTGCACACGCTACCATGACCAACATCTTTGCCGAGAAGTATCCCGAGCGGTTCTTCAACTTCGGCATTGCCGAAGCCAACATGACCTGTGCTGCAGCAGGCATGGCACACAGCGGTCTGATCCCCTTCATCAGCACTTTTGCACTGTTTGGTACCGGCCGCGCCTACGAGCAGATCCGCAACAGCATTGCCTACGTCAATGCCAACGTCAAGGTGGCGTGCAGCCACAGCGGATTGTGCGTGGGCGAGGACGGCGGCAGCCATCAGACTGTGGAAGACATTGCCCTGATGCGCGTTGTGCCCAACATGACCATTCTGGTACCCTGCGACCCCATTGAGACCCGTAAGGCGGTTAAGGCAGCGATCGACATCAAGGGTCCTGTGTACATCCGCGTGGCACGTCCGGTGTCCGATGTGTACACCGAGGAGGACACCCCCTTTATCCCCGGCAAGGCCAACGTGATGAAGGATGGCTCTGATGTGGCGATCTTTGCTACCGGACTGATGATCCCGGAAGCTTTGAAGGCAGCGGATGCGCTGGAGGCCAAGGGCATCAGCACCGCTGTTGTCAACTTCCACACTATCAAACCCTTTGATACCGAGACTGCACTGGCCTATGCCAATAAGTGCAAGGCTGTTGTTACTGCCGAGGAGCACAGCATCATCGGCGGTCTGGGCGGTGTGACTGCAGAGACCATTGCCGGTAAGTGCAGCTGCAAGTTTGACCGCGTGGGCATTATGGATCGTTTTGGTCAGAGCGGCTCGCCCGCCGAGCTGTTCGAGGAGTACGGTTTGACCGCCGAGAACATTGCAGCCCATGCCGAGGCGCTGCTGAAGTGAGCGTCTGCTGAAAAAAGGGGAATACAGGTATGAAATTCTACATTGATACGGCCAACGTGGACGAGATCCGCAAGGCAAATGATATGGGCATCATTGCCGGTGTCACCACCAACCCCAGCCTGATCGCCAAGGAAGGCCGTGATTACGCCGAGACTCTAAAGGAGATCACCTCCATTGTGGATGGCCCCATATCCGGCGAGGTAAAGGCCACTACGCTGGATGCTGCAGGGATGATTAAGGAAGGCCGTGCTATCTACGCACTGAATCCTGCGCACATGGTAGTGAAGATCCCCATGACGGCAGAGGGTCTGAAGGCCATCAAGGTGCTGAGCAGTGAGGGCATTCCCACCAACTGCACCCTGATCTTCAGTGCAAATCAGGCGTTGCTGGCAGCCCGTGCTGGTGCTGCCTATGTCAGCCCCTTTCTGGGGCGTCTGGACGATATCGGCCAGCCCGGCATCGACCTGATCCAGACCATTGCCGAGATGTTCGGCAATTACCCCGACATCCATACCGAGATCATCGCTGCTTCGGTGCGCAACCCCATCCATATCACGGATTGCGCTCTGGCCGGTGCCGATATTGCTACCGTGCCTTTCAAGGTGCTGGAGCAGATGATCCACCACCCCCTGACCGATGCCGGCATTGAAAAGTTCCAGAAGGACTACGTTGCCGTCTTTGGTAAATAAGTGTGTTCCTGCCGCCGGTGCGTCCCGTAGCGCCGGTACAGGTTCCTGCAAAAAGAGCTGCCGCGCCGGTTTTTCCGGTGCGGCAGCTCTTTTTTTGTGTGGAAAGAAACGAAAAAGAATACGACGGATGTCATATCCCTTTACAGTTTTTTCGGTGTTCCGGGCTTGAAAACGATTCCTTATCGATACGCCTGTGGCTTACACGCAGGCACAGGAACCGATGTGTGCGGAACGTGTGATGGACATTCGGGATTCTTTACCGGAGATCGTTTTCTATGAAGATCATCTGCCACTGTGCGCCTATCTTTCTGCTTATAAAAAGGAGGAACTGCTCCGGCACTGAAGTGCACCCCATTTCCTAAACAGTATACCATACTGTCTAACAAATGGGGTGCATTTCATTTTTTGATGAAGTCCATCTTTCATTAGCTGCTTAACTTAACGGCATTGGGGGGATGGCACCCTCTCTTTGAAATAGGAGCAAAAGCCGTCAGAGCATGCCAAACCGGAAAACAGAAAGAAAGACCACAGCTTTCTGATCACGCTCGCTGTGGCAATCGCCATCATCCTGATTCTGTGGGTCATCAAGAAGTTCTGAACCATACAGGATCGGCACAGTTTTTCGGGATCGCAAAGGTCTAAAGTCTCCAAGCGTCCAACTTACAACAAAAATGAGACAGGCGACCCACCTTTCGGGAAGCCTGTCTCATTTTTCCGTTGGGGGCTATTTGCATTGCTGAGCAACAGCCCGGTTTGGAAACTCAGCGATCGAAGGAGAACGGGGGATTACTTAAAGGCTGATATCCTTTCCGCCATTGAGCTTGCTGAAGGCCAGCAGGGAAATGACGGTCAGGATGGTCATGATGGTGGACAATGCGGCTGCAGTGCCGTAGTTGCCGCGGATGACTTCGGTATAGATCGCTACCGTCAGGGTCTTGGTCTTGCCGGTATACAGGATGATTGCGGTGGACAGTTCACTGATCATGGTGACCCAGCTCAGGATAGCACCAGAGATGATGCCGGAAGCCATCATGGGAACCGTGATGCGGAAGAATGCCTTCATCTTGGAAGCGCCCAGCGAGATAGCAGCTTCCTCAATGCTCATGGGGATCTGCTGCAGGATAGCCACCGACGAGCGGATGGTATAGGGCAGACGCCGGATGATAAGGGCTACTACCATGATGAGCATGGTGCCGCTGATGAGGAGCGGGGGCTTATTGAAGCCGATGAGCAACGCAATGCCAAGGACCGTGCCGGGCACGATGTAGGGGATCATCGAGAGGACGTCCACCACGTTGGTCAGGGCATTGCGGCGGCGCACCACCAGATAAGCGATGAGAACAGCCAGCAGCACGATGACGACCAGTGCCAGCAGGGGGATGATGATGGTATTCTGAATGCTGCGACCCAGCTTGCCGATGGCGGTCTGGTAGCTCTGCAGCGAGTAGCCGTCCACAAAGATCTTACCCTGCGTGTTCTTGAACGAGGTGTAGATGACGTAGGCCTGCGGCATGATGGCGATGCCCACTACAAGGTAGACGACCAGATGCACCAGAGCGTTGATGCCCTTGCGGGCCTCCCGCTCCTCCACGGGGTGCATACTGTTCAGAGCGAAGGCGTTCTTGTTGGAAACGTACTTCTGGACGAGGAACACCAGCGTGGTGACGACGATAGCGATGACGGCGATAGCGGCTGCAAAGCCGTCGCTGCCGCCCACCTCGTTGATGAACTCAGTGTAAAGGACAACAGGGAAGGTACGGTAGCCCTCACCGATCAGCATCGGGGTGCCGAAGTCTGCAAAGGATCGCATGAACACCAGCAGAGCCGCAGCCAGCAGGGTGGGCATGATCAGGGGTACGACCACTTTGAAGAAGCAGGCAATGCCAGAGCATCCGAGGTTCTCAGCCGCCTCGATGAGGGAGTTGTCGATGTTCTTCAATGCACCCTTGGCGTAGAGGAACACCAGCGGGAACAGCTGGAGCGTCATGACCAGCACGATGCCGCCGAAGCCGTAGATGTCCGGGATGGCGATGCCGAGGTTTTTGAAGAAGGCGGTGATGACACCGCTGCGACCCAGCAGCAGGATCCATGAGTAGGCACCGATGAAGGGAGCCGACATGGATGCCACCACAATGAGGATATTCAGCACCGACTTGCCTTTGATCTTAAAGATCGTGAACAGGTATGCCAGTGGGGTGCCAATGGCGATGGAGAGCACCGTCGCTGTGATGGACACCTTGAAGCTGTTAATCAGGGTATCGAAATAGTAGCTCTTGGAAAAGAACTTCGTGAAATAAGCCAGCGTGAAACCGCCGGTGTCGGGGTCCAGCACAGACTGACGGATCAGGTATGCCATCGGGTAAAGCAGGAACAGTGCATAGAGTGCGATGGTCCCCAGCGTAATGGCTCCCCAGACATCAAGACGGAACTTATTATTGTTTTTCATAAGCGTCGCTCCTGATGAGATTGGTATCGCCGTCCTTGGTAAAGACGTTGATCTTCTCTTTCTTGACCTTCAGCAGCACCTTTTCGCCCTTCTTGAGACCCTCGCCAATGGAGGACTCCTCTACGATCTCCACCGAGTCGCCCTGATCGGTGTCAATGGTGTAGTGGGTGTTGAGACCGAGGTAGGTGCATTCCTGCACGGTGCCGTGGATGCCCTCGGTGCCGTCCTTGCAGATAATAAACTCCTCCGGGCGGATGGAACAGCGCACATCCTGCTCGGCAGCCTTGTCCAGAGCGTCGATGTGCTCATGGTAGCCGTCGGCAAAGGTGATGATGCCGTCCTTGACGTGGGCATTCACGATGTTGGTGCGGCCGATAAAGGTGGCAACAAAGACATTCTTCGGGCGCTGGTAGATGTCGCGGGGAGTGCCAACGTGCTGGATGACGCCGTCCTTCATAACGGCGATACGGTCGCTGATGGCCATTGCCTCTTCCTGATCGTGGGTGACATACACGGTGGTGATGCCTACGCTTTTCTGGGTGTGGCGGATGACGCTGCGCATCTCGACACGGAGCTTTGCGTCCAGATTGGAAAGCGGCTCGTCCATCAGCAGCAGATCCGGCTGCATGGCAAAGGATCTGCCGATGATCACGCGCTGCACCACACTCACGGAGAGTTCGCGCGGATAGGACTTGCGGTAGCGGTCCAGCCCCATCAGGGCGATGATCTGCTCCACACGCTTGTGCACCTCGTCCTTGGGCAGCTTCTTAATCTCCAGACCGAAGCGCAAATTCTCCTCAACGGTCAGCCAAGGCATGGAAGAAGGTTCCTGGAATACGACAGCCAGATTGTGCTTCTTGGGATCGGCG
>ENA-ORSY01001084-ORSY01001084.1-human-gut-metagenome-genome-assembly--contig:-NODE-1084-length-21615-cov-2.913312_pt1 | contig 21615 bp, 17 predicted proteins | sample MGYA00242193_ERZ509160 | MGnify/ENA primary metagenome ERZ509160 (study PRJEB26280, sample SAMEA2338670) | human gut metagenome | biome: human gut; feature: human-associated habitat; material: faeces...
TGCGGCCCGGTTACGGGTTGCAGCGGAAGGCTGCCCCTCATCCGTCCGCTGCGCGGACAGCTTCCCCCGCGGGGGAAGCCTTTTGGGTTGCGGCCTTATGGTAATACGCCCACCGCGGCGAGCCATCCTCAGTGTAGATCCTTCCGCACCTCACAAAACCGCTCTTTTCCAGCGCGCGCTGCATGTAGACGTTATCGGCGTGGGTGTCGGCGCGTACCGGCAGGCCCTGCTGTAAACACCACTGCACGCACAAGCGCCCGATGCCGCCCACGTGCCCCGCCGACGCCAGACGATGGATCGTCGCGTAGGGTACATCCTCGGGCCAGGCACCGTCCTCCATGATGCGATAGGTCGGCTCGTCGCCGGGGATCAGGCAGAACACGGCCTGTATGGTCCCCTCCTCCATCACCACATAGCAGACGCCGCGCTCGATCTCGGCGGTCAGGCGCGCCGCGCCGGGGTAGCTGTCCGGCCACTGGTGCGGGTTTCCATGGGTGCGCATGAACGCCCGCGCGTTGTCAAAAATCTGCAAAAGCGTCGGCAGGTCCGCCGCCGCGGCCCTGCGTACTGTCAGCTTCATAACCATCCTCTCCTTTTAGCAAAAAAGTATACCACAACCGCCGCGGGCGGGCAATACGCCCTTGCATCTCCACCGATGTTGTGGTACACTATAGCTGCAAAAAGTTAGACAAGTCAAACTTTCAAAGTGAAAGAGGATTGTAGATATGACACTGGCGGATTTGAAAATCGGGCAGGATGCTGTACTGCGTACCATCGGCGGTGAGGGCGAGCTGCGCCACCACCTGCTGGACATGGGCCTGACCCCCGGCACCGAGGTCACCCTGCGCAAGGTCGCGCCGATGGGCGACCCCATCGAGGTCGAGCTGCGCGGCTATGAGCTGACGCTGCGGCTGGACGACGCGGCGAAAATCGAAGTGGAGAACGTCCACGAGACGGACCGCGCCGCCCGCAGTGAGGAGCGCCACACCGCGGTGCCCCACCCCGGCGTGGGCGAGCTGCGCAAGGCCCCCAGCTACCATGACCGCAAGAGCGGGGCCGAAATTCCCAAAGGCCAGCCGCTCCGGTTCGCGCTGGCCGGCAACCAGAACTGCGGCAAGACGACGCTTTTTAACCAGCTGACCGGCTCCAACCAGCACGTCGGCAACTTCCCGGGTGTGACGGTGGACCGCAAGGACGGCGTCATCCGCGGCCATGCCGAGGCTACCGTCACCGACCTGCCGGGCATCTACAGCCTGTCCCCCTATTCCAGTGAGGAGATCGTCACCCGCGATTTTCTGCTCAACACGCACCCGGACGGCATCATCAACATTGTGGATGCGTCCAATATCGAGCGCAATCTGTACTTAACGATGCAGCTCATGGAGCTGAACATTCCGCTGGTTCTGGCGCTGAACATGATGGATGAGGTCCGCGCCAACGGCGGCACCATCATGGTCAACGAGCTGGAGGAGCTGCTCGGCGTGCCGGTTGTGCCAATTTCCGCCGCCAAGAATGAGGGCATCGACGAGCTGGTCGAGCACGCCCTGCATGTGGCCCGCCACCGCGAGACGCCGGGCCGCATTGACTTCTGCGACGCCGGGGACGGCGCGGGCGGTGCGGTGCACCGCTGTGTACACGCCGTAAGCCATCTGATCGAGGATCACGCTGCCCGCACAGGGCTGCCGCTGCGTTTTGCCGCAACAAAGCTGGTCGAGGGCGATACGCTGATTGAATCCGCGCTGGACCTCGATGCGAACGAGACCGAGCTGCTCGGTCACACGATTGCCGAGCTGGAAAGTGAGACGGGTCTGGACCGCGAGGCAGCGCTGGCGGATATGCGGTTCAACTTTATTGAACGTCTCTGCGACAAAACCGTTGTGCGGCCCGGCGAAAGCCGCGAGCACAAGCGCAGTGTGGCCATTGACCGCATCCTGACCGGCAAATACACCGCCCTGCCCTGCTTTATCGGCATTATGGCGCTGGTATTCTGGCTGACGTTCGGTGTCATCGGCGCGGGCCTGTCCGATCTGCTGACACTGGGCATCGACGCGCTCACCAACCTGACCGACCACGCACTGACGGTCTACGGCATCAACCCCGTTGTGCACAGCCTTGTTATTGACGGCATCTTTGCGGGCGTGGGCAGCGTGCTGAGCTTCCTGCCGACCATCGTCACGCTGTTCTTCTTCCTGTCGATTCTGGAGGACACCGGCTATATGGCGCGTGTGGCCTTCGTCATGGATCAGCTGCTGCGCCGCATCGGACTTTCGGGCCGCAGCTTTGTGCCCATGCTCATCGGCTTCGGCTGCTCGGTGCCCGCCATCATGGCCACCCGCACATTGTCCAGTGACCGTGACCGCAAAATGACGATCCTGCTCACCCCGTTCATGAGCTGCTCGGCCAAGCTGCCGATCTACGCCCTGTTCACGACGGCGTTCTTCCCCCGGCAGTGGCGTGCCGTCGTGATGATCGGGTTGTACATCACGGGCATCCTGTGCGGCATCCTGTACGCGATCCTGCTGAAATTCACCAAGTACAAGGGCGAGCCTGTCCCCTTCGTCATGGAGCTGCCCAACTACCGTTTTCCCTCGGCGCGCAGTGTCTGCCAGCTGATTTGGGAGAAGGCCCGCGACTTTTTGCAGAAGGCCTTTACCATTATCTTTGTGGCAACAGTGCTGATCTGGTTCCTGCAGACCTTTGACATGCGCCTGAACGTGGCCGCTTCGGCGGACAAGAGCCTGCTGGCGGCCATCGGCAGTTTTATTGCTCCACTGTTCAGGCCGCTGGGCTTTGGCGACTGGCGCGTTTCCACTGCGCTGATCACCGGCTTTACGGCCAAGGAGAGCGTTGTCTCTACGCTGACGGTCCTTCTGGGCGGGGACACCGCCGCACTGACCACGCTGTTTACCCCGTTCACGGCCATCGTGTTTCTGGTGTTTACCCTGCTGTACACGCCCTGCGTGGCCGCGATTGCTGCCGTCAAGCGTGAGCTGGGCGGTGCCCGCGCCGCAGCCGGCGTCGTTTTGATGCAATGCGGTATTGCATGGATCGTGGCATTTGTGGTACACTGTGTAGGAACGGTGTTCGGCCTGGTGTGAACCGTGCCGGAAAGCACCCCTACAGATACGTATGAGGTAGTATACGATATGGCAAGTGTTATCATTGTTGTGATTATTTTTGTGCTGCTGGCGCTGGCGATCCTGTTCATCTGCCAGAACGGCGGCTGGCAGGGCGGCTGCGGCGGCAACTGTGCCTCCTGCCACCAGCACTGCGATACTCCGGAAAAGAAAACGCGCTGACTGCAATGCCCCCGGATGGCTGTCCGGGGGCATTTTGCGTCACAGGGCACCGTAGCGGGCGGCAAAAACGGCTACGGTGCTCAGCAGATCGAGCTGAGCTTTCTGGTAGGTGGTGCGTCCGATGCAGAGCCGCTCCAGCACGTCTTCCTCCTTGCGGCGCTCCAGGTAGCGCAGCTGGAGCAGGCCTGCACGGATGGGGTCAGCGGTGCGGTAATACTCCTGCGTCTGCTGGATGGCCCGGGCCCAGCCCCAATTGGCCGGGCTGCGGGCCCACTGGCGGGTACCGTAGTTCTGCAGGGCCTCCCGGGTCTTTCTGCGCTGTTCAGCGGTCATCACGCCGCCCCCTTTCTTTGGCACATTCGGGTGCCCGGGCCAAAGAAGCAGGCATCCCGCTGCTCCATGGTCAGCCCCAGCATGGCAGAAAGACGGTCGGCTTCGCTGACTTTGAAATCGCTCTCGTCGTTCAGCTTCTGATGCAGGGCGCTGCTGCTGATGCCCAGCACCCGTGCCACATGGCCCAGCTTGAGGCCCTGGCTTTCAATGTAGGCGCGGATCTGTGTGGTATTTGTCATCAAAGGTTCTCCTTTCATCTGGATCTCTGCGCGTCGTTTCACAATCTTTGGTTGTATTATAGTTCGATGTTGATTTTTTGTCAACTATTTTACCAAAATCGCGCGAAAATCGTTGATTTTTAAGAACTTTTCTGATATACTCACGGCAGAACATTCTTTTTCAGGAAAAGCGAGGTCTCTGCCATGTCAGAACTTTCCCGCCGTATCTTACAGCGTCGGCTCGAGCTGGGGCTCTCTCAGGAAGAGCTTGCCCAGCGGATGGGCTACCGTTCCAAATCCTCCATCACCAAGCTGGAAAAAGGGGTCAACGACATCCCGCAGTCCAAGGTGGAGGAGTTTGCCGCTGCATTGGAGACCACCCCCGCATGGCTGATGGGGCTGGAAAACACTGCGTTTGTCCCGCCGGGGTTTGAGCCCCTGCCCGAAATGGTGCGGGTACCGCTGGTGGGCAGCATTGCCTGCGGCTCCCCCATCACCGCCGAACAGAACATCGAATGCTACATCGGCGTTCCTGCCGCATGGCACGCCGACTTTGCCCTGACCTGCCACGGCAGCAGCATGGCCCCCACCATCTGCGATGGTGACATCGTCTGCATCCGCTGCCAGCCCGAGGTGGAGCAGGGCGAGATCGCCGCCGTGCGGATCGGCGACGAGGCCACCTTAAAGCATTTTCACCGGCAGGGCGACACCGTTATGCTTCTGGCCGACAACGCCGCCGTCTGCCCGCCCATGATTTATGCCGGGCCACAGTTGAACGAGATCCAGATCGAGGGCAGAGCCGTGGGCTTCTGCAGAGGTTTATAATATGAGCAACGAAACCATGACCCTGAAGGTCATCGCACACATCCACACCGCCTTCCCCACCAAGTTCGGCATCCCCCGGCAGAGCGGGCTGGTGGACGGCCTGCGGGGCGAGATCATCTTCACCCCGGAATACCGCAACGCCGATGCCCTGCGCGGGCTGGAGGATTTCAGTCACATCTGGCTGGTGTGGCAATTCTCCGGCGCGGTGCGGGAGAGCTGGTCTCCCACCGTCCGGCCCCCGCGCCTGGGCGGCAACACCCGGATGGGCGTGTTTGCCACCCGCTCCCCCTTCCGCCCCAATCCCATCGGGCTTACCTGCGTAAAGCTAGAGCGCATAGAACTCACTGAAAACGGTCCGATCATTCATGTTCTGGGCGCCGATCTGCGCGATGGTACGCCTATCTTCGACATAAAGCCTTACATTCCCTTTGCCGACTGCCACCCCGACGCACAAGGCGGTTTCATCGACGAGACGCCTTGGCAAGAACTCACCGTTCACTGCCCCGCTAAACTGCTGCAAGCCATTCCCGAAGAAAAGCGCGAAGGCCTCCTTGAAGTGCTGGGTCAGGACCCACGTCGCGCAGGCAGCAAGCATGAACCCGAGCGTACGTATCATCTTGCCTATGCAGGGTTCGATATTGCCTTTACCGTAGATAATACAAATCTTTACGTTCAAAGGATCGAACCCGCCATCGCCTAAGGCGTGAACGCGCCCCAAACCAAAAGAGGGAATGCGAAGTTTCGCATTCCCTCTAACTTTTAAGCAATTCGCCGATTGACTATTGCATTACAGCATATGAGCGCGCAGCTCTTCGCCAGACTTCGCAGAAAGATAAGCCGGCGCAATATCGAATACCGTTTTGCAACCATGGTTGCCCTCAGCAGAGAGACGAGCAACAGCGCGAGCATAGCAAGCCAACACACAAGCGGTGAACTCGGGGTTGGACTCAAGATCAAGCGAATATTCGATCTTGCAGTTCTTGTCGCCAGCAGTCTTACCAGTACGGATAACCATGCCCCCATGAGGTAGGCCAGCATGATCGCGATCGAGCTCCTCCTGGCTGATGAAGTTCACGGTAACGTCATATTCGTCGAAGTAGTTTGGCATTTCCACGATCTGCTTGGTTACCTCGGCAGGGTCAGCACCCTCTTCCAAAACAACCCAGCACTCACGCGTATGCTTTTCGCGCGTAGTAAGCTCGGGGTTAGAGCCCGAACGAACCGCTTCCAGCGCCGCGGGAACGGGAATGGTGTATTGACGAGCATCGGCAACGCCAGGAATGCGACGAAGCGCATCGGAATGCCCCTGAGAAACGCCGCGACCCCAGAATGTGTAGTCGGCACCTTCTGGCAGGATGCAGTTTGCGTACAAACGGTTCAAGGAGAACAGGCCCGGATCCCAGCCGCAAGAAATCAGGGCAGTTTTCCCAGCGCCCTTAGCTGCCTCATCAACGTTAGCAAAATGGGTGGGAATCTTCGCATGGGTATCGAAGGAATCTACCACATTGTACAGAGCAGCGTACTTCGGCGTCTGTTCAGGCAAATCGGTTGCGCTGCCGCCGCATAGGATCAAAACATCAATATCTTCATTGCCCGCCTCAAGATCCGCAGCCGAGCGAACTGCAACACCAGGCGTTGCGATTGATACAGTTTCAGGATTGCGGCGCGTATACACAGCGGCGAGTTCCATATCATCGTTTTGACGAACAGCAAGCTCAACGCCCTTGCCAAGATTTCCGTATCCCAAGATACCGATACGAATCATGCGGCTTCCTTTCTAACCAAGCCCAGCTACTAAAGCGGGGCAAACTCTCACGTTAGTGATTGTACGCTGCAAGCATTCAAGAAATGTTTTGAACGTATTAATACTACGGAAAACGAAACGAAATGGTTAACCGCAATCAAGTAGTTTCGAGTAGATACGCGCACCTACGTCAATTCGATGACCGAATGGGGAACCTACTATCAAGAGTTTGCCAACATGGCCTGAACGACCCACATCCATTATCTATTATAAATAGTCAGCCTGATAAACCAGAAGCGTGGACTTTTCCAGACGGCTTTCGTCTCCTTTTCGCCACGCAACCGCAAAGCTGCATTCACTCTTGCAATGCAGCGAAACGATTGCACAAAGGAGTTCACGTTGTCCCAGAATGCTCCCAAGCATAAGCCGTTCCCTACCGCCGCAGTTGATGCGGGCACTCGAACCAAAGCTGCTATCTTGGTGTTCTTCGGTGGTGCCTGCTACGGCTTCAACGCCACCTGCTACAAGCTTTCCTACGCATGGGGGTTCAGCTCCGCACAAATTGCCGCCGCGCAAATGTGGGCGGGCTTCGCGTTGTTTGCCGTATACCTCTTCTTTAATCGCGCCCGAGGAGAAAGATGGGCAAAACTTGGCTGCACCAACACGCTGAAGCTTCTCGGCATTGGCGCCGTAACCTGCATTACCTCGATCTTCTACACCTATGCCATGAGCGTGTTGCCCGTTGCCTTAGCTCTCACGCTCTTGTTCCAATTCACCTGGATAGGCACGGTAATTCAAGTAATCATGACACACAGGCCACCTGCACTTAGCCAGGTGATATCGGCGGCGGTCATCGTGTTCGGAACGGTGTTCGCCAGCGGTCTGTATGCCACCGATCTTTCGAGTTGCAACCCTTGGGGCATCGCAGCCGGAATCCTTGCCGCCGTAAGCTGCGCTTCGTTCTTGGCCCTGTCTGGTCTGGTGCAGCCAAAATGCTCACAAGCCCAGCGAGGTTTGATTGTCTGTGGTGGCGCGGTGGTTATGTCGCACTTCATCTGCCCCGACTTCATCGTTTCGGGCGTGCTCTTGCAGGGCATTGCCCCCTTGGGCTTGATTGCCGGAGCATGTGGGTTCTTCCTGCCTATTCTGCTCTTAAGTATGGGTGCGCCCCATTTGCCCACAGGACTTACGTCCGTACTAGCCGCATCGGAGCTGCCGGCTGGGCTGTTCGTGGCAATGATAGTGCTAGGATCGCCCATCGGTGCCGTTGAATGGCTTGGGGTGGCCATCATCCTGTTTGGCATCTGCGCTTCGCAGCTTCAGCTCTTCCCCAATAGAGCGTTACGATAAACGAGTCTTTGCACGATAGTCTAAGACCCCAAGCAAAGCTGATAGAGCTACAGCCCCACACGGTCTTTCGCTGCTATGCGATAGAATAGAAGGGCTAAACTCAATGGCTTAAACCATCGATTAAAGGACAACCATGAGCATCAAAGAATTCATCACCGACGAGGCGCTGCTCAGCACGCCCTGCGAAAAAGCAACCGCCGAGGATGCCGCCGTGGCACAGGATCTGCTTGACACCTTGGCTTCGCTTGAAGGAGCAGCGTGCATACATGCAAACCAGATCGGGGTAACCAAGAGCTTGTTCGCTTATCTCGACGAGAACGACAACCCCCACGTCATGTACAACCCCACCATCCTTATCGGATTGGTACCCAAAAAGGAAACCGAGAGTTGCTTTACCCATGAAGAGCCAACCGTTAACACCCGTTATGAAAAGGTAAAGGTCTCTTACCAGGAACTGGTAGATGGCAAGCTCGTTTCCCGTAAGAAAGACTTCCATGGCTGGGTTGCTCAGCTTATCCAGCACATGGCAGACCACAGCAAGGGCAAACTCGTCTAGCGATAGTGCAAACACTGCAAAACGGCGTTGGAATCACCCGACGCCGTTTTTTTATTGGGAGTACTACCCACGAACAAGCGGCAACAATAATTCGATATCATGGATTTATGGAACAAACAGTAGAAATAGCTGGGCAAACGGTATCAATCCACTATAGTGGCAACACACTGGTATCTTACGATCCTATAGTATATCTACATAGCCTCAAAGGGAACGGCAGTGAAGTTTGGGGGCAGTGCCAATCGCTGAATTGCCCACCCTTTACTCTGATATCTATCCCAACCCCCAACTGGAACAACTCCCTAACGCCTTGGAAATGCGAGGGTCTTTTCGCAGAAGATAAGCCTTTCGAGGGAAACGCCCGACAGCACCTTCTTCAGCTTGAAACAATGGTCGCCCAAACCGAGCAGCATCTCGAAACAACGCCACATCATCGCTGCATTGCGGGCTATTCTCTGGCAGGGCTATTCGCTACTTGGGCACCGTTCAACACCACTCTCTTCGATGCTCTTGCAAGCGCATCGGGCTCGCTGTGGTATCCCGACTTCAGCGAATACGTATCAATCAATACCTTTGCGAAGAAACCTTTGTGCGCTTATTTTTCCCTCGGTACAAAAGAAGCAAAAACACCCAGCCGCCTTCTTCGCAGCGTTTCGCAAAGAACAAAAAGCGTTGTTTCGTCGTTTCAGGAAAAAGGCGTTGAAACCCTCTTTGAATCAAATCCCGGAAACCACTTCAAAGAACCCGACCTGCGCATGGCCAAGGGTATCTGTTGGATGCTCCGCCAATTCAATCGATAGAACAGGTTTGTTAAACACATTCATGGTATTTGCGCTATAACAGCTGATAAACCTTTATTTTTTATTATTTTCATATAAAGTGGCAGATGGATAGGCGCATCACAGCATCAAACCACTACATTCATACCCACAGAACCATTAATGAAAGGCTCGTCATGGAATTCAAAGAAGTAGTTGAAGATCGTTACTCTTGCAAGAAGTTCAACGGCGAGCCCGTTGCCGAAAAGGCTCTGAAAGCTATCCTGGAAGCAGGGCGCGTGGCACCCACTGCAAAAAACCTGCAAGAACAGCATGTTTACGTGGTGCAATCGCCCGAGAAGCTTGCTCTTATCGATGAGCTTACCCCTTGTCGCTACGGCGCCACCACGGTACTTGTCGTAGCCTTCAACAAGGAAAACGTTTTCACCTATCCTGGCGGAACGCGCGACTCCGGCATCGAAGACGCCACCATTGTGGCTACGCACATGATGCTCGCCGCAAAGAACGCTGGCGCAGACAGCTGCTGGGTGAACTTCTTCAACCCAGAGGAAGTGGCAGAAAAACTGGAACTTCCCGAAAATGAAGAAGTACTGATGATGCTCGACTTGGGCTACGCCGCAGAAGATGGAAAGCCACTGCCGAACCATGCTAGCCGCAAGCCCCTCAGCGGCACCGTAACCTACCTCTGAACATCTCCCACTGAGCATGTTCATGCAATAAGATCCCGATACAATTCGAAGAGGCCGCCTTTCTTCGCTGAAAGGTGGCCTCTTTGAATATCGGACGACGTTGGCTCTTTACCCACGCTTGAGCGACTCAAGCGAAAACAGAAAATCCTGCAGCTCAAACAATGGGTGAACGCCGACCAACACCCGAAGACTAGCGTTTAGATCCCTGTCTACGGATGCCGCCCTTGCTTCCGGCAGCCTTGTTCGGCCCACGGCCCTGCGGTTTAAACGAGCTTCTTGAGGGACTTACCTTTCCCTCCTTATCGAAGCGAGCATCCTTACGCAAACGAGCACACCCAGATGAAGCAGGTTGAGGCTTGCCCCCGCTTTCCTTTCCGCCGGAACCAAGCACTTCACCTCTTTTGCCGTATTTACCACGCTGTAAGGAACCAGTGCTTTTACCGTGCTGACGCTTACCCCTAAAGTCGGAATCGGCAGCCGTCTCCTTCGAGCAAGACCCCGCAGCAGAGCTGCCCCCTTGTCGCTTACCGCGCTGATCCTTGGCGCCCCTGGCTTGATTATTCGCTTTACGTGCCCCGCCCTTATCGGGACGCACCAGACATTTTTCGTCGTACCCAATAAGGTCTTCCCTGCCAGCCGCCTTCAGGGCCTCGATAACCAGCCTGCGATTCTTTGGGTTGCGGTACTGAATAAGCGCTCGCTGCATTGCTTTTTCATGAGGCGTGCGTGGGCAGTACACTTCTTCCATGGTGCGCGGGTCGACCCCTGTGAAATAGATACACGTGGAAATGGTGCTGGGCGTTGGATAGAAGTCCTGCACCTGTTCGGGGTTAAAGCCCATATCGCGGCAGAACTCCGCCAACTCTACAGCCTCTTTTAAGGTAGATCCGGGATGCGAGCTCATGAGATACGGAACCACGAACTGCTTGAGCCCAAGCTTCTTGTTGGCCACATCAAAGCGCCGCACAAATTCCTGGTAAGTGTCGTTGTTCGGCTTCCCCATCACCTTAAGCACTTCATCGCTCACATGCTCCGGCGCCAGACGAAGCTGCCCGGAAACATGATACTGAGATAGCTCATCTATGAATTCGTTGGCGTGCTTATCAAGAAGTACATAATCAAAGCGCAGTCCGCTGCGCACGAACACTTTCTTGACCCCAGGCAAGCTGCGCAGCTCGCGAAGCACGTTCAGGTAATCGCGATTGTCCACCTGCAAGCTCCTGCAGGGCTTCGGTGCCAAACAGCGTTTTCCGCGGCATGCACCTTTATCGAGCTGCTTGGGACAAGCCGGCTTACGGAAGTTTGCCGTTGGACCGCCTACATCGTTGATATACCCCTTGAAATCGGGGTCTTGCGTGATGGTCTTCGCTTCCTCGACCAGGCTCTCCTTGCTACGGCTTTGAATAATGCGACCCTGATGGAACGCCAAGGAACAGAACGAGCACTCGCCAATACAACCCCGATTACTGGTTAGACTAAATTTCACTTCGCTGATTGCGGGAATGCCGCCAGCCGCTTCGTACATGGGATGATAGGTTCGCTCATACGGCAAACGATATACTGCATCGAATTCCGGGGTTGAAAGTGGAGTGCTCGGAGGATTCTGCACAATGTACAAGTTGTCCTGCTCGTAAGGTTCAACCAAACATTTGCCGCTGAATGGGTCAAGGTTGCGATACTGCAAACGGAAACTTTCAGCATATTTCAGCTTATCGACACGCATGCTTTCGAAGGAAGGTAGCGAAACGTATCCATCCATTACCCCTTCAAGGTTATGGGATCGAAATGCTGTGCCCTCGATCCAGGTAATTTGGCCAATAGGGATTCCTGCGTTCAAAGCATCGGCGATAGCAACAATCGATTTTTCGCCCATCCCGTAGCTGATCATATCGGCCCCGCTGTCGAGTAACACCGATCGCTTCAGCTTGTCAGACCAATAGTCGTAATGAGCCAACCGGCGCAGCGAGGCTTCCACACCGCCCATGATAATCGGGGTATCTTTATAAGTGCGCCGAATTAGATTGCCGTAGACCACTGATGCATGGTCGGGACGCAAGCCCATCTGCCCACCAGGGGAATAGAAATCGCGATTGCGATGCTTCTTTGCAACGGTGTAGTGGCACACCATAGAATCCATGTTTCCCGCGCTGACCAAAAACGCCAAGCGGGGCTCGCCGAACACATCGATGCTGGCGGGGTCATGCCAATCAGGCTGCGCAATAATGCCCACTTTGTAGCCATTTGCCTCAAGCAATCGGGTGATGATAGCCATACCGAAAGAAGAATGGTCCACGTAAGCATCGCCACAGACGTACACAAAATCGCACTGGTCCCATCCGCGCTCTTCCATTTCTTTACGCGTAACCGGCAAAAAGACCACGGCGTTCCTCCTTTGGTTCATTCAAGCGCTTCCATTTTATCGAATGCCCCTTAGCATGCGAAAACAAGAGCTCTAGCACAGCAAAGCGCTTCGGCATGCCGGCTCTTACCATGAAAAAGTATCGAGAATAGACCGTACTGCCAGTATCATCGCTGCACGCCTTTTGTATTTCGGCTTCAAGGGCGCATTAGATTCGTACAGCAACCCTAATCGCATTGACTTCGCCAGGCAAAGCCTAGCCAAATAGTCTCAATGCAACAAGATTTTCCTTCGCCCTAAAACGCAATCCGGATACAGAAGCGGAAGGGCTGCTGGGGCGCTATACCATATTTCTTTTTTTACGGTGTACCACGCATTTCCCACATTACGCATCCAGCATGTGTTACACTTGCTTTGCACCCGAGGGCTAACGCCCATTTTTTTTAGTCGCATTCAAAGAGTGGCAAGTCGGCCCCTCCGTGATTATCGGAGCATTTTTCAGCGACTTACATACTTCACTACAACTGAATAAGAAAAAAGATATGCAGCCCGCCAAGGGATACGTGCATCTTTTTTTCGCTTTGGCTGTTCAGGCCTAGCTCGGTCCTATCCCGAGCTTGTCTCGGCGTACCTTGATGCATCCACCGATGCCGTGGCTTTAGTTTGGCACGTCCAAAACCAAAGCTTCACGCCACTATTCCTTTCCGGCGAGTTTGCAGCAGCTTGAAAACCGCATACCACCCACCTATGCATGGCTCAGCCATGCCCAAAAGAAAGGACTAAATCATGGACCAAACATCAACCTATTCCCCACTCGTAATGCAGGAAACCTCGGATGGCCTGCGTCTATACGACATACGAGACGAAATGCTCGCTTCTCGCGAAATAGAAATCACTGGCGCAATTGACGCCGGCTCGGTTTCAACCGCTATTCGCTGCCTTCTGCATCTTCAGAAAGAAGACCAGCAATTGCCTATCACCCTCTACATCAACAGCCCCGGCGGAGAAGTTCAATCCGGCCTTGCGCTGTATGACGTAATGCAGGCCGTCAGCTGCCCGATTCACACGGTATGCCTCGGAATGGCAGCAAGCATGGCAGCATTGCTATTCATCGCGGGAGACCAACGCGAAATGCTGCCCCACAGCCGCGTGATGATCCACGATCCGCTTATTGGCGGCGGAATCGGTGGCAGCGCACTGTCCGTAAAAGCTCGCGCCGATGACCTGATGAGAATCCGCGACATTACCGCACAGGTTATCTCCCAGCACACGGGAATGAACCTCGAAGAGGTCTTCGAGCTAACAGCGAAAGACACCTATTTCGAAGCAGAAGAAGCCATAGCCAACGGCATGGCAGATCGCATCATCACGAGTCTTTAAAAGGATAAGCATATTAGGTTCGCGGTCCCATACCGCAACCAGCACGCAACGCTAAGGAGAGCACATGAAATCGAACATCACTTCAGCAGCTAACGACCGAGCAGCCTATCAGGGAAACATCGTCCTCACCAAACACATCGCCGCCAATACCGACAGTTGGCAAACAGGAATGAACAACAACATCCTTGTGCTAGGTTGCTCTGGCAGCGGTAAAACCCGCAATCACCTCAAACCCAATCTGATGCAGTGCCAAGGGTCCTATATTGTGCTAGACACGAAAGGGATCCTTTATAACGAAATGGGAGCTTACCTCGCCCTGCAAGGCTACAAAGTAGATCAGCTTGACTTCACCACCATGGGTGGCACCTGCGGATACGATCCCTTGCATCAGGTCCGCATCGAAAACGGCAAACCAAACCAGCAAGACATCATCGCCATTGCAAGCGCCATTTGCCCGAAAGAAGCGCAGCAGTCCGATCCCTTCTGGGGACTTGCCGCAGCTAATTATCTATCGAGCTATATCGCCTATGTGTTCGAGGCATTGCCCGAACGCGAGTGGACCATGGCTTCGGTTATCAAGCTATTCGAAAGTGGCAGCGGCAAAATCCAGCACCTCTTTAACGATCTGGCAATGCATAACCCCGATAGTTATGCTGCATCTCTCTATAACCGGTCAAAAGCCACCTGCGGCGCCGAAAAGATGCACTCAAGCATCCTGGGCATTATCGCTGCAAATCTATTGCCGTTCGGATTCGAGGGAGCGCTCAATTCTTACGCCAACCCCAACCGCATCGACTTCAGCTCGTTTGGACGAGAGAAGCGCGCCCTGTTCGTAACCATCGACGACATAGATCACAGCCTCGAGGGACTTACCAGCCTCTTCATCGAACAGGCTTTTACCCGCCTTTGCAGCAGCGCCGATCGCGACTACACCGAGCACAGGCTCCCCATTCCCGTGCGCTTCATCCTGGACGATTTCGCAAACCTGAACATTCCACATATCGATGATATGCTGGCGGTTATACGCAGCCGCGAAATCAGTGCAACGATAATCTGCCAAACGGTGAGCCAGCTAGAAGCACGCTATGGCATGGCGGCGGCAAACTCCATCATAGGAAACTGCGACCGACAGCTCCTGTTAGCCGTACAAGACGAAGCAACCGCCCGCTACTTCAGCCTCAGGGCCAACAAACCAGCGTTCACCCTGCTCGAAACGCCCGCTGATTCCTGGTGGTATTTCGAACGAGGCAAACGCGGCGTGCGCGACAACGCCTACCGTCTCGAGGAACACCCCGAGTACCCCTTTCTTCAGGCTATTTGCGAATGCAAACATCAAATAAGCCAAGATGGCCAATTCAAGCTCCGCTTTGAAGAGGAAGCGACTCTGGCCAACGAGTGCCCAACCGATGCCGACCCCACCATAAACACCGATTTCTTCGCCGCGTAAGGAGGCACCTATGAATCCGAACCAGAACAAATGCACTCTTGATCAGCTTCTCGAACATGCAGAATCTCAATCTCTCGAAGACCGGCAAACAAGGTTTCGCACCGAGCGCTTAGAGGAATTCAAAGGATCGGAAATCTATCTGGACAACGCAAGCTTTTTGATCGAACTCGTTGAACCCTTACGGCAGCTGTTACCCACCAAAGAAGAGTTCGATTCATACGCATACGGAAAGCCCTTTCCGCAAAACAACGACAAAACGCTTGAAGGTATGCGAAGGATCAAAAACCCCGCCATCGTCATGGTTGATGAGGCCCGCCGCTGCGAAAGGGACGATTTCCACTCTTGGAGCAACATGAGCGATGAATGCTGGAATGGATTGCTTGAGAGTGTCGATTTCATCAAGGACTTCTGGGAGGTAAACGAATCGGCAAACACGCTTGAACTCGCAAAAGCCATTATCCTGCACACTGTTCTCTATGACGACGGGTTAAAGGACGAAGTATTCCACAAGGCATCCGAAATGGTACGTATCATGACGATTCCCGCCAGCGACCTAAAAGCATGGAAGGACAACCTTCCCGAATAGACAGACGAGCCCCGCCTTGCGCATAATGCCCACCCTGGCAGCAACCAAGGCCGAAACAGGCACCAAACGAAACGGTGCTTTTGCCGCAAAGGAAGTGCGTCAGCGGACGCACTTCCTTTCGCATGCAATGACACTACGAAGAAGAGCTCGTCAGATACGTAAAAGACCAGATAGCGCACTATTCAGAATAGGTTTGCCGAGCCGGTCCTATTCAGTACCGATCCTCACAACATCAAGGAACTCAGACAACGCATTTGCCCCGGGAGCTACCGCAGCAATGCCGTCAGGCGTGAAACGCTGCTTCAGAGCCCACGATGACTGCTGCAAACTCTCTAAATAGTACGATTGCGTCCTACCGCATAACAGCCACAAGGCATCCACTGAAGCACCCTTGACGCCACACATTTCCAGTTTGTATTTGCGTAAGCACTCCAACATGCAACTCTTGGCATCGTTTTCCGAGCCATCGAACTTCACCGCTGATACCTTGCGGAACTTGGCGTCGAGCACGAGCGTCCTTGTACCTTCGCATGATTCGTGGACTATGAGGTAATCAGGCGTCCAATAAGAATCGAAACCTGCAGAGGTCAACGTGGTTCGATGCAGCGAAATACCATGTTCCTCGCGCTCGTCACCATAAATAACCGGCTGGTAATACAGCGTTATACGCTCATCGCCACGCACCAGGCGAAACACCGTTGCAACCTGGGTTTCATTCTGAAAGTAGCGCGAGTCTAGGCTATAGTGCGCCTGTTCGATAGGGTTAGCATCCAATGAACTGTTAGGCGAAAACCCTCTACCATGCAAAGCGGATAGCAGTTCGTAGAGCACATAAAATTCGTAGAGCTTGTCCATCTTCCAGGTGTGCAGAACCATGCCATCACGCTGCATCTGAAATTCGCCAAACGCATCCCATGCCCGCATGAGAGCGTGAATTTCCGCATAAGCAGGGATTTCCTGGAATGTCTTGGTACGCTTCGGCAGCCTATAACGGATGCTGCGCACATCGGGCAACGCACGATCAAGCGCCTTGGCTATGCTGCGCATTCTTTTACGGAGGGCAATTGCTTTGCGCAAAAGAGGATGCTCCCGTTCAAAGCATGACCTCAACATCAAGAGCGCCGGAATCAGACCCTCGCCGTCATTAAGCCCTTCCAGGCGACTGATCATGGCTTCGATATGGACAATATCATCCTGTGCTCCCTCAATGATGCGGCCAAGCGCCGCAGCAATCTCTTCGGCGTAAGAAAAAAGCGCTCGATTCTCCTTGGTGTCAAATGTCTTCCTGGGGCGCTCGGTACGCATACGGGCGGGAACAACATACCTGCCATTAATACGTAAGGGCGTTTTCGCATCCGTCGCGTGAAGCACATCAGGATTACTCGCCAACCAGAGCAATTCCTCGCGCCCCAAACGGCGCATTTGAAGAGGCGAAACCATGACGTCCGTCTTCACGGTACGACAATGAGCATGGGTGCAGAAATAATTGAGGTTTGCCTCGTATCCGCGAACCGCCCTTTCGCAAAGAGCAAGAAACGAGGAAAGCGATTCAGAGGAATCGGAAACCGTGCCCGACTCCACCAAGGCATATCTGCTTTCTCGAGCTTGGCCCTCACCGAACGTCCACCGAACTGCCTCGTCGTCACTTCCCGAGATCAGAGTGTCAACCATACCCAGCACGGAAGCCTCTTGGTCATCCTTATCGCAGGCGCAAGCGATGTCCTTCGTTGAGAGAACCCGCAGACCTTCCCCAGCCAAACCCACGTGAAGGGAAACCGATGCGAAGCCGTAGGTCATAGAAAAAGGAAACCACTCATCTCCCCTCTCAAAATGCAGCTGGTAAAGATGCAGCTGGGAGCCGTGGACTTCTTCAACATGGTTTGCAACCATGCGAGCGCATAGAGCTATAGGCTCCTCTCCGTTGACCGACCATAAGATGCTCTCCTCTTCGGACGAGCCGAGAGGAGCATCGGTAGCCAATAGAGCACGATACCTATGCGATTCATGGACGATGCCTTCTGCGGCAAGATCCAAGGAAGCGGGTGCATAGTTTTCGAGCAGAGGAAAATCAACGCGGTCACTGCTCGACGCATCCACCAAACGCAGCACCCAATTGTAAGAGCCTTTACGCAAAGTACTGGTAATAGCCACTGTCTTCGCCAGCCTCAAGCATGTGATCGACACGAGCCTTGGTCAACGGAAGATTGCTTACCAAGGAAAGTTCTTCGAGCAGAGCCCCTAAGCGCTCTTCGGTACCCGAAAGAACCGGAAGCACTTTTTGCGCAATGGCGTAATCAACGGGAGCATATTGCGTTTGCGCGGACGAGCAATCCATAACGCTCGCCGCTGTGCAAGCGTATGAAAGCATCATTTTCTGGCTACGCGGACTTACGGGGTAGCGATGACGAGCACATAGCTCGACCACTTCCTTCAGCTTCGCTTCAAGCTCAACACTTAACAAGGCATTGCTCCTTGGGCCGAAAGCCGCCTGAAGAGCCTGATACGAATAGACACTCGCGTCCTTGTAGTTGAAGGGAGCCAAGGGATCGCCAAGGTCATCCAAATCTAAAGCTTGCGGATCGAGGGTAACCACCCAGCTGCGGTCCAAGAAACGAGGCGACAACTCCTCGGTTGTATGGTCGAAGTTTACGGTCGCGATAAAGCGCAAGTAGCTCGGAACTTTGAAGGAATGGTTTCCGCCCAAAGAAAGCTCGAACGAACCACCACGGAAGGAATCGCAAGCGCGCAAAAACGGCGACCAATAATGTTCGATAGAGCTGAGGTTTGCCTCATCGAGCAGGAACAGATAGGGCACCGCATCGCCATCCGCAACTCCCTGTTCGCATTCGGCGCTCAAAAGAGAAAGCGCATCGAATGCAACGGGGTTGGACTTTTCGAGCGACTCGCTAAAGGGATTGTAGTAGCCGATAAAGTCTTTGTAGGAAGTCCAGCCTTTTTCAACCGGCACCTCAACAAAGCGCTTTGAAGCGGCATTTTTCAAGCCAAGAACCTCGGCGAGGATATTCACTAAAGATGTTTTGCCGGTACCGGGCAAACCGGCAAGAGTTGTAATGTAGCCCTGAGTAAGGCAGATGAGCACATTGGCAAGATCGTTTTTGGCAATATCACGGCCGTACGACGCACCGATAAGGTCATCGAGCTTCGAAAGCAAAGCCCCAGCATCAGACCCATCTTCCTCGGAAAGCAATGGCTCAACGGAAGGAGCAGCGTAGAGGCACTCCCCGCCATCACCCACATGCTCAGATCCCGACATTCCACCTACCGTAGAGACAACCTGCTTCAATGCCGCGTTCTCAAGGACTCGGCCCATCAAAACTTCTTCATTTGAAAAGGAAGACACCAGTTCATCGATTTGGCGCTGCACCGATTCCTTGCCACGTTCCAGACTGTCTTTTTGCTCCTTAAGAGCATGGACCTCTTCAACTAGTTTGTCTCGCTCCTCCTGGGCAATCTTGACATGCGACGACATCTCTTCTTCGAAACGCTTACGACGCAGGTCGAGTTCGTCGTCAAATCGCTTGAGCTCATCTTGCACATGGCTCAGCGATTCCTGAGCCTGCTTTGCAGCAGCCTGAGCCTCCGCGGCTTCCGCGGCATATTGCGCCTTTTCCTTTTCAACACGTTGACGCACCTGGTCACTTTCAAGAACCTTGTCATAGAACGATCTAAAATGCTCATTAGAGAGCACATATTCAGCCAACTGCTGAGGGTCGGCATTCTCGATGGCAGAATCCCTTACCGATTCAGGAAGCGTCGACCAGCTTTCGTAGGTGCCAAGAAGGCCCAACATACGCTCGCGGCGCTCAGGAGTTAGGGCAATTTTCGCATCTTCATCGAGACAGGCAGCAATCTCGCTTTTCAAAGCGCGCATTTGACCCTTTGTTAAGGGCGTTTCACCCGAACGAGAAATCCTGCCCAAGGCATCGAGGAGATCTTTATCGGTGATCCAATCAAAAAGGTTGTCCGAGGCAGCTACATGGGCATCAAGCTCTTCTGCACTGACATATTGAGCAACCATGTTGCCCAGATCGTCAACAAGATCAATGGAGAAGGCAAATTCGCTCTCATCGAAAACACCGATGCGCAAATCATAGGAATTGCTGGCCTGCAGCTGAACAGCAGCACCTTCAACGCAGGTTGCCTCAAAAGGTCCATAGTACTTGCGTGCGCCCAACTTGCCCCGAGAAACCACGACGAGCTTGGTTTGAGGAAGAGACGCAACCGAACGGACATGTACCGGCTGTGCCTGCGCATGGGTTAAATCAACGATCTCTTGAATATCAAGCACCTGCACCAATGAACCTGAAAGGGAATGCCGAGAAAGGGGCATGAATTCAACCGACGAAGCACCCTTGGCGAAGTAAGGGTCAATGATGCTGTTGAAGCGTGATGTTTCGCTCTCTGGGTAATTGCGATTGCGGCCAGGATGCTCGTCGTTCACCCTCATGACAACAACATTGCCAAACATATCAAGCAACTCATGGGGAGTAGTACGACTCGTAACCATGGGAAGACAACCATTGTCAGGGAAAGCGCTGTCCTCAAGGAGCGTAAGCGTCTCGTCATCTACCAAAAACTGGGGGTATGCAAAGCATCGAGTAGCACCCTTAAAAGAGGGATAGCTGACATACGTGAGCAAATCACGGCGAACGCATTCCTGAAAAGTGCCAATTTCGCCCTCGGAGAGAACCATACTCATAGCTTCCGCTTTCTTCCCGTAAATAATGGACCAGGTAGTGAAACCTTCTAAAAGGTACCGCAAAAATGCGCACTTTGATCCCTGGATCACAACATGATCTCATAGCGTCCAGCAAAGTTCCCATGCAAAAACTGAACGGGGTGCACCTCTGCAACGAGAAACGGGACCACCCAGACATCAATGCTAACAAGATTCCGTAAAGGCTGTATAAAACGATGGTTCTGCTTGTGGGTAACCGATTTCTTGCATTAGGCTAAAAAATCGCAACTATATCCCTGCCAAAAGGGTTTTCCATAGCAAACAGAAGGAACCACATGTCAAGCATGCAAGAAGAAATCGCCTCAAGGCGCACTTTTGCCATCATCTCCCATCCTGACGCTGGCAAAACAACCCTCACGGAAAAGCTGCTCTTATACACCGGCAGCATCCAAACCGCTGGTTCAGTTAAGGGGAAAAGCAGCTCCAAGCACGCCGTTTCCGACTGGATGGACATCGAAAAGGAACGCGGTATTTCCGTAACCTCTTCGGTCCTGCAGTTTAACTACGACGGCTGCTGCGTAAATATCTTGGACACCCCCGGACACCAAGACTTTTCCGAAGATACCTATCGCACTCTTATGGCCGCAGATGCCGCCGTTATGGTAATTGATGCCGCAAAGGGCGTAGAAGCCCAGACCAAAAAGCTCTTCAAAGTTTGCACCTTGCGCCATATTCCCATCTTCACTTTCGTGAACAAGCTTGACCGCGAAGCCCGCGATCCATTTGAGCTTATGGAAGAAATCGAAACGGTACTGGGAATCGGAACGTACCCCATGAACTGGCCCATCGGCTGCGGTCGCAACTTCCGTGGCGTGTTCGACCGTCGCACACGCCACGTTATCGCTTTTGACGGCGAAGGGCGCGGCAATTCATCGAAGAAGGTTCAGGAAATTGAAGCCGAACTGGGCGATTCGGCGCTTGACAACCTTATCGGCGAAGACAACCACAGCAACCTGATGGACGATATCGAGCTATTAGATGGCGCAGGCGATGAACTCGATCTGGAGGCCGTACGCAACGGCAAGCTTTCGCCGGTATTCTTCGGTTCGGCCCTAACAAACTTCGGTGTGGAGCCGTTTTTGAAAGGATTCCTCGAGTTGGCGCCCACGCCGCGCGCCTATAACGACTGCCTTACCGATACGCTGGTAGATCCTATGTCGGAATCCTTCTCGGGCTTCGTGTTCAAAATCCAAGCGAACATGGACAAGAACCATCGTGACCGCATTGCTTTCGTGCGCATCTGCTCGGGCAAGTTCGAGCGAGGCATGGAAGCTTACCATATGCAGAGGAA
>ENA-ORSY01001095-ORSY01001095.1-human-gut-metagenome-genome-assembly--contig:-NODE-1095-length-21405-cov-3.067260_pt1 | contig 21405 bp, 19 predicted proteins | sample MGYA00242193_ERZ509160 | MGnify/ENA primary metagenome ERZ509160 (study PRJEB26280, sample SAMEA2338670) | human gut metagenome | biome: human gut; feature: human-associated habitat; material: faeces...
CGGATCAGTGTCTTTTCATCCTGCCGCTTCAGTTCTACAATATGACCTTTCTCCTTGATCGCTTTGTAGAGCTTTCCTCTCTTATCCAGCTCTGATTCCACAAAGATCATATAAGTGGTCTCCGGCATGTTCTTCAGATATTCTGCCAGCTCCGGTGTCGCATTTTTCAGAAAACCGGTATTTTCCAGAACGATCAGCCTGCGCTCTGCAAAAAAAGGTAAGGTCTCGGCAAGGTCGATAATCTCTTTCGGGTTCGTGTTCTTTCCCTCAAAATAACGATAATTCATCGTGTCACCTTCCGGAACCATCGCTTTGACGAAACGGTTTTTATATAATTTTTTCAGATAAGCTTCTTCTCCGTACAGAAGATAAATCTGCTTAAACTGTCCTGTCTTTAAATCTTCATTCAAACTTTTCATGGACTTTGGATACCATATTTCCTTCCATCTGTATACATACTGACAGCACCTCTGTCTTTCGTATTATATAGGCTTACGCCCCATTTTGCAAGTCTTTCCAGTGTTTCCGCATGCGGATGTCCATAACGGTTTTCTTTTCCGGATGAACAGAATGCTGCCCGTGGTCGGATCACTTCCAGAAGCTCTTCGCCGGTCGCATTTCTTGATCCGTGGTGTCCGACTTTCAGCAGATCATAACACGCCGGAAGTTCTCCTTTTTTCCGGAGATTCTTTATTCTCTCTGCCAACAGCTCTTCTCCGGTATTTTCCAGATCTCCGGTAAAAAGCATGGTAATTTTTCCATATTGCAGGTGAAGTACCAGAGAATTTTCATTTCCATTTTCAGATGGCTCACCTTCTCCAGGCCAGAGACAACGCATCTTCAATTTTCCAGACAGAAAAATAGTATCCATCTCCATTACCCGTACCTTCGTTCCTGCTTCTTCTGCCAGATTACATAATTTAATAAGCCTTTCATCCCAATATTTCTGTTCCGGAAAAATCAGATACTGGATTTCTACTCCATACTTTCTCCGTTCCAGAAGTTCTTCCACTGCATTTAAGTGATCCACATCCCCATGCGTCACCCACACATAATCCAGCCTCTTCACGCCCCGGAATTTTAAAAATGGTTCCAACCGGTATCTTCCTGCTGCATCTACCGAACTGCTTCCGCCGTCGATCAGGTAATTTTTTCCGTTTCCGTCCCGAAAGAAAAAACAGTCGCCCTGTCCCACATCCAGCATAGTCAGCTCCATCTGCCCTCGTTTCCACTTTGGGATCCCGAGCAGGATGAGCAGGATCCCAGCTGTCACAAGCTGTCTTACCACCTGTTTCCCGGTTTGTCCGCCCTCTTTCTTTTCCTTCCTTTTTCTCCACAAATAAAATAGAAGAACCCCATAATAACAGGCAATCTGCCAGAGCCGTGGTCTTCCCGGAATCCACCTTGCCCCCGGAAGTTCCAGGAGCAGACCGCTCCCTTTTTCATAAAAAAGCAAAATCCACTCTGTTATTTTCCAAAGTGCGCTCTGCATTATATCTCCTGCCCCACACGGAATCAGCATGACTGCCATCCCTGCACTCCCGCAAAGCAGAAGCACGGATGCCATCGGAATTACCAGAAGATTCCAGGCTGGCGCATACAGGCAGGTTTCATAATAGTGCCACAATGTAACTGGCAGCAGAAAAGACCAGAGCCTCACCGACATCCGGACACTGTCTGAAAATCTGCCTTTTTTATTTCCCGAACCAATCAGATAGATACCGAGAACCGCAGCAAAAGAAAGCTGGAACCCTGCCGTAAAAAGCCGCAACGGATTTGCCAGAAGCAAACCAATTTCCGCAATCCCAAGTGCCGTCAATCCATCGTATTCCCTTCCTGTCAGCTCTGCTCCCATCCGGATCAGAAACATGGCAAACGCCCGCAATGCCGAAACACTCATTCCAGTCATCACCACATAACTCCCAAGAAGCAGACTTCCCACTACACCGGCCTGTAAAATAGAAAATCCGGTTTTCCTAAGTCCCCGGTAAAGTCCGTTGCCCAAAAAAGAAATATGCAGACCCGTCTAAGGTTTTTTCCTGTCTATTATAGATGGCAAAAGAAGACCTTTTTATAATGTAGTTATTTTTCTATACCCACAAAAGCAAAGGGGATAAGGGGGGTAACTTCCACTCCCCCTTATCCCCTATTCATTTTCTTTATTCTTCATATCCTAATATACTTCGTGTAGATTTTGAAGCTGACTTAATGGCTCTACCATTTTGCTTTGCTTCTTTTTCTCCAAGATTTAGGATTTTTCTCGCAACATCTTCATAATTTCCCATACTAGATAAACGTACACGGAGACAAATAGCAGTACCTTGTAAATGACATGGTTTGGGATATGTTTTCATACCGCTTTTATCAACTTTTAATGCTGCGTCTCCACTAGCTATAATAAAACTTCCTCCAAGCTCAGCACATATACGACTTATCATAAATAATCCGTAGCCAGAATTCGCCCAATCATCACTTGATAGATTTTGTCCTCCCGGTACAAAGGTTCTTGAAATACCTGGGCTTATTGCATACCTTAATGCCTCTTCATCATTATGGATAAGTTCCTCATACGCACTGTTACTTAATAGACTTCCTTTAATCCCTATTCCTTCATCCATTATCGCAAGTTCTACCAAATCAAATGAAGGCCAATACTGTGCACAATACCATATTGCATCAGCCTGACTATGCTCTGGAATATTTCTCATAATCTCAGTCAATGCATAACTTAACCATTTCTTATAGGAAGCATTTCCCTGTGATAATACATTTGCCATTAACTTTGACTTATTCACAATTACTTCCTGTATGCGTTCAAGCCTAGCAGCTCCTATTTCCCTTAAATCCGATATTTTTAAGCAAGTTATTGGAAGATATCTCTGATTTCCATAATTCTCGCTAAAATCTTTTCCTTGCTTTATTCCTATTGCCCTATAAAAACGCATATGTTCTGCATATCCATTTTTACACTCATGTGCCACACATTTTTTTACATCTGAATGTTTTCTCAGTTGCCAAATAGTTCTTGACACAACTAACATCGGAAATGGATCGCAATTATGTACCTCTGAAAAGTCAAATACCTCTCCCTCGGATAACTGATAATCTTGAAGTTCACCTGAAAACTCTAAGGCGTTATTAGCAGTTAAATCTGGTACTTTTATCATCCTATCCCTCCTTTGTATATCCTGTAATATAACAAAAACTTCTTATAATATATTGTAACAAAAATAGTGTGACTGTCAAATCATAGCCACACTATTTTTCGATAATCAGCTTATTCATTTTCTCTTTCTGTAAAAAGCACTCCATAGTCAAACATTTTCATACTTTGATGTCTGCCTATGTTCATGAGGTTCGATATGATAATCTCTACATCTTCGTCTTCTGCGCCTGGCCTTCCAAGTCTTCTGCATACCCTCTCATAGGCTTCCAGCATCTGCGAATATAATTTTTCACAGTATTCCCCTTCTGCAAATTCGTCTTTTACCAGGCTACTTTCTGCAACCGGATATTCCTCAAGATTATAGCTTCCATTCATCAGATCGTAGATTTTTGTTTTGAACTCCTCATCTTTTACACTCATTCTGTATCCTCACTGCTTTCTTCTGCCGTGGAAAGCGCATAGAAAAAGGGGAAACAATCAATCAGATACAATTGAACTGCTTCCCCTATTTCTTCAAAGATCTCACGAAGTTCATTAAAATTCTCCGCTCATCAGCATTTAGGTTATCCCATGTTTCCAATATCTCTTCCTGCTCATCTGTCAGATCTGGTCTCATGCCGTCCCCGGCAAAAAACTGTGCTAGTGAAATTCCAAATGCATCACAGATTCTTTCCAAAGTCGGTATCGTTGGAATGCTCTCTTTCTTGATTATATTCCCTAAAGCGGTCTGTGACATATCAGTGAGCTGTGCGAGTCGGTACTTGGAAACCTTATGCTTGCTGCATAATTCTTTTACCCTTTTCGGGATATAGTCCTCTGTACGCAAGTAAATTACACCTCTCTTCTGCTCTGCGATACATTTATTTTAACCGCAAACCAGAATAAATATTAGAACCATATTTCTTTAGTAATTTACTCCATTGCACTTTACTATAAGGGTAAAAAAATATGAACAGCAGCACACCGCAGTTCAATATGTATTTCTTATAATTCCTTGTTTTTCCTTGTTTCTTTCACTTCCATATTATCAGTTCCATCATCAGCATAGCATCTTTTATACTGCCCATCAATCAAAATCGTTCGACAAATGTCTACATATATTGACACCTTGTTATCCGGCAATACTCCACTCTACTTTATTAAATTACATAACCTTTTACCACTCGCTGACGGATAATCTATTTGCGTAAGAAAAAGAAACAGGAGGTAACATTATGAATGAATCACTTGCATCTGTAAATCATAAACAGATAGGATACCGCATTAAGGAAGTCAGGGAACAGAACAATTTTTCACAGGCACAGCTTGCAGAGGAAACGGAACTCTCCATCTCCTACATAAGCCATATTGAGAATGCCAAACGCAAAGCAAGTCTTGAGTCTATCATTAGAATTGTAAACGCCCTTGGAATAACAGTCGATGAGCTGCTCGCCGGAGTCCAGCTTCATAATCCGACCGCCTATCAGACTGACCTTGATCTGTTGATGGCTGAATGCACCGAAAATGAAAAGCGCTTCATTTATGAAATGATAAAAGCAAGTATCGACAGCATGCGTAAAAACGGATGGCATATCTCGTATGACGAAGCCTAGATGCTGCGGCACACTATTTTCACACATAAAATTTCGCTTTGAAATAGACTATACGGATATGCCTGTCCGTATGGTCTATTTTATTTTCTTATGAAAATTTTATAATAAACCACATCATAAGAAAAAGGTGGTAAGACATGAGAGAAAATGAACAGAAATCCGGCTCCATTGCGGACAAGAAAAATAAGATCAGGGAACGATATAAAGGGGTCAGCATTGATGAGCTTGATGTAATTCCGGCACTTCCACAGGAAGATATATTCGCTGTTGAAAACGAACAGCGGGTAGCCGTCTATGCAAGGGTATCCACTGACGATCCAAGACAGACATCTTCTTATGAGTTACAGAAAAACCATTACCACGATGTCATCAGCAAAAGTCCAAACTGGAAACTTGTACAGATCTATGCGGATGAAGGCATATCCGGTACTTCCCTGCAGCACCGTGATCAGTTTAAGCAGATGATTGAAGACTGCAAAAAAGGAGAAATCGATCTTATCGTTACTAAGAGCGTGTCCCGTTTCGCCAGGAATGTTGTAGACTGCATTGGATATGTCCGTGAACTGCTGGCTCTCCCACATCCGGTCGGTGTCTTTTTCGAGACAGAGCGATTGAATACCTTTGATCCGAAAAGCGAAATGGTCCTCTCCTTCATGGCCACCCTTGCACAGGAGGAAAGCCATACCAAGAGTGAAATCATGAATGCTTCCATTGAGATGCGATTCCGAAGGGGAATATTCCTCACTCCCACTCTTCTCGGCTACGACCACGATAAAGACGGGAATCTTGTAATAAATGAAGGGGAAGCAAAAATCGTGCGTCTGATATTTATGATGTACTTAAACGGCTGCACCTGTCAGGAAATCGCTGATACCCTGACGGAACTGGGTTGTGAAACTAAAAAAGGAAATACTGTATGGTCTCCTGGTTCAATCCTTCAGATATTGCAGAACGAACGACACTGCGGTGATGTTCTTGCCCGAAAGACTTATACTCCGAATTACCTGAATCACAAATCAAAAAAGAACATGCAGAACCGTCCACAATATAGAAAGCGCAATCACCATGAAGCAATTGTATCCCGTGACGATTTCATTGCTGTACAGCGGCTCATCAGCAATGCTAAGTATGGAAACAAAGGAATACTGCCGGAATTAAAGGTCCTGCCAGATGGAGTTTTGAAAGGCTTTGTATCTATCAACCCACGATGGGCAGGCTTTAAAGAGGATGATTATATCAATGCTTCCCTAAGTGTATATAGTGGTACGGAGCAGTTTCTTCCTCCCTCATCACCCGTGAAAGTACAATCTGGAGACTTCGACCTGCGCGGTTATGAAATTGCACGCTCACAGTTTTTTGACAGCACTGACCGTATTACCGTGACATTCAGCCTAAATGATATCAAGTTTTCAACCACTGCTGTCAGAAAACTGGACAGTACACTGATAGAACTTCTGATCCACCCAAATAAACATCTCTTTGCCGTAAGGGCAGTCCCACAGACGCACCGAAATGCCATGCAGTGGTCAAAAAAGCGAGAGAATGTTTCTATCCCAAGGGCAATCAGCGGTACGGCTTTTATGCCTACTATCTATGCACTTCTCAGTTGGAACGCAGACTGCAGATACCGCATAACAGGAATAAAGCGTGGAAACGGATCCGATGCTGTCCTTATCTTTAATCTGGAAGAGACTGAAATTTTTATTCCAAATGATGTGATCAATGAACAGCAGATACCAGATGTGCCAACGGACGTAAAACCATTTACCGATACTCTCAAAAAAAATGTCCGTGCCTATCCACCTGACTGGGCTGACACTTTCGGCAGCAACTACTACTGCCATGCACAGGCACAAGAATTTGCCAGATTCAATGAGCAGAACACCATTTCCAACGAAGCAGTTGCATACAAAGATTCAGACATACAGGTGACCAGTCCTGATGAAGTAGAAAAAAGCATAGAACAACTCATGTCTGACATGAAGGAGAACCGTAATGAATGAACAACCAAACAATGAAACCTTAATCCAGTCCTCTTCAAGAGACTTACAAATCATCGAGGACGATGCCTTCAGCTATGAAGGTTATCAGGTAGTGCGTGGAGAATTCTTCGCCCACACCTATGAACCGTCCTTTACTTTTAATGCCAACAAAGTGTCCGTAAATACTGCATGTATCAAAAAGCTGCCTAAGACAGATTTTGTACAGATTCTTGTGAACCCGGATGAAAAGAAACTTGCTGTCCGCCCATGCCAGGAAGATGAAAAAGACTCATTCCGATGGTGTTCTACTACAAAGAAGCGTTCCCCAAGGCAGATCACATGCCGGATCTTTTTTGCCAAGGTCATAACCCTGATGGGATGGAATTCCAGTTACCGTTATAAACTACTCGGCAAACTGATACGGTCTGATAATGAACTCTTATTCGTCTTTGACCTTACCACGCCCGAAATATATGTGCGTACAGCAAAAGACGATGGAAAGATAAAGACATCCCGGACGCCTACATATCCAGCGGAATGGCAGAACCAGTTCGGTGTGCCGGTTGAGGAACACCAGAGCAACTTACAGATCAATATGTTTGACGGCTATGCAGTCTTTGGAATTTCCGAAAACAGACCGCCAGAAGAACCTGAAAATCCAACCAAACCACAAAAGGAGGAAACACACTATGAGCAATCATCCCTCTTCGCAGCCAATCCTATGCATTGATTTAAAGAAAAACCGCATCCGAATACATAAGCTTACCCTTCATATGCTCGGTGATCCGGAATATATCCAGCTTCTGGTAAATCCCGACTCCCATATGATTGCCGTCAAAAAAAGCGTCCGTCAGGATTACCTTGCCCACCATGTCAGGTCATGTTATTCCGATATCCGAAACAGTTACGAATTATACAGCCGTGAACTGCTCCAGACATTAAGGCAGACCAATACGGAACTTTCCAATAACAGATCCTACCGTATCTATGGTGCAATAAATAAAAACGAAGGGCTGGCGAGCTTTTCCATGCAGGAATGTATCCTCGTGGATGAGCCTGTCAGAATGGGAAAAACAGTATGAGCGACAGTCAGACACCACAATTTGAAACCGATGCTGAATTTCTGCAGCTTATCCAGCCAAGGGATGAAAAATATGTAGAAGAACTCGAAGAAGATATCTTTGACCACGGCTGCCACGAAGCCATATGTGTCTGGGGAAGCATCCTCATAGACGGACATCTCCGATATTCCATCTGCCGTAAATGGGATATACGCTTCAATATACGCCGTCTCTTCTTCCAGAGCCGTGACGAAGCAGAAGCTTACATATGTACGGAGCAGCTTAAACGGAATGACCTTACAAGCGAATACAAAAAATATCTTATCGGCAGACGCTTCCGGGCAGACATGAATATTGCCAGTGCTGATTTTCTGAAAAATCATCCTGAGAAACAGCTCAACGCAGACGGACAGATATCCCAGAAGTATGTACAGAAAACGGAGATTGCAACCATTATCGGGAAAGAATATAACTTCGGCTTTTCCACTGTTACAAAATACGATGTATACGCAAGAGCACTCGATGAGCTCCGCATCAAAGGACCGGAAATAACATCCAGAATATTAAACGGCAGTCTCCGTGTATCCCATGAAAATGTCATAGAGCTGTCAAGACTTCCCATCGAAGATATCAATGGACTTAAAAGACTGCTCGACAGCGGTTCGATCGACCGCATCGGCTACTCGCAGTTACGACATGAACTGCGATGGCAGCGGCTTCCTACAGGAAAACCGGATTCCCGAAGGCGCAGACGTGAAAGGGAAAGTGCCGAGGCTGGCATCAAACAGATGCCCGTCATTGACCCAGATGCAGAACTGGCAAGCCTTAAATTCACCATTCCTTCATGGTCCAAAACCATATCAAGGACAATGGAACTTACGGATTTTTCTTCCACATCCGCTTCTGCCCGGCAAGAAGTCAGGACACAGATCATAAACCTTACACGAAAAATAAACAGACTGCTGACGCAGTTGGAGGAGGATTTAAATGACAGATGACCAAGCAATATCGGAACAAACTGATCTCATGCAGTATGTTCCCAAAGTACACTTTGAGCAGATTCCCATCAGGAATCTTGTATCCAACCAGGAATATCAGAGAAATCTTTCACAGAATCATGTCCAGCGTGCCGCTGCGAACTTCGATCTGTACCAGATAAATCCCGTAAAAGTCAGCCGCCGTAACGGCATCAACTATGTCTTTAACGGACAGCACACCATTGAAATCGTGGCACTCGTCTCCGGTTCAAGAGAGACTCCTGTATGGTGCATGGTCTATGATGACCTCGTTTACGAACACGAAGCCGATATTTTTGCTAATCAGATGAAGTATGTAAAGCCCCTGCTTCCCTATGAAATATTCATGGCAAACATTGAGGCTGGGAATGATAAACAGCTTATCATCCGTGATCTAGTGGAATCTTATGACCTTTCCATCACCTCTTCTTCTGTTCCTGGCGGTATCTGTGCCGTTGCTACCCTTGAGACCATCCACGACAAATACGGCTATCACATGCTCGATCATGTGATCCGCCTGATTGTCGCAACATGGGAAGGTGCTGCCCAGTCCTTCAGTGCAAACATGATGAATGGACTGGCACGTTTTCTGAATGCCTATGGCGATGCGGTCAAAGATGATATTTTCAAAGAAAAACTGGGAAGAATATCCATCAAGGAATTGGCACGCACTGCCAAGGACAGGCGTTCCGGCTCTCTTGGATTTGCAGAGGCAATCCTTATCGGATATAACAAAAAATGCCGGAATCCGCTTCCGTGGGATAAGCTCTACACGCATAAACTCCCACAGAAGAAAGCTGATGAACCAGAACTGGAAGAAGAAACTGATGATATGCCTCAGAACGGGCAGCTTGACTTATTTGGCTTGGGTGATGATGAGGAGGTTTCCGAATGATCATACGGAAACCTTTACCCTGCTGCCTTCCAAGAATGCAAACTCATATTTCTTTGCACCGAATATTGTTATTTCTTCCAAAACAAGCTGTGCGGCTTCAGGAACATACTGCTGAAGCTGTCCGCTTTCGGTTGCTTCCATCATCTGCCCCGCCCTTATCTTCTCAAGCGGAGTCCCATCTAATTTCATGGAATTCCATCTTTCTATATGCTTTTCCCGTTCACCGACCAATCGATTGAATGCCTTTATAAATCCCTTTTCCAAATCCGCATTATCTACATAGGCATTGGTGCATGCAACTTTTCCATCCTTACGGTGATTCTTGCACTGCCATTGTATGATTCCTCTTGATTTCCAGGAATGTCTTGTAAAAAGGCTTCCACATTCCCCACAGAAGATCTTTTCGCAGAAGGGATAACATTCTGAACCGTAACTGTAGCGGTCTGTCCCATGCTTCTGCATGAATTTCTCCCTGCGTTCAAATTCTTCCTGAACCGCATTCCATGTTTCCTTATCAACGATTCCCTTATGGCTGTCCCTTACATAGACCTGTGCCACTTCCCCGTTATTCTTTACCTGACGCTTAGTAAGAAAGTCAGCCGTATAGGTTTTCTGCAGTAACGCATCACCCATATGCTTTTCCTGTTTCAGGATTCCGATCACCGTGCTCGCATACCACTTAGTCTGTCCGAGACATCCCGGCACCTGCTCCTCTTCCAGTTCTTTCGCAATCTGTGCAGGATTCAGCCCCCAGAGAAAATCCCTGTAAATGCGTCTTACCGTCTTTGCCTGTTCTCTGTTGATTATGAGCTTTCCATTCTCATCCTTGTCATACCCCAAAAATTTGAATGTATTGAGATGCATCTCACCGTTCTTGAACTTTGTACGGATTCCCCATTTGCAGTTCTCTGAAATGTTTCTCGATTCATCCTGTGCAAGGGAGCTTAAGATCGTAAATAAAAGCTCACCCGTGGAATCCAGTGTATTGATATTTTCCTTCTCGAAAATAATGCCGATTCCGAGGTTCTTCAGCTTTCTGGAATACATCAGACAGTCCTGCGTATTTCTGGCAAAACGGCTGATGGATTTTGTTATGACAAGATCGATCTTTCCCTTCCCACAATCCGCAATCATACGTTTGAACTGCTCCCTCTTCTTCGTATTGGTTCCCGAAATACCCTCATCCGCATAGATGCCGGCCATTTCATAATTTTCATGGTCATTGATGTACTTCGTATAATAATCGACCTGGGCTTCAAAACTGTGAAGCTGGTCTTCCTGATCCGTTGATACACGGCAGTAGGCTGCAACCCGTATCTTCTTCTGCGGTGCTGCCCTATACCCTGATACCTGACGGTTTCTTGCTGGTATAACTGTAACGCTTCTTGCCATTCTTATCGTCCTTTCTCTGAATATAAATATCATTCTTGATTTCTCCCCATCCCTTTATGACGGTGTCAGGAACCCTTGTCCCATCACAGGCTTCTTTTCCTTTCCGTTTTCTTCGGTTACATACCCAGGTAACTTTATGGTTCTGGGGATTCACATACCTTACAAGTCTGCTTCCGCATAACGCACAGAAGATCTTCTCTCTGTATGGATACTCTGTTTCCGTATTTTCAGGAATTGCTGACGGCTGTTTCTTCTTATGCCGTCTCTTCCATGAGCGTTCTTTTAAATAAGTAAATTCCTTCACGCCCTTATCTGATGCTTTCTCATCGATATAAGTATTTTCTTCAAAATGCCATGCACTCCGAAGCACACCATCCGGGATATTGATGCCATCACAGAAACTCTTTCCATACCGCTTCGTCCCGCTGCATCCCCAGTTGAGCCTGTTACCCTTACTGTAAATGCGTTTATAAAGGGGATATCCGCATTTCGCACAATAGATTTTATTCATATAAGGATAATTTTCTTCCGTGAACTCCTCAATCACTGAGCCTTCCGCAAGATAATCCCTTTTTACAGCCAATGCATCCTGTGCTTTCTGCCAGAGTTCAGGGGAAACAATAGCTTCATGGTCATCTTCGATGTACCAGGCATCCACTTCTCCCCTGTTCCTGACCAGTTTTCTCTCTTCATTCACGAAGTGCTTATGCATGATGTAATCGCCTTTGTAAATCTCATTTTCAAGAAGCCGGAACACGGTGCTGTCTACCCACTGTACACCGCCTACCGTTTTTACTCCGTTTTCATTCAGGTATCGTTTGATCGATGCAGGAGTATATCCGTCTGCTGCCATCTCATAGATTTTTCTTACCCATACGGCTTCTGCCTCGTCAGCAACAAATACTCCTCTCTCGTCTTTTGTATAACCGAAAGACCGCTCAAGGTACTGTACGGGAATTCCTGCCTCATACTTTCTCTGATACACCATCTTTGCACCAACACTTCCGCTTTCACTTTCTGCCTGTGCGAATGCTGCAAGGATCGTAAGCATCAGTTCGCCTTCCCCTGACAGGGTATTGATATTCTGGAGTTCAAAAAAAACACCTACATTCAGTTCCTTCAGCTTTCGTGTAGCTTCCAGAACGATTGAGGTGTTTCTTGCAAAACGTGATACTGATTTTGTTAATATAAGGTCTATCTTACCTTTTTCTGCATCGGCAAGCATCTTCTGCAGCCCCGGTCTTTTTTCTTTGAATCCTGATATAGCAAAGTCACTGTAAACTCCGGCATATTCATAATCCGGATTGGCTTTTATGACCGTCTCATAATGCCTGATCTGATTTTCCAGTGAATTTTCCTGTTCATCCGCATCTGTCGATACACGGCAGTATGCACAGACTTTCAATTTTCTTTTCTGTTCCCTGCTGCCTTCCCTGATCTGAATTTCCACAAGCCATACCTCCTTCCGTTTTGGTAGTCTATATATCACTCTGAAAGCCAATAATAGCAAGTGTTTTCTTGGATACCTTTCACCTTTCTTTCCTTGGCATAAACTGAAAAAAATACGGCTGACAGCCATTACTGACCATCAGCCATATTCCTATGCCTTCACGATATAATCCGAGGAAACAAATCCATAGTATTTTCCTGCAATGCGGATATAATACCACGCTTTTCCGTCTGCCGCCTTTACTGTATCACAGACATCCACCAGGTTCCCTCTGTACAGATATGGATAAGATTTGATCCGGCCATATTCCTTTCCTGCCCATTTGCGGACATTTAAGGATGAAGCTGTAACCTTCCCTACCCATTTCGATGTTTTATTGATACCGCCAGAACTGCTGCTCCCGCTGGCATTCCCAGAAGAAGTATTCTGTGAAGATCCACTGTTGTATTTCGGTACTCCATATCCACGGATATATTTTCCATTTACCTGCAGGGTTCTCCGCCCTACTGCATTTCCTTTATTTCCTTCAATCACCGTAATCGTACTGCCGGATACCTTTTCTACAATTCCGACATGTTCCGGCCATCCAGTGTTATCCCCTTTGCCGGAATCATCCCAGTCATAAAAAATAATATCTCCTGCCCTCGGAACTCTTGCGTCATTTTCATCCCATTCACCCAGCTTCTGGAACAGGGCAATCATCTGCCCGCATCCACACTCTGTCGGAATAATATCTGTCATACCTGTCTTAATAGCACACGCTGATACGAACGTGGCACACCACGAATCGGTATATTTTACCGAATAATTTCTTGCCAGCGGTCTGTGTGCATTATAAGTATCAATAATCTTTTTATGGGATCCGTCTGTCTCACGGCATCCGATCCAAGCCTTTGCTTGTGCAATCAATGTTGCTGCTGTTTTTGCCATAGTATCTCTCTCCTTTGCATTGTCATATTTTCTCAGTTCATACTGCTCGACCAGATCCATACAGTTTTTCACATAATCGGAGCTGGTCGCATAACCATCTTCCCGGATCGTTTCCAGGTACTTCCGTGAATCCGTAATACCCTTCAAGTTCTGGTATCTGGAAAGCTGGATAAATTCGAAATATCCTTTCACTCCTTCTTCCATCGAAGAATACGTGCGGAAGTTGTCACGGATTGATGTCAATGTTCCGGGTGTATATTCTTCTTTGGTTGAAAGGTTGACTGATCCGCCTTTCCACTTTGTTCCGCATTTCAGTCCAAAATAGTTATGGTATTCCACAGCCAGGGTACTTTTTCCCCAGCCGGATTCTAAAATTGCCTGTGCAATAACAGAAGAATGGACAAGAATGCCATACGCTGAAGCATACTTGTCCACATATCCTGCAACCGCTGTGATAAATTCTTCTTTACTCATAGCGGTTATTCCCCTTTCTCTGAGCGGTCATGGAGCTGTTCCAAAACCTCCTTGATCTTTTCTGGCACCGGAAGTCCCAGATACGATGCATTTTCCAACAGGCTCACGCCCTCATTGGAAAGGTAAAAGAAGATCACCGCTGTCCGTAACACACTGCCCGTACCAATCACCTGCACATCCAGGATGTTGGCAATTCCGACAAGCAGAAAAATCAGGACCTTTCTGCAGATTCCACGGAAACCTACTGCACTGGATAACTTCCTATCGCTGACTGCACACATCACTCCCGTGAGATAATCGATCACAACGAATACAAGCAGTGCATAGATCAGGCCATCGCATCCGCCAAGGAAATATCCAAGCCATCCTCCTATTGCGGTGAAAACAAACTGTACCGTGTTCCAAAATTCCTTCATAATGGGTTCCTCCTTTGATTTTTGGGTATAAAAAAAGCATCTCCGAAGAGATACCAGTTACTAAAATTATGCAATACGCTTCCACATATAACAGGTGATATAAGGCGGGAGGTTCTGACCGTTTCCAGATCCAGCTGAACTAAGCGTACCTTTTGCCGTAAAGGTATGACTGTGGGCTGTCGAATCCGTTTCTTCTACCAGTTCACTCTGTGGACTATAATTTCCATAAGCAGCATTATATGATTCTCCCTCTGAATCATTATTGGGTGCTGCTGGAACAGGGTATGGAAGCGTATGGGAATGTGCTCCTCCTGTTACTGTGACTGCCGTTCCGGTAAAGGTATGCGTATGGCTCTGCAAATATTTGCTTCCACCCGTTTTTTCCACCGTAGAAAATTCTGAATCCGATGTATTCACCCCAATGGGAACACGGCCATTTCCCCATGACTGCCACGTACCGCCAAACAAGGCTGCCGGACTGATGTTATTCGCAGTCATATAAATACTGCCTACCGGATAAATCGCAGAAAATGTAATTTTTCCCTCTGCCACATTCTGTAGCTCATCTAAAATATTAGATACACGTGAGCATAGATCATCATATATTTCCAGCCTTTCTTCTTCCATAGCAACACGATCTTCTTCTGCAGATTCACGGCTGCTTTCATTTGATACCCGGATTCTTTCTGCACTATTTCTATTAGCTTCCGCTGTCACACGGCTTTTCTCAGCAGACACGTATCCCTCCACCTGTGTATTGATTGCATTGATGGAGTCATAAATACTCTGTCTGACGTCCTTTCCATATACGGCAGACAAAATTTTATTCAGATAAGTTGTTACATTTGCCATTCTGTTCTCCTTCCTTAAGCTGCCTGTATTCCATACACTTCATTTCCCGTACTTCGGAAAGTACACCTGTCAGGATCACATCCAGAAGACTTGCCGGAAGCCCATACTTCTGCTGCAATGCAACCACAGATTTTGTCATGTCCTCTCTGGCATGATCCAGAATCATCCCAAGCGGCATGGGTGACTGCCCTGTTTTATCCTTTTCCTGTTTTTCCATTAAACACACCTCCATCCAACAATGCCGACATTTTTGTCATGGCACTCTCCATAACTGTTACCTTACCTAAAATTTCTTCCAGCTTCATTTCAAGCGGTGAACCAGACATCAGTTCCATTGTTTCTTCTGCCGTTTCCGTTTTCCCTTCCTGTGGTTTTTCTCCACGTGGAAGTTCCAGTTTGATCTCTTCCTCCACTTTGTACCTCCTTAATTCCAGTAGCCGACTATGATACCGTTTTTTACCTGCAGCTTGCTGTACGTCCAACTGATTGCCCCGTTTCCTTTGTCCGTAATACTCATGACAATCGGAATCGTTCCAGTAAAAGCAGTGTATCCACCTGAAGAGACACCAGAAAGTTTAATATCGTGAAGTGTGTTCCACTCCCCATAAAAGTCGCACCCCAGATGCAGTCCGTGCTCCGTATAGATACTGTTTCCCTGTGAGAAACACAGCATCGTGGTATAAGATGAAGCACCACTCGTTTTCTGGTAACACCATGCCATGTATTTCCCTGTATATTCCAGATCGAACACCAGCCCCTTATGTGCTGCATTACCTGACCATTGGTTTGTACCGATTTTTCCCACATAAGTTCCACCCCTGTAAAAATGCTCTCCATTATAATTGAACTTCGATACCAACTGATCAGAAGTATTGAACACCTGCAGTTCTCCGTTCTTTAACTGGATATAATCCGTGATTCCATTCCATGCAGTCTGCAGTTCCCCAGCAATAAAAGAATCTGCATAAATACTTCTGGCGGCAATATATTTACCTACGATCTTTCCATCCATCGTAATGGCTGTTCCAAACGTCCCGTTATATCCCGTACTGGAATATCCCAGACCATTTAAATTCCATCGCCACACCTTTTTTGCGGTATCCTTATCTGCAGTATCCATGATCAGGATCTCTTCCGGTCTTGTCACCACATGCCCCGTGGTTGCTGCCGTGATCAGGGCTGTTGCATTTTCTATCGCCATCCGCAGGGTGTCAGACTGTGGCGGCAGTGACTGGATCTTCTGTACAAGCGAGTCGTTCTGATTTGTTGTACGTTCTGAAATTCCTGCCTTTACACTTGTTCCAAGCGTTACTGTATTATTCTGTGGATTCTGCAGGTCAATGGTAAGTGCAGTAACCGGAAAATACCGGTCCATTCCGTGTGGTTTTGACACGACCCGGATGGAATCCCCCAGTTTGATCCGTTCGATATCCACATCCACCATGTTCAGGTCCACGGCATTGCAGGTCAAAGACAGGTTCTCAAACTGAATATCTGACAGATATTTCTCTGCTTTCTTCTTCAAATTGGCCGGCTCTCCGACATCCTCAAAACTTACAGTCCTTGTCACCACGCCATATTCTTTTATGGCATCCGTGGATTCAATATACGGAACATCCTTATTCACACTCCTGATCGTGGTATATTCTTCCAGCCCTTCGATCGAACTTTCCTCCAATCGTTTACCAAGCGGGATCACTCTGGTTGCAATTTCAGATGCATCCGCATTTTCTGTATAATCAAGAAGGTTACTGCCAAACTCAATGATCTGTGTATTGGTATTATCATAGTCTGCTATATAATCCAGATAACGGGTTGTACCAGAATGCCGGATCCGTAAATGTCCGCCAAGACGATCTACCAGCTTATCCTGAATATCATCCAGCGTATTTTCCCAGTTTGTATAGCGGTAAATGCTGTCATTGCTGTCTTCCACCGTCACCATCCCTGTAACAAACATTTTCGGATACAGGTCTTTCCTGTCGAATGTATGGGTGTAATGCCACAGAAGATTGGAGCTGTTGGCATATGGATTATGGGCACTCTGCATATCAGAAACTTTCTTTGTTTCCACTGCCGTATAAGATGGGAGTGCTGATACAACTGCTGTGTCCGGAACCCCCGCTGTGAACTCTACGCTGTCTATGGAAAATCCATAATATTTATTAACCGATGCATCCGTATGCCAGTACACATAAAAGTCTCCGGCAGGTACAATAAATGTTTTTCCTGCCACATCATCCGCCCTTTTTTTCGTAAAAACAGCGTATGTGGTATTTCCTGACTGATAATAAAGAGAAAGGTTATCATAAGATCCTCTTTCCCCCGCACATTTGGAGTTAAATGTGACAGCAAGCCGTTTTTCCATTGTTGTCTGACTGTTATGCACAGCCAGCAGGGTATTCAAAAAACTCCTCACGGTATAGCTGTGGTATGCCTTCGGCTCCTGTATCGAATCCATAAGATAGGCAAGTTCCCCTTCGCACACTACTGTCCGGGTATTATAAAAGTTCTTCTCCATACTAAGGATGCGTCCGTAGAAAATACTGTCCCCATCTTTTTCCACCCGAATAACGGAAGTCAGCTTTTTCATCCTGTCATACATCGGGTTTACTGCCGGGATATCAAACTCAAATGAACCGGATTTGTTATCTGCCAGTTCCAGCTTTGTATTAAAAATGACCAACTCATGATCTCCCGGAAGATACAAAAGCTGATCGTCACAAAATACTTTATACATTTACAGACTCCCTCCCCGGAACTCAATATTTACTGTATATTTTCCGTAAAAATAGAGTCTTCCACCTCCTGCCGGAATGACCAGATCTGCAAAGCGGTTTCTGCCCTGCTGCAAGGTGTATCTCGTTCCATTAAAAGTAATGTAGTTTGACCCACTCTCATTAAGATTATTGACGTAAAATACTGGCACAACAGGGATACCGCTTCCTTCCAGAAGTTTACTGCTGCTGCCAGAGACGCTGATTCCACGGTAATCACGGATGATCCCTGTTTCAAAATTCAATACGTCCCACAGCCAATCCTCACTTGACACATTAATTTCATATTTATACGCATCCGCATCTATCGTCAGGGTAAATGTACCGAGCCTTCCATTTCTGGAAAACCCCGAAACTTCTGCACGTCCGTGATAATACACATCCGGCTCCTGATCCAGAACAACCCGTACTTCTTTGCCCTGATATGCCTTCAGAAATGTCCGGTAAAACACCGGCCACAAATCTTCCCTTTCCATTTTTCCTAAAGAGAACTTAAGCTGTCTGGACTCATATTCCACCCGCCCTGTCAGTGTTTCCGTAAGGTCGATTCTGATACTGCTTCCAGGCACTTCGATATAATTAGTTTTCGGGGATGGCTCACTTACGATATCCGTATTGCCGATCACAAGACCATAATCTTTCCATGTGTGCTTTCCATTGATCGTTGCCCCAAATCCTGCGGTTGTATATTCGCTCATCAGACCATGCCCCTTTCTGCTTTAAATTTCTGCATGCCCAGTTTCTGATTGATCCCGGGTGCCAGTTTTCCTATCAGCGTTCCGTCATCCAGATAGATGCCCTTTCCGCTGTTTTCCGCTATCACAGCCAGATACTGCTCCATTGCCGAAGTATTCAGCCTGTTTGTCAGGATATTTTCCAGCTGTTCATAAAATCCTTTCAGTGGAAGAACCGCTTCTTTTCCGGCTTCCCCTCCTGCCATAAGACTCGACCCGTTCATGCCAAAGATGGTCGGTCCTGTCATGATACCGCCTTCCTTGTACCAATCGATATTCAGATGCGGTACACTTGGCGGAGCAAGTGACAATTTCCCACTGATACTGAAATGCGGTAACTTGATATGCGGAAGCGACAAATGCATGTTATTAAAGAACCCCGTGATCTTGTCCACGATTCCTTTAATGGTATCCCTTGCTGCCTCAATCGGTGTAACGATTGCACTCTTGATCCCGTTCCAAACAGATACCGCTGTCGATTTGATTCCATTAAAAACAGAAGAAAGTGTATTCTTCAAAGCCTCAAATACGGAAGACACCTTGCTTTTAATGCCGTCAACGACCGTGCTGATTGCGGTTTTGATTCCATTCCACACCGTAACCGCTACCGTTTTTACTGCATTGAATGCCGTGGTTACCACTGACTTAATGGCATTCAGCACGGTAGATATCTTTGTACTGACTGCATCCCAGACTGTGCTGATCACAGTCTTTATAGTATTCATGACTGTAGAGATCACCGATGCCACGGCATCGATCACAGTCGAAACCGTGCTTTCTATCGTATTCCATACGGAAATAATGGTCTCCTTACAGTTCTCCCATACAAACCGGAACGGCAGTGTAATGATATTAAATGCCGCTTCCAAAAGCGAACCAATAAACAGGATTCCTACCTGTACCACATTCTTGATGGTCTCCCATACTCCGGTAAAGAATGACGTGATCCCGTTCCAGATATTCGTAAAGAATGTAGATACGGAAGTCCATACTGCATTCCAGCTTGTCCCAAACCATCCAAGGACTGTATCCGCAATCCCACGGATAAGATTCAATGCTGCCGTAAAGATCCCAGTGATCCCATTCCAGATGCCGGAGAATATCTCCTTGATTCCCGACCACATCTGCTCCCAGTTTCCTGTAAAAAGTCCGATAAACACATCCAGCAGTCCCGTCAGTACATCAAGCACTGTACCAAGAACTGTTGAAATGATACTGAATGCTGCTTCAAACACAGGTGCCAGAAGTTCACAGAAACCATTCCAGATTTTTTTCAGTGTATTTACCACTGCAGTAAAATCAATATTAAGGGCTGCCAGCCTTTCCTTGATTCCTTCAACAAATGCCTGTATCTTCTTGACAATGCCTTCCCAGATTGCTGTCATGGCATTTCTGAATTCCTCGTTGGTATCCCACAGATGTTTAAACGCAGCCACTAAAACGGCCACCACGGCAATAACCGCCAGCACAGGTCCTGCTACCGCCCCAAGTGCGCTTGCAAGCCCGGTTACCGAACCGCTGCTTCCTGCAATCTTTACTCCAAGATTTGCGATCCCTTTGGCAAGGGAAGAAAAGCCTTTCATCGCTGTCCCTACGGTTGAGATCGTTTTTCCAAGAATGATCAGGAACGGTCCGATGGCTGCAACTACCGCTGCAACACGGATGATCAGGTTTCTCTGGGATTCATCCATGCTGTTCAGCTTATCTACAAATTCCTGTATCTTGGAGACAAGACTCCGGATCACAGGCATAAGTGCCTCTCCAAAAGAAATGGCCAGACCTTCCACCGCTGATTTTAAGATGGTGATCTGACCGGACAGGTTATCAAGCTGTGTATCTGCCATCTGCTGTGCAGCACCACCGGATTCCATAATGGACTTCTGAAGGCTGTCCCAGGTATCCCCCGTATTTGCAAGCAGGGAATTTACGGATGACAGATCCGTTTTATTAAAGATTGTACTGATGATATTATTCTTCTCTGCAGAGGTCATGCCGTCCATAGACTTATTAAGGTCAGAAAGGATATCGTTCAGACTCCGCATGTTTCCCTGCGAATCATAAACCTGAAGGCCGAGACTCTCCATACAGGCAGCTGCCTTATCGGTCGGGCTCTGTAATGCAAGGATCACGTTTCTAAGATGTGTACCGCCCTCTGCTCCCTTGATACCATTATTGGCCAGAATACCAAGGGCCGCATTTAATTCTGCTGTACCGCCTTTTACGGATTTGGCAGTTGCACCAATGGTAAGGATTCCTTCCCCAAGCTGCGCCACGGATGTGTTCGTTGTCGATGCTGTTTTTGCCATCTGATCGACCATTGTATTGGCTTCATCCGTCTGCATGCCAAGGGCTGACATGGCATCCGTTACCATATCCGATGCAGATGCAAGATCGATATCTCCTGCAGCTGCCAGATTCAGTACCGTTGGAAGCGTATCACACATCTGCTGTGTATCATAACCTGCCAAAGCAAGGTAATTAAGTGCCTGTGCACACTCACTTGCAGAAAAGGCTGTTTTCTCTCCCATCTGCTTCGCCAGGGTACGCAGGGTATCCATTGTATTTACTGACTGTCCATCCACCTTTGACATGGAATCAGCCGTAATTCCCATCGTGGCCTGTACCTGGCTCATGGAAGAATCAAAATCTGCCGTAGTCTTCACGGCTG
>ENA-ORSY01001100-ORSY01001100.1-human-gut-metagenome-genome-assembly--contig:-NODE-1100-length-21341-cov-3.219299_pt1 | contig 21341 bp, 17 predicted proteins | sample MGYA00242193_ERZ509160 | MGnify/ENA primary metagenome ERZ509160 (study PRJEB26280, sample SAMEA2338670) | human gut metagenome | biome: human gut; feature: human-associated habitat; material: faeces...
AGTTATATACTGTTATATACTGTTATGCAGATGGAGGAGACACATATGCATATAATTATCAATAATTCATCCATGGTACCTATTTATGAACAGATCATAGACCAGATTAAGTCTGCAATTATCAGAGGAGAGTTACAGCCTGACACTGTATTACCTTCAGTACGCAGTCTGTCAAAGGAGCTGAAGATCAGTGCCCTGACTGTGAAGAAAGCCTACGACAATCTGGAAGAAGAGGGATTTACCGTCACTGTTCATGGAAAAGGAACCTACGTTGCAGCCACAAATAAAAACCTGATGAGGGAAGAACAGCTCAAAGAAGTAGAACATGATCTGGAGCAGGCAATCATGAAGGGCAGAAGATGTGGACTGAACGATGAGGAAATCAGAAATCTTTTTGAAATGATCATGGAGGACTAAGACATGTTGAAAATCAGTCATTTGCAGAAACATTACAGAGGTTTTTCGCTGGACTGTTCTATGGAAGTACAGCCTGGGATGATTACAGGACTTATTGGAAGAAATGGTTCCGGGAAATCCACCACATTTAAAGCTTTGCTCGGCTTGATTCATCCGGATGGCGGAGAGATAGAGGTCTTTGGGAAAAAGGCAGAAGAGCTTAAGCCGGAGGATAAGCAGAAACTGGGAGTTGTTTTTGCAGATTCAGGCTTCAGTATGTATCTGACAGCAGCGGGCGTGGCCAATATTATGAAAAGCATATATCCAGATTTTGACAGAGAGGAATTTCTGCAGCAGTGCAGGAGATTCGATCTGCCCACAGACAAGAAAATCAAAGAATTTTCCACTGGTATGAAAGCAAAGTTTAAAGTACTGGCAGCATTAAGCCATAAGGCAGAACTGCTGATTCTGGATGAGCCCACAGTTGGTCTGGATGTGATTGCCAGGGATGAGGTGCTGAACATGCTGAGAGAATATATGGAAGAAAATGAAAGCAGTTCTATTCTGATCAGTTCGCATATTTCATCAGATCTTGAGAGTCTTTGTGATGATTTTTATATGATCCATGCCGGAAAAATTATTCTTCATGAAGATACAGATGTACTGCTGTCAGATTATGCAGTTCTTAAAGTTTCAGAAGAAGAGTACGAAAAACTGGATCAGCAATACCTTATTAAGATCCGGAAAGAAGCTTATGGATACAGGTGTCTGACAAACCAGAAACAATTTTATATGGAAAATTACCCGGATGTTGTAATTGAGAATGGAAAGATTGATGATCTGGTAGTGATGATGGAGGAACAGGTATGAAGGGATTATTTGTAAAGGATATAGAACTGATGAAACAGCAGAAACAGTTTTTTATCCTGGTTGTTGTAATGGGAGTCATCCTGAATCTGGCAGGAAGCGGGAGCGTCAGTTTTGCTACAGGATATTTTACGATTGTCACAGCAATTTTTGCCATTACGACTATAAGTTATGATGAGTTTGATAATGGTCTTGCGTTTCTTATGACCTTGCCGGTTACCAGAAAACAGTATGTGGCGGAAAAATATCTGCTGGGAGCAGGGCTTACGGCTGTAGCGTGGGGAATTGCAACGATAACGGGAGTAATCTGCAAAGGTGTGGCAGAACTTCAGGGGTGTCTGAGTGAGACTATCATTGGCAGCCTGATATACATTCCACTGGCACTTCTTATGCTGGCGGTATCGCTCCCGCTTGTAATACATTTTGGAGCGGAAAAAGGACGTTATATTGCAATGGTCATGTGGGCTATTATATTTGCCGTAGTTTATATTCTGATAAAAACAATGGGACTTTCAGCAGACGCAGTCGATGCATGGCTGAATGGACTGAACTGGGGAATGGTATTGGCCGGAGTTGTATTATTTACAGTAATTGTATATATGGGGTCTTTTTGGATTGGTGTCCGGCTTATGGAGAAGAAAGAATTCTGATGTGTCTCGAATATGGTTGTAATTATAAAAGCAGTGTGCTAAAATTGTATCAGCGTAATTGAATAAGCTGTTAAGTGAACATTATCATATGCAGATTTTGTGTATGATAATGTGAGAGGGAATCAGGTGAAATGCCTGAACGGTTGCGGCCACTGTATACAGAAAAAAGCGGGATTGTAATATGTCATTGCATAAATATGTGAGAAGGCGGAATCCGGCTGTCAGAGAGTATCTGGAAATATTTCTGATACAACATTCATGAACTGCTGAAGCATGGATGTTGTATCAGTTTTTATTTTGTGGAAACTTTCTGTGATCTGTGAGTCAGGAAACCTGCCTGACAGTGTAAAGAAGGAGCTTCCGTAAAAAGTATCCGTTATTTTTATCACTTCTATTTTACTTTTTCTGAAGTCCCATCTTTTCGGTTACACGAACAGGTAAATAACATATACGAAAAGAGAGGAAGTCAAATGAAAAACAGGTATTTATCCACAAGAATCATGGCAATTATGATGGCAGCAGCTATGGCAGTTTCCGCAGCTCCGGCAGCTTTTGCAGCAGAGAGAGCAGACTCTGAGACAATCAAAGAGGACAATCAGCCGGCAGCAGATGCAGACTCTGATACACAGGAAGATGCAGACGCACAGGATTCAGCAGATGCAGATAAGACAGCAGACGCAGAAGGTACAAAGACAGAATATCCTCTGACCATCACAACCTATGATTATGATGGAAATGAAATCGAAACAACCTATGAAAAGGCACCGGAGAAAGTTCTTGCTGTATATCAGGGAAGCATTGAAACCATGCTTGCACTTGGCCTGGAAGACCGTCTGGTAGCTACTGCAGGTCTTGACAATGAAGTTCCGGATGAACTTAAAGATGCATTTTCAAAAACAAATTATCTTGATGAATTTACCCCATCCCTTGAGACTGTAACGATGTTGGAGCCAGACATGATCTTATCCTGGAGCTCCCTGTTTTCTGATAAAAATCTCGGAAATGTAACAGACTGGATCGACAAAGGCTGCAACACTTATTACAACACAAACACACGCCCTGACGGAGACAGAACTCTGGAAAATGAATTTACAGACATCTTAAATCTTGGAAAGATTTTTGATGTACAGGACAAAGCACAGGCAATCGTAGATGATGCAAAGGCAGTGATCGATAAAACTCTTACAGCAACAGCAGATGTAGAAGAGAAACCAAGCGTAATGGTTCTGGAACCTCTTGGAGAAGATATCACAAACTATGGTGCAAAGAGCCTTGGTGGAGATATGGTAACACAACTGGGTGCGACTCTGGCAAACCCGGATGCTTCTACAGCAGGAAAAGAAGATATCATTGCAGCAAACCCTGATGTGATTTTTGTTGTATACATGCCATATGCAGGTGATGATCCGGAAACTGTAAAAGAAAGCCAGCTTGCCGTTATTAAGGATGACGAAGCACTTCAGAGCCTTGACGCTGTAAAGAACGGTCGTGTTTATCCGATCATGCTCAGTGAAATGTACGCAAGTGCAACACGTACACAGGATGGTATTGAAACTTTCGCAAAAGGATTATATCCGGATGTGAATCTTGACTGATTGAGGACATAACAGTGAAAGAACAGGTTTCACAGACAAAAAAAGGCAGTGTGCTCAGGACATCCATGTATGTGGCAGCGATCGTTCCGGTTCCGCTGTAAAGGTCGAACACTACTTTATCCTTCGTATCTCCGATATACTCACGTACGATAGAATAAAGCACTTCCGCAGCCAGTGAATTAGGCTGGAAAAATGAAAATGTACTGATCTTAAATCGCAGTCCCAGAAGCGTTTCATAAAAGAAATCCTGACCGTAAAGGATACGTGTCTCATCACTCTGCACCACATCAGAAAGAGAATCATTGATAATATGCATGATTCCCACAATTTTACCCTCCAGCGGAAGTGCAAGAAGTTCTTCTTTCAGAGATTCCAGATCATGTTCTTCCTGACTGGTGGTAATCACATGGACCAGAATCTCTCCTGTAGTCACACCGCGGCGGAGAAGCAGATGGCGCAGATATCCTGTATGCTGCATCTTTTTATAATAGGAAACGTTTCGTTTCAGGAAGTATTCATGCACACAAGTCAGGATTTTCGTCATATCTTCATGAACCAGTTGACAGTCATCTGCTGTAAGAACATCATAGGTACTGCCTTTTTTGTGCAGACCCAGCGTCAACGGACCATCCTTATATGCATCACCAAAGGAGAATTCCATTTTATTTCGATATCTGAATTCAATGGGACTTCCATGAATTCCCTCCCACTGGTAATCAGTGCCGTTCAATGCACCATCCAACTGTTTCACCTGCACCGATTGCTTTCAGTCTGGAGCCCAGACCTGTGTAAGTGAATACAAGATATGCCACTACGAAGATGATCACTGTGAAAGTAAGCATAAATGGCAGTGTGTTGTATTTGGAAATATCACTTACTGCGTAAACAGGTGAGTTAGTTGTTGCATATGCACAAACTCCACGGAACAGATACATGGTACAGATTGTAACAATAAAGCTTGTGATTTTTCTCTTAACATTGAAGTAACCATTGATCAGTCCGATCAGTCCGCCTGTTACCACACCACCCAGCGCTGCCAGAACCATGTTGTAATGGGAAAGGTAGCAGACTACGATGGAAGCAACACCAAGCATGGAGCCCTGGGAGAAATCCAGACCACCCATTGTCATTACCATGAACACGCCGATGGATGAGATCAGCAGCATGTATGACTGGCTCAGAAGCAGTGATATATTTTTCGGCTGAAACAGTCTGCCGTCTGTGAGGATTGCAAATAATACACAGATGATCACGAATCCTGCGATAGGAAGGATCGTACGCACAATGGGACGTTCCAGAAATGGTACTTGTTCAGATGATTTTTTTGTTGTATCCATTTTTTTACCCCCTTAAATCATATTGTCAATCAGATCTGTGTCTTTCAGATCCGGAGAGCGAAGGAATTCACCATTGATCTTACCGTCCTTCATGATCAGGATACGGTCTGCCATACCCAGAAGCTCCATGATTTCCTCAGAGATCATAATAATGGATTTTCCTCTTTTTCTCATATCGTCCATCATGGCGTAGATATCAGCTTTAACTTTGACATCAATACCACGTGTAGGGGAGTCAAGGATGATCAGGTCGGAGTCCTTACCAACCCAGCGTGCAAGAACGACTTTCTGTTTGTTACCACCTGAAAGATTTGATACAAACTGGTTTACATCTACCATCTTTACAGACATCTGTTTTGCATATTTGTCTGCAAATTCTTTACGCTTCTTATCACTTAAAAGATGTGACTTTCCTGCCAGTTCATCCAGTGATGGGAGGCAGATATTGTCTCCGATACTCTGATTCAGAACAACAGATTCATTATCACGGTCTTTTGATGTGTACGCAATGCTGTGTTTGATCGCAGTCGGAATATCATTAATCTGTGTTCCATCTGCCAGTGTTACGCTACCTGTACGGTCATAAGATGCACCGAAAATAGCTTTTCCGATTTCATGCATACCAGATTCTGAAAGTCCACCGAATCCAAGGATTTCACCTTTATGAAGATCAAATGTTACATCTTCGATCAATCCAGGAACAGTAACATTCTTTACTGATAATACAACTTCGTCAGATACTTTTTCGCCATAATCTGCACGATAATAATCACCTGTTACTTCACGTCCTACCATCAGCTTCTTCAGATCATCTTCTGTTACATCTTTACTCTTAACGGTATCGATGTAAACACCATCTCGAAGAATTGTAATTGTATCAGACTTGTCAAGAATTTCCGGAAGGTCATGAGAAATGAAAATAACTGTATTTCCACTCTTTTTGATTCTTTCCATATGTTTGTAAAGCTCTTCACGTCCTTCCTGTGAAAGAGCAGTTGTTGTCTCATCAATAACAACAATCTTCGGATCAAAGTATGTAGCCTTTACAATCTCAACCAGCTTACGGTCTTCAAAATTGTAATGATCGATCATATCAGCTGCTTTGATTCTGTCAAAACCATATTTCTTTAAAAGCTCTGTTGCTTTCTTGTTCATAGCATTTGTATTTTTAATTCCAAAATGTACGAACTGATCCTCATGTCCAAGGAAAATATTCTCTGCAACTGTAAGCCCTGACAGAGTTCCAAGTTCCTGTACGATGATAGATACACCTTCATTATTTGCTTCTACCTGATTCTTCGGATGGATTTCTTTTCCGTCCAGAATGAACTGTCCGCTTCCAATGCTGTAGATACCAGTCAGCATGTTGGTCAGAGTTGATTTACCAGAACCATTTTCTCCGATCAGCGCATGAACCTCTCCTTTATTTACATTGAAGGATACATTCTGAACTGCTTTTGTAATACCGAAGTTTTTACAAAGATTTTTTACCTGTAATCTTACTTCACTCATTGCTGTCTTCCTCCCTTCATTACTTGACGATTTCGCCCTTAGTAGCCTTTGTTGTCACAGTAATGATAATAAGCAGTGCAAGTCCTGTGATAACATCCTGAATTGCAGTCGGTGCTCCGAGAGCAATGAAACCGAAGAAAATGATGTTGATTACGAACTCACCGATGATGATTGCCGGAAGCGGCATTCCGTATTTCTTAAATGCAAGGCCGAAGAAACATCCCATGGTCGGAACGAAGTTTCGGCTCATAGATGCCATTCCGGTAACAGCTACCATAGATGAACCATAGCTGATTGTCAGGATTGCCATAACCCCAAGGAACGCACCACTTAAGATAAATGCAAGTACTTTATATTTATTTACGTTAATACCCATATTCTTTGCAACGAATTCATCACTTCCGATTGCATAGGTATAAGTTCCGATTTTAGTATAGTTTAAGAATATGTAAGCTACTACACAAGCCACTAATGCAAGAATAATATCCCATGGCATCTGACCAAATGCACGAATATTTGCCGGAAGCGTCTGCTCAACACCGCCTGCAATATAGTTTGCGATTGACTCATAAATAAGAGCCAGACCGGTTGTTACGATCATTGATGGAATACGAAGCTTTACATAGAAGATACCGTTCAGTATTCCAACGATTGCGCCTGTAAGAACGCATCCAATAATAAGTCCCAAATAGCCCATGTTGAATCTGGTTGCAAATACACATCCAACGATTGCGGAAAGCATGATGTTTGCACCAATTGAGAAATCGAACATTCCCATTACCATTACAAAATAAAAACCAACTGCACCTACGGTAGCAATCAGGCTCGCCTGAAAGTAATTGAGCATATTGGAAAAGGAACCGAAGTTATGTGGTGTCAAGATTTTAAAGATCAGCCAGGAAAGTACGACCAGACCGATTAAGATCAGATATCCCATCACTTTCCCTGAAAGTTTTTTACTAGTGCCCATATTATCTACCTCTTCATAATTGTCATTTCTGATTTAGAAAAGGTGGCATCGCCTTTGCGACGTCACCCTTTCCGAGTTAATAGTCGTTATTATTTGTCTATCCTAGTTACCTGCACGTGATGCTGCATCTTCAATAGATAACTTAGCAGCTGTTGCCTTTAAGTCTTCCATGCTGAGTTTAGACATATCAACCAGTTCTTCATCTGTGTATGGAAGCTGGTCTACAAAATATTTCTCATATGCTTTGTAGTCATCTGGTGATGATACATACAGATATGGGAATGGAACATCTTCGAATTTGCCACCGAAGTCTTTGTAGTTTCCTTTGATTGCATTGTAAACCATCATGAAGGAAATCAGCGGGTCACAGTAATGTCCGCCAGATTCACCAGCCATAGATCCATTTTCAAGTCTTTCTCCAAGGTCTGGGAGGAAGTCTGTAGAAACGATATCAATATCACTTGTCTTGCCTGCACGTTCAACTGCTGCGATTGCTCCCTGAAGTGGATCTCCACCACCACCAGCTGGGATCAGTGCATCAAGATCTGGATCTGCTGCCATTAAAGCTTCTGCTGCTTTTGATCCACCTTCTGAAGTTGTACCTGCATACTGTGGTTCAGAAAGAGTTGCCTTATCGTTCGGGTTTTCTTTATTCCATTTTTCAACGCCTGCTTTGTAACCTTCCCATCTTCCAAGCCATGTAGCATCTCCCTGCTCCCAGCCAATAAGACCGATGTTACGATCTCCTTTTTCAAGAAGGATGTTTACAAGTTCTTCACCGTTTGCCGGTTCATCTTCATGTACAGCTCCGATGTAGTAATCAGAATCTTTAGCTACCTGATAAATATCTGCGCTGTTCTTTTCACTGATTACACGGAAGAACTGTGCAAGATAAACTTTGTTGTCATTACATGTCTTGATAGCAGATGTCATTTCTGTATCAGATGAGTTACAGATGATGATTCCCTGGCATCCTGCTGCTGCAAGCTGTTCTACAGATGCTGTAACTTTTTCAGAAACATGTCCCTGGTCAACATACTGTACTTCGACATCAAGAGCTTTTGCTGCTTCATCAAGGATCTTCTTACACTGTGATCCAAGTACGTCTGTTGAAGACCAAATAGAAACACCAATTTTGATCTTGCCTGATTTTGAAGCACTCTTGTCAGAAGATCCACTTCCACTACCACCACATGCTGCAAGTCCGACTACCATTGTAGCTGCCATTGTAGCTGCTGTTACTTTTTTGAAAACTTTTTTCATATCTTCTCCTCCATCTCCGTTTTCTTGATGATTTGATTATATTATTTGAGTCCGTGCTTTTCAAGAAAATACAAGAAAGTTTTTGTTCAAAGTTGTATTTTAAACGTGTATTTTATCCACCAAAAATGTAATGTTTTTATTCATTTTGTGCATTATGTCCTTATAGTGATCGTTTTTTTTCAGTGAAAACTAGATTTTTGTGCGTTATGTGTAAAATTTTCATAAACTAACAATACAACTTTCATTTTCTCTATACTTGTATTGTAAATGTATACAAATCACATGATTACATACCTTTTTTTCTTTTTCGATATTATACATACACAGCCTTAATCCTTCCTTAAAAATTTATAGATTTTATGCATTATGCACAGCTTATTTCTTTTTATTATCCGCTTGACATAAGTCCGAATTCAGACTACAATATACCGAGTACGATTTCAGACTTACTATCATCTGATTTCGAAATCTACATAATTATTTAAATGAGGTGAACCATGAACACGGATTCTACTGTACTTATCAGCAAATATTTAAAAGAATACAATCACATATATAAAGAAGCAAATGACATCTATCACGAGATTGCCCGAAAACTTCAACTTTCGGACAGTGCGTTAGACATCTTCTATACAATTTTTGAAATAGGCGATAACTGCCTGCAGCGTGATATCTGCAAAGCTTCCTGCATGCCAAAGCAGACGGTTAATTCATCTATACGAAAACTGCAGACCGACGGTTATCTTACCCTCTCACCCGGAAAAGGACGAAGTATGCATATCCATCTTACAGCTTCCGGCAAGAAGCTTATTCAGGAAAAGCTGCTTCCTCTCATCCAGATCGAAAATGATACTTTAGCTTCTTTCAGTCCCGAAGAATGTGAACAGCTTCTGCGCCTGAATGCCAAATATAATCAGACCTTACGTTCTAGGCTTTCTAACCTTGAGGAGGATCTATAACTATGAAAATTCAATTATCCGAACACTTTACTTATAAAAAACTTCTACAATTTGTGTTTCCTTCTATTATAATGATGATCTTCACATCCATTTACAGTGTGGTTGACGGACTTTTTGTCTCCAACTTTGTTGGAAAAAGCGCTTTTGCAGCGGTTAATCTGATCATGCCTTTCCTGATGGGCATCAGCGCTCTCGGCTTCATGATCGGAACCGGTGGTAGTGCCATTGTTGCAAAAACACTTGGTGAAGGAAAGATTGAAAATGCCAATGAGTATTTTTCCATGCTCGTCTATATCACTGCTATCGGAGGAATCATTATCGCAACCCTGAGTATGTTCCTTGTAAAACCGGTTGCCATTTTATTCGGTGCAAGCGGTACTCTTCTTGACAACTGCATTTTATATGGACGTATTCTTTGCATTTCGCTGCCTGCTTTTATGCTGCAGAATGTATTTCAGAGCTTTTTTGTAACTGCCGAAAAGCCACATCTGGGACTTCGCGTGATCGTGATCGCCGGTGTGACCAATATGGTTCTCGACTTTTTATTTGTAGCTGTACTCCACCTCGGACTTCCTGGTGCCGGATTTGCGACTGTATGCGGAGAGTTTATCGGAGGGCTTTTCCCGTTATTCTACTTTGGACGGAAAAATTCCAGCTTATTAAAGCTTGGAAAAACACATTTTCATGGCAGAATCTTATTAAAGACCTGTACCAATGGCTCGTCCGAGCTTATGACCAATCTTTCCAGCTCTGTTGTAAATGCTCTTTATAATATGCAGCTCATGAAATTTGCCGGTGAGGACGGCGTTGCAGCTTACGGAACGATCATGTATGTCAATTTTATCTTTGTTTCGATCTTCTTTGGTTATGCGATTGGAAGTGCCCCGATCGTCAGCTATCACTACGGTGCCAACAATCAGGATGAACTAAAGAATCTTTTCCACAAGAGTATCCGGCTGATTGGAACCTGGGCTGTTTCCTTATTTATCATCGCGCAGCTCATCGCAACACCACTCGCCACATTGTTTGTCGGTTATGACCAGAGGCTTTTTGAACTGACACGCAGTGGGTTCCGTCTGTACAGCTTTGCGTTCCTGATCAACGGGTTCAATATTTATGGCTCTGCATTTTTTACCGCATTGAACAACGGTCTGCTCTCTGCGCTGATCTCGTTTCTCAGAACACTGGTCTTCCAGATGGCAGTGGTTCTGCTACTTCCACTGCTTCTCGGGATCAACGGAGTCTGGTGCTCGGTTGCAATTGCTGAACTTTTAACTTTATGCGTTACCGGAACTTTTATCGTCCTGAAACGTAATACTTATCATTATTTGTGAATTACTCGGCAACTAAGTTACCAGAGCATCTGAATTTTGGCGGGATACCGCCTTTTTTCAGGGTGCCGTTGCTAGAATCAAACTTTTTGAACCAAAAATAATATTTGTTATTGAACCAAATCATTCGAAGTGCTATAATCAATTTAAGTTTTGAACTTCACTGTTTTATTTTTAAATTGAACTTTTTAGTTTGAAAGGAGATTTTCAAATGACAACTTTCTCAGATAGACTTAAAGAGGCGATGTATGCACAGAACCTGAAACAGATTGATCTGGTTCATATCGCCGCAGAAAATAATGTAAAATTAGGTAAAAGCCATGTAAGCCAGTACGTGAGCGGAAAAACTGTTCCGAGAAATGATATCCTCCATTTTCTGGCAGATACGCTTCACGTGGATGCCGATTGGCTGCTCGGTGACAGTCAGGAAAACTTTACTGCTCGGGAAAACAACTCCGTTGCCCCAAAAGCTCCGTCTACCACTAAGACTTCTGGTTCTGTCGGAACTTCAAACTCTTCAAAAAGGGGAACTACACCGATGAAAAAGACAATAACCGACAAAAATGATAACGATAATGCAGGAAGTTCTGCCATGCATATATTCAAAAAATCATCCAAACTCGATAATGTATTATACGATGTCCGTGGACCGGTTGTTGAAGAAGCTGCCCGTATGGAAGAACGCGGTACCCATGTACTGAAGCTCAATATCGGTAATCCGGCTCCGTTCGGCTTCCGTACACCGGATGAAGTTATCTATGATATGAGTCAGCAGCTTTCTGACTGCGAAGGATATTCTCCTTCTCAGGGACTTTTCTCTGCACGTAAAGCAATCATGCAGTATTCCCAGATCAAAAAGCTGCCAAATGTCACGATCAGTGACATTTACACCGGAAATGGTGTCAGCGAACTGATCAATCTGTGTATGTCAGCTCTTCTTGACAACGGAGATGAAATCCTGATTCCGTCACCAGACTATCCTCTGTGGACCGCCTGTGCCACACTTGCCGGCGGAAAGGCTGTTCACTATATCTGCGATGAACAGTCTGACTGGTATCCTGACATCGAAGATATGCGCCGTAAGATCACAGACCGTACCAAAGCTCTTGTAATCATCAATCCGAACAACCCGACCGGAGCACTTTATCCGAAAGAGGTGCTGCAGAAGATTGTTGATCTCGCAAGGGAACATCACCTGATCATTTTCTCAGATGAAATTTATGACCGCCTTGTTATGGACGGAAAAGAACATATTTCCATTGCTTCACTGGCACCGGATCTGTTCTGCGTCACCTTCAGCGGTCTTTCCAAATCCCATATGATCGCCGGATTCCGTATTGGCTGGATGGTTCTCAGCGGAAATAAAGCAATCGCAAAAGATTATATCGAAGGAATCAAGATGCTTTCCAATATGCGTCTCTGCTCCAATGTTCCGGCACAGTCTGTCGTTCAGACCGCTCTCTGGGGCAATCAGAGCGTCAACGACTACCTCGTTCCGGGCGGACGTATTTACGAACAGCGCGAATATATTTACAAGGCACTGACTGACATTCCGGGAATCACTGCCGTCAAACCGCAGGCTGCATTTTATATGTTCCCGAAGATCGATGTAAAGAAGTTCAACATTGTAAATGATGAAAAATTTGCACTGGATCTGCTGCAGGATAAGAAGATCCTGATCGTACAGGGAAGTGGATTTAACTGGAAACAGCCGGATCATTTCCGGGTGGTATATCTGCCACGAATTGAAGTTCTGAAAGAAGCTGTGGGAAAAATTTCTGATTTCCTGAGTTATTATAGACAGGGGTAGAATGATAAGCACTGCCGGAAAAGAAAAATAGGGTACGGGTTCCGTTGCACTGGGCATTCCGATGAGCTCCCGAAACCGTCAATTGTGTCAGCAATGGCTTCCACAATTGACTGGGTCTCATCTCCATAGTGTAAAGTCACCCGTACCCTATTTTTCTTTTCCGGCTCCTTCTGCAATTTTACTGCATCTATAAATATTAACAGAAATAGAATCTTTTGACCCTGGTATCATCATTTACATTTTCATATTTTAATTTTCTTATGAAAGCAATGCTCTCACTGCTTCTCCGTCAAACACAACTTCTTTTACATGATTTACCTCGATCTGGTACAGTGCATTTGCCGCAATATGTTCGGCTGCCTGCTCAAGATCACGGATTCCTGATGTATTGGAGTAAAGTTCAATTATCACATCAAGACCTTCATCTGTCACCGTACACTCGTCCTGACGAAGGCTCATTCTCTTCAGGATCTTCGGAAGTGCAAATCTGGAGAAGATGATCTTCTTCTCTTCCGGTGTATAATCCGGGATATCGATAACTGCAAAACGGGACATGATCGGTGCACTGATCTGATCTTTTTCATTGGCAGTTGCAATCGGATATACGCCAACTGTCGGAACATTACACTCAATATAGTTATCCGTAAATCCAAGGTTATCAAGGAGTGTCAAAAGTACATCCGCCGGATTCCCATTTCCTTTTCCGGATGCTGCTTTGTCCAGCTCATTGATGATGAATACCAGGTTGGATTCTCCTGCTGCCGCAAATGCTTCCATAATAATTCCTGGTTTCGCATTGGCGTATACACGGGAACTTCCTGTAAGCTGTTCCGGATCGTTAATGGAACTCATATCCAGAGTTGTCCACGGAAGCTTCAGGATACGTGCAATTGCATAAGCGATCTGCGATTTACCGGTTCCGGCCGGTCCGATCAGAAGGATTCCATACGCTGGAAGAGTGTGCGTTCTGTTGATCTGGATGATTGTTTCGATGATTCTCTGTTTGACACGTTCCATTCCGTAAAGCTCTTCATCCAGGATTCTTCTTGCCTCATCCGGATCAATGGATTCAAAATAATTGCTCTTCCACTGAATATTCATCATGATTGAAAGAGCTCTCTGCGCATGTCTTCTTTCTTCCGGTGACACTTCATGTGATCTTGCAACAGCAAGGTTTCTTCTTGCCCACAGACGGATATTGTCCGGAAGGGTTCTTCCTGCACAGTTCATAAAATCGGTGATACTCTGCAGGCTTGTCAGCTTCATGCTGTCGCCGTCTTCTTCCATTTCCTCATCCACAGCTTCTTCTGTCGGTGCACTGCTTGCAAAAAGACGCTCGATCATGAACTGCAGGAAACCATCTTCAGCTGAAAGCTTGGTTGCCCCACCGAATGCGATCTCCCGGATCTTGTATACTGCATAGCCGTCTGCACGGTTTTCACCGGAAAGACGGACATTGATGTGATTCTCGCCCAGCCATTTGATCAGGCTTACAAATCTCGCATCGATCTGGAGAATGTCCGCACTTACAGTTCCATCTTCCTCGTCAAATTCAAAGGATGTCTTTTTAATCGGGTTGGTGAAAATACCACAGGAATGATGCTTCCATTTCCGGTTGCTGTTATCCAGAACCAGCATCGGTTTCTCCGCTGTCGCTTCTGTCTCATTCGAGCGGAATGTTGTATAAGTACATTCCTGGGCCTTTTTTTCATCTGGTGTGTGTTTAAAATCAAAAACTGGCATGATTTTTACTCCTTTTTCCTTTTATATTCGCTCTTTTCAAATTGTATATTCTTGCACATTTTATGAATAGTCTGTACCTATCTTAACACACTTGTTGCATATCTGAAAGTCAAAACCATTTCTTCATAGTATTTTTATTCATTTAGATTTTTATTTTCCTTCTGCTCCAGTCCTGCAAAAAACAGCTCATAAAAATCATCTTCTCCTTCCAGTTTCGGTGAATTTTCCCCACCTCCATTGGTGCTCCGCTTCATCTCAGCATGAAATTCTTCTCCGGTACAGATCAGTCAATCTTAAGTTCCACTCTGCTTCCGCCTGCTTTTTCCTTTGTCACCACAATCTGTTTCTCAATCCTTGCTTTTAATTCCTGTACATGGGAAATGATTCCCACCAGACGGTTGCCTTCCGTAAGACCATTCAGTGCTTTCATCGCCTGTTCCAGTGACTCTTCATCCAGTGAACCAAATCCTTCATCGACAAACATAGTATCCAGCTGGATTCCGCCTGCCGATGCCTGGATCTCATCAGAAAGTCCGAGTGCCAGCGAAAGAGAAGCTTTAAAGGATTCCCCGCCGGAAAGCGTCTTCACACTTCGCTCAGAACCATTGTAGTGATCGATTACGTTCAGTTCCAGACCACTCTGACTCTTCCGGTCATCCGTATCAGTCTGGCGTTTCAGCTCATATTGTCCTCCACTCATCACCATAAACCGCGTATTTGCACGGGCAATGATCCGGTCAAAATAATTGGTCTGGATGTAGGTCTCAAACTTGATCTTTTCTTTGGATCCGCCTTTGATCTTTCCATTTACCGTATCGGAAATTTCACGCACCTGTGTCCAGTTCCGCTCAAGCTCAAGAAGTTTCGCACTCTGCTTGTCAATCGCATTCCTGATTTTCAGATTGTTCTCATAACGGATCCTGATCTCTTCCATCTGTTTTTGAAGCTCTTTTTTCGCACCTGATACTTCCTGTCGTGCCTGCCCAAGCTCTTCCATATCGGTTTCTTTATTACCTGCAATCTGCTTCTCCAGCGTTTTCTTCTTCGTCTTTGCCGCTTCTACCGACTGACTGCAGTCCTGGAATGCCTTCTGGGCAACATTCAGATCCTTATCGATCTCTTTTTTCTGCTTATCCAGCTCTTTGATCTTCTGTTCTGCTTCTGCTTTCTCCGGAAATTCCAGTTTGCCACGCACCTTCACAGCCTGCTCTTCTGCATTTGCTTTATCTCTCTCAGACACAAGGAGCTGATCCCTTCGCTCCTGTTCTTCCTCCTGAAGCTTTTTCTGCATCTGCTCCAGTTCCGGGATCTCAGCTTCCAGCTTCTGCTTTTCTGCCACTGCTTCTTTAGCTACTTCCAGCTTTTTCTCTAATTCCTTTTCTGACTTTTCGAGGGCATCCATCTGTTGACCGATCAACGCCAGCGATTTTTCAATCTCTTCTTCCTGTATGCTGCTGTCAAAGCTTTTCACACTCTTTTGGATTTCTTCTTCCAGCGCTTTTAACTGGACCAGCTTTTCATTTGCCTTAAAGCTTGCATCATTCGTCTTTTTCTCCACATCAGCAGTCTCTTTCCGGTATTTTTCAAGCTCTTCTTTTTCCGGTGCACCCTCCGTCATCTGTGCCGGACATGGATGGTGGACCGATCCGCACACCGGACACGGCTCTCCCGTTTTCAGAACCTTTGCAAGAATCCCCGCCTGCTCATCCAGAAATGCCCTCTCCATCCAGGCAAGCTGTGTCTTTCGCTCTGTACATTCCTCCTGCATGACAAGGTATGCTTTCTGCGCCTCTTCCACACTTTTCTTCTGTCTTTGGTATCTTTTATATTGAATAAGAATGTCTTCTGCCGTTTCTTTTCTTACTGAAACCTCTTTTTGTTCTGCTGTAACTTTCAGAACTTTAATTTCCGCATCCTTCAGCTCTTCCAGTAAATTCCTTTTCTGTTCCAGCTGCGTCTGCATCTGCGCTTTCTTTTCCTGATACCGGCTTTCCCGGCCCTTTAATATCTCAATCTGTTTTTCAAGCTCTTTAATCTGCTTCTGAAGTTTTTTCAATTCGTCATACTCTGCAAGCTTTTCCTGCCTCTTTCCGATCTCTTCTGTTAGCTGTTCTCTTTCCGGCACTTTTCCCTGTTCTTTCTTCAGTGCCATTTCCAGTTCTTCCAGCGTTGGTGTCTTCTCTGCTATCGTCTGCTCCGCTTTTTCCAGTTCCTTTTTTGCACGGATCACTGCCTCTGCCTTTCCGATTCTCTGGTTCAGCTCTTCCAGATTTTTCTCGATCTTCGTTAAATTCTTCTTCTTTTCTTTCACCGAATCTGCATCCTGATTTGTCAGAGTTTCCAAAAGTTCCAGAACCTTGTCCGCATGAACCACCGCTTTGCTCTCACGGATCTTTTTCACATCCGCCGCAAGCACGTCATCCTCATCACAGCTGATATCCTTCATGTACTGCAAAATGCTTTTGCTGACATCCTCATACTGTTCCTGCAGTCTGCCGCTTGTATTTTTCATTTTCTCCTGAAATGCAAGATACGGTCTGGTATGAAAAATTTCCCGGAAAATTTTGCTCCGCTCCTCAGTTTTTGAAAACAGAAGCTTCATAAAATCTCCCTGCGCCAGCATTGCAATCTGAGTAAATTGTCCGCGGTCGAGCCCGATCAGTTCTGTCACTGCTTTCGTGACCTCTTTTGCCTTTGTGACCGGAAGCCTGTCATCCGGAAATTCCAGTACCGCATCCGCTCTTTGCAGCGTCATGCCCTCGCCCCTGTCCTTTGGACGCATGTACTCCGGATTTCTCCGGATATGGTAGTTCTGCCCCTGATAGAAGAACTCCAATTCCACAAAAGTCGGCGTCTTCGGATCCGCATATTTACTCCGAAGCATCCCCGGCTCTCTTTCATTTCCACTCGCTTCCCCGTAAAGTGCAAATGCGATTGCATCAAAAATTGTGGTCTTTCCGGCACCGGTATCGCCGGTTATCAGATAAAGCCCCCGCTCACCAAGTTCATCCAGAATGATCTCTGTCTCTTTTGCATACGGTCCGAATGCAGAAATCGTAAGTTTTATCGGTCTCATCTCTCATCCTCCCATATTTCTTCCATCATTCCTCTGGCAATCTCTTCCTGTTCATCCGTCATGGGCTGGTTGTTCTGAAGCTCATAGAACTCTCTTAAAAGCTCCATCGGGGATTTCTCCTCTACTTCCGCCGTTCCTCTCACTGTCCCTGCCGCTCTCGTCCGCAGATTGTCATAAGACAGCTTCATGATATTCGGATAAATGCATCGTAGCTTCCCGATCGCATCCGGGATATCCTCTTCATCAGTCAGCGTAATGTGAAAATAATCGTCCGTGTTCATATCCTTGTAAAAATCCAGCGCAGTCACTTCCATATACGTGCCTCTGACTTCCCGCATATCATGTTTCGGCAAAAATGGAATCTGCTGAATATTTATTTTGCCTTTTTCTTCTACATCAACGATGACTGCTGCTTTTTTGTGATTGGTTTCAGAAAAAGAATATTTGAGCGGCGTCCCCGAATACCGCACTGTCTCTTTCCCGATCTTCTGCGGGCCATGGAGATGTCCAAGCGCCACATAATCAAATCCGTCAAAGACAGATGCGTCCACATCATCCACACCGCCTACAGACAGTTCTTCTGAATCACATCTTGCCGCACCGGTCACGAACTGATGCGCAAGCAGGATATTTCGTTTGTCTGTGTCGATCTCCATATGCTGCACTGCCGCATTTACAGCATCCTGATAGGTGATGATTTCTTCCTCCGGATACACTCTTTTTACCAAAGACGGCTTCACAAATGGAAGCATGTAAATATTGATCTCACCGTACCGGTCACTTATCGTTACCGGTTCTACATCCGACTCAAATACCGGTGAAAGATAGATCTGTCTGCTGCTCATCAATCTTGAACCGAAAGCAATTCTTTCTGCAGAATCATGGTTTCCACTGATCAGAAACACCGGAAGCTCCCTCGCGGCGATCCTTGTCAGGAAATCATCCAGAAGCCTCACCGCCTCTGCGGACGGAATCACCTTGTCGTAAATGTCGCCCGCGATCAGAACCGCTTCCACCTTCTGCTCATCGATAATGTTCAGTATCTCTTTTAAAATATATGCCTGATCCTCCAGCATGGAAAATTCATTCACACGCTTGCCGAGGTGCAGGTCTGATAAATGAAGAAATCGCATGGTTTTCTTCCTCCATAAATGCCTGATTAAAGAATAATCTCTTCTATTTTACAGGTATGTTCTTTCGTTGCTTTTTTGTAATTAATTCCTACAAGGTAATATCCAGATAAATCACATCGTAATGATTGAGATATTTTTCAAAAGTTGCATCCTCCGGTATCATCCAACGCTGTCCTTTTTTTTACTGCACCATATATTTGTCTGCTTTTGCACAGCGCATTTACCTGACGTTTTGAAAGATTCCATTTATCTGCTGCCTGTAGAGATGTTATATATTCCATTGAATCCATCCTTTCTGACTTAATTTCTGTTATTCCAATTATAACCGGGAAGTGGGAAGTAAGCAACGCTCGCTTCCCACTTCTCTATATGTTGGATTTATTTTGAAAATATTAAACCGGAAACAGATATTTATGATTCAATTTTTCATTCTGACAAAAAGTTTTAAAAAGGGAGATGTAAAAAAACTCAATCGAGTTTTTTTACATCCCCTTAAATTTATATTTTCCTTTTCCGTGACCGGATACCGGCTCAATAATCTCTGCCTGCGTCAAATTGGCAAGAAGTTTTGAAGCACCTGAACTTTTCAGTTCAAGAAGTTCCATAACTGCACTTCTTCCAAATACCTCATCAAAACCAAACTTTTCAAAGAGTCTATGATTATGAACTGTCGTTTTTACTGAGAAATCACTACTTTTTTCGGAAAGTACACTTTCAATATCCACTTTTTCGTCTTGAATGTCCACTTTTGCATCCCCAAAATCTTTCTCCTGTGAAAAATCGTATTCAAGTGTAGCTCTCAGTTCTGATGCACTACCATACATAACGGTTGCTCCATCAAGCACCCATTCTTTGTGATGTTGTAATCTCGAATCTTTCCGGCGTGTTTATAAATTCCCTGAAAGAGTTTGCGATGGATAGCAATATACTCGTTCGGGGAAAATGAAAACGCTGTTTCAGAAAGAATTTCAGCAATACGGGAATTTTGCCTTCAATATTCTGAATGGCCGTATCAATCAGATATTTAGATGGTTTGAGTCCGTCCACCGCCTGAAGACCGATTGCCGTACTCCAAGCATACCCCTTATGAGCTTTATCTGGTTCAGACTCCCTCAAATATTCCTTAAACGGGTCTTTTTCCATATCCACTACCCCGCTTCATAGTCTTATAATTCACTCTTTTGCTTTCTATTTTTATTTTTTTATAAGAGATCCTTTATTTTTTATCCGGTTCTTCTTCTCTGAGTTCTTTCATCTTTCTGAAATACGAACTCATCTCATCTGCCATTCCCGAAAGCCTGTTCAGCAGTCCGGAAAACTCCGTCAGCATCTCATCATCCTTGTAATACGGATACACAATATCATGGTCAATCTCGCTCCATCCTTCTTCAAAAAGCGTTCTGCCCTGAATTTCCAGATAGTATCCGTGATACTTGATAATATAATGCAGTGAACGGTAATACCCGCCTGTCCGCACTTCAATCTGCGTACTGTCATAAATCCTTGTATCCCCGGAACGCTTGTATACTTTTGGACGTTCTGCGATATAGCAGTGCTCCGGATCCTCATCAAAATCCCGCAGCCTGTCCTCTATATAATTGTTCGGATCATTTTCAAACATCGAAGTGATGAACTTATGAAAATGGATCCAGTCCTCCCGGTAAAGGAAGAAAACCCTGATACCAATCAAATCTGTGATGTATTTGTGGTAATTCGATTTGTTGATATGTTCAAATTTTGCATAATTTTCTTTCCGCTTCCGAATGATCTTTTCCAGAAGGTGCATTGGATTCTTGGTTCTGTAACGGTATGAATGGATCCCTGCCCGCTCAATATCATAAATATATTCATCTACAAATTCTTTTCCCAGATGACGGAACAATTTCGTTTTTGACATATAATCTTCATAGATCTCTGTCAGCTCCTCCCAGGAAATCCGGGCAGCCGTAAGGTCATCCTCTGTCAGATTACAGGTTTTCAGAAATTCCTCTTTATTGATCATTTGCTCTCTCACCCAATTCTTTCCGGCCCATGCGGACCTCTTCCATATGACCGGCAAGCTCTCTGTCCATATGATCGAACAGATAATTTTTCGCACTCTCTTTGTGAAGCTCCCATTCTTCCTGAATCTGCCGGTTCACGATCTTCACCTCTTCCAGGAACTCCCGGGAAGATATGATCGTACCTCCCTGTCCCTGTGTGATCACCTGTTCCACACCATCTGATGTAACTACCGTCACATGATACTTTCTTCCGACTTCATGTACTACCTTTTCAATGTACATATCCGCCGTCTCAGCTTCTTTTGTATACACAACATGAATGTTATGGTATTTGAAGATTTCCATTGCTTCGCCTTCAACCTTGTAGGCATCAAATACCAGGATCAGAGGATAGTTCTTGAACCCCTGATAATTGCAAAGCACATCCATCAGTTTATTTCTTGCTGCTTCAATATTCTCTTTTGCCAGTTCTTTCAGATCCTCCCATGCGAAAATAACATTATAACCATCTACCAGCAAATATTCCTGTACGCCTTCTTCATCTTTCTTTGCTTTTGGCGTTTTCCCTGCAGTCACAGTCTTTGGAAGACGATCGGCTTTTCTCTCTACCCGTCCGTAAGTCCGGATAAAAATCTCTTCCAGTTCCCTGTCTTCTCTGGCATTACGTGCATAATGCCTGCCGCCTCTGGCTGCTGC
>ENA-ORSY01001101-ORSY01001101.1-human-gut-metagenome-genome-assembly--contig:-NODE-1101-length-21340-cov-4.114729_pt1 | contig 21340 bp, 38 predicted proteins | sample MGYA00242193_ERZ509160 | MGnify/ENA primary metagenome ERZ509160 (study PRJEB26280, sample SAMEA2338670) | human gut metagenome | biome: human gut; feature: human-associated habitat; material: faeces...
CCACCCTTCAAGTTGATAATTGCAATGCTGATCATAGTAATCCTCCTGTCCCGCCGGGGCGGCGGGTGTTATTGCGGCCAGTTCATCTGGTCGATTTCTTCATAGTCCTCTTTCGGGGTCGGCTGCCATTGATGGTATTGGGGCTGCCATCTCATGGACACAACGCCCGTCGGCCCCTCGCGATTCTTGGCGTACATAACGGCGGTATCCTGATAGGCGTCCTCGCCGCGCAGCTCCTTGCTGTCTTCGGTGCGCCTGTTCTCCACAAAGATCGCGCTGTTGGCGTCCTGCTCAATCGTGCCGGAGCCGCGCAGGTCCTCCAGATTGCAGAAGCGGCCCTCGTTGCCCTTCACGCCGGCGCGGTTGATCTGGCACAGCTCCACAACCACGATGCCCATCTTCATGGCGGCCACCTTCAGCCGCCGGGTGATCTCGCTGACGCACTGGTACTCGGTCTGGCGCGGGTCGGTGGGGCTTAACAGTCCGATGTGGTCAATAAAGGCGATGTCCGGCTTGTACTGCATGAGCTTGGCCTCCAACCCGTCAATCGTCAGGTTACTGTCGGCGTCCAGCATCATGTTGTGATGCTGGCGCAGCCGGGCGGCGGCATTGTTAATGATCTCCCGCTCACGCGGGGCCAGGCTCTTGTTGGTGAGCTTGCCGGAGTCGATGCGCGCAACCTTGGACAGGATCCTGTCCATCAGTGCCTCCGCCGTCTCCTCCAGCGTAAGGTAGTAGACCTTGTACCGCTTCGAGAGCCGGGCCGCCAGATTCAGCGAGAAATCCGTCTTGCCGCACCCGGGCCGCCCGGCCACAACGCAGACGCGCTGCCGACCAAAGACGCCGTACCGGTCCAGCTCCGGCCAACCCAGTTTCAGGCTGTCGTCCGGCTCATCCAGCCGGGCCAGCGCGGAATCCAGCACCGCGTCAAAGTCCCGGGCCGTGCTGTCGGTCTGGGTGCTGCGGATGGCATCCTGCACCGCCAGTGTGCGGCGCAGCTGGCGGCAGACGCCGTCGCTGTCCATGGCATCCTTGGCCATGCACTTCATCAGGTCGCTCTGCAAAAGCGAGTAGCGGTAGTCCTCCAGAATCTGCGCCGCATAGCTGCCGACGTTGGAGACGCTGGGGCAGGTCTCGGCCATTGCCACAACGCCGGGCCTGATCTCATCCGCCGGGCGGCCCGCCGATGCCCGGTTGATGACCGTGATGACGTCCACCGGCTCCCCGGCCATGGTGAGCTGCTGCACCGCGCTGAACACCGCGCGGCTCACGCCCTCGTCGAACATCCCGGGCACCAGCTTGATGATGTACTCCCGTGCGCGGGCCGGGTCCATGAGCGCCGCACCCAGGAACGCCCGCTGCGTCTGCTGCTGCCGGCTTATCGTTGCACGTTCCATTCAAAAGCCTCACAAAAAATCAAGTATGTCGGTGTCCGGCCCGATCTCCCGCGGGCGATCCTCCGTGCTGGCGGGGCGCTGGGTGGGGACGGCATCCACAAAATCATCCTTCAGGGCAAACAGTCCCTCCCATCCGCGCAGGATGCTCTGCTCGAGCACTGCGACCATGTAGCCGTAGCGGTCACGCACGCCCGCCTCGTCGGCCAGCTGGTTGAGCTTGTTGCAGGCCAGTTTGGCGGCGTTGGCTGTCAGGGGGTGCTTGCCCGCGGCCCGGGACTCCTCAAATGCGAGCAGGGCCTCCGTCAGCCGTTTATTTCCCGGGAAGGCATCCCGGAAAATATCGGAAACACTCGCGCGCGCGCCCGCCCGCGTATTGTTCTCTCTTGTATTGTTATTCTTGTATTGTTCTAGGCGACATTTTTGTCGGGGGGTAGGCGACATTTTTGTCGGGGTGGGTGCGACATTTTTGTCGCCCGCCGACACTGGGTGTCGCTCACCGACATTTTTGTCGGTCTCTGTTTCCGGGGCTTCCTCATGCGCTGCATCTGACAGCGGGGAGATGCGCCGCTGCATTGCGGCACCATCCCGGACATTGGTCACGGCCACATAGCCCAGCTCCTGCAGGTGCTTCACCCAGCGCTGCACGGTGCGGTCACTCGTGTCGTACAGCTCGCTGAAATAGCCGTTGCCGGCGTAGCAGTACCCGCACTGGTCGGACAGGGCGGTGATCTCTGCAAAGAAAACCTTCTCGGACGCACTGAGCCGCCTGTCGTACCGTACCGGGGAGGGAAGAATAGCGTAAAATCCGGGTTTTTCCATAGCTTGGCCTTTCTAAAAATGGCTGACCTTAACACAGGGGTGCGCCGCGCTCTTTTCGGCGCATCCCTGCAAGGTCATTTTTCAATTTTTCAACGTTTAAAAGGGGAGGTCGCCCTCATCCTCGATCATGGCGAAGTCGTCACCCGGCCCGCGGCTGTACTCCGGTGCGGGCGCGCCCACTCTGGGCCCCTCAGCGGGAGCTGAAAGAGCCCCTGCGTTGTCCGCCTTGCTGCCGCAGAAGTTGATGTTGTTGGCCACAACCTCCAGCACGGTGCGGTTGGTGCCGTCCTTGGCTGTGTAGGTGCGGCTCTGGAGCCGCCCGTCCACCGCTACCATCTGGCCCTTAGTGAGCCATTTATAGGCGAACTCGGCAGCGCGCTCCCATGCAATGACGGGAATCCAGTCCGCCGCGCTCTTGCCGTTTGCGTCCCTGCGCCCGCGGTCAACGGCCAGGGTGAATGTCGCCACCTGCTTGCCCGTGTTGGTCTGCCGCAGCTCCGGGTCCCGGGCCAGACGGCCCTGCAATGCACAGGTATTCAGCATCAGATCATCACCACCACATTGCCGTGCTCGATCAGATCGGCCAGCTGCTCGCCCAGATAGGCGGCGATGTTGCGCTTGGCCTCCAGCTTCCACGCACCGCCGTCGGCCTCGTATAGCGCCGGACGGCCCTCTTTGTCAAGGCGCAGCAAGAAGTCGCTGGCGGGCTGCTCGACCTCAAGGAAAGTGCGGTAGGGCTGCAGGTGGACAATGGGCTGGACAATCTGCTGCTCCTTCAGCACCGCGCCGGTGCGGACGCTGACCTCCTGGCTGATCCCGTTGTCCACACTGGACACGCCCTGATTGACGTCAATGCGGCTCAGCAGCGCCAGCAGGTAGTCCCGGTCCTCGGTGACGGCGTACAGGCTCTGCAGCTCCACGACGGCCTGCTCCTGGGTCATGCTCTGGTTTGTGGTAATGCTCGGCACATCGCTCACAGCCTCATACAGCGGCAGGCGGCTGTAGATCGCGTAGTCGCGGCCCGTATAGGTGCTGTCCACCATGACCCGCCGGGCACTGTCCACGCGCACATACAGCAGCGGTGCCATACCCACGCCCTCGGTGCGAATCAGTTTTACGAGCGCCTCCAGCGTGTCCACCGAGTACCGCACCGGGGACGGGACCTCCGGCCTGACCTCGCGCAGATTGGCGGAGCAGAACTGATGCCCGTCGCGCGTTTCCAGGGTGTAGGGGGTCGCCAGCTCCACAATGCGGTTAATAGCGTCTTTCAAAAAGCTGTTTTCCATTGTCTTGTCCTTTCTGTGTGTTAATACCCGGCCCGGCCCACGCGGGCCATTGCGGGCATCGGTGTCTCATCGCCGTCCATGTCCACCTGTCCGGGGACCTGCGGCGTCATCTCGGCCAGCAGCAGGCTGCCGTCCCGCGCCTTGGTAATGCACAGGGACGTGCGCACCGGCTGGATCGGCGCGAGGGTGGTCTTTGCCTGCGCGTCCATGCCGATCTGCTGGCGGTAGTCATCCGGCGCGAACGTCAGCGTGATGGTGATCTTGCGCTTGGCCGTGGCGTTGGTGTTGGGGTCCATGATGTTCGCCACGACCCGCTCAACCTCATAGTCTGTGATCTCGGCAATCGCGCCCATCGCCATCTCCAGCACGCTCTTTTTGTTTACGATCTGGGGCATCACTCATCACCTCCAACTTTTACGCACTCGCCCTGATAATGCCGCTTCATCATGATATAAGCAGCCTTCTCGGCCTCAAGGTCGTCAGGGTGTTCTCTGCGCATCCTCTCGATCAGTTCATCGCGCCAGAAATGCAGAGCAGCGCACAAAAAAGGGATATCCGGGCCAGACAGTCCCACCTCGCCGTTCAGCGCCGTGAGGATGACCTCCAGCGCCTCATCATGGACGGCATCAATCTGTTTGGAGCTTACTTCTCCGCCCAGAACGTGCGTCTTAATAATGTTATCGACGCTTTGCAGCCTGGGCTTACACCATACATTCATCGTTTGCATCCTCCTAAAAACTAAATTTCTTCCCCAAACACCTCGGCGAAGCTGCCGGGGCCGTGGAGTTCATCAAAAGCAAATTGTGCCGCCTGTTCCAACTCTCGCCGGGCGGCGGGGTCAAAATGGACGCCCAGGGGCGGCTCATTGTGATGGTTGTGGCACAGCCAGACCTTGAGACCGTACCGCTCAGACAACTCGCGCCGTCCGCGCCCGAATAGGATGTGATGCTCCTCCAGGCCGCGCGTGGTGCGCAGATTGTAGCGCTTGCGGCACAGGTAGCACTCTTTATCGCTTTGCAGTATGCTTTTTGCCACGGCGCTCCTCCAGTCCGTTGACGGCATCCACCGCCTGGCGCACATCACCAACAGGCAGCTCCACCGTCGTCCAGCGGCAGCCGCACATCATGCAGACGCGGCGGCGGTATATCCGCCGGGTCCCCTTGGCGCGGGTGTCGATGACGCGCACCTGGCTGCTGTTGCACTTAATGCAATCCATCGGCACGCCTCCAGTCCCGGTACTGCTCGGTTGTCTCGGCGTCGTCCACGCCGACCTCGCTCAGGCGGTCAAAGATGCGCTCAATGAAGTTGTTCATCTGCTGCCGGGTAAAGCTGCTGCTGCCCAGGCCGAGCCGGGCCATGCAGTAGCCGCCGTCCAGCACCTCCACCACCTGTACCACGCGGTAGGCACGGCGCAAAGCAGGCAGTGCCTTAAGCGGCACGCGCCAGGTCTCCACCTCCGCGCCGAACTCGCCCAGCAAGTCCAGATAGCACTGTTCGGCGGTCACCCCGCCGGGGGTGCCGCCGTCTTGTGCCCGGGCCAGCTTTTCCAGAAGTGCCCACATAAGCCGATTCTGGTCCAGCGTGCGCTTATTCCGCACGGGACGGATGTCGATCTCTACGGCTAAGGGCTGGCCGCGCGCCCGGTGTTCCAGCTCAGCGTGCATCCGCTGGGCCTCCAGCAGGTAGCCGCCGTCAATGGTCAGCCCCTCCATGCCGTTGACGCGCGTCTGGCCGGTGGGTATATACCACGCTGCCAGATGCGCGATCAGTTCGCCTGCCATGTAATCACGCTCCCGTCGGACGCCTTGCGCAGCTTGATTTCGGTCACATCGCCGTCCGTATCGTAGCCGATGCCCGCCACGGTGAGCCTGTCCGCCAGCACGTAATGGTGGATCGTCTTGCCGTCGCGCCCCGCCACGGGGTTGATCTGCACGCGGTCCTTGCTGATGCGCAGGGGCGGCAGGCTGAACACTCCGTAGCCGATGCCCCACTCCGCGGCAGCGGCCACAAGGCTGCCGTCCGCCTCGTTCAGGTTCACGTCGGCATTGACCTGATACCCCGCCGGGCAGGGGGCGTCCCGGGCGGCATCGTCCAGGGCGACGGCACAGTACAGCGCCCGCCCGCAGACATACCGCCGGATGCTGTAGCTATCCGCAGGCAGCAGGCTCACCAGCTCGTTCAGCTTGTCGCGCACCGCAGCGGCATCCGGCCACAGCTTGATGCGCACGCTATCGGCGTCCGTCTCCAGCACGCTGACGATGATCTCATCCGCGTGCAGCAGACCGGGGTTCCCGCTCTGGGCGGGGGTGGTGCTTTCTTTAGTCTCCATCTTTATCCTCCATTTCCGGGCCGATGTAGGCACCGGCCTCATTGTAGTTCTTGGGGTCCGCCATCGGGCTGTCCCATCCGCACATAGCCCCGCCGTACATGGCAGCGGCCTGGGCACGGGTGACGCCCGCCGCTTCGTTCAGTGTGTCCACAGTCTCTTGCTCCACCACGCCGAACAGGGTGCGCTCCCCGCGCACGATGCGGACGATGTTGTTGGTGTAGCGGCTCCTTGCGTAGGCGTAGGCGGGCAGCCCCGCCTCATCATAGGTCATTTTCATGGGCTTGGTCTCCTTTTTCGGTTTTGGCCGCTTGTGCGGCATACCGGCGGCAAGCGTCGGGTGTTTCTTCTTCCAGTTGCACACTCTATGTCGGATCGCCTCCGGCGTCACGGTCTGGGTGTAGCCCATCATCCTGCACACGCTGCTGATCGGCGCGCCGCCGTAGTAGTACAGGATGCTTTCCAGCATCACCTCCGGCGGCACAGGGTTGTAGATGCGCTCAACAGACGGGCCGCAGGATCGCTTATTCTGAGGATGCGCCGCGCGGAATGTGTCAAGGCTTGTATAGCCCAGGCGCTCCAGCAGCGCATCCTCGGCCACGCTCAGACACTCGGCGCAGATTCTCAACTGGCGGCGGGCGTTTGTGCAGTTCCTAAGCCTGGATTGCACCCAGGCCAGATCGTCCGTTGTCATCAGCAAATTTGCCTCGCCAGCGCGGTGGCCGGGATGCGCTTGTCGCGCCCGGCCCCGATCCAGCCCTCAAAGTTGCGGCAGACCTTGCGCGCGGCGTAGGGGTCTGTGCCGTAAACGATGTGTGCGGCCTCGGGCACTGTCACCAGCTCTCCCGCAGCCTCATGCCGGATGCGCTCCAGCGCATCCCGGTAGCCTTGCTTTTCGCGTGCCATGCTTACCTCCTTTGTGTATCCACGGCCAGGTCGCCCACCAGCGACTTGGTCTTTTCGATTGTCCTTACCAGCTCGTGCGCTTTATCAAGGGCTTCATCCATGCCGTCCAGCTTAACGGCTACGGTTATAGCTGCAGCCGCCTTCTCGTTCACCTTCTCGGGGGGTGAGGCGGGGAACAGCAGCTCCTGAGGGGTTGTGTGCAGGGCCTGCGCAATGGCGGCGACCTTGGACAGCGACAGATCGACCTTGCCCAGTTCGATTTTGGCAACGGATGACCTATCTGTGTAGCCAACAGCCAGGGCCAGCTCATCCTGCGTCAGCCCATTGGCAATGCGAAGCCGACGGATCCTGTCGTACACTCCGTTCATCTGTATCAACTCCTTTGCGTGTCCAAGGTGGACACAATCACTGCGCACATTTATTGCGCATTTTTCTGTTAGATACTGTTAGATAGTGTTAGATAGTGCGAGATAGTGTATTTTAATTCCACTACCTTGCAAAAAAAAATTTTGTCTTTTTGCTCCAGCGTAAATCCCAGCATTTGGGAGATTTTGTCCACTTCGCTGACTTTAAACTCCGTATCATTGTCGATTTTTAATTGAAGCGTGTAGGCTGCGATACCTAACGCCTTGGCTATTGTCTTATAAGTTAGTCCTGCTTCCTTGATAGCAGCACGCAAAGCTTTTGTATCGGTCATATCTCCATCTCCTGTTGTGTGTTTTCATTCCACTATCATATTAGCACCCTCACTATCCCATGTCAAGTTTTTTTGCTGTGTTTTATCAAAAAAACTTGAATAGAATTCCACGATGTGCTATGATACAAGTGAAAGAGGTGAATATATGTCAACCATTTATGAAAGAATCCGTGCCCGCCGCATTGAACTTGGCCTCACTGTGGAGGAGCTGGCAAAAAAAATGGGTTATAAGGATAAATCATCTATTAGCAAAATCGAAAACGGAAAAGCCGATATTCCGCAGTCAAAGGTCATCGCATTTGCGCGTGCATTGAATACTACTACTGCGTATTTGATGGGGATTGACACTGCGAAAGAGAGATCCATCCCCGCCGGGTTCCAGCCGCTGCCGAAGCGGGACCGCATCCCGCGTGTGGGGCAGATTGCCTGTGGCACACCCATCCTCGCGGAGGAGAATGTCGAGGCCTACGATGAAGTCCCCAGCGATTGGCACGCCGACTTCACGCTGCTGTGCCAGGGCGACAGCATGGAGCCAAAAATCAAAGACGGCGATGTCGTAGCCATTCACAGCCAGCCGATGGTCGAGAACGGCGAGGTCGCTGCCGTCCTGATCGATGGCGAGGCCACCCTCAAGCGCGTGTTTCTGTTCGATGATCATATCGAGCTCCGCGCCGAAAACCCCACATTTCCGACTATCCTGCGCATCGGCGAGGATATGAACACCATCACCATCGAAGGCAAAGCCGTCGGCCTCTGCCGCAAACTGTAAAGGATGTGTTTCACATGGGCCTCAGATTCCGCAAAAGTGTAAAAATCGCCCCGGGCGTGCGGCTGAACTTGAACAAGAACAGCACAAGCGTCTCGTTCGGCCGCAAGGGCGCACACTATACCGTCAGCTCCAACGGGCGTAGGACGGCATCTGTGGGTATCCCCGGCACTGGGATTTCATACAGCGCTTCTACATCATCGGGCAAGGGCGGCAAGGCAAGGGACACCGCTAAGTCATCCGGCGGCAGCAGCTCCGGCCGCGGGGACAATGACAAAAACGGCTGCCTCTGGTTGCTGCTGGGTATTGCACTCCTGCCGATTCTTCTGACTTACTGGCTGTGGACCACGGACATGTTCAAGCTCAGCAAGAAAGCCCGCGCCGGCATTATAGCAGTAATGTGGGCCGTGCTTATCATCCTCGGGATTGTTGGCGGCAATAATAAAGAGAGCACCCAACAGCCGCCGATGCCCACCGCGACAATCGCCGCCGAGACGCCACAGCCCACAGCCGCGCCGACCGCCACACCGCAACCCACCGCGACCCCGACGCCAGAACCTACAGCCACGCCGGAGCCCGCCGAGGCCAAGCCCACCATGGTCTACATCGCCAACAGCGGCACAAAATACCACCGCCTCCCGAGCTGCAGCGGCATGGAAAATCCAACCGAGGTGACACTTGAGCAGGCCGAGTCTTGGGGTTATACGCCTTGTAAACGTTGTTATTAAGTATAACAAAAAAACGCTCACAGTGCGCCAACACCGTGAGCGTATAGATCAGCGTGTCCAGAGTGGACACAATACCGACCAGCAGGGGAAGAGGCCACCCTCAAGCGCGTATATTATGACGGCAGCACCATCACATTAGTCCCTGCCAACAGTGCCTACCGGCCAAAGATGTACAGTGGGCCTAAGCTAGATAACATCCAAATCGAAGGGCTTGTCACAGGCTACACCCATTGGTTTTAGGCAAAGCCGTCGGCCTGTGCAGGAAGTTGTAACAAACCGCAACAGCGGTATAAAATAGGAGGTACTTATTATGGGCATTTTTGACACGCTTCAGGAGGAATCCACATTTTCCAGGGCATCCGGCAATAACTACCACTACGTTGTGCTGCAAGTCATTCTGAAAGAAAAATTTATCGGAACCGGCTCCGGCAATCTGACGGAATTGGAAAAAGTCATCAATGAGCAGGCTGCAAAGGGATATCGCCTGCACACGATTTCTACTACCAGCAGCGGCAGCAAGGGCCTGATGGGCGGTGACCGTATTCAGGCAACTATGGTATTTGAAAAACTGGAGTGACAGCTGCAAACTGAGGTCGGAAAGCTTCTCCAAACACACCCACACCACTTTAAATGAGAGCGCCCATGCCCAACAGCTTCGAATTTTTGATTTACAATACCACCGAGGGTGATGTTTCTGTCAACGCCGTTGTGCGGGACGAAACCATCTAGCTGACGCAAAAGGCCACGGCGCAGCTGTTTGATTGCTCCGCAGACAACATCTCCCTGCATCTGAAAAACATTTACCAGAGCGGCGAATTGGCCGAGGAAGCAACTGCCGAGGATTTCTCGGTAGTTCAAAAAGAAGGCCGCCGCAACGTGATCCGCCGCACAAAGTTTTACAACCCTGATGCCATTAAAAAATCAGCTAAAGCTTAAAATAAAAAACGCCCCGCCGGGCAGGCCGGCAGGGCAGGGGATCGTCAACCGATATTCAGTTTTGCTTTCAACGCATCCTGCAGCACACCGGAAAAATTCACGTGCGCTTCTTCCGCGGCCTCGTTCAGCCATGCCGGGATGCTCAGTGTCTTTTTGACAGGCTTCTGCTGCTTTTTGTAGGCGGCCTCATCAAAGGGAATCATCGTTACAAAATCGCCGGGCTCCGTGCGGATGTCGGCAGGGCTGCTGGGCTTCGGGTAGACCTTGCAATCCTCCAGCATCAGGCCGATGGCCTCCTGCGTCATAGCTACGGCCTCGTTCATGTCATCGCCCTGCGTGAAGCAGCCTTCTACATCGGGCACGGTAACCGAATAGCCGACTTCCTCGGGATGAAATACAGCGGGATAAAAAACGAAACGCATAAAATAGCCCCCCCTTGGGGGCGGGGATCACTTTTTGATCCCCGCCAGTTTTAAAATGTTTTTCTCGGTTCCCGGCTTAAGGTCTTTCGCATGGAAGGGAACAATGGTTGTTTTGCCTGTGACCGGGTTCCTGTACTTGCGGTGCGAACCGTTGGAGCTGACATATTCAAAGCCATTGGCTTCCAGCAGCTTCACGATTTCTCTGGGCGTCATCGGCATCTTGGTTTCCCTCCGTTCTGTATCTATTATATACGTATTTTACGTATTTGTCAATAGAAAATCACGTATTTTACGTATGTTTTTCTATTAAAAAAACGCCCACGGTGCTACCAACACCGCAGGCGTTCAAGATCAGCGTGTCCAAGGTGGACACAATACCGACCCAACATCCGTATTGTACCACCTCCTGCCACGCTTGTCAAAGTGTATCGTAAGGAGGTTTTTACATGGCAAAAACAAAAAAACGCGCGGACGGCCTGATTGAGCGTTGCCGCGTCATTGATGGCAAGACCCGTCACTTCTATGGCCGCACCGCAAAGGAGGTGCAGGCCAAGCTCGACGCGGCCCTCATAGAGGCCAGCACCCGCCGGGACAGGGGAGACCCCTTCTGCGAGGTCGCAGAGGCGTTCTGGCGCGCCAAGGAGCCGTGCATCAAGTATGGCTCCCGCGGGGCTACCGCCACAAGGTGGAGCTTGCCAAGGGCTGGTTTGAGGGGCAGGGCATGCGCGAGATCACCAGCACCGACATCAACCGCGAGCTGATGCACATGGCCGCGCAGGGCTACGCCTATAAAAGCATTGCCGGGCAGAAGTCGGTGCTCTCCCTGATTTGGCAGTATTGGTGCGCCGAGATGCACGGCGACGCGAACCCCTGCACGCTGCTCAAGCTGCCGCAGGGCCTGCCCCAGACCAAGCGCCGCGCCCCCACAGAGCGGGAGGTCGCCGATGTTAAGGCCCACCCCGAGGGCTTCGGCCTCTGCCCGGCCATCATGATGTACGCCGGCCTGCGTCTGGGCGAGGTGATGGCGCTGCAGAAGAAGGACCTCGCTGACGGCGCGATCCGCGTGCGCAAGGCCGTGGTCTGGCACAACAACTACCCCGAGCTGGAGGAGCCGAAAACCGACAGCGCCTACCGCACCGTGCCGATCCTCAAGCCCCTGCAGGATGCGCTCGGCAGCCGACTTGCCGATCTGGCCGATGATGATTTCATCTTTGGCGGCAAAAAGCCCATGACGAAGAGCCGATACCAAAACGCCTGGCTGCAATACTGTATCAGCATCGGCCACGCCCACGACAGCGGCAAGCGCTATAAAACCGGCAAGAAATCAAAGGACGGTGCGCCCCTGTACAAGACGATCATGGAGCCGGACTTCACCGCGCACCAGCTCCGGCACGAGTTCGCCAGTACGCTGGTACAGTGTGGTATCAGCCCGCAGGTCGCCAAGGAGCTGATGGGCCACGCCGACATCCTGACAACCCAGCGCTGGTACGCCGAGGCCAAGGCCAGCGCCGTCGATGAAGCCACACGGATCCTCAACGCACACTTCACCGCATAAACCGCATTGGTTCGTATATTTTTCGTAAACAATCAATCTTCCACACCATAGCGCACATTGTAACAAATTCAAATCTCTCTTACTCCGCCAACAAAAACCCGCGTATCTGCGTAAGGTATGCGGGTTTTTGGTTTATAAAAATGCTCTTTTACCCACCATTTTACCCACAACAGAATTAAAAACCGTTTTTGTGGCATGATATTACCCCCGACAGGCTCACGCTTGCCGGGGGTATTTTTATGCCTTTTTTACATTGTCATCAAAGAACTGCTGCATCCTGTTCGCGCTGGCCCGCTTCATTGCTTCGGATGCGTGGACATACCTCTGCAGGGTAAAGGCCGCTGTTGCGTGGCCCAGATTTGCTTGTACTGTTTTCAGGTCATCACCGTTCACCAACGCAAGCGTTGCGTTGGTATGCCGTAGATCATGCACGCGGGCATCCGGTAGCCCGATACTTGCTGCAATGCGCTTGAAGTTTGCCCACAAGGTATGTGGGTTGATACGCCGGCCTAGCGCATCCGTAAAGCACAGCCCCCACACATTTTGCCACGCTGGCCCGGCGGCTAGGCGCGCCCGCAACTGGCGCTGTTTTTCCTCTTGCAGAATTTCCAACAAAAAGTCAGGTACATCCAGAATGCGGCTCTGGCCGTTCTTTGTTCCCTCTTGGATGTAGAACTGCCCACCCTTCGCTTTATCTTTTTGCAGCTGTTGGCAGATATGCACCTTGCAATTCTCAAAATCTAAATGTTCCCATGCAAGGCCCAACGCCTCACCTTCGCGCAGCCCTAGAAACAAGCAGCACATCAGCGGTGCATAGTACGGTGAATCCTGCGCCGCATCCACAAACGCAACAATTTCAGCAGGGGAGAGGGGGTGTATATCCTTAACCCGCACCGCCGGGATTTTTGCGAATTTGGCGGGGTTGCGCTGGATAGTCTGCGCTTTGACGGCCTGTTCAAGGGCGCTGTTTAACACCGTCAGAACATTCTTGATGGTCTTTGGAGCTTTCCCCGCATTGACCAACTTGCGAACCATCTTTTGCACCTGCTCTGTCGTAAGGTCACACAGCCGCACCGCACCCAAATTAGGCTTCAGGTGGTTCTTGATGACGCCTCGATAAGTCGTGATAGTATATGGCTTTTGCGTTGGAACAATAAATTCAGCAAACCATGTATCGAGATACTGCGCAAGCGTCCGTTTGTCATCGGCTATATAGGTATTTGTATCCAGCTGGCGCAGCTTCTCCGTCATCTTCTTTTTCACTTCTTTTTGCGTTGCACCGTAGATACTTAGGGTTTTGCGCTTGCCTGTGCCTTCATCATACCCCAATGTCAGCCTTGCTTCCCATCGTCCGTCTGGGCGCTGTCGGATTGAACCGCTTCCCGCCGCTGTACGGGTTGCTTTGTTGTTGGGCATTGTTATCACTTCTTCCTATTTGTTAATAGTTCATCGTAGTTTTTCAGCATCGCATTTATAACCTGCTGTAGCTTAAACTGAATATACTCTTTTTTATCTTGCCGTTCGATAAACAGAATCGCTGCATTTTTGCACGTTTGTGATGCGGGAACTTTGATTTGATTGTATGCAAGAATGGTGCAATCATCATCGCTTAATTGCTTTGATACGAGTTTGACATTTGCATCCGCTAAAGCTCTTATAAGTTCGATTTTTGTCTGATTGAGATTTTCTGCAAGTACACAATAATCATACCACCGACCAACAAAAAGTGAAAAAAGTTCATTTCCAATTAGGCTGTTCAAAGCATCGTTACCGCCGCGACAATCTGCCGCCATTACCTTTAATCTTTTCACTGCCTGCCCTGTCAGTCCCAAATCCTTGAAAAGATGAAGTTGCTCTGTTTCTACCCCGCGTAGTATATAGTCGCAAGTGGTTTCGAGTGTATCGGCGAGGCGCGCAATATCATCACCCTTAATTTGTCGTGTTCCGCTTTCCCATTGATTTATGGTTTCTCTTTTTACAAAAAGCCTTTCTGACAACTCTCGTTGCGTTAATCCTAATGATTCACGTCTTTGCTTTATGCGTTCGCCAATGGTCATTTTGTTACTATCCATCTGAGAATCCTCCGCATGTTATCTGTTTGTTCCAAATTGACATTTATGGAACAAAAAGCTTGAAGTTTTACAAAAAGCTTGTTACAATAGATTTGTTCCAATGATAACACACGGGAACAAAATAGTCAATATTCGTTTTTATTGGAGGTCTAAGATGAACGACAAGCTTGTACTTTCGGTGCAGGAACTCGCTAGTGTTTTGGGAATCTGTAAGCCGCGTGCTTATGAACTCATGAACAGTGCGGACTTTCCTGCAATCCAAATTAGTCCGCGTCGCAAAGTGGTTCCGCGCGACGCACTGGAAACATGGCTGGCACAAAAGGCAGCTCATGGCAGTAAGGATGAATGAAGGCAATCAAAAAAACCGCCCAGCGTGTTGCAGCACGCCAGACGGCAAGAGTGGAGAAAAAGCACGCAAGCCCTCTCCACTCCCATTTTACCAAATCGAAGGGAGTTTTACAAGGATGCCTATTACCGAAATTTTAAAGCATGGCCGTGAGAATGCAATCCGCGCCGAGATACTGGCCGCCAAGTTGGAAACCACCCCGCGCGGACTGCGCCGTCAAATCATGCTGGCGCGAGAGCAGGGCGAAATTATCTTGTATGCCCCCGGCGGCTATGGTGGCTATTTCCTGCCGAGCGATGCCCCAGAGGTTGCACAGCGGGAAATGGCGGCGTTCTACCGTGTTCAGGCCGCCCGGTGCAAGCATGGTCTCGCCGCTATTGCCCCGGTAGCCCGGAAGTTGGGAATCCCAATCGGCCAGATGAATTTTGAGAACGAGGAACCGTAAATGGATGGCAAAAACAGTTTTATCCTCTACTGCGATATAGGGCAGCACCTTCAACTCCTATCAGATGAAGATGCCGGACTTCTTTTCAAGGGTATTGTACATTATGCGGACACTGGCGAGCCGCCACAACTCCCGCCAATGGCCGCAATGGCGTTCAGCTTCATCCGGGCGCAAATCGACCGCGATCAAGAAAAGTGGAACACCACACGCGAGAAGCGCCGCGCGGCAGGAAAGTCAGGCGGTCTAAAGAGTGGCGAATCTCGACAGCGCAGTAATGAAGCAAAAGAAGCAAATGCTTCAAATCCGAAGCAAAACGAAGCCGATGAAGCTGATAATGTAAATGTTACTGTACCTGTACCTGTAACTGTACCTGTAACTGTTATAAATAATAGAGAGAAGGCGGACAAGCCGCCCCGCCCACGCTTCACACCACCGTCTGAGAATGATGCTATTGCCTATTTTTGTGAACAAGGTTCGTCAGCGGCAGAAGCAAAATCATTCCTTTATTACTATGCGGCCATCGGCTGGAAAGTCGGCGGCAGAGCCACCATGAAAAATTGGCAGGCAGCGGCACAGAACTGGATACACCGTGCCGGGCAATATAGTCACCCACAGACAAAGCAGGTGGCAGCAGAACCCGCAACCGATACGATTTCCCGCGCCGCAGAACGGCTTGCGAGTGGTAATTTCTCGAATTTGGAGGATGCTTTTTTATGACTGTACAGGAAATTCAGACAATGATTCGTCAAAATATGGTTCTTTACCGTAACGTTGCAAAACCACTGACAGATAAGGAAGCTGACCTACTTATCGCAACGTGGGCCGATGCGCTTTCGGATGTACCGTCAGCAGCGGGAAAGCTCGCATTTCGTAGGGCCTTGCGAGTATGCCATTTCCCGGTACTGATTGCCGATCTATATGATCAACTGCGTGCTATGCAGATGGAGAGCGAGCCAAAGGCCGCTGACCTCTGGCAGTTGGTTTGCGAAAGAGCGCACAAGGCCAACGAAAACAAAGGCCTGTACAGCTTCACCGGGCATCTTCCCGACGGCAGAACACAGGGGCAGGCGGCACGCGATGCAAACAAGAGGCTGTTCGATGAACTCCCGCCTGCCGTGCAAGAGTATTTCGGCAGCCTACAAGCCCTCGTCGACTTGGACGCGGAGACAGCATCGGGAAAGTCTATCCGCCGTCGCGATTTTGAGAAATTCTACGCCGATTGGCAGAAACAGCAGCCCCTTGACCCGCAAAAGCTCCCTTGCGCGGCAGCTGGCCCAGCGCTAAACGGTATAGCTCAAAAAGTGTTACTTGACTAATAGGCCAGATTTTACCGGGCGTGTTCATTAAGTGATGGAGGATAGAATGTCATCAGCAGAACAGCAGGCCACAAACGCAGCCCTTGCAACACTGGCAGCCACTGGCAACAGCTACGCGCTGGGCCAGCTGTGGGAGACAAACAGGGGACTTATCCGCTCAATGTTCTGGAAATGGTATCCCCATCACAAAAGCCTTGCAGATCAGCACGGCGTGACGGCAGATGACTTTGAACAGGAAGGCTTTTTCGCCGTCCAGTACGCCGCCCGGACCTACGACCCGGCGGCTGGCGCGTTCTCTACGTGGCTTGCCCAAGCCATGCAGCGGCAGATACAGCTTGCCTTATCCAACGGCCACCGGCGAAAATTTGTTGATGAGGACGGCAAGAGCCACACGACCAGCGCCGACCCGTTAAACCATTGTTTCAGCTTGGACTTGCCCATCGACAGCGAAAATGCAGACGGCCCCACGCTGGGCGAGGTTCAGCCAGACCCGGCAGAAGAACAGGCGTTTACAGCGGCAGAGGAGCGCATATCCAGCGCCCAAACCCGCGCCGTGCTGGGTGATGCCTTAGACCGTTGCGGCGCCATAGAAAGCGCTGTAATGCGGCACAGGTTCTTTGATGGGCTGTCGATGGCGGCCACTGGCGAAAAGATGGGCATAACCCCGGCGCAAGTGCGCACTATAGAAACCCGCGCACTTCGAAAGCTGCGCAGCGACCCGAAACTACGCCGCTGGCATGACTGGGAACTTGAAAACCGTGCCTGGCATGGAGTCGGCTACCTGACATGGCGAGAGACCGGCAGCAGTGTGCAGGAGCGTGTCACTGAACGGCTGGAAACGATAGAACTGAATAAAATTGCCGCAAAGCGTGAAAAAGCGCTCAAAAATGAACATTTAAGAGAGGGGGTGTGAAAGATTACACAGAGACAGCAAAAGGCCCTGGCAGCGTTGCTAACGTGCCCTACAGTAAAAGCAGCTGCCCGCGCTGCTGGGCTGGATGAGAGCACGATCCGCCGCTACAGGCAAGACCCCGCCTTTATGGCAGAGTACGAGCGGCGCTGCGCTGAAATGCTGGAAACGGCCACAGACAATGCAAAAGCGGCTATGCTGCCCGCCATTGACCGCCTGCGCGGCATTATAGACGATGACCAGCAGCAGCCGCAGCAGCATATTGCGGCGGCCCGCGCTGTGCTGGAATATGGTTTGCGGCTTGTAGAGGCCAACGACTTTGAACAGCGCTTGCGGGCGCTGGAAGAAAGGAGCAGGAAATGAAACATGACTTCACAGCCAGATTGAAAGCGCTTGAAGATTCCCTGACAACGCAAGACCCCGTTGCAATCGTGGAGCCTGTGCCCGGCGGCTACCTGCTGAAAACTGGCGAACAAAAAGGCGCGATTGTAACGATGGACGAACTGAACAAACGATATGACGTTGTAATTATTGACGATGTACCACGAATTAAAGAAAGCGAGTAAAAAGAAATGAGCAAGTACAACCGTTTTGCAAAAAACCTTGATGCAGCATTTAAGACTGCCCGCGATGAGTACGCGGCAGCGTATGCCAAATACGAACAGGCAGAGCGGGCCGCAATGGATGCCCAGCACCGCGCCCCCGATGATACCGCTATTTCGTATGAGCTGCGCAAGGCCAAAGCCGAAGCCGCACGAGTGGAACAGAAAGCCGCGTTTGATGAAGTTTGCAAGCGTGTGTGGCCCGATTTCAACCGCAAGCGGGCGGAACTCCGTGCAGACCTTGAAAAGGCTATTGCCGCCGATAGCATCGTTGACCCCGCCGCGCTGGATAACAACGCGGTCTATTTGATGGACAGCGGCACGATGACGGCAGCAGACTATGCAGCCTTTGCCGAGAAGTACAGCGGCATCCCCACCATGCTAAAGTTGATCGCCGCCCATGCAAACGCCGCTGCGGCCACCGCAGAGCCGCAGAAACGCGCCGTTCTGAATCTGGTATACAATGACTGCAAGGACGGCAACAGCACCGCAATGAGGGCTTTTGACGAGCTTTCACAGGTTGCCAATCGTTGCAGCGGGCAGCGGTACGATGGATGCAAGGATTCCAACGCCGTCATTGTTGAAATGGGCGCACGATGGGAAGAACTGACCGCAAACGCCATTGAAGAATTTTAACGCGCGTACCGTGTCAATAAACTAAAGCACCCCCGACGGGACGAACCGCCGGGGGCTTTTACATACTTTGAGCATCGCAACGCCACAGCGCGAGAGACACGTCCGCTTTGGCGTTGCAGGTCTGTTTAATATAGTTTGCCATCTGGAACGCAGAACACATTACAGAACCTTGCAGGGGCTTTACAGCGCATTGTCTTATTCTTTGCCATCACCCCCGGCGGATTGTAACCGCAGGGGGCGTTTTTGTCTGGCTATACTTCTTGCTCTAAATATTCAAGAAATGCCTTTATAGCATCTACAGCAAGCTCTCTTTTTGTGGGTTCTTTTGGCTTAGAACTTTTCTTTATAGTGCTGGAAGTGGGAAAGTAAGTGGCAAACTCATCGTAGGTGATGCCCAGCGCAGCGCAGATGAGCGAAACCTCCGGCCAGCGCCAATCGTTCACGCCGTTGATGCGGAGAGACAGGACGCCGGGCGGAATGCCGGTTTCTTCTGCAAGGCGCTTTTGATTGTAGCCTTTGCTTTTTATCAGCGCAGTAAAGGCAATATTACTCATAACGTATTATCTTATTCGTGGTTTGAACTATCAATACCTGTTGTAAATCTGCCCGCGATTCCCGGCATCTACGACCCGCACAATTAGCTTACCGTTGTCGACACTGTAGATAATGCGGTAGTCACCTACGCGCAGCCTATAAAGCCCCCTGTGGCCTTTTAGCTGCTTCCTGTCTCCCTCATCGGGTAAAGCATGAACGGCTTCCAGGATGCGCCGCTGCTGTGCTGGCGATTGTTTTTTGATGAACTTTACAGCAGCCTTATCATACAGGATTGTATATTTCATAATGCAATCCCCAGTTCTTTGCAAAGCTCATCTTCCGTGATGAACTGCCCCTTGTCCGGGTCGTTCTCGTACTTTTCTGCCAATTCCTCACAGAAACGATCATCTTCTAGTTCATCGTCAAACTCTACGCCGCGCAGGAACATCAAAATAGCCTGCATCTTGTAATCCGGTAAGGTATCAATAATCTGCTTTGCCTGCTCTCTCTCACTCATAATAGCGCCCCCCTTTACGGTTTGTCTTTGCTTAACTGTTGGCTTATGGCTGCCACAATATACGCGTTCAGGCTCACGCCCTCTGCATCAGCGGCGGCCTGTACTTCATCCTTTGTCGGGCTGGTATCTTTCTTCAACACGAGGTTTACACGGTCATAGGCTTTAGCATTCCATTTGTTATTTGCCTTTGTTCTTGCTGTTCCCAATGGTTACACCTCCTCTTACATATTATAGCACGCAATCTGTGCTTGCGCAAGTGTACAATTTGTACTTATGCAAGTGTATATCTTTGTGCAATTTGCATATTGAATGTACTTGCGCAATGGTATATAATAAAGATGTCGAAAGGGAAAAGGTCAAGGTAGTCGTCAAGCGAAAGCCCACCAGAAATACCAGACAAGACGCGGACAGGATTGCAAGAACCGCCACAGAGCGTGCAGACAGCACCGAGCCCCCGCGCACCCGAAGCCCCAAGACAAAAAAGAAAGCGTCCCGCAAAGGCTGACCAAAGCACCGCGAGACGCAACCCCACAAATAGGGCAAGCCCATTATAGCACGGTTTGCCCCACAAAGTAAAGGAGCAAGCTATGAAGTATGATTTATCCGCCATTATGAGCCGTGCGTGGACGATTTTCCGCAAGGGCGGGATAGTATTTGCCGAAGCCCTGCACAGAGCTTGGCAGAGCGCCAAAGCCCGCCCACAGAACGCGGCAGCGATTGCAGCAGCCAAAGCAGCCGCCGGGATTGCAGAGGATTGCAAAACGTGGGCTGACTGGAAAGCGGCGGGCTTTGAAGTGGTTCACGGCAACAAGGCGCTTTTCCGCGCCGTCCTAATCTGGGCAAGTCACGGCGATGGCGCGAGGTACACGGCAAGTTTTTTCGGCGCAAGCCAAGTGCAGCCGATTAAAGCATAACAAACGAATAACCACAGCTGCGCTATCAGGCTTGACGGGCTTGCGAGGTATTTAAAATGGACTACACTAAAATTGTGAAGGTTCTTTCGTTAGCAGCAACAGGGAACAGCATAGATGCAGCTCTTGACGAAATGAGTAAAAAAGAGCTTGAATATCTGCTTGAACTGTGCGAGGAAGAAAAAGCCCGTCGCCAAGCGGCAAAGAATGGGGGTGCTTGCAATGATTGATAAAGAATCGGAAACCATTGAAAGCTTAGTATCCCTGCTGCTGACCTTTACCCCGGACCAAATGGTTGCGTTTGTGGCAGGTGCGCGGGAAATCATCGCCCAGTACACCCCGAAAAAATGACCCCGTGCGCCAACACCCCCGGCGGGAAGAACCCATAACAGGCAGAGCGCCCTTAGCGGGGCGCTTTCCCTATTTATGGGACTTCTAATTTACCCACAACTTTACCCACAACAAAATAAAGCTCCATTTTTCCCAATTACACCAAATTGCAAATAAGAAGCGGCGTACCGAAATTTATTTGTAAAAGATTGTACTTGATTACATTAGATTTGCAACAAAAATGCAGTTCAAATCTCTCTTACTCCGCCAAATACCGCATATTTAATGCTATTGCGTTGAATATGCGGTATTCTTTTTATACTTTTATCGCCCTTTGCACACTGCATATACCGCCACAAAACGCCAGCTACCGTGTGGGGTGTGTACAAGGGTGTGTACACTACTGTGTACCTTACTGTGTACAAACCGCCGCGCGCCACCAACAACGCAGCATCGTATATTTTTTCATTCTTGTCTGTTGTGCTGCATCCCCCCCGCCATTTTCGTTACCTCACAAAAACGCCTCTGTTCCAACCTCTCTCCGCATTTTTCAAACACTTTCCCCGATAAACGTAAAAATTTATCAGGGAAGTGTTGTTATTCTTAACATTTTCTTCCTTTTCTGCCCGTACCTTGCAATCCCGCGCCAAATCCGCTATACTCATTCTATACCATTTTATAAGTGAGGTGTCCGTTATGCGGTTATTTGATGTGCTCGGCCCGGTCATGACGGGGCCGTCCAGCAGCCACACGGCGGGTGCGGTGCGCATCGGCAGCACGGCGCGGCGGCTCCTGGGGGAGCAGCCTGCCGAGGCCGAGATCCTGCTTTACGGCAGCTTTGCCGCCGGACTCGCTTCCTCACCGGGACTGATCACGGAAGGCG
>ENA-ORSY01001103-ORSY01001103.1-human-gut-metagenome-genome-assembly--contig:-NODE-1103-length-21320-cov-5.824218_pt1 | contig 21320 bp, 18 predicted proteins | sample MGYA00242193_ERZ509160 | MGnify/ENA primary metagenome ERZ509160 (study PRJEB26280, sample SAMEA2338670) | human gut metagenome | biome: human gut; feature: human-associated habitat; material: faeces...
ACAATGACATCACCGGCGACCGCAGCCAGGGCGACTGGGCTTCCCACCAGCTGGAGCATGAATTGGGCGGTATGTTCGATATCGCTCACGGTGCAGGCCTTGCAGCGATCTGGGACAGCTGGGCCCGTTATGTGCTCAAACAAAATCCCTGCCGCTTCGCGCAACTGGCAGTCAACGTGCTGAATGTTCCCTACAGCTTCGGCAATGACGAAAAAACAGCACTTGAAGGCATCGCCGCCATGGAAGACTTTTTCCGTTCCATTGGTATGCCTACCTCGATCAGCGACATGGAAATCGAACTTACCGACGCCCAAATCAAAGAGCTGGCGCACAAATGCAGCTTTATGGGCAGAAGAACGATCGGCGGCTTCGTCACCCTGAACGCTGCTGATATGGAAAACATTTACCGCATGGCCAGATAAAACGGCGGCTATACTTGCTGCAGAAACTTTCATCTTCTTTAAAACACAAAGGACAAGCAGTTAAACTGCTTGTCCTTTGTGTTTTTTTACTCTGCCGGCGTTTCTTCATCCTGCAGATTCACTTCATCAAAAAGCACTGGTTCGATTTTCACTGAATTATTCTCCAGCTGTATTCTGCGGTTTTCTTCAATATGCCAATCCCTGTCATTGACCAGGCTCTGTTCCCACGCCTGCGCAACTTTTTTCTGAAGGCTGGTCAAAGTGGCCGTATATTTGTCATCTGTAGCGGGAGCCTCTGGTTTAGGTTCCGGCTGAGTACCGGATTTTACCACCAATGTGCCTGTCAGCTGCAGCGCATAGCCGTCCTGCGTAGAATACAGCAGCTCGCCCAAATCATATTCACCGGCTGCCAAACCATCTAATCCCAGGATTTTATCAGGGTCTACATTTATACCCAACTCCTGCAGTTTGGCAAGCAGCGCGGCCTTAAAATCACTGCCAGCTGCAGCTTCCAGTCTGCCCACATCACCGCTGATTTCCTGCAGAAACGGCTTCAGATACGGTGCCGTCTGTTTTTGATCGGTCTGCCAGACTTTTTTATCTTCTTCTCCCAGCCCATCTGCGAAAGCCTGATTGAACTCTGCTGTCGTAGCATATACTGTTCCATCACCGTATTTTTGGTAACCGCTATCGGTGAGGAAATAGGCATTCCGGACGGCAGAAACTGCTTCTGCATCGGACGCGCCCATAATTGCATCTACGTCAGCACTGCCGCTGACCTTGCCTAAATTATAAACATTAGCAACTCTGCCATATTCTCCCAGCCCTAAAATACCGCCGATATTTTTATTACCGCTGACACTGCCGGTATTATAAGCATTTTTGATACTGGCATAGTCTAGCTCTTCATCATTGCCGTCATAACCGGCAACACCGCCCACATTATCTGCGCCCTCGACCGCACCGGTATTGTACACACCTTCAACCAGCGCATTGGCATTAGCGCCGCAGACCCCGCCGACATAATTTCCATCAGCAGTTACGTCCCCTGTATTATAGCTGTTTGCAATACTGCCGCCGGAATTAAAGCCACAGATACCGCCGGCAAAACTATCACCTTTAGAATTACCGCTGGTGATAACACCTTTGTTAGAAGTATTTACTATTTTCCCGCCATTGGTATTATAACCGGCAATACCGCCAGCGAGCTGCTGATCTGCAGAAATATTGCCTTCATTTGCTGCAGCTTCAATCAAACCGCCTTTATTGTTACCAACGATACCGCCTATATAACCATTGCCGCTCACATCACCGCTGTTAAAGGCCTCGATGACAGATCCATTTCCATTCGCGTTTCTGCCTACGATCCCTCCGGCAGCAGAAATAACACCGATAATATTACCGCTGTTCTCAGTGTTCCTGATACTGCCGGAATTTTCCCCAACAATCCCGCCTACAGCTACGCCGCCAAGGATAGCGCCTTTATTAACAGCATTTTCGATAGTTCCCTTATCTATGTTATTACCGCTGATACCGCCTACCGAATTGCCGCCCATTGTTCCCTCTTTATATATCTTAACGTCGCCTTCGTTGACCACATCTTTTATTGTCCCTTTATTGATCCCGCTGATCCCCCCAAAACAGGAACTGTCGTCCACATTGCTTGTAACAGAGCCTTGATTAACAGCGTTTGCAATAGTTCCCTTACTATTGTTGACACCGGCGATGCCGCCGAGATTTCCCCAGCCAATAACAGCACCAGTGTTTTCAGCGTACTTTATAATACCAGTTTTGCTCCCGTCACCATTACTGCCGGCAATGCCGCCAACACTACCGCCATCTGTTGCCGTAATACTGCCGCTGTTACTGACAAATTCCACCGTACCATAATTAGTGCTGGTGATACCACCTACCGAAGACTTACCTTTGACAGCGGCTTTATTGGCAACATTACGGATCAGCCCCAGGTTTTTTCCCGCTATGCCGCCGACGCTGCTTTGTCCGCTGATACTGCCGGAGAGTGTCAAATTCGTTACTAGCGCGCTTTCCGTCAGGCAGCCAAATAAACCAACATACGATTCGCCGCTGCGATCAATCGTTAAATCACTGATAGTATACCCCATACCGTCCAAACTGCCGGTGAACCCGCCTTGAAATCCACTTGGGGTTCCCATGGGCAGCTGTTTTAAAGCGCCAAGGCACGCAAACCCCTGACCGCTGTTCCAGCTGCTGGTAACAGAAGCATCTATTTCGTTAGCCAGCATATAATCGCCATTGACATACCTATAGTCAAAATTTGCACTGTTTTTTTCGGTTTCATAATTATTATTGATCGCCTGCAGCTCATATACGTCATGTACCAGCATACAATCAGTAATATTTTTTTCACTGCCGTCTAAGGCCGCTGTGACAATGCCCAAGCTGCTGGCTTTTGTTCCGCCGCCTTTGCTGTAATCGCTGACAGTATGCCCCCCGCTGCCATCGCCTACATCAATGGTAGTCTTATCCGTCACCTCGTAGCCGATGTTGATATTGTCCTTGGCCTTTAAACTGACTTTACCCAGGTCGCCGCCTTGTATCTGCAGCGTATCAGCCTTGATGATCGAGATATTATTACCTTCAAAATTTATGGCGTCGGCAGCGATCGTTCCTAAATTAACAATATCGGCCTGGATTTTGGAAATACCATCGGCATCCAAATTTCCCAAAGTCCCGTTAAAGCCTTTACGGGCCTCTTCCGGCAGACTTCTTGTCGATGCTGTCAGGCTGCCTACATTGACCTCTGCCGCGGCACCAAACAAGATCCCGTTGGGATTGAGCAGGAAGACATGCGCGCCGCTGCCATTCAGCTTACCGAAAATCTCGCTGCGCTGGCTGCCCGTCACATAATTTAAAACGGCCTGCATATTTTTAAAATTTACTGTTTCTCCCTGGGCTATATTAAAGCTGTCCCAGTCTATAGCCAGATTGCCGCCGGTGCCGGTAATATCCATTGCACCGCCGCCAGGAGAGCCGATACTGCCACTGCCGCCCACGACCTGGCCGCCCTGCGGCAGGGCATAGCCCCAGTTTGGCAAAAGCAGCATGCCGCTGCTTACAACCGTGACCATGATCTTTTTATATAAAAGCATTTTCTTATTTTTCATCTTCACACAGCTCCTTATCCTTGAGCGATATTAAAACAACTTGTAGGCCAAAAACCACAGCCTGCCGTTTTTATCACTTTCTTCACTGGTAAACTCTTCACTGCCCAGCTTGCGCGCATAGTCAAGCCGCAGATAGTAATCGTCAGCCTTGGCGTACTGCAGGCCCAGTCCCCAACCGGCCAGACCGCGGTGCTGACCATAGCTTTTAGACAGCTCGACTTCGCCCCAATCCACATAAGCTGCCAGAGTCAGATCAGGTACGGGAGTGGCATAACGCAGTTCTGCCGTAGCCTGGTAGCCGCTGTCGCCGCTGGCTTCACCCTGCGGATAAGCCCGCACACCGTTAGCGCCGCCTAGAACAAACTGTTCGCTGCCATCCAGATCTTTGCTGGCCAGCTGACTGTGGAAATTTACATGCAGATTCAAAACATTGCCTAATCTGCGGATATGATTGACGTCAGTATTGAATTTGTGATAGCTGCCTTCCGTGTAGCTGCTGGCGTCGTCATAACTTAGCCGTCCCGCATAATATAAAGCGCTGTAGCCAGTATAACTGCCGCTACCTTTAATATTGCCCGCTATGCCGGCATGCAGTGCATTACTGTGTTTTTTGGTATCGATGCCAAAGGTGCGCAGCTCATCTTTCAGCTGGCGGTTATCGTAGCCATAAACTGCCGCCAGGTGCTCAGAAGCAGTATTTATCAGCGGCGTACTGCCGTAAATGCTGAAAGTTTTAGCCCGGCCGACCGCGTCAAGGATATTATAAAAGCCGCTCAGCGTATAATCCATCAGGCTATAGCTGACGCCCAGTTTTGTCCCACGGCTGCCGACCGGCATTTCGTAGCCCAAATTATAGTTATGCAGATTATCATTTGAAAGCATCCCGCCCAGAAAAAATTTATCGCCGATCCTGCCGGGATTGTTGATCGTTGTCTGAAAGCCATATCTGTATCTGCCGCTGTATTTATTGCCATAATTATCAGTGTATAAAATCGTCTGCTGCGGTTTATTGGCCCGAAGATCGATCACAAAATCGCTGGTACCGTTGGCCTGCCCTGCCCGCAAAACACCTACGGCTGTAACGCCGGCCAGATCGTTGATATTATTCAAAACTGTTTCCAGCCTGTCTGTACGCAGCAGCTCGCCCTTTTGCAGGATCCCTGCGGCTTTTTCTGCCTGTCCTTCCGCCAGAGCCGAAGTATTATTGACCTGTACATTGCTTAACCGCCCTAATACTATTTTGACTTCAATGATACCGTCAGTGATTTCCTGCTGCGGCAAAAAAGCAGTAGCAACCGCGTAGCCCTGCCCGCGCAGATACGCAGTCACCTTATTGACCGCCTGCTGCAGTTCATTAAAATCGACTTCGCGCCCGCAATAACTTTCTACCAGCGCGGCCAGTACGTCCTGCTGGATAGCATCTTCACTGGTAAAGGCAAAATTCTGCAGATAAAACTTTCTGCTGCCGCTCACATCAGTGTTTGTTTCTTCTTTTGTCAGGACAGCCATTTTATCACCGGCCGCCCTGTTTTCTTCCAAAGCACGCAGATCCCCGCTGCTGTTTGGCAAAGCTGTGGCAGCCGAAGCGCCGGCACAGCTCAGCACCAGCATCAGGCTTATGATTTTAGTTTTCATTTTTATTCTCCTTATACCATCAAATATTTACTTTTGAAAATATTTTTAATATATTAGTTATATTGTTTTATATTATACCACGTCTGTACCCCCCCACAAGACACGTTAAATTTTTAGTAAGATTTACTTTTTCTGCCGCGTTAACGGGTACGCGGCCGGCAGCAAGCTGCCCGTCCGCTATTTTCTGTATTTACGTCGAAAAATAGACTTCTCAAAAATAAAAAAGCTTTCTTTTCCATCGGATAAAATCCCATAAAAAAAGAAAGCTAAAAAACACAAAGACGCGTCTGCCAAAAGGCAGGCACGTCTTTTTTTACTGCGCCCTAACGCATATTATTTACTTTTGAATCAGTTTCCTACGCCGGCGCCGTAATTATCAGCCTTTGATATCGCCGGCCTCTGCCACCATCAGCTGATCGACAAACTGCATCCTGACCGGTACTAAAAGCTTCTGTCCCGGTTGCAGGTTCGTATTCGCCAGCGCATTGGTTTCGCAGATACGGTAAATGACTTCGCGTACATCCTCGTCCTGATCGGCCCAGCGGTCAGCGATAGCCCACATGGTATCGCCTGTATGTACAGTGATCTGTTCGTAATGATAAACAGTATCATCCTGTAAAAAATTATAGCCTGTATATAAAATAGTGGTCATCAGCATTAATACAAACAACTTCTTCATAACTCCACGACCTTTCAAAACATCTGTTCGTTAAACATATAATAAACCGAACTGTTTTGTTTGTCAAGAGTTTTTCTAAAAATTTGTTCGTGTTTTAGAGTTTTAAGGCGAACGTTTCTGCAATCAGGCGAACAGATCTAACCACGCAGCACCCACATATAAAACGGCGTCGTTATTACTGCCAGCAGTGTACTGACCACCGTCAGCATCGCCGCATACTTGTAATCGCCGCCATAAACCTTAGCTACAATAGAAGTGTTCGTCATCGCCGGCATGGCCGCCTGCATAATAAAAACCTCGCTCATCAATTTCGGCAGCGCAAAAAACGGCAGACAGACCATAACGCACAGCGGACAGATCACAAACCTTCCCACCATTGCCGCCGTCAGCTCTCTGTCAAATTTGATCTCGCTCCAGGACGCTTTACTGATCGCGATACCGATAAACAGCATGGCCAGCGGCGTCGTCATTCCGCCCAGATAACGAAAAGAAGCTTCGATCGGCATCGGTAGACGCCAATCAAGCATTACTAAAATAATTCCTGCCAAAAAACCTAACAGCGGCGGGTTCAGAACCACTTTCAGAGTCTTTCTGCTGAGCCACGGTGCCGCCACACCGGCATCAGACGCCATATCGTGCACTGCTACGACCCAGAACATCGTAGTATTGACCATATAATACAGCATGACATAAGGAATACCTTCTTCACCGAACAAAGCCAGCGTCATCGGCAAGCCGATGAAAATAGTGTTGGAAACAAAAAAGACAGTACAGAACACGCCGACCCGGTCACGCCGCACCTTCAGCAGCCGTGCTGCCGCATGGCCGATAAAATAGCCCAATGCCATGGAAATGATCGGTACCGGCAGACCGCCGCTCATCTCGATCAGCTGATCGTGGCTGAAATTGACCGTCAGATTGACGATCATATAGGTAGGCAGGCAGACCTTGGTCACCAGCTGGGCCACAGCCGAGCTGAAGCTTTCAGAAAACCAGCCCTTACGGGACAGATAAAAACCGGTAGCTATCATAATAACGATAGTCAAAATCCCCTGCAGTGCATGTAAGATCGCTGCCATAAAATCACTTCCTTAAAAATAAAAAACACCGAAGCCTTCGCCTCGGTGCCGCTCAAATCAGTTTTTGGCCTGTTTCGCTTCTTCCAATTTATGCTTCATCCAGTCGATCATGGCCAGTTTGCCGAATTCATGCCAGGTTTTACATTCAGTATTCCTGGCAATATATTCGTTCCATTTATCCTGGTTCACCTGTTCTACCTCCAGCAGATTCATGATGCCGAAGCCGCTGCGCCAGATCAGATCGTCCATCGAGGTATATTTACTGTTTTCCGTTAAAAATTTATCGTTGAACAATTCCTGAAAAGATACCTTTGCCAAAATCTTTCCCAGTTCCTCGTCATGGGTAAAGATCTCCAGATAATGCTTAAACTCTTTTTCAATATCGATTGCTGCCATTGTTTCATCCTCCGACGGTAAATTATTGATTTTATAATTTATACTTCCTATTTTACCACAAAAAAGCCGATGGCGCTAACCATCGGCTTTTCTGTAAAACTAATGTGAATAAAAGGAGGGGTTGGAGATGAAAAATCTTAACAGTAAAACAGCTGTCAGTGACCGCAGTCGTGGCAGCAGCCGCTGCACACTTCAATACCTTCGATCGACATACCGTTTTTGACCTTATAGTCATAAATCGCGGCACGCAAGCCGTCAGCTGCCAGGTTGGAACAATGCATCTTGATCGGCGGCAGTCCGTCAAGTGCTTCAGCTACCGCCAGATTAGTCAGTTCCAGCGCTTCCTCGACAGACTTGCCTTTAGCAAGCTCTGTTGCCATACTGCTGGTAGCGATAGCCGCACCGCAGCCAAAAGTCTGGAAACTGATATCGGTAATGATATTGTCTTTGACTTTAATAAAAATCTTCATGATATCGCCGCATTTGGCATTGCCTACCTCGCCGACGCCGTCGGCATCGGGCATCACACCCACATTACGGGGATTCATAAAATGATCCATTACTTTTTCACTGTATGCCATAAACTACACCTGCTTTCTTACTTGTGGTAAAGAGGCGACATCGCCCTTAATTTTTCAACGATCAACGGTAATTGCTCCAAAACATAATCGACATCGGCACTGCTGTTTTCTTCCGACAAGGTCAGACGCAGCGAACCATGCGCGATCTCATGCGGCAGTCCGATAGCCAGCAGAACATGCGACGGGTCCAGAGACCCGGAAGTGCAGGCACTGCCGCTGGAAGCCGCGATACCCATATGGTCAAGCAGCAGCAGCAGGCCTTCGCCTTCAATATATCTGATGCTGACATTTACATTATTCGGCAGTCGGTCAGTAGGATGTCCGTTTAACCTTACTTCAGGGATCTTTGCTAAAATCCCTTCGATCAATTTGTCACGCAAAGCACGTGTTTTTTCGGCATTGGCTTCCATATTTTCTTTCGCATAAGCAGCTGCCAGCCCCATACCGATGATCCCGGCCGTATTTTCAGTGCCGGCACGCAGGCCTTTTTCCTGCCCACCGCCGACGATCAGCGCCGGTACACGCACACCCTGACGGATATACACCGCGCCTACGCCCTTTGGTCCATGAAATTTATGCGCCGTCAATGTTAAAAGATCGATATTGTCGCCGGTAACATCAATAGGGATATGACCTGCCGCCTGTACTGCGTCAGTATGCAGCAACACCTTATGTGCGCGGCAGACTGCGCCGATCTCTCTGATCGGCATTATCGTACCAATCTCATTATTGGCATACATCACCGAAACAAGGATCGTATCGTCGCGTAAGGCGGCCTCTACCTGGGCCGCTGTAACCCTGCCGAATTCGTCTACCGGCAGGTAAGTGATCTCAAAGCCTTCCTTCGCCAGTTCTTCACAGGTATGCAGTACAGCGTGATGCTCGACCTGCGTAGTGATAATGTGCCGTCCCTTCTTGACATTGGCATGAGCCACGCCTTTAATAAGCATATTATCACCCTCACTGCCGCCGCCTGTAAAAATGATTTCCTTAGGTGACGCGCCGATCAGATCCGCAACCTGCTGACGGGCAGCGGCAATAGCTGTTGCCGCACGCTGTGCTGCCTTATATATACTGGAAGGGTTTCCATAATTTTCTACCATAGCCTTTGCCATAGCCTCTGCTATTTCCGGTCTGACCTTAGTCGTGGCCGCATTATCTAAATAAACTTCCCGCATTGCGATCCGTCCTTTCTTAATTCCTACTTGTTTAGTATGATTACACTTTCAGTATAGTAATTCCCAGTATTTTTGTCAAGATTATTTTGTGAATTTTTTGTGTAGAAAAAATTTTTTTGTTCAGCTATTGAATTCCTAGTAAACTAGTAGTAAAATAATGTCAAGCTTTTGAAAGGACGTGTGCTTATGAAAATCTCTACCAAGGACGTTATGCTTTGCGGCTGATGCTTGACCTGGCTTACAATCATACCGGCAGCTTCATCCCCATTAAAAATATCTCCCAGCGGCAGGATATTTCCGACAAATATCTGGAACAGATCATTACCCAGCTGAGCCGCGCCGGACTTGTCAAAAGCGCCCGCGGCGCCCAGGGCGGCTATATGCTTGCCAAAGAGCCGCAGGAATATACTGTAGGCGAAATACTGCGGCTGCTGGAAGGCAATCTGGCCCCGGTAGCCTGCGTAGACGATACCAAGGAAGCCTGCACCCGTGCAGACGAATGTGTAACCATGGAAGTATGGCGTGAAATAAAAGACGCCGTTAATAAAGTAGTCGATAACATCACCTTGGCTGACTTAGTGGAACAACAGCGGCAGAAATGCCGATGTTGTAAGTAAATTACCGCTTGCAGCATAATTTATTAAAGAAAGGTTTTGATATCATGACTAAAATTTACCGTAGCCTGACCGACTTGATCGGCAACACCCCGCTCTTAGAGCTGACCAACTATAACAGGAAATTTGCTCCGCAGGCGACTATCATCGCCAAGCTGGAATATTTTAACCCGGCCGGCAGCGCCAAAGACCGTATCGCCATGGCGATGATCGACGCCGCCGAAGCCCGGGGACTGCTGCAAAAAGATTCGGTCATCATCGAACCGACCAGCGGTAATACAGGTATCGGCCTGGCCAGCGTAGCCTCAGCACGCGGTTACCGCACGATCCTGACCATGCCTGAAAGCATGTCTGTTGAACGGCGCAACCTGCTGAAGGCTTATGGAGCCGAGCTGGTGCTTACACCCGGTTCTTTGGGTATGCAGGGTGCCATCGACAAAGCAGAAGAACTGGCAACAGAAATACCCAATGCTTTTATCCCCGGACAATTTGTTAATCCGGCCAATCCGGCCATCCATAAAGCAACCACCGGCCCCGAAATCTGGCGCGATACCGACGGCGAAGTCGACATTTTCGTTGCCGGAGTAGGCACAGGCGGTACTGTCAGCGGTGCTGGCGCTTACCTGAAAGAAAAAAATCCGCGCGTCAAGATCGTCGCCGTCGAACCCAGCGATTCTCCCCTGCTGTCCGGCGGTAAGGCCGGCCCGCACAAGATCCAGGGCATCGGCGCCAACTTTATCCCCAAAAACTTTGACCGCAGCGTTGTCGATGAAGTTATCACTATCGACGCGGCAGATGCTTTCAGCACCAGCCGCGAGCTGGCGAAAAATGAAGGCCTGCTGGTCGGCATTTCCTCCGGTGCTGCGGCCTATGCCGCTACGCTTCTGGCGCAGCGACCCGAAAACGCCGGAAAAAAAATCGTCGTCATGCTTCCCGACACCGGTGAACGTTACCTGTCCACCCCGGGCTTTATCGGCGACTGAATCAATTTTACCCTCTCCTGACAAACAAGCGCAGAGTACACCTCTGCGCTTGTTTTATGGTACTGTTTGAACCCTTGGCGAGGTAGTTTCGAGCCTAGTGTTCATACGTGTCTTTATGGTATAATTATTTTATTAAATACGCGTCAATACGCATAAACGGAAGGATTGATTTTCATGGCTGATTTAACCCGCAGTGAAGCCTGGGAGCTGCTGACAAAATATAATAAGGAACCTTTTCACCTGCGGCACGCACTGACGGTAGAAGGCATCATGAAATACTTCGCCAAAGAACTGGGCTATGCCGACGAAGCAGACTTCTGGGCTCAGGTCGGCCTGCTGCATGATCTGGATTTTGAAGTTTATCCTGCTGAACACTGTCTCAAATCACAGGAAATCATGCGCGAACACGGACTGGACGAAAGATTGATCCGCGCTACCGCCAGCCACGGCTACGGCCTGGCGCAAAACGATATCGAACCGCAGCACCAGATGGAAAAGGTGCTGTTCGCCATCGACGAGCTTTCGGGACTGATCGGCGCCGCTGCCATTATGCGCCCTTCCAAAAGCGTTATGGACCTGGAACTGAAATCAGTCAAGAAAAAATACAAAGATAAAAAATTCGCTGCCGGCTGCTCGCGCGACGTTATTGAAAAGGGCGCTGCCAACCTGGGCTGGACCGTCGACGAGCTGATCGAAAAGACTATTCTGGCTATGCGCGAAGACGAAGCCGCTATCAACGAAGCCTGCGCTTCCTTTGATGCCTGAACGAACGAGGTTTTATAATAAATTATGAAGAAAAAAGTTTTAGTCGCCATGAGCGGCGGCGTTGACAGCTCTGCCGCGGCTATGCTCCTGCAGCAGCAGGGCTACGATGTAACAGGAGCCACGCTGCGTATGTTCTCCAACGAGGATCTGGGACTGGAGCAGGACAGTGCCTGCTGCTCACTAAGCGACGTTGAAGACGCTAAACTGGTTGCACACAAGCTGGGCATTCCCCACTATGTCTTTAATTTCAGTCCCTGCTTCAGGCACTGCGTCATCGACCGCTTTATCAGCGAATACGAAGCCGGCCGTACGCCAAACCCCTGCGTCGACTGCAATAAACACATCAAATTCGGCGAACTGCTCGATCGCGCCCGGTTGATGGACTGTGAATATCTGGCTACCGGTCACTATGCCCGCATCATTTTCGATGCTGACAGAAACCGCTGGCTGCTGGCCCGCGGCGACGACCACGCCAAAGACCAGAGCTATATGCTTTTTAACCTGACCCAACAGCAACTGGCGCATATCCTGCTGCCGCTGGCAGATATTACCAAACCCGAGATCCGCCGGATGAGCGAAAACCGCGGCCTGGTAACGGCTCATAAGCCGGACAGCCAGGATATCTGCTTTGTCCCCGACGGCGACTACACCGCTTTTATCGAACGCATTACCAAAAATAAACCGCGCCCCGGTAAATTCATCCACCAAAACGGTCAGGTGCTGGGAACGCACCAGGGACTGATCCACTACACTATCGGCCAGCGTAAAGGTTTGGGAATTGCTTATGAATGCCCGCTTTATGTTATTGATAAAGACATTGCCAGCAACACAGTTATTTTAGGCCCTAATGATGCTTTGTTCCAGAAAGCTTTGCTTGCCGAAAACTGTAACCTGATCGCGATCGATAAGCTGGAGGCGCCCCTGCGTGTCACCGCCAAGACCCGTTACCGGCAGAAAGACGTACCGGCAGTTATCGAGCCGCTGGCGGACGGTAAAATCAAAGTTACCTTTGACGAACCGCAAAGAGCCATCACCCCAGGTCAAGCCGTAGTATTTTACGACGGCGATTACGTAGTCGGCGGCGGTATTATCGCCGCGCCGCTGAAGGAGTAAGAAACATGAAATTATTTCTCGCCGCTATCGTCACAGCAGCACTGCTCGCTGAAATAATCCCTGTTTGGGCCGCTGACCCAGGCAACGATAAAATCAAAAATAAGGCTCCTTCTGTCCATACAGAAGCTGATAACAGTAACGGACATCCGCCTGAAGGCATCAGCATCACGCCGCAGACACAGGCCCAGAGGTTGGCAGCAGCTACGGCTAAAGCACAGCCGAACGCCAAAACACCGGCTGATACTGCGTCCAATGCTACCTCCTCTGTCAATGCGGATATCAAAACTCCGCCTGCTGATATGCAGCCGGAACCAACCAAACCGGTGATCAAAAAAATCAAACCTCCGGTCCCTGAGGAAAAACCGCTGCGCGTGATCTGGCCGCAGGACTTTTATTATTATTCCTATAACGGCGATCCTTATTACAGCCTGTCGCTGCCCAAGGATTTCGGTACTGATACCCTCGCCGGACTGCCTGCTGCAGGTCCCATGCTGATGCGGGCCCAAAGCAACACTGTTTTGATGACCTTTGCCGCCACAGAAAATGATCCTGTTAAAAACCGGATCTTCAGCGAAGCGCTCAAAAACAGAAGCGAGATACCGCTGCCGCCATTAGGACCGAACGAAGAATACGAATATATCCCAGCCCCGCGTTATACTTACAATACTGACCCGGCGCCGCTGGAGCTGCCCAAGCAGATCACCAACGTCAAAATAGTGGATGCTGGCAGCGGACGGACAGCAGAAAACCTGATCGTTCAATATCTTTATCTCAGCTGTACGGCCGACGGACAGCATTGCATGGCTGTACTTACCCACAGCGAACGCAATCAGAAAGCCTTTGACGGACTGTTCGTCTTTCCTTATGCTGAAAAACAAAATTATATACCGTTAGTTACCTTCACCGCGCAGAGCCTGCGGGTGAGGAAATAAACAATAAAAGCTGATAAATAGAAGCGCTTAAACGCCTATATTTATCAGCTTTTTAATTATACTATCATCTATTTACAACAGCCCGGCCGGTATATACCAGTTTCTGGCATCTATTGGCAGCAGATCATTGGCAAAACAGATCACGCCGCCTGCACCTAATTTCAAGGCCCGTTCTCCTTCTATCACCGGCCGCAGGATATCAAACTTCTTCGTTTCTTTCACCGGGCTGGAGCTTTTGCGGATCGCCAAAGGATGTATGCTGCCATCAACATTCAGCACAAGCTCTACCTCCCGGCTGTTAAAGTCACGGTAATAACCAAGTGGCGGTATCTGTCCGCAATTACTGAAGCTCTTGTAGATCTCCATTACCGCCCAGGTTTCCAAAAAGCTCGACGACATTGCCCCTGCTTCCAAGATCTCGGCATTACTCCAGCGCAGCAGATAAGCAGCCAGGCCGGTATCGGTAAAATATACCTTCGGCGCTTTCACACCATATTTTAAATTCGGATGCATGAACGGCTCCAGTAAATATACCAGCCCCGCCGCTGCCAGTACCTTCAGCCACTGCTTCGCCGTTGGCGCAGTGATCTCCGCTTCCTTGGCCAGCGCCGCATAGTTGATCATACTGCCGGTATAGCTGGCTGCCGCACATAAAAACCGGTAAAATTGCAGTTCATCATTGACCTGGGTCAGCGCCCTGACGTCACGCTGCAGAAAGGTCTGCACATAGGAAGAGTAATAGTTGTTCCAGTCCTGCTCTGAGGCATTGTTCAGCGCCGGCATACTGCCGCGCCAAATCTGCCCAAACAAATCACGCATCGGCAGTATCTCAGCTTCCTGCGCCCGCTGCAGTAAAAATTTTTCTTCAGGCACAAAAGCTCCCGCACCAAGACCGGCTACTTCGGCATGGCTGAACCCAAGCAGATGAACGATAGCGATCCTGCCTGCCAGGCTTTCTGTGACGTTCTCCATCAAATCAAAAGCATGCGACCCTGTCAGCCAAAAGTCACCGTTATTGCCATGCCCGTCTACGTACATTTTAATGTACGGCAGCAGCTTCGGCGCCATCTGGATCTCATCGATCAAGAGCGGCGGTTTATACCGCTGCAGAAACAGCCCCGGTTCCGTCATTGCCAAGCTGCGCACGTTGATATCGTCCATCGTCACATAAGTCCTGTTGCCTTCTGCCAGCCTGCGCAGCAAAGTCGTCTTTCCTACCTGACGCGGCCCAGTAACCAGAAGTACCTTACAACAACCGCTCAGTTTTTCAATTGTCGTCTCCAAATGGCGTTTGATATACATCGTAATTTCTTCCTTTTATTACAAATTTAGGAAAGTAAACGTTTAATAAGCTTCCATATACTTTTATACTGTTTAAAATTTACCATTTTTATGCAGCAGTTCTAAAAGTACTTTCAATTCGTGCAAAGAATAAGTAGCTTCTGCATTGTGATCTTCATTAACCTTCCCTGACAGCAGTTCGTCCATACTAATATCGAATATTTCTGCAATTGTCACTAGCATTTTTAAACTGAATATCCCTCTACCATGTTCTAAATTACTCAGATATGTCTGAGATATTCCCAATTTTTCTGCCAATAAAATCTGACTTATTTTCCTGTTTATTCTCAGCATTTTTACAGTGTGTCCTAAATTTTCCACATCATATTTTTTACCGGTCATTATTTTCACCTGTAAATCTATCAATATTCCCAGCGCAGGCCTACAACAGCAAGTTTGCTGCTGTCACTGCCTCCACTGGTATAATCCGCATTTTTGATTTTGGCATATCCAAGTACGCCGTCCAGATACAAAGACTTATTCAGCTTTTTCGCATAGGTCAGCTGCACTTCATGTACACGCGGATTACTGGCAGCAGCACGGTCCATATCCATACTGGTATATTCCAAACCGATCCTGTCGCCGTTAGCCAGATAATGGCTGATACTGCCATAATATTTCCTGGTATTTTTACCCATGGCATCACCCAGAATATCGTCTTTATAGGTCCAGCCATTAACAAGATACCAGTGTCCATACCACCAATTATTAGTATCACTCAGCTCCAGACGCATATCCCAGCAACCGTCACCGCCAAACAGCTGCGGGAAATACACACCGACACTGCGGGCATGCTCACTGGGGAACCCGCCGGCCTGATCTTCGCCATACAAAGAGCCGTAAAGCTGGACACCAGGAAAACGGTAACGCAGGTCTATACCGCCAATATCGTTCCACTGGTCGTCACTCTCGGCATTATCACCCAGTATCCAATGCTTATTTAATGACTTGAACATGGATACACGTTCAAGTCCTAAAGACAGGTTATCTGTCGGCACTATATCAACCCTTACTCCCAGCAGTCCGGCATGATCCTTTTCACGCTGCCAGTTTGCTATCCCGGCAGTATGCGCTTTATCTGCCCGGTTACCTTCCAAACGGCTGTAAAAAACGTTGACATTAGCTTTACCCAGAAATTTTAAAAACCCGTTATCAAAGGTGTGCGGTTCCAGTAGATTCAGCTTGAGCATCGTCTGCGGCGTTGCATTGTTACTCATAGCAAAGGGAGCTTTCCCCCACTGCACAGCCTGCTTGCCAAGTTCTATCCCCCAGACGCCCAGATGTGTTTTTACATAGCCTTCTTCAATACTGGCGTCACCATGCTGATCTTTATCATAGCTGAACCTTGGCGTCAGGCTCAGAGCCAGATCTTTATTCAAACTGCCGAAGATCTCTGCTGCGCCGATAATATTAATGCCGTCGCCATACCTATAGCCGTTGTTATTGCGGTTCAGCGGCTGCCAGGAAGCATTGATACCCTTACGGTAGCGATAGGAATCCTGCCGCATATCGCCATAAGCCAGCCTGGCTTCGACAGCACGCAGCTTGATGTTGCTGCCATAGTCTGTATTTGCACCCTGTAAATAAGCAATTTCTTCTGCCAGATCGGCGCGCATTTCTTCATAATAAGTTTTCAGATAGCCTGGCATTGGTTTCGTCTGTGCTTTATGCTGTGCTTCCATGATCCATTTTGCCATATCCAGACGGCTGTAAGGTCTGGTGCCTGTCGGCATGTCTTTGATATAACCCATTCCTTCCAGTTTGTCGATATATCTGTAATATCTGCTGTCCAGCGGCACATTTGCCGTTACCAGCGGCGACGCTGTTGCCATACTGGTAGCTGCTGCCATTGTGGCAACTATACCTGCCATTAAAAACTTATTCATCGTCTGCACGCTCCTTGTTTTATTTCTTTTTTACTATTCTACTGTTACCGATTTAGCCAGATTTCTTGGTTTATCTACATCAAGGCCTCTAGCCAATGATATATAATAACTTAAAAGCTGCAAAGGCACTACAGCCAGGCTGGCCGCAAAGCATGGCTCAATCTGCGGAATATAAGTCACAAATTCTGCTGTATCTTCAATTTTATAATTACCGACGGTCGTAAGCCCCATGCAATAAGCACCTCTGCTTTTTACCTCTACCAGATTAGATAAGGTCTTTTCATACAGCTCCGGCTGCGTCAGCACGCTTACTACCAGAGTCCCGTCTTCAATAAGGCTGATCGTACCGTGTTTAAGCTCTCCGGCCGCATAAGCTTCAGAATGGATATAGCTTATTTCTTTCAGCTTCAAACTGCCTTCCAGGCAAACGGCATAATCTATCCCGCGACCAATGAAAAAAATATCTTTGGCATTGGCATGTTTGGCAGCAAACCACTGTAACCGCTCTTTATCTTCAATAATCTTATTGATCTTAGTCGGCAGCACGGCAAGCTCTTCCAGATAACGCTTATAGTCAACATCACTTACCGTTTGTCTGCACCGTCCAAATTCAACTGCAATTGCATAACAGGCAATCAGCTGCGCACTGTATGCTTTGGTAGTAGCAACTGCAATTTCCGGTCCCGCCAGAGTATAAAATATTTTATCAGCCTCGCGGGCGATGCTTGACCCTACAACGTTAACTATCGCCAGTGTTTTTATACCACGCTGCTTTGCTTCCCTTAATGCTGCCAACGTATCGGCCGTTTCGCCGGACTGACTGATCACGATCACAAGTCCATCCGGGTCCAAGATCGGGTCACGGTATCTGAATTCACTGGCCAGTTCTACACGTACCGAAACCCGAGCCAGCTTTTCTATAACATATTGTCCTACTACCCCTGCGTGATAGGCGCTGCCGCAGGCAACGATATAAATCTGGCTGATACGGCCAATCTCGCTTTCAGTAAGACCCACACTAGATAAATCAAGTAGTCCGTCTTTCAATACAGAGTTCAGTGTATCACGCACAGCTTTAGGCTGTTCATGGATCTCTTTCATCATAAAATGTTCAAAGCCAGCCTTTTCGGCGGCTTCGGCATTCCATGTGATTTCTACCAATTCCTTATCTATTTCTTCTTTATCCAGATTATAAAAGGTTGCTGTGCCCTGCTGCAGTCTGGCAATTTCCATGTTGCCGATATAGTAAACATTGCGGGTATATTTTAAAATTGCCGGTACGTCACTTGCAATATAGGTTTCACCTTTTTCTACTCCTATGATCATCGGGCTGTCCTTACGGGCCGCAAAAATCTCTTCCGGATAATCTTTGAACATCAAGGCCAGGGCATAACTGCCGCGAATCCGTACCATAGCGCGGCTTAACGCTTTTACAGGGTCCGCTGCGGCATCTTTTTTATAGTAATAATCTACAAGCTTAACTGCCACCTCGGTGTCTGTCTGAGAATTAAAAGCATAGCCCTTTTTAAGCAGTTTCTCTTTCAGTTCCTGATAGTTTTCGATAATACCATTATGGACGCCAACTACGGCGCAATCATCTGAAATATGTGGGTGAGCATTCAGCTCGCTGGGCTCACCATGGGTAGCCCAGCGAGTATGTCCAATACCGCATGTGCCCTCAAGCATCCGGCCTGCATCTGTTTTATCTGACAAAGCCTTTAGCCTTCCTTTAGCTTTGACAACGACTACATCACTGCCACCGCTGCGCACAGCCATGCCTGCGCTGTCGTAACCACGATATTCAAGCCTTGACAATCCATCCAGCAACACCGATGCCGCCTGCCTGCAACCAATATACCCAACAATACCGCACATGAACCATATCCCCCTTAAAATTCATTACTTTTTCCAACTCCAACAAACTTCCAAATAGATATTTAGCAAATTATTTTTTCAAACAACTTATTATATTAATTCTACCGCTTTACAAAAAAATTCTTAGCATTTTGCACCAATTTTATAACCTTTAAAGTCCTGTCATATCCTAAATACGTAGCAACCTTATGTCTCAGCTTGACTTTGCAATACTTACTACGAAGTTCGTGAACGCTTAACTCTTTATCCGCAAAAATAAAATCTCTTATTTCCGGCCTTTTAGAAGGCTGTATTAAGCACAAATTTGTACTCGTTGCTTCTTCCAAAGGTCGTTCCCATAATTTCAAATAACGCTTAATCTCCTCAAAATATTTCAAAGCCGTTTCATTATTGACCAACAAAACCGATATGCCTTTTTGTTTAATATTTTTATTTACTACTTTAGAATCAACACCGATGTAATCTCCTATAGTAAAATCCGCTACTCTTGGAATATTAGCATACTTGCATTTATAACAACTTTCCCGATATATAGCAAGTTGCATATAACAGCTAAGATAGTCATTATCTATACAATCAACATAAGAGATTTTGCTGTTGAGAAAAGAGATTTTGCTGTTATACTGTTCACTTAATTGTTCTTTATTTCTGAATTGAAAGTTAACTACCGGTGAATTTTCTTTTTTCCCAAGCTCATCCAAATACTTTCTGAATAAAGCCTGTGGCGCAACCCCATGACACACCAAATCAGCAGTAATTAAGTTATCATAATGGGAATTACCAAGAACAGCATACAATCCAGCAATTTGACAAGGCGTTCCTACATATAACACTTTCTTTCCTGCTTTCAACTCTTTTTCAGCCTCTTTATAAGTATTAGCTGTATTGCTTTGCACATACTTCGATCCATGTAATAATTGCAATTCTTTTTCATTGCTAACCTTTATATGTTTAACGTTAAATCTAGTATCCATCGTCGCTCCAAAAACAACCCCTTCACTTTGTAATATCGGAATTGCTAAAGCAGCAAACGCACCGCCGGAAGTACTATTCTTCAAAACATTTGTGTCCATATTTTGCGCCGCATAAACTTTAAATACAGCTTTGTTTCTGTTCAAAGAATTATTACTCGGACACATCTCTTTGCATTTACCACAGTTAATACAACTCATGTCATTAATCACTGGCATAATAAAGCCTTCTTCGTTAGCCTTAAGTATTATACTATTAGTAGGGCATATTGCTTTACATGCACCACAACCTGTACAAATGTCTTCATTACAAATATTATCCATCTATTTATCCCCCCTTTCAATAACATCTCTCAATGCATTTATTAAATATTTTCTGGATATTTCTTGCTCTTTTTCTAAAATAAGATTAATTTTTTTAAAACAAATAATGTCTTTATGAAAATCAAAACTACTTTTGACTAATGTTTCTTCCAGTCCTACAATATTTAAAATCGAATCTATACGTGTTTGCTGGCCGTCTTCAACCATGTATTCGCGTTTAACAACATAAAAATTAGTATTCATCAAGATTGAAAAGGCCACTCCGTGAAAAGAATCAGTAACAACATATTCCGCCTCATCAATAAGTTTTACAAACTCTAATGGTGTAGGATAACAATTATCTCCAATACTAGTACTTTTGTTACCAGTAACAATGCAGACAATTCTATAGCCTGTTTTTTTGCTAAGTTTGATTGCTACTGCTTCCCCACAGGTACTATTATTCAAAAAATAACATAGGATATATTTGCCTTGGATCAAAGGTTCTATTTTTCTTATTTTATTTTGCCAATAATTTTTACCTACCATTAAAACAGGATCAAGTACTTGTGGAATATCAAGTCCTAACTCCCTTTTTAGTAACTCTTGACCTGATTTTTCCCTCACAGAAATATATGCGAAAGATTGCAAATATGAAGATAATCTGGCTTTATTATATTTTGGTAAATAATCACAACCGAAACTGGGCGCATACGCAACTCTTTTTTGTGGAGGTGCAAATTGTAAAAAGAAAAAAGCATGGAGTCCAGGCACTGTTAATTTCCAGACCTGGTCACTGCCACAAACAAATGCAGCAAAATTACGATTTACAAAATAATTACTACTATCGTACTTTAAGTTGTTTTTATGAAAATTTTTAAAAATACCATTTATAAAATTTGGAGTTTCACCTATTTTTTTAGTTAATAATTTTCGTTCCTTTATAAACTTGATAAACAAACCCGGATTTTTTAAAAAGCAAGTACTGCTCTTTGCCAAAACCAGCAGTTTCATAAATTTATTATGCATCAGATGCATATCCAAAAAATCAATTATCCAAGCATCATAACCCCGCTCATCAATAAAATCTTGCAATGCCAGTGCCTGCAGTACGGAACCATAATTATCCCCTTTAATATAGGTTGCAATTCCAACTTTTTTCATAGTTCTTTAATATATCACCTTTCATATGTTTTTTTATTTGATTTACATACAATACATTCATAGGCATGTTTAAAGCTGACGATAGATAACGATACTTTTGAAAACACTGGAAAATCAAGGTTTTTCGAGCGACGGACAAGCAGGGTATTGTACTAAAAACTGAATACGACGCAGAAGCGGCGTTTCTTACTCTCTACATGGGAGAACAGGAACGCCGCTTTTTTCATGCCCTTTGTTACGCAGTAGGGGCAGAAAAA
>ENA-ORSY01001104-ORSY01001104.1-human-gut-metagenome-genome-assembly--contig:-NODE-1104-length-21308-cov-4.815414_pt1 | contig 21308 bp, 12 predicted proteins | sample MGYA00242193_ERZ509160 | MGnify/ENA primary metagenome ERZ509160 (study PRJEB26280, sample SAMEA2338670) | human gut metagenome | biome: human gut; feature: human-associated habitat; material: faeces...
AAGAATTTAAGAGAAAGTAGAAGTTCAAATGAGAGGTCTTTCTTAACACACATGCCCTATAGTATAGGATCAATATGTAGCGGGTCTTATAAACATTTGATGGCTTGGTGCTGCTTTGCATAGAGATTTTGCTTTTATAGAGAAATGCTTGTTTACACGAAAAAGTAATACTTTTGAACAATAATTTGTTTTTAATGGGCGAAAAAATGTAACTTTTTTAGAGGCGCCCTTGACAGATGTTCCTTTTTTGCGATATAATAAATAAGCGTAATTGTGCATATAATTAGGTAAAAGCGATTGCGCGATTGACCAAAAAAGAACCTGCACGGCGTTCTAAGTTAGGTTTAAGCGTTGATTGATTTACAGTGAGCAGAATTGTCGGCAGGGACAAGGTTAATTGGATTGAATTTAGTTGGTTTGTGACACAGGGAGGCGGCGTAGGAATACACCGCCTTGTGCCATATGGTAAGAGGGGATTGCCCATGTGTGATGAAAAGCGGCTCATGAAGTCCTCCGAGCTTTTTATCCCTCCCAGAAAAGATGTGCTGACGCAGAAAAGTGATACAATTAGTAGCAAACGCTTTTTAGATGCAGGTGATTCGTTGTTGCGGATATTGGGAAGGGACGAGTATGTCGCTTTTGTATTATATATCTTGCGACAGGTTAAGCATTGCCAAGGCCAAGAGAAACAAACGGAACCTTTGCAAGGTGATAATCCATGCTTTGTCGTTTTTATTACACGCCGCTGCCATGTGTTGAAGGAAATTGTATTTAAAGCGTTACTAAGTGCCACGCTTCAAAAGCAATTGGATGATGGCTGGTTCGACATTTCCTCTATTGGTTTCACACGTAATGAATTGACTGCCGAAAATATTGAGAATAAGTTGTTTCCTTTGTGCAGGAAACACTTCATTACGGACTTCAATTTTTTATCAATGGGCAGGGCTTTTGCGCAGTATTTTGATAAGACACATAACTTGCCTGATTTTATTATTGCTGATGAAATTCTATTGCATGGGCGAGCAATGAATAAGCTGTTGCTCTCGATGGAAGAGCAACTAATGAGTGCTTATTCAAGCCTGATAAAAGCGGAAAACCGAGATGATGGTACTACAGAAGAAAATCGCTTTGCAATTCGTGCATGTTTTCGTGAACATGTAAGACTAGATATTTATGCACAGAAGCAAAATCGATTGCTGCTTTTATCTCGTTATGCACGAGAGGGTACGCTTTTTGGCAATAAGCGTAATGAGTTGCAATGGCGTAAACTTTCACTACACTTTGCACAAGTTGTGTCTGTAGCTACTGTGAATAATGTGGGCTTTTCTTTGAGCTTTGTGAAAAAAGATGATGGCGAACCTGATATTAATAAAGTCCACATGGAAATCCCCCAAAATGAAGGATTTTTGAAAACACAGTATCAGATTGTCCAAACCCATATGCAGGACATTCCCCTGACGAATCATATTGTGCTGTTCACTTTGGGAAATGAGTTAAAGGCTGTTTGGTCTTTCCGAATCAAAGAAAGTCCCACGAAGGGTCATTGTGATAATCCCTGCCAAATGGCAGTTCCTTATTTTATGACAGGGACAATCCCGACAAAATATGTGTGGAAAGTTTTTCTGCAAATACGAGGGAAGATTTTTGAAAATTTAGAAAGGATGACAATATATCTAGAGGATTACAAGAGTTTAAAAATACTATTGAATCTTGGATTAGGCGTAGATGCCGAATTGCCTGAAAATTGGGACGCTAAACAATTTCATGCTGAACAGGTTGGAAGGCTTACGAATGTTCTTTTAAACTATATACTGCTGAAAAAATATCTTCCCACTGGAACAATAGAGCAACTGAAAAATTATATTGATTACGAATTGTTGCAAAGCACATATTCACTCTTCGAATTCGATGATATATCGAGAAAATACTGGCTGCGCAATGTGGAAGGAGCGTTCAAGTTGCTGTGGTCGTTGGACTTCGGAAATCCCACAGCGTATTTGAACAATCTCCTGTTGGACAGTGAGGGAGTGGATATAAGCGAGTTTTCGCTGAGACATCCTACCGAGGACGAAACGAGTGCGGACAGTACCCTTGAAAACAATGTGTTGGATGTCCTGTATAAATTGGGGGTTGAAGCTGAAAAGCATGCTCACGAACGGATCTCCAGTAGTTATAGTTTCAGTGAGCATTCCTTAGCAAATTGGGGAGTAGCTCATAGCATTATGGATGTACTAGATTGCTACCGCCACAGAGAAAGAGAAATAGAAGCAATACCGATTTTCCCGTATTTGGCTGAGTTGATTCATGCGATGGATCTTGGCATTATCAGTATGACTCCTAAAGATATCTGCGAATGGGAACCAGAGAAAAATCCTGATTCGAATAGTATCTACACAATGGTGAAGGCTGGAGAACAAGCACTGTTTATCAAGCCAATTCGTTATCGAAATTTTATTCCGGTGCTATCCGAAATTGAGAAGAAGCATTATCCGGATCGCATTGCCATAATGCAGGAAACGCACTTCTTCGCACGATACTGCATTGATTTTGTCGCTGCATACGATCAAGAAACCTACAAAAAGCTTGGACGTGCCGGAAAAGAGGCAGCCGAGGATCTTTCTTATCAACTGACGAATTTTCTGCATGAGTTGTATACTTCGGGCCAAACAGTGTCGTCTTGGATGATACCTTTGTCACCGCTGCCGAAAAATGAATGTGTTGATCCCCAAATTGGCGAAAAAGCAGATGATTCTCCACTGCAGGATGCTTATATTCATCAATTTCACCGTATGTATGGATACGATTAAAAAAGTATAACACTATAAAGCGCAAGGGAGGGTAGAAAAATCTCTGAGATTTTCTACCCTCTTATTTTTATTGTTTAAAAAGAAAGAGGATTCAAAATGAAACGGACAATCCGCGTTTTACGTGGTCAAGAAGATCATTCGAATATTGAATGCATTTACGACGAAAATTTGTTTTTTCGAAACCTTTATACGCGTGCTCGGGCATGTACAGACGAAATCTTAAAGGTCAATGCGCAGATTTGTGAATCATGGGAAAAACTTCGTCAGCATGGATGTGTACTGCCTTGCCAGAATGGTCGCCCTATCAGTTATGCCGCTGCGCGCAGTCGAAATGAATCCGAATATTTTGCATGTGCACATTTATCTAATGTGATTTCTTTCTGTGCGGATCGGGGACAAGGAAAAACGAGTGCCATGCTTTCTTACGCCACTGCACTGAGCAACATCGGTGTCGCAGGCGACGGAGAATGGGGAAATCGCAGAGATTTATTCTGGGAAAACACGTCAGTATGCAAGTATTCGTTTGAGGTGTTACAAAGCATCGATCCCACCGAACTGGAGCCAGAAGATTCTATCCTGAAGGTTGTTCTGTCGCAGATGTATGTTCGCTTTCAAGCAGTCTATGAGCGTGAATATACCGAGCATTGCGCCTATAGCAGAACGCAACCATATTCACAGGAGGACGATGTCGCAAGTCTACAGGATTTGTTCTTGCGTTGCTTCCACTTGGCCGATCGACTAAACGATGATAAGCGTAAAGCAGTGCCTTTGGATGCGGAAGATGAACTGGCATATATTTCCGAAACGGGTGCAGGCTTGAACACTCGTGTTGTATTATATAAATTACTGGCAAAATATCTGGCGTTTATAACTAGAAAATCTGACAGCTTTTTAGTCATTCCCATTGACGATGCTGATTTGAATACCAATCGTGTATACAACATTCTGGAAGATATTCGCAAGTATTTGCAGTTGCCGCGCGTTCTGGTACTTATGGCAACAAATATTACCCAGATGGAAAGCATCGTAGAGCAACATTTTCTGGACGAATACGAGTCTTCTTTGCGACAACCAAATGGTATGGTAAATGCGGCACGTTGCCATCAGATTGCAGAAAATTATCTCGAAAAGGTTCTACCCGGTACGAGACGCCTTTATCTGCCAAACTTGCAGGATGAATTTAAAAGTCGTGCTACTGCGTTTCGAATCGCTTACATTGACCCGAAAACACAGGAAGACATTTTGGAAGATACATATACGCGAGAAAGAATGCATGATGCAGACGCAAAAGAAAATGTTAAAACTGATCGCTGGGATTATCAAGAGCAGCTGCTGTACTTTTTGCATAAAAAAACAGGGCTTCTCTTTTTGCCGTCAGAAGATACACTTTGCCCTTTCCTACCGGATAATATGCGCGGACTTATGCATTTCTTGGCTTTTTTGAATGACATGGGAGATATTGTTCGAGAAATTGAACATGATGGCGAAAGTGGTTACCGAGCCATTGTTCGTTGGTATCAGGGAAACGATGAGCCGGATGTTCGCCATCAATGGATAAATAATCTTCGTCATTTTCAGAGATATTTAGTGGACATTTGGTCTGCCTCTAATCTGTCTGTAGAAAGCCGAAATATTTTGTCTGAACTGGACTTCTATGCGGACTGGGGGTTGCACCGATATCTTTTACAGATACTCCCCAGCTATTATGCCCATAGTAATGCGGCTGATAACTTTGCCTTAGGGGATGATCAAAGTCACAGGCAACGTTTTTTTGATGCTTGTAAAAAGCATGGCATCCATACTGCGTCAGAAGCATTCACACTGGAGGGGAATTCCTATGCAGATGTTTGTGCTGCATTAAGCGTATTGGATGAACTTTCTAAAGGCAAACAGCAGCAGAAATTTATTTATTCAATACGGCTCTATTATGCAATCTATTTACATCGACTTCTGCTAGAAATGTTAGATATCCCTAAAGGAATTCGACCACCATATTTCTTTACAACGTTTCTGGGTGACAGCTTTATGAAAAATGGCGAAGATAACGATGCAACGATTCCCTTTGCATTTTGGAGGATTCAAATTCAGGCCGAGTCAGTCGAGAAAATTTTCGATGGAGAAACCGACACGCAGCAGAAATCTGCGCGCTTTTGCCGCTGGTTTCGTCATCCTGTTGAACAAGATGGTGGCTATATCGTACAAAATATAGCAGAGCTTTACGAGAAAAGAAGTGGCTTAAGTGAAGATTCAGACAAAGAGGAGCATGATGATACGGTATGGCTTTTCCATCCGCTTTATCCCCTTCTCGCACAGATGGACGATCTTACAGAGAATGGACAGATTTCTGCGCAGGAAGATACGAGCGACGGTGATTTCACGCGCCCGACTTTCGAAATTTGCACGGAACTACTTTTGAATCCCTGCTTGCAGGCAGAACTTTATCGTAATGCCGTTGCAATGAACCGGACATCGTCGTGGCGAAGGGCGAATACACTGCAAGAATTGTTTTCGGATAGTTTTCTTGTGGGTGGATCACTGCAACACTGTGAAGCACTAATAAATAAAGTGAACAATAGCTTTATTTCAATTTTATCACGTTGTGAAATATCTTTCAACTAACAATATCGCATTTACCCATGTGTGCGCTAAACTTGTGAAAATTAAAAAGCGATATTGAGCAGAGTTAAGTGCAATGTTTCGCCAATCATGCAAAGCAGATGTAAAATTTATGGCGACCCGTTGTGCAAATGCAGAAAGCTATGGTATGCTAATTATATAAAGTGTACAGGAAATAATCAGAGCGGGAGGGGTCATAATGATGGAGAACAAATCGGATAAAGGAGGCTTCTGGAAACGACAATCTTTTCTTTTACCGCCATTGACTGCGGCGGTGGTTTTGCTGTGCCAGCAGATGGCTTCTTCAAATCCATCTGCCGTTGTCACGGTGAACATTCTGCTGTTGGTACTGAATTTCTTCAGCTATGTGGGGCTTTTGCGTGGGGAAAAAAGCACAGAAAAATCCGTGGCGATCGCCGCGGCAGGTTTTATTACACTGATGGCATTTGTGTTCAATACCTGCGTAGCCGGAATTCCCACTCCTTTGAGCGATACGGGAATCTTTATGAACAGTCTCTGCGGTATGTGGGTACTGGTAGCAGTTGTTCAAGGAATTTCGCTGTTGATACAGGCAGTGTTGCAACCAACGGTTGAGCAAGAGACAGGAGCAAGCGAAACCAATGTTTGGAATCGCCTACAAAAAGTAGGGGGACAGCTAAAACCAAAAGCCACAAACTCGCAGGGAATGATTTTGACACTGCTGCGCCTTGCCACAGTATTGTTGGCAATCGTTTCCTGGTGGAGTACCGCACAGGGCATGCGGGACTATGTGTTTTCACAGGCGTGGCAGGCAAATCTTGCCTCGTTTGCCATACAAAGCATCCTGCTGGGACTGAACTTTTACCTGCCGACCTTCTGGCGCTGGATACATAGTCTGCGCGGCAAAATCTGCGTGCTGGCGCTCAGCGGCGTTGTCTTGTTCTGCTCCTCGTGGTTCAGCTATGTTTTTATCGTTGGCACGGTCTATGAAAAAAGCTGGCAGACCGAAAGCCGCCTGTTGGTTCAGTCCGTGTACCGAAACGAACTATACAAAGCGGATGAATTTGTACAAATCAGCAGTGATGCACTGCGGGAAACACTGGGTGACGAGGTGGCGGCTCTGTACACTGCCAGCAAGACCGCCGATACCGAAACAACACAGAATCCTTCCGGCTTAGATTTGACAGCGGACAAGGCAAGCTACGCCGATAATGCGGACTTTGCGGCAAATAATGAAATTGCTTCGGCAATCCAAGCAATGCAGATCGCCACGCAGGAGGGAACATCCTCCGGCGTGCGCGAACAGGCTGCCGCAGCACTAACACAGCTTACCGAACAGGTGGAAACCCGCATCGAACAGCTGACGCAGCAGATAAGCCAGACGCAGGACGCCTTGACGGCAGCAGCAGATGCGCAAACCAGCGCAGCCAGTGCGTTGCGAAATGCGCCGTATGGAAGTAATACTAACGCTTTGCAGAGTGCCTATAACAGTGCGGCATCCCGATTGAGTAACTTGCAGGATACGGTAAATCAGCAACAACAGGACTTACAGGATTATCAGCAGGCGCAGGGAATCCTGCAACGATACGCAGGTGTGCTGGGAATTGCCGGAAATGCAGCCTCCGTGCAGACAGGTCAGGCGCTGCGTAGTATCCAAAGTGCGCTGCTACAGACGGATGTGGATACGGAAGCTATTGAACAGCAGGCACGCACTGTGTTTGAACAGTTGCAAGCCGCACAGGACAGTGAATCGGATGCGGATTTTCAGACATTATTGAATGATATGGACAGTTTTATCCGCAAGGTGCAGGATTACGCAGTCCTGAAATCATCAGGTGACGCGCTGCAAAACCAGATTGACAGCATGACGGCAGACACTGCACAGGATACGGAAAACTGGGAGCCCCTATGGACAGAGAAAAATGAGCGTCTGAAGGCAACAATCAGTGGTCTGCCTGTCAGTGACAGCGGGCAGGAGTATGACCGTGCAGATGCCCTTGATAAGCTGGACGATGCACAGCGCCTCTATATTTCAGAGCATAACCCTGTTGATCAGGCACTGATTTATCTGGGAAGCCCATATTGGCAGCTGGCAGCATTTTCTCTTGTATTGGCGTTCTTCTTGGATATTGCCGCCTTTATTACCGGGCTTGTCATTGATGTGGCAGATCGGCGTAAAATGTTGGAAAAATGAAGAAAACCACATAGGTTAAAAGGACAGCCCCTTCCGCTGATGTGATTTCAGCAGAAGGGGCTATTACTTTATGCTCACGTGTGACATGGCAAAGTAACTTGCAAAAATGGGTTTGTAAATTTTGGCTAAAAGTTCACCGAAATGTAACATTCTGTTGTACAATAGGGATTATAAAGGGGGATTGTTGAATGAATCCGATTCTGATTGTGGACGATGAAGCCGCCATTGCCATGCTGGTGCGGCGCATCCTGACGGAGGCGGGTTACCGCTGCCAGGCCGTGACCGACAGCCGCGCGGCGGCGGATTTGTTGGAAAAGAACCATTATGATCTCGTGTTGCTCGATGTGATGATGCCCCATCTGGACGGGTACGATCTGCTGGCGTACCTGCGGCCCACGGGCACGCCCTGCATCTTCATCACAGCGAAGGACGCTGTGGCTGAGCGGGTGCGCGGGCTGAACAGCGGCGCGGATGACTACATCGTCAAGCCGTTTGCCCCCACTGAGCTGGTGGCCCGGGTGGAAAGCGTGCTGCGGCGCGCCGGGCGCAGCACCGCCGTCTACACGATGTGGGAGTATACGGTGGACGCTGCGGCCTGCCGTGTGCTGCGCGGTGAGGAGGAAATGCACCTGACCCGCAAGGAATATGACTTACTTCTGTTGTTTTTGCGCAACCGCGGTCGGGCTCTGTACCGGGATTATCTGTACGAAACCGTCTGGGGCGATGACGGCACGGGCTGTGACACCCGCACGCTCGACACCCACATTGCCCGTCTGCGCCGCAAGCTGAACCTTGGCGACCGCCTGCACAGCGTGCGGCAGATCGGGTATATGCTGGAAAAGGAATAAAATGTAACCCGCCCGTGACGAAGCTGTAACCAACCGGAAACAATCCTGCGGTATGCTGGGGGTACAACAAACAAAGGAGGATAACCACGATGAAACATACCGCAAGGCTGACCGCCTGTCTGCTGGCGCTGGCGCTGACGGCCTGCACGGCCGCGCCGCAGGACATGCCTGCAGGCACGACCACCGAGACAGCCGCCGCGCCCGCGCAGACTGCAGAGCCCACCACAGAAACACCCGCCGTACAGGACACGCTTACGCCCATTTACACGACCTGGGGCGCGTCGGTGGGCCAAGATGCCGTCTACAGCGCGATGAACATTGACGATGCCGGGCAATACTTCGCCACAACGATTGATTTTTCCACGGGTGAGCAGCGCATCCTCTGCAAAAAGCTCGGCTGCAGCCATGCGGATGAAAGCTGCCCAGCCTACATGACGGGCATCCGGAACGGCTGCGTGCCGAAAGCCATGCTGCTGCCCGTGGGTGACCGGCTTTACTGGCTTGTGGATGGCCGCTACAATGAGAGTGACGGCGCGTATCTGGATGTGAGCAATCTTGACGGCAGTGACCGCCACCGCGTGGCCGAGGGCGACGCTCTGCCTGATTTGACCAATGCCTATGTCTGGTACACGGATGGCACAGCACTGTATACATTTGTGCGCAGCTATGACGAATATTCCGCTTTTCGTCTGGATGAGGGCGGTGCGGCGTGCTTCTTTACCCGCAGCATACCGGACGGCGAGGACTATTTCGCCGTAGGCTGCTGGCAGGACAAAATCGTTTTGCAGCACAGCGCAGGCTATCAGCAGCAGCCCTTGAACCCGGCCGGAGAGGCCGCCACGGATGAGGAGCTGCGCGCATGGCTGGCCGCTGACGAGCAGGCGCGGAACGAGCAGACGAAAAACATCTGTCTGCTGGATACGGCGGGCAGCATGACCGACACCGACCTGACATGGGGCGGCAGTGAGGGCAATGTCCAGCTTGTCCACAACGGTGCGGCCTATGTGCTGAACGAATCGGGGCTGGTGACAAAATTCGACCTGACTGCGGGCACAGCCCAAACCCGACAGCTTGACCTGCAGGGAGTATTATACGGTGTCGTGGAAGGCGCAAGGCCGGACGGCTGGATCCCTGTGATGGTGCGCGATGACAGCGAGGGACTGCTGAACCCTGAGACCGGCGTCTACACCCCGCTGCCGACCACATGGCTCAAGGATCAGGCGGTGGAGCGCAGCCCGTTTATTGTGGCGGCCAGCGACACGATGCTGCTAGTGAAATACGGCGAAATCTACTACACGACAAATGGCATCGGCACGGACGGCGCACCCTACAGCTTTACCACCTGCCGCGGAGAGTACGGAATCATTTCGGTTAAGGACTATCTGGCGGGCAGTCAGGATTGGGTGCAGGTGACGCTGCAGGGCCGCGATCTGGTATGAGGAAACAGTGATGAAATTTGCAACCAAGCTATCTCTGGGCTGCATTGCGCTGCTGTCCTGCGCGCTGGGCGCGGCGGGGCTGCTGCTGACAGGGCAGAGTTTTTCCGGCAGTCTGGCCAGCACCCGCACGGCCCTGCAGGCCCAGCAGGAAAAAGAAAAATACGCGCTGGAACGGTTCATCTTTCAGGCCACGGACAGCGCGCAGTTTGAAAATTACATTTTGGCGTCCGCGGCCCAGCAGTATGCCGAGCAGACCGCCGATGCGGGCAGCAGCATGGCACTCTGGCTGGACGGTGCGTATTCGCTCTACTCCGGCCTGCCTGCGGCACTGCCGCGCACCGCACTGAAGCAGGCCCTGACTGACGGCGAAAACGCCTGGCAGCTGACCCGGGCGGCCGGGCGGTGGTATCTGCTGCTGACCCAGCCGCTGGACCTGCCCGGTGTGCGGGCCGATATGCTCTGCGCCTACGATGTGAGCGCGGTGTTCGCCACCCGTGACGCCCAGCTGCGGGCGTGGCTGGCGGCATCGGCGGCGCTGCTGGTATTGGGCGGCGGGGCAGCTGTGCTGTTCAGCCGCCGTGTGACCCGCCCGCTGACTGCGCTGCAGACGGCCAGCGAGAAAATTGCCGATGGTGAGTACACCCAGCGTACTCAGGTCAAGACCGATGATGAAATCGGCGCGCTGAGCCGCAGCTTTGATGCAATGGCCGCAGCGGTGGAAGGCAAGATCAACGAATTATCAAAAACAACGCAGAGCCAGCAGGACTTTATTGCGGCGTTTACACATGAGATCAAGACCCCGATGACCGCGATGCTCGGCTATGCCGACCTGATGCGCGCCCGGCCCGATGACACCGAGACTCAGCGGGAAGCAGCGGGCTATATCTACCACGAGACGCAGCGGCTGGAGAACCTGAGCCGCAGTCTGCTGGCCTTGATGGGGCTGGATCAGGCCGGGGCGCTGGAGCTGGTGCCCTGCCAAGATGCCGGGCTTTTGCTGCAGACCGTGCGCAGCCTGCCGCAGGGCAGCACGCCTGTGCCGCGTGTCATCAGCGCGGGGTGCGTGGTGCGGGTAGACCGCAGCCTGTGGGTAGATATGCTCCGCAACCTGATCCTCAACGCCCAGCGCGCCTGTCAGGGCATTGAGGGAGCGGCCATCACCCTGCGGTGTGAGCGCCGCGCCGGGCAGGCGGTTTTCACCGTCACGGACACGGGCTGCGGCATACCCGCCGCCGACCTGCCCCGCGTGACAGAGGCATTTTATATGGTGGACAAGTCCCGCAGCCGGGCCGAAGGCGGCAGCGGGATTGGGCTGGCGCTCTGCGCCCGCATTGCAAATGCCCACGGGGCAAAGCTGGAAATCACCAGCACCGAGCATGTCGGCACGACCGTGACCATCGCCGTGCCGGAGGTGCTGCCGAGCGAAAGGGAGGCTGACAATGACACGCAAAGCTGATACGCTGCGCCCCTTCCTGCGGTGCGCCGCTGTGGTGCTGTGCAGTCTGGCGCTGCCGCTGGCGGTGTTCGCCCTGTGGGATCGCGCACTGCTGGCCGCGCCCCACACCCGCACGGACGGCGAGCGCTTTTCGGCAGCCGGACGGGCCAACGCCACGGCCTGCACCCTCTACGCCGCCGAGCATGTGACGAAGGTGCCGCTCGGCAGCAACAGCCTCTGGGACGGCGGCTGGACGGCGGGCACGATGGACGGCAGTGCGCTGGCCTGCGCCCGCCGGACGCTGCGCACCCTGCACGAGGCCGGGCTGCTGTGCGATGACAGCTATGCCGCCGCGCTCTCGGTCTGCCGTCTGGACTACGGCAGCTGGGAGCTGTACACCGCTCCCTGCGGCCTGACGCAGCTGGTGCGCCGCCCGGAAGAGATCTACACAGGCGCCGATACCGAGCATGTGTATATCCAGCTGATTTTTTCCGGTGATGATGCACCGCTGTATTTTAACTACCAGAACGATCTGGGGCAGGGCGATACGCTGGCCGATGACGCCGTGGCGCAGTACTGCGCCCTGCTGGGGCTGGACGAATTTTGCGACTGGCAGTACCCGGACTGGGGCTCAGCCGTGCGGGATTTCGGCGCGGCAGGCTACAGCGAGACCGCGCAGGTCTACGCCGTGGCGAACGCCAGCGGGTACAGCGTGACGCTGTCCGCCGTCAGCATGACGCCGCAGACCTTTGCGGCGCTGAACACACAATACGGGGAGGAAACCACATGAAACGATACCTTGCCATCACTGCCGCTCTGGCGCTGGTCTTGACTGCCTGCGGCCATGCCGCGCCGGACAGCACACCGACACTGACCGCAGCCACGGAAACAACGCAAGCCACGGCGGCCCCCGCCGAACCGCCGCAGGGCATCGGCAGCGGGGCATTGCGGATGCTGACCGCCGCCGCAGACGGTGTGTATTACCAGGCGTTCAACGATTGGGAAATCAACTACACCGACACGATGGGCCGTGCGCTGGTCTATGCCATCGACGAGCAGACCGGAGACGCCCGCCCCGTTTGCAGCCTGCCCGGCTGTGCCCACGACAGCGCCGCCTGCCCCGCATGGAGCAACGGCAACGTGACGCTCTGCTACGGCGACGGGGACGAAGTCTACCTGCTTTTGTTCTATTATAACGACGAGACCAGCTATTACCGCTGGGAGCGCATCGGCGCCGACCACACCCAGCGCACCGTGCTGGCAACCATTGAGCCGGACCAGTCCGTCGTGGGCCGCGGCGTGGCTGTGGACGATGTGAACCTCTATTACAGCCTGCTGGACGAGGATAACCGCCATCAGACGCTGTGGGCTGTGGATACAGCAGGCGGCCAGATGCAAAGAATCTACACATGGGACGACCTGGCAGACGGAACAGGGGAGTACTGCCCCGAAATGTACACGCTATTGGAAGTCAGCGGCCGGCAGATGACCTTTGCCAAGATGGTACAGACGAACGACGCCCTGACGAAGGCCATGCAGGTTTGCGCCGTGAACCTAACTGACGGCAGCATCACGCCGCGCCAGCGCTATGAGCGCGATACGGGCAATGTGCTGGTGCAGGGCGACGGCATGGAAAAGCGCAATCTAATCAGCTACCGCAATGACTATCACATCCTGACCGAGGGCAGCCGTGGCGGCCTGGCAAACTGCAACTACCAGAGCGGGGAAGTCGGCTTTGTGGACGCGGCGGTGGATACCCTGACCCCTGTGGCCGACGGCTTTCCCACAACCCGCGCAGGGTGGGAGTGCTACTACTCCCTGACCGGCTTTGCCGATGGCTGGCTGGTGTGGGTGGACGAGTGCGGCCGCGATGAAAACGGATACGGCACGGGAGACAACACGACCCACCAGTATTTCTGCCGCAACGGCGTCAAGACAGAGCTGACACAGCAGCGCTATATACAGGGCAAGGATGTGCAGAACATCCGGATTCTGGATGCTCAGGGCGACCGCGTACTGGCCGCTTACGACACCAAGAACGGCACCGTGCGGGGCGTGGAAAAGGACGGCACACTCTACACCCATCCGACAAGCTGGGATGTCTACGGCGTCATAGCGCTGGACGACTTGCTGGCAGGCAGCACAGACTTTACGCCGCTGAACTTTGCAGAATGACAAAAAAATATGATCAGGTACAATTTGTTGCTTACTAGGACGGGAACTCACTGCACCTGTCAAAATGCCATCGCTCTGGAAAGCCAATATTGGCTGTTTGCGATATCCTCTATTATACTGGCATTCTTCTTGAATATTGCTACGTTCATTACCGACATTGTCCTTGATGCGGCAGATTGGCACAAAATGTCGACAAGATGAAGAAGATCATATAAGAGGTTAGAAATACCGATAAATCATAATAACAGCCCCTTCCGCTGATACGATTTCAGCAGAAGGGGCTATTACTTTAATTGTATTGAAATTTCCCCGGCAGGTCACAAATTATCGATTCCAGATGTTGTTTTCGAGATCAACAAGCCGTTTCTTATACTCGTCCATCCGCTGATCAGCTTTGCCGTCATCATCGGGAAAGCTGACAAGGTAGCCGGTGTCCGTGTCATGGAAGCCGATTTCGCCGGTAAGGCCGCATATATCGGAAACTTTCAGCAAGGTATGAAAATCATACTGCATAGCACTGATTTCAAGCGTTTTGTTCATGGCGGACTCCTGTATTTTTACTTACTTTGCCCATTATAGCGCACCCGCCGGGGAAATGCAAACAAATAAATAATGCGTATTATTGCGTATAAGAAAAAATAATGCGTAAATTTGTTGGGAAATGACGTATTCAAAACGTATAAGGTAAATATAAGCATCGAAGGGAGTTGATATTATGCTTATTGCTATCGACCACGGCAACAAACAGGTCAAAACCGTTCACGGGAACGCCATCGTTTCCGGTGTACAGAAAAGTAAAACCAGACCTTACGGCAGGGATGTACTGAAATACGGCGGCAGTTACTATACGCTGTCAGCGCAGCGTATCCCGTACCAGAAGGACAAAACCACAGACGAACGGTTCTTTATCCTGTCGCTATTTGCCATTGCGGAGGAAATCGAAGCACAGAACGCTTATACTTCCGGGCTGATGCCCATTGACCTTTCCATCGGACTGCCGCCCGCACATTTCGGCGCGCAGAACAAAGCATTCGTGCGTTACTTCAAACGCAAGGAACCCATCTACTTCTCCTACCGTGACAAGCTGTACAGCATCCTGATCCGCGATGTGCAGTGCTATCCGCAGGCGTTTGCAGCGGCGGCTATGATGTTGGGCGAACTGGCAACCGTGCCGCGTGCGCTGATTTTGGATGTGGGCGGCTTCACGGCGGATTATCTGCTGCTGAAGAACGGCCGCGCCGACCTGTCTACCTGTGATTCGCTGGAAAACGGCGTGATCCTGCTGTACAACCGTATTCGTTCCAAGGTAAGCTCGGACTTGGATGTTCTGCTGGAGGAAACGGATGTGGATGCTATTCTCTTGCAGGGGCAGGGGAGTAGCTACGGGGAAGAAGTCGCCGCGCTGGTGGAATATCAGGCGCAGGAGTTCGTCAACGATATGCTGGGTGCGCTGCGCGAGCGGCAGCTTGATCTGCGCACGGGGCGTGTCATCTTCGTGGGCGGCGGGGCCTGCCTGCTGCGGCGACAAATCGAGGCATCCGGCAAGGTGGCACACCCCGTCTTTGTGGAGGACGTGAATGCCAACGCCAAAGGCTTTGAGTATCTTTACCGCTGCATCGTGACAGGGGAGTGATGAACCATGAAGCTGAAAAAGGACCGGGGGCGCTTTACGGTTCGCTTCGATATGGAAAATCCAGACCATGTGCGTGCCGTAGAATACTTGGAACGGCAGCGTGACAGGGGCAAAGCACAGTATCTTGCCGATGCAATTCTATGCTATGAAAAGGCAGATGCGAAGTCTTTTCAGCAGACGGACCGCGCCTTGATTGAGCAAATCGTGCAGGAATACTTAGAAAAGCAGACCATGGGACGCACTCGGGATTCGCAGAAAGAAGAGCCATCTATATCTTCGCCGCCAATAGATTTGATAGCCAGTGCTTTGGCCGATTTTAGAGGCTGACACATATAGTGAGTATAATAAGCAGCAATCCCCAAGGCAGCACCTTGGGGATTGCTGTTGTTTAGTGCCTATTTACCGATTCAGAAAGATCCTCGCTGCACTAGGGTCTGGAATCTCCCAGTTGACGTACAGATCATTCAACGGGCAGGCGTGGGGGTCGCGGATATGCTCATCAATCCAGCCTTTGTATAGTTCACAGAAGTTGGCTTTCGTGAGGATGGCACGGCACTCGGACTTGTCCACGGTGGTGCTGAACAAGTATTCCACATCATGTACCGGCACGATTACCGGCGCGCCGGCCGTGTCAAAGGCACAGAGCAAATTCTTGCAGCTACGGCTCGCAGCACGCTGACAGTCGCCGCACTCGATGTAGATAGTGTTGCGCCAATCGCGACCTGTGGTGCGCAGGAACTTGCAAAGATGCGAATTGGTGGAAGTAAAACAGGAAACGGACAAAATATCACTCCATTCTTAAATTGTGCGCAGTGTAACAACTTGGCACAGTTTTTATAAAATGCTGCCGGTCTGCGGGAAAGTTTTCATAAGCGGCACGGGCGTATCGGTGCGCTCATCGTACATGGCAAGGTACCCCTCGGAAGATTTCTGCCAGTCGCCGTCCTGCCAGATGAATACAACAAGGGCATCGTTCATCTGCATGACTTTGAACGTGATACTCTCGGCAACCAGATAGCCGTCCGGGGCCAGTTCTTCCACCATCGTGTAGACGTGTTCGCTGGTGTCATCGGACAAAAGCAGCAGATTTTTGTGCGGGTCTTTGGCGGCGGAGCGCTCCGGCAGTACGCGAATGGCATGGTCGCCGTCCGTAGTTGTCCAGCGATCAATGGTCGTGCCGTAGGCATCGCGGATCGTTAAGCGGGCATCTGTCAGCTTTGCATTGGTGGCAATATCTCGTTTGGTGAGAATCAGCGCGTGCGCCGGGGCATCGTACATCGTAACTTTCTGAATTTCCCCGGTCTCCTGCACGGTAAAGTGTACTTCCTCACTGAGCAGATACCCGGCCGGGGCAGCTGTCTCAGTCAGCGTATACTCACCGGGCTTCAGACGCTCGATACGGTGGGGCTGGCCGTTGGTCTCCCACTCGGCAATGGTGTTGCCGCTGGCATCGGTGATTTTCAGCTTTGCACCGGGCAGTTCGCGGCCATCCGTCATGTCAGCCTTGGAAATTTCGACCTTGGTGAAGTCATCTTTCATCTCTACGCGCTGAATATCCCCGGTGGGGCCAACCTCAAAGGTAACGCTCTCGGCGCGGACATAGCCCTGCTCGGTGGGAGCCATCGTCTCGGTCAGGGTGTACGTACCCATTGGGATGCGCTCCATATAGTGAGGTGCGCCGTCCGTGACCCATTCAGCAACGATTTTGCCGTCTGCGTCCGTGATTTTCAGCTTTGCACCGCTGATCTCCTTGCCAGTGGCAATGTCGGTCTTAGAAATCTGCACTTTCGTGTAGTCGTCCTGCATGAAAACGTGCTGGACCTCGCCGTCATCCTCGACCGTGAACTGAACGGCATTGGCAGGCACATACCCGGAATTATCGGGTACGAGCGTTTCTTCCAGCGTATAGGTTTCGCCCGCAACCAGCACAGCCTCTATGTAGTGCGGTGTGTTTTCGGATACCCATTCGTCTACAACATTGCCGTTCTTGTCCAGAACGCGCAGCGTGGCACCGGGGATTTCCTCATGGGTCGTAATATCGGCTTTGCTGATTTTTACGCGGGTGGGCGCATCCAGCATCGTCACTGTCTGGCTGAACCCATCAGAATCTTTCAGCAGAATCCAACTTGCAGAGTAGGTGATTTCGGCATCGGTAGGCTTGTCGGCAACCTGCTTATCGGCAAAGAATGCAGGAGCCGCCGCGCCGGTCAAGTAGACCTTATCAAACGTCAAATCGGAGAAATCGCTCTCCCGCAGGCACTTGGCAATGGCGCGGTCATTGGCGGCATCGGTGAAATTCACCACCAGCATGCCGTTCACGCAGTACCAGTTGGCAATGACAACGCCGTCTGCATCGGGATTCTTGCCCAGCAACTTATCCCAGAAAGCACGCAGCTTGGCGGGAATCGTAGCCACGGAATCATCGGAGAATGCAGTGGGGGAGATAATACTGCCGGACTGGTACTCGGCATCTTCGGATTCATGCAGTACCCAGACCGTCGTTTCCTGCAAGTAGCTGTTATCGCCCGTGGCCTGCTCCAAGCGGAACTGAATCGAGCGGGCGGTGGTATAGCCGTCTGCCGGGCGGGTCTCGGACAGCGTATAGATTTTGGTGGTATCGCGGTTCCCGGCAAAGTCGTGGGAAAGATGCAGTCCACGAATCACATGAGCCGTGTCGCTGCTTTCCCAGCTATCCACCACATTGCCGTTCCAATCGGTCACGGTCAAGGTGGCACCGGGCAGGGCAAAGGTGGTATCAGAATCAGAGGCGAAAGCACGCTTGTCGATCTCCACGGTGGTCTGCTTGTCGGAGTGCAGGCAGTCAACGATCTGCCATGCAATAAACTGGTTTTCGTAGGTGAACTCCACCGGAATTACGCTCTGCTCAATCAGGTAGCCGTCCGGCACACTGATCTCGCGCAGGTAGTAGCGGCCACTGTTTGTCGTCCAGTCGTGGGCATCGCTGCTGCCGTAATGTTCGCCGCGCAGGGGAACATCCACGTCAAAATAGGCAAGGCCGTTTTGATCGGTGGTGGCTGTGCCTAGCAGCGTATCGGCGGCGGCCAGAAGCTCACCTGAGATGCTGTAAATGTCGTCTGCGGTGTACAGTTCATAGATGGATCCCGCAACCATCTTGGCATCAGCCGGGATATCGGCACGGTTGCTGCCGCCATTCAAAAGGGAAGCGCGGGTCTTACAGCCGTCCGAATAGGGCGCTTCATCGGTCAAATCGCAGGTGTCGCGGTCCAGCTTATACAGCCCGACACCGACTTTGCCCTCCTCAACGACCGGCAGCACACGGGCGTTCTCAAAGACGAGAATCTGCTTTTCCATCTGCTCGGCGCTGGCATTGCCTACATTTATAATAGAGTAATCGTAGATAACATCGCCATCCTGCGTGTGGTCAGTGACGGCTTTTGCAAGAACCAAGTCGTTGTACTGGTTATCCCAGTCCAGCACCACGGTGTAGGTGTGGTCGGTATGGACAAAACCGTAAGGAGCCTGCACCTCAGAAATTGTGTAGGTGCCCAGCGGCAGTGTGATGGTGACTTCGCCCTTGGTGCCATCGTGGGTTACTTTCAGAAAATCGTAGGTTGCAGTGGTTCGCGTGGGGCTGAACCGGACTTCGTCCACCTGTCCATCTTCGGCAGTGGTAACGGTGGCGACAAGGTCGCCGTCTGCGTACCAGAGCGTACCTTGATTGTCCGGCGTGGGAATGTCGCCCTGCGCGTGGATCTCATAGGTGGCATTGGCAAGATTGTCGGACTCGTACACGAATTGTCCGTTCTCATACCCGGTCAGCACGTTGCCGATTTTGCGGATCTTGATTTGCCCCAGTGTTTCGTGGTTATAGTAGCTTTCGGTGATAACATAGTCATCCATGCCGTCGGCGCTGCCGCCACTGACCTGATACACACGGTCCGATGTCAGCTCAAACACAACATTGTACTGGCGGTCGTTGAAATACCCATGCGGGCCTTCGACCTCAACGATGCGGTACTTGCCCAGCGGCAGTTTCTCCGGGGTCTTCATTTCACCGTTGGAGTCGGTATAGAAAGTGCTGGTCTTTGCCCAGGCATTGCCGGATTTCGGGTCGTTCATCTCCACAAGGGTTTCACGGCCGTCCTCGGCAATATAGTAAAGGTTGAACGTGGTGTCGACAATTTTTACAGGCTTGCCAGTTTCAATGTCGATTTTGACAAGCTGCAAGTAACCCTCCAACTCTTCGTCCAGAATGTTGTAGGTCATGTAGCTGCCGCTGGGCGTTGTGATACTGCCGGCAGGCATAGTAAAGCTGCTCTGCGGGCTGGACGCATTGACAGTGACAAGGAACGGTTCAGCCTGAAAAACATCTTTCGGTACGGTGGTTTCCACGACGATGTACTGGCCGTTGGGGAGCCCCTGCACACGCAGGATGCCTTCTTCGTTCGTAAAGATTTCGGACAGGCGGTATTCCTGCGAGTTGTTGGTCGGAACCCAGCCAAGGCCCTGCCCGTTGGCAAAATCGCTGTCTGCGGTCAAGGTGGCATTATAGCGGGTAACAGAGGTGGTGTCGCTCTCGTACATCGTGGCAACAGCCTGTTCTTCGTTAGAAAAATCAAATTTCAGCGTGTCCTGATCGTAGCTGGATTTACGGTAGGCTTCCAGAATGCTGGCGGCATCGTAGCTGCCATCGGCATTTTTGGTGAACTGGTCAGCCTTGCTCAGCAGCGATACACGGTACACCTTGAACCCGGCACCGCCCAGCTTGATGGCGGGCGAGGGCTGCCCGGTGGTGGACACCAGCTTTTGCAGGCTGAACCCGGATTTCAGCACTTCATCCTGCGTCTGGTCTTCGGTGCGGACAACGTAAGTGGATTCATCTGCATAAGTAAGGGATTGATAGTGGTTGACTTCATCACAGAGATAGCCTTTTGCAAAGGAGAGGTAGTAGCCGTCATAGGTCTTGCTGCCGTCCAGGGCGCGGCTCTCGGCAACAGCAGAATACTGATTGCGGTAGACATAGTCGGTATATTCCGTACCGCTGCCGGCGAGGGCGGCATAGCTGCCGGTAGGCTCCAGCTTTTTATTGAGAAGCGGATACTTGCCGGAGAGGTAATACTGCCCGTTGGAATCCACCGGGATCACGATGCCGGTGGTGCGCTCCACAAGGTAGTAACGACCTAAGTAGAGATTGGAAAACGCCAGCTTGCCGTCCTTAATGGCGGTGGAGGCAACAAGATGGTCTTTTTTCAACACCGGGAGATAATCGGACTTCCAAGCGCCGTTGGTAAGCACGGTGGTGTGCCAAATGGGTGTGCCGCTGGCATCTGTGATTTTGGAGTAATCGACGATGCCGGAAACGCCGTCCGGGTGATAAATATCCTCGGCGGCGTACAGGTCATACACGGCGCCTTCGAGTGTTGAGTCGCCATTACTGCCTGCGGCCAGATACCGCGCGGCGTCCAAGTCTACTTTGGAGAGCGTAATGCTGCCGAGAGCGTGGTCGTTCTGCATGGTGACGGAATCAGCGCGCATGGTGTAGGACTTCTCATTGCTGGCAATTCCAGTAGGGTCAGTATTATAGACTTTGTTGCCGTTGCGGTCACCAAACGTAATGCTAACAATGCCCTCGCCGGTGTCGATGAGGGTGCCACCATTATCGGCTGTTCCAACGTCAGCGTTGTAATCAGCATTGCCCAATTGGATGGTCTTGCAGTCTAATGCCTTGGTGATTTCAAGGGCATAGGCGCGCTTGCCAAGAACAGAACCGGCTGTGCCGGGATTGGTTGAATTCGTCCAATCGCCATAGTAGCCGTTGGGAGCGCGTTTTTCAACGATAACAAATCGGCCCTCGTTGCGCTGAGTATAGAACAAATCATCCGAACCGCCTGCATAATCGCTGTGGTTGATGACCTTGTAAGTGCCGTTGCTCTGGCGCTCGACTTTGTACCGATTGTACCCGCCATTGGGGATATAGCACTGCCGAACGGTATCCCACTCGAAAATCTTAAACTCAGCGTCACTCTTGATGCGCTGCTTGGTTTCGCTGTCGATTTTGTCGATGCTGACTTTTACTGACCACTCATCGTTCTGCATTTTATAGTCATTGGAACTATTGGCAGGAACAGTAATAGTCTGGTGGCTGCCCAGCGCACCGGGCGTGGAATCAAAACCGTGCGGGATGGTGATTTCATCATAGC
>ENA-ORSY01001120-ORSY01001120.1-human-gut-metagenome-genome-assembly--contig:-NODE-1120-length-21111-cov-10.701415_pt1 | contig 21111 bp, 19 predicted proteins | sample MGYA00242193_ERZ509160 | MGnify/ENA primary metagenome ERZ509160 (study PRJEB26280, sample SAMEA2338670) | human gut metagenome | biome: human gut; feature: human-associated habitat; material: faeces...
ATTCGTGTAGGGAAAGTAGTCGACAAGGTATACGAATGATGACTCAGTTCCTTATCCGAACTATAACGAGGTGTTTCAAACGCTCCTGAAAGGCCCACATGGAAGATCTTTCCCGGCTCGCAAAACGGCTTATAAACCAGTCGAGTCATCATACCCACACCTTGGTTTCCCAGCTTGTCAGAAGTCATCTTCATGGCATCCGATTCCGTAAAGAAGCTCAGTGTACCCAAGAATTTACTCCGTGTATGCTGATACATCAAGCCAATCATACGTGAATTATTGAAAGCCTGGTTACTTGCCGGTTCCTCCATTGAAATTTTGAAAGAAGAGCTTGTCGCACTCTGCAAGCCAAACTGATGGATGAAATAGCCGGCACGCAAAAAGTCGGCAGCTTCCTTATCAAAATTATATTGAACAAACACATCCTTCATGTTCACCTTTCCGTATGCATATCCCATATCCACCTTTGCTTTCCACGCGCCATACGATGCACTGAAGCCCACTCGCATATCGGGAATAGCAAATCCATCATTAAATTTATCATCCTGTCCGTCGGCTTTAAAAAGGCCTCCGTCGAGCAATATACGTCCGGAAGGTTTAATCTCCAGTTTCTCTTCCTGTGCTTTCGCACCACAGATCATAGTTAAGCCTAAAGTCAATAAAAGTAATCGTTTCATAGTATCAAATTATAGTTAACCTATTCGTTTTACAGGTTGGATTTTACAAGGTTAATAAGTCTAGTTTAGTTTTGTGATTTTTAGAAATTCAAGGATTTACAGGTTGAGAGCATTAGTTTTTGAAGTCACTTTTTGCCACTTGTCCCTTACTTACCAGTTCAGCAAATTCTTTCTTAGCCTTCTCCAGCTGCTTCATAAAGTTTTCATTCGCATGCAGACGAGCCACAACCGCACTGGCTACCAGTCGGGCAGCATCCACATCACTCTGGAAGTGATACCCACAGATTACACGACTTTGTCCCATTTCGTATCCGCGTTTCAAGATTTCATTTTGTCTGTCCACATTGATTTCGGCAAGAACAAGTGCCGTAGCCCATCCGATAGCTGTGTGGCCAGAAGGATACGAACCATTTGTAGAAAGCTCCTGCTGCTGCTCTGGATTACATGTCATTTCATTGTAAAATGCAAACGGACGCACACGCATATAATGCACTTTCGCCTCACGAGTTGCCAGATCACCGGCATCCTCACGCATACCCAATACTAGCTTATAGATTTCGGGAGTAGTAGTTGCCGAAATACGTACGCCGAAAGCTTCCGAAAACGCATTGGGCACTCCGTCACCATTTACACGAGCATCTTCTGCCGCCTGATCACCACGAGGAGTATTTCTCTGCAACTTTCCCCATTTATACTGAGCCTCATCGTTCATAAACAAAATAGAGCCGGGTTGTGGCGGAGCCGGAAGAAGATTCAGACTACTTGCCACTTCATCTGCACGCAAGAAATACAAGTCCGGATTTGTTCTTACATCTTTAATTTTTTCCTGAGCAAAAGTTGCAACTGCTACTAAAGACAAACATGCAACGAAAAGACTTCTTTTAATCATAATTCTTTAAAGTTTAAAAAGGTTATAGATTTTTTGATTTCGATGCTGCAAATGTATGCCAAGGCTCCCAGACAAAAAGTTGCAAAAGATTATTTCGGCTTACAGCTTAATGCAACTTTATACAAACATCTGTAAATAAACGAATTACAACAAGCAATAAGGTTTAAATAAAATAAGCCGTTCCTGTTGCAGTGAACTGCAATCCACACATAAAATATCCCAAGGACAAAAAATAATATTCTGTAACGAACCTCGCACCTTACATAGCAAGCGATTTCGAAACACAGATTGACAGCCGATGGAACAACAGCAAAACCCTGTATCTTACGCAACAAGGTTATTCTGGTTCCTCAAAAAACAAAAAGAGTCATATCTCACTCCCCTACAGAAAGCTCGATACAACTCTTTTACACAGTCTGACAGATTCTGCCTGCCTGAAGGCTGGTTATGCCCCTACCGGACTCAACCTATTCTATCAGACGCAAGATATAATAGACCATACTGGTAGGATTAGCCTTGACATAATCCCTCAGCCACTCATGATTCGTTTTCAATTTATTATTTACCAGTCGACTGATGACCGGATTCAGATTTCCATAAATACACAACATTCCGGGAATATGCAGACGTTTGACTTTCGGACAAGCAATCAGCAAAGCCAATACTTTGGCATGCTGATTACCGAAATTAGAAAAATCGAGTACCCCACTCAGAATTTCCTTATCCGTCTTCACCATATTTTCATAAAAAGCCGTAACCTGCTTTTCGATAGACTCCGTAACCCGACGCGTACATTCTGCAATCTCCAGGCTCAGACCGGTATCAAACTTTCGGGTAATCCGTTCTTCATTTTCTCTTTCCACCCGGTTGCGTATGGAAGCATATTCCCCCATCAACGAAGCAATCTCTTCCTTAATGAGCACCTGCGAAACATGACAGTCCACCGGATACAGCACCTTCAGCAATTTCACACGCTCCAGTCCTTGCATTTCTCTTTGTATATGTTCCAGCTCCGCCAGCAGAGCATCGGTCACTCCATCCGAATCCATCCGACGAAGCCTTTCCTGTTTCTCAAGGATATATTCATCCACAGCTCTCAGCGCATCGTCCGTAAAGATATACCGATAACATTCATCGAGGCATGCAATATCCGCCTCCAGTGCGGACAACTCCTTGACCTTCAGATTATCCGTAAGCGTATGCATCTTGCGAAACAGGCAACCATTCACCTTATCTATACATACCGTATCTTCCATATCGTGCCAGTAAAGCGCTATCCGATTCTTCAGACCAGCAATTGTCTGAATCCACTTCTCGTTTTTCTCTACCTGCGCCACAATATTCTCCAGATTGTCTGTTGCCAGTGCCATACGAGATTCTTCCAGCAACGACTCCTTTTCAAAGACATCATACTCGCCTACCGCCTGCATCTGCCTTTCCAGATACTTGGAAAGTCCCAATGCAATATCCCGGTTCTTCTTCATAATCTGCTCCGACAGAGATCTGATCTGTTCTGCCACACCGGGAGCATGTACATCTATACCGCCGAATAATTCTCTCAAACGGTCGACTTCCTTTCCATCGTTTTCGCCGGTAAAGCGAGCCATGGAAGACAAACTTTCCAGCCTGACACCGATATCATCCAAGTGCATTTTTACTGCTTTTCTCTTACTGCGCTTCCTTCTGAAATACTCCATGACAATAATCAGCATGACAAATACGACAAAAGAAACGACAAGCAACAGAAGCTGAAGGCTCGGCACCGACGATTCCATGTCTACCCATTGGGCTGAAGTTCTGGAAAATGCCCCCATTTTCATGACACCAATATTGGAACCCAGATACAATGTATCGTTCATCACCAAAGAAGCCTTCGGGTTAAAACGTATATCGTGGAAATACCTGCCACGTTCCGTGATCCCCTCCTTGCCCACAACATATTTCACCAGACCATATTCCGGCAAGGCATAGAGCAAAGAATCATTTACCCTCAACAGTTTGTTATATCCTTTCAGCGATATGGAATCATTGTATTCTCTGCACACCAGCCGGTGATTCGTGAGAATCATCAGCAAAGGCTTATGCCCTCCTGTCACCGAGATGTCACGGATAAACGTATGACGTTCCGTCCCCTTAATTGGCTGATAAGCATCGCCCTCACTATAAAATACCCCATCGTTGAGCGTAGAAACATACAAGTCGCCGGCACGAGGAGCCAGATAAAAAGCAGTAATATACTTATTGTGCAAGTCGTCTACCAGCATAGATTTTCCGTCAGCGTCTATCCGCACCAGATCATCTTGAATGCCCAGATAAATGCAACTGCCTTCTGCCTCCTTCTTCAAGCAAGCAGCCGTTATCTTGGTAGGCGACTGGTAGAGCACCTGAGAAGAAGCAAACAAAACGTTGCTTATGTATCTCCGCTTTATCTTGATACGCTTCAGAACCTGCTTGTTGCTGATATAATACAGATACCGCCCGTCTGCCATCATACCCGATACCACTTCCCCTTCAGGAATATCCAATATTTTAAAAGCCACATTGTCGCCCGTACGTTGGCAATACAACTCATTCCTGGAGTTTACATAATAAATATTGGTACCATCGGCGCACGATGCCACAATTTCTCCATTGGCATTGAAGATACCCAGATGAAGCGGAATATTCCACAAGGCATTCTCAGTAACCAGAACCGTAAAGCCGTCCACCTTGTCGGTAGCAATGACATTGTTGCAGAACTGCGGTACTTTTCGCCTCAGCGGTACCGACAAAAACGATTTCAGGTCGTCACTGAGCAACAAATGATTGTCATCGAGAAAATAATGAATGCTTCCCAGCTTATAATAAATACGAGGCGAAAACTTCAGATCTACTTCATGCAGCACATTCCCTTTCACATCCTCCACATACAGTTTCTTTCTTGCCAGCAGATAAACCTTGTTATCGTATACCGAAACCGTGTATACAGGCTCTCCTGCATGCGACAAAGAAACTTTTCCATCAGTCAGACTTATTCTGACCAGCCCCTCCTGTGTAGCACACAACAGGCACTTTGGTCCATACCGCCGAATATTGTTCACAATGAACGGCTTGCCCGAATGAGCAGTTTCACTATCCTCCGACGGATAAACCAGCTTCAGTTCCTTCCCTCCCGAGCGAGGCATGGAGTAAAGCCCCTGACTTGTTGCAACGTAAAGCGATTTTCCAACGAGAAGTATATCGTATACCGAATAATTAGTGCCTTTGTTTGGAATAGCACAAATTTCCTCCAAAGAAGTTTCTTCTTCATTCAACTTCCATTTCTGCAAGCCGGAATTACGTATCCCTACCCAGCATAATTTTCCGTCCGCCAGTACCGAGTCGGTCACGACCTTATAAATACGATCGGCACCAATATTATAACTTTGAAAACTGCGCTGCTTCATGTACCATATATCACCAGCTTCGCTTCCGATCCAGAAAGCAGAGTCACCATCGGCCGAGATAGAAGAAAGACGTTCGTTGAAATATAACTCCGTTTCACCCAGACTTCCGGTTTTTTCCTGCTCATTACAACCGAAAAAGACTGACGCCATACACAAGAAAGCAATATAAAAGAAACCGTTTTTCATATCATTATCGTTTGGTATGCTTGCAACAAAAAGGTTAACGACAACATAATATATGTCCGGGAGTAGCCCTTAAAAGCCCACCCGGAACCAGAATCAGCTGGTCCATCTGCCTCAGTTCTTCCGGCAGAGACCAGACTCATTCTCATAGCTTTATCTGTTTAATAGTTGAATAACAAAAAAACAGTATAAAATGTTTGGAAAATTCTTTCCAATCCTTCCATGGAAAAAGAAAAAACTTCTCCCCATCCGAAAAAAAATCCTCAGGAAACCATACACAAAACATAACGATATCTTTTCAGATTTTGTACAAAACATGATGTCTTTTGTACAAAATCTTAGAAAATTTGTACAAAAACAGAAAAAAGAAGCAGACAAATTATCACACTTATGCAGAGGTTTTCAGCTCCCCCCTGCATAAGTCTTTTCTTTTCAGCAGCAAAGACAGCCGGAAACTTCTATACATCTATTTCTTCTGGAAGCAAATCCGCCTGAATATTGTTCATGCTCCCCCACAAACTATACCGTGCTTCAGGGTTCATCCGCTCCAACGAGCGCAGCACTTCCTTCATATCCGAACGATGAGAATCCTTTTCATACGGACAATTCTTAATTTGCTTGCGATACCCCCTGAGTTGTGCCATTTCTATCAGGTCGGCTTCATGTACCAGACACATCGGACGGATGATCGTCATGTCGAACTTCCGCATCACCAGACGCGGCGGCATGGTACTGAACGCCCCCTGAAACGTCATGTTCATCAGCAGCGTTTCCAGAATGTCATCCATGTGATGTCCCAAGGCTATCTTGTTGCATCCTTGCTCCTTGGCTACCGTAAAGAGCGCCTTCCGACGATTCCAGGAACAAAGAAAGCACGGCGACTTGCGGGTGTCTGTCGACGGATCGAAAGACGTTTCGTAACGCACAAACGGCACGCCCAGCCCTTCGGCATACGCACGCAGGTAGTCCATATCCGATTCGTATGCGATATTCGTCATCACCACATGTGCGGCAACCACCGAAAAACGAGGCTTGTAGATACGCGAACGGCGAGCCAGCAACTCCAGCAATGCCAGTGAGTCCTTTCCTCCCGACAGTCCCACCAGTATCTTATCGCCATCTTCTATCAGTCCATACTGCATAACCCCTTTATTGAAACGCTTCTCAATGCGTCGCATCAACTTGTCTTCTTCAGTCAATTTTCCCATACATTCATTAAATCAAAAACGGGGATAAAATTACACGAAAAGAACGATTCCCGAAAGATTTTGAAAAATAGAATACCGAAATAGACAAAATTTCGAAGAAACTTCGTACTTTTGAAAATGACATATTGAAACAACACGAAAAATATCATGAACAAGAAATATACCCTAGCCCTTATCGGTTTATGCTGCATGGGAAGCGCTTCTGCACAATCGCTTACCCAAGCCAAAGAATGGTTTCTGGAAGGAAAGTTCGCCGAAGCCAAACCCGTTTTCCAGAAACTGGTAAAACAGGCACCGTCGAACGCCAATTATAATTTCTGGTACGGAGCATGTTGCTACGAAACGGGCGAGCTGCAGGAAGCACTACCTTATCTGGAAAAAAGTGCAGCCCGCAAGGTCATCAACGCTTACTTGTATTTAGGCAAACTATATTATTCGATGTACCGTTTCGACGAAGCGACAGAAAATCTGGAAGAACATATAGACTGGCTGGAAAAGAAAAAGCGTGATACGTCCGAGGCCGAAAAAGAACTGGACCGCTGCCGTCAGGCTGCCCGGATGCTGCGCGGTACGGAAAATGTAGCCGTAATAGACAGCTTCGTCGTAGACAAGAACGACTTTCTTTCTGCCTATAAATTAAGCAAGGAATCGGGAACAATCTCGAAAACCGAAGACGGTTCCGGCACTTCCTTTGTAAATGAACTGGGAGATAAAATGATTTTCACCCAAGCTTCTGCCGATGATGGAGAAACTCATTTGTATTCACGCATCAAGCTGATTGACAAATGGGAGGATGCACAACCATTGGAAGGGCTGAGCGAAACCGGACACAACCAGAACTATCCGTTCATGGCTTCCGACGGCATTACACTTTATTTTGGTGCGGAAGGTGACGAAAGCATGGGAGGATATGATATTTTTGTAACCCGCTACGACTCAGACGACAACAGTTATCTCCGCCCGGACAACATCGGTATGCCGTTCAACTCGCCTTACAACGACTACATGTATGCGCTGGACGACCTGAACAATCTGGGATGGTTTGCTTCCGACCGTTATCAGCCGGAAGGAAAAGTCTGCGTATATGTATTCGTTCCGAACGAAACCAAGCAGGTATACGATTATGAAAATACCGACCCGCAGACGATTATCGACGTAGCCAGTCTGAGAGAAATAAAGAAAACCTGGAGCGACGACAATAAGGTACGCATTGCCAAACAGCATCTGGCTCAGGTGATGTACGGCGAGAATACGGAAAAGAAGAAAGGAGATTTCCGTTTCGTAGTAGACGACAACGCGGTTTACCATACCCTGTCCGACTTCCGTTCCAAGGAAGCACGCCAGATGTATGCTTCTCTCCTGCAAAAAGAAAAAGACCTTGCCTCGCTGGAAGCATCGCTGGAAAATCTGCGTACGGCCTATCAGCAGAGCAACAAGGCAGGAAAAGAAAAACTTACTCCCGGCATTCTCGACAAAGAAAAACGCACCAACGAACTGCGTCATGAACTGGAAGAGCTGACTTTCTCTGTACGTAATGCCGAACTGAAAGCACTGAAACAGTAAACAAGCATTGACATAACCAATACGAACTATATGGAAATACTGATTATCATTGCACTTATCGTAGCAGGGCTTCTGCTCTTTGCCGTAGAAGTCTTTCTCGTTCCCGGCATTACCCTTGCAGGTATTGCATCGGGGGTCAGTCTGCTCTACGCCATCTACTACGCGTTTCATGCTGTAGGCACGCAGGCAGGATTCATTACACTTGCCGTTGTTGCAGTCGGAATAATCGGTGTTACCATCTGGTTCATGCGTTCCAAGACCGTAGACCGCCTGTCGCTCAAGAAAACACTCGACTACAAGCCTGAGCCCCTGAAAGGAACAAACATTCAGGTGGGCGACACAGGTACGTCGCTGACACGCCTTACACTGATAGGAAACGCAGAAATAAACGGACACATTGTCGAGGTACAGTCGGCCGACGGATTCATCGAAGAACGGACTTCCGTACGCGTAACCCGTATAGACAACAGCACCGTGTATGTAGTACGCTGCAACCAGCAGTAATCTTTAACCTTAAATACCCTTTTTATCTATGATTGATTCGATTTATCTCCCGTTCATTCTGGCTATTGGAGCGGTCATCCTACTGGCCGTATTTTTCCACTATGTGCCTTTCTTTCTGTGGCTTTCAGCCAAAGTTTCGGGCGTACGTATCTCGCTCGTTCAGCTTTTTCTGATGCGTATACGTAATGTTCCGCCTTACGTTATCGTACCGGCTATGATAGAAGCCCACAAGGCAGGACTGAGCACCATTACCCGCGATGAACTGGAAGCCCACTATATGGCAGGCGGACATGTAGAAAAGGTAGTACACGCACTGGTATCGGCCTCAAAAGCCAATATCGACCTGTCATTCCAGATGGCTACGGGCATCGACCTTGCCGGACGCGATGTATTCGAAGCCGTGCAGATGTCTGTCAACCCGAAAGTCATCGACACACCTCCCGTAACGGCAGTTGCCAAAGATGGTATCCAGCTCATTGCCAAGGCACGTGTAACCGTACGCGCCAACATCCGCCAGCTGGTGGGTGGTGCCGGCGAAGACACTGTTCTGGCACGTGTAGGCGAAGGTATCGTTTCATCCATCGGTTCGTCTGAAAACCACAAGTCGGTACTCGAAAACCCCGACTCCATATCCAAGCTGGTACTGCGTAAGGGACTGGATGCAGGTACAGCTTTCGAAATTCTGTCCATCGATATTGCCGACATCGACATCGGCCGCAACATCGGAGCCTCCTTGCAAATAGATCAGGCAAATGCCGATAAAAATATCGCACAGGCAAAAGCCGAGGAACGCCGCGCCATGGCGGTTGCCCTGGAGCAAGAAATGAAAGCCAAGGCAGAAGAAGCCCGCGCCAACGTGATACAGGCAGAAGCCGAAGTTCCAAAAGCAATGGCAGAAGCCTTCCGCAACGGCAATCTGGGTATCATGGACTATTACCGGATGAAAAACATTCAGGCAGATACCGATATGCGCAGCAGCATTGCACGTCCCGACGCAAATCCTGCGGGACATGAGCCTATCGGCAAATAAAGCCTCAACATTTATCGTGAAACTCAACTGACTAAACAAAAAAATAACAATCTTATGAAAAAGTATTTTCCACCCTCAGAACTAATTATAAACGAAGATGGCTCTGTATTTCACCTCCATGTGAAACCGGAACACCTGGCCGATAAAGTAATTCTCGTGGGCGACCCCGGACGAGTAGCTCTTGTAGCTTCTCACTTCGAGAGCAGAGAATGTGAAGTAGAAAGCCGTGAGTTTCGTACTGTAACCGGTATGTATAAAGGAAAAAGAATTACCGTTACGTCTACCGGAATAGGTTGTGACAACATAGATATCGTGATGAACGAACTCGATGCGCTGGCAAACATCAATTTCCAGACGCGTGAAGAAAACGATACTTTCCGCCAGCTGGAACTGGTACGCATCGGTACTTGTGGTGGCTTACAGCCTTATACCCCTGTAGGAACTTTCATCTGTTCCGAGGTTTCGGTAGGATTCGACGGCCTCCTGAACTTTTACGCAGGCAGAAATGCCGTATGCGACTTGCCGATGGAACGCGCACTTCTGAACCACTTGGGATGGAGTGGCAATCTTTGTGCACCGGCACCTTATGTAATCCATGCCGACAAGGAACTGGTAGAACGTATTGCTGGAGCGGATATGGTACGGGGTGTCACGGTAGCCTGTGGCGGATTCTTCGGTCCACAAGGCAGACAGCTCCGTATTCCACTTGCCGACCCTCACCAGAACGAAAATATAGAAAACTTCGAATATCAGGGACATCGCATCACGAACTTCGAAATGGAAAGTTCGGCGCTGGCAGGTCTGGCACGTCTGCAAGGGCACAAGGCTACTACCGTCTGCATGGTGATAGCCAACCGTGTGGCTAAAGAAGCCAATACGGGTTACAAGAATCAGATAGACGACCTGATAAAGATTGTGCTGGAACGTATCTGATAGTCCCAGTGTATAGTAAACTGCCTGAAACCCTTCCTATCATCTTACAGAAGGAACGGCTTCAGGCATCGTTAATTCATCGCTTCGGGAGATCAAATCAAAAGTCCGATGGTATGCTGTCAGGCTATCGTTCAGAAACGACTTCAGCTTTCGCCTGATTTATTTCGAATGCAATACAACAACCATTCGAGTAAAACAGAAATAACACAGAAGAAAGTTTCCTCGCTCTAATCAGAAGAATCAGTAAAAGACGTAACTTCTGAAACCAACAATTATCATTCAAAAAAGAAAAATAGTCGTAAAAGATCAAACACTCATACCATAGAAGGACAATCTAGCTACCTCCTGTAACATTTAAACGCATATTATCATTTTTATGGAAGCAAGTTTCAAGCAAGACAATAAACTAAACAAAGCAGAACGTTATCAAACATTTCTTACACAATTCACTCCGCTCATAGAAGGAGAAAAGAACGAAATCAGTGTACTGGCCAATACCTGCGCCGCTCTGAAGGAAGCATTCGACTTTTTCTGGGTGGGCTTTTATCTGGTACACAACAGCGAACTTCACTTGGGACCGTTTCAGGGAAGTGTAGCCTGCTATCGTATCAAAAAAGGACGCGGAGTATGCGGCACCGCCTGGTCGGAAGCACAGACGCAGGTCGTACCCGATGTAGACCAATTTCCGGGACACATTGCATGCAGTTCCCTCTCCCGCTCGGAAATCGTTGTCCCGATAATCACCAACGGAGAAGTAAAAGGTGTGCTCGACATCGACAGCGACCAGCTGAATACATTTGATGAAACCGACCGGATTTATCTCGAAAAAGTAGTCGCCCTCCTCATCCGAGAGCTTTACTTCCCGCAATAATATCGTCCAAACTTTTCCGGAAATAAGCCGAAAAAGCCGTATCTTTGTGCGATTTAAAAAGCAAGAAAATATCGTGAATATACAACAAACAGAAGATACTATTTGTGCCATTGCTACCGCTCAAGGCGGAGCCATCGGCACGATTCGCGTTTCGGGTGCTCAGGCTATCACCATCACCGACCGTATTTTTACCCCTGCCTCGGGCAAGCCACTGGCAGAGCGTAAACCCTATACTCTGACTTTCGGTCACATTCTTTCCCCCGAAGGAGAAGTAATAGACGAAGTGCTGGTCAGCCTTTTCCGGGCCCCTCATTCTTATACCGGTGAAAACTCCGTAGAGATATCCTGCCACGGCTCGTCTTACATCCTGCAACAGGTCATGCAACTCCTGATCAAGAATGGATGTCGCGCAGCCGGACCGGGTGAATATACCCAGCGTGCCTTTCTGAACGGCAAGATGGACTTGAGCCAGGCAGAAGCCGTAGCCGACCTGATTGCCTCAACCTCTGCCGCTACACACCGCATGGCTATGAACCAGATGCGTGGAGGATTCAGTCGCGAACTGTCTGCCTTGAGAGAAAAGCTGCTTCACCTGACTTCTCTCATGGAGCTGGAGCTGGATTTCAGTGACCACGAAGAACTGGAGTTTGCCGACCGTTCGGAACTGGAAGAAATAGCCCGCCAGATAGAGCAAGTCATCAGTCATCTGGTCGACACCTTCAGTGTCGGCAACGCATTAAAAAACGGCGTACCAGTTGCCATCGTGGGAGAAACCAATGCGGGTAAATCGACTTTGCTGAATGCGCTACTAAATGAAGAACGAGCTATCGTAAGTGACATTCACGGCACCACGCGCGATGTCATCGAAGACACCATGAATTTAGGTGGCATCACCTTCCGCTTTATCGATACAGCCGGGATCCGTGACACGACCGATACCATCGAAAACTTGGGTATCGAACGCAGTTTTCAGAAACTGGAGCAAGCAAACATTGTGCTTTGGGTGATCGATGCTACTTGTGCTGAGGAACAATATCGTGAACTGGCTGAAAAGATTCTTCCCCGATGTGAGGGCAAGCATCTGGTGATTGTTTTAAATAAATCGGATCTCTTGCCTTCGGATAACGCTTATTCTTCAAGCAGTGATTCTATGAATCAGGATATTATCGGTGGACAGACTGGTACTCCCAACGTTACGGGGCTGGAGTCGACTTCCTCTACCCATCGGATGTTTCCGAACCTGCCCGAAGATACTTGTGTTATCTTGCTTTCCGCCAAACAAAAAGAGGGTATTTCTCAACTTCAGAAGCAATTGGTGGACTTTGCTGCCCTACCCGACCTTTCACAAAATGATGTGGTGGTAAGCAATATCCGTCACTACGAAGCGTTGAGCCGTGCACTGGAGAGTATTCATCGGGTACAAGACGGTCTGGCCATGCATCTCTCCGGTGACTTGGTGAGTCAAGATTTACGTGAATGTCTTTTCCACCTGGCTGAGATCGTGGGCGGAGAAATCACCACTGACGAGGTGTTGGGAAATATATTTAAGCATTTCTGCATCGGCAAGTAACTATCTGATTATCAATGAGTTAAATTGATTATAATCGATTGATATGGCGCTCTTTACGGGGCGCCTTTTTTGTTGCTCTACTGTCAATATTAGTCATTTATAAGCTTTGCACATCATCTTTTTGTACCGTTTTTGTACCACGAAGCAAAATTCTGGCATTTTACGCTGGACAGATTGTGGAGTGAGTTTACGCCATTTTACAGAATTTTACGGGATTATACAGATTATTGGGTGAAATAAAGCGAAATAAAATGAAAAGTAGAATTGAAATTAAAAGAATTTGTGCCTGGTGCGGTAAAGAATTTATTGCCTACAAAACGACGACAAATTGTTGTTCCCATAAGTGTGGAAACGCATTATATAAGAAACGTAAGCGTGATGCAGCAATAATTGCCAATAATAATTTAACTGAAAAAATTGTTACAGAAAAACCTATTGAGAAGATTAAAGACAAACCTTTTCTGACTATTACAGAAACTGCAATTTATCTTGGAGTAACAAGACCAACAATATATGGTTACCTTAAACGAGGCGATCTAAAAGCAACACGTATAGGAACTAAATTTCTTTTAAGCAAAGATGACATAAACAATATGTTTAATCATCCTGCAGATTTTAAGTTGCCACCTAAGGAAAAACAAGCAATCACAGAATTTTATACTACAGCTGAAATTATAGAAAAATTCAATGTTAGCGAATCATGGATATTTGTGATGGCTAAGAAAAATAAAATTCCCAAAACGTTCAATCGGGGTAAGACTTACTGGAGTAAAAAGCATGTTGATGCTTATTTTTCCTCGAAGGCTCCAGATGCAGACATTCCAGAATGGTATAGTGTGCAAGAAGTACAGGACAAATTTCAAATGAGTCTTAATGCTATATACTCTTTTGTTTATAAAAATGTCATTCCGAAAAAGAAGGTTGGTATTACTGTATACTATTCAAAAAAGCACTTCGATATAGCAAAGGGAATACGTCAGGCTGAAGAACCCAAATACTATACAGTTCGAGAAGCTATGGAAAAATTCAAAATAACAAGAGACCAGCTATACCATTATACCAAGTATCATCAAATTCCCAAGATTAAAAAGGGAAAATATACTCTTATATCCAAACCTGAGCTCGATAATTTGTTTGAAGATCCTATCATTGAATAATCCCGGTATAAGTTATTTCCCGGTGTGAGTATTCACCAAGAAAACACCAGTTTAATTTGTACCGATAATAATAATTTATCAACCAAAAACATTAATCTTATGGCACTTACATGTACTAACGTAACATTGAGACAAAGAGTTATCAGTAACGGCAGAATTTCTCTCTACCTGGACTATTATCCGGCTATTCGCAATCCGTACACAATGAAAATGAGCCGCAGGGAATATCTTGGCATTTATATCTATGCCCGTCCTAAAAATGAGATTGAACGTGATTTCAACAACGAGATGCTGAGTAAGGCTGAAGCCATTCGTTGTATCAGAGTACAGGCAATCGTTAATGAGGAGTTTGGATTTCTTGACAAACACAAAATGAAAGCTGACTTCCTTGCCTATTTTCGTGAGAAAGCAAAACTGAAGTATCACAAATGGGACTGCGTTTACCAGCATTTTGAAAAGTTTGTAAACGGCTATTGTACTTTCGGCGATGTAACGGTAGAGCTTTGCCAGAAGTTTAGGCAGTATTTACTGAACTGTAAACAAATCCGTCATCCTAATATCAGCGTTTCGAGGAATTCGGCAGCTGGTTATTTTTCAACTTTCCGTGCATTACTGAAAATAGCTTATCAAGAGAAGATGCTACGTGAAAATCTAAATGACTTCATAGACAAGATTGAATGGAAAGAAGTCAAAAAGCAGTATCTCACATTAGCAGAAGTTAAGAAACTGGCCGCTACACCATGCAAGATTCCTGTACTGAAACAAGCTTCATTATTCTCCTGTATGACCGGTCTTCGTATCAGCGATATTTTACAGCTTACATGGGATAATATTGAAGTCGGTCCTGACAATGGCTATTACATCAGAATTTGTACAGAAAAGACAGAGACGGAAGCCACTCTCCCCATCAGTAACGAAGCATTGGAACTATGTGGTATTCCTGGTTCAGGCCGAGTATTTAAAGGACTGACCAGAGCTATGACGAATCAACCTCTCAAGCAATGGATTTCGGAAGCCGGAATCAAAAAACACATAACCTTCCACTGCTTCCGTCATTCGTACGCCGTCATACAAATCTCTTTAGGCACAGACATTTACACAGTATCAAAAATGCTTACTCACAAAAATGTTTCGACCACACAGATTTATGCTGATTTGGTCAATTCGAAAAAACGAGAGACAGCGAATAAGATTTCGTTGAAATAATATAACTCTTATCTTATCTATAACAGGTTATATCTGATAAATCTATCGGATATGACCTGTTTTTATGTTTGCTTTATCTGACAGAATCGCTATCTTTGAAGAAAATTGAGTCTTTAAATGAATAACTACAGCTATGATAAAAATATATGGAATGGAAACTTGTCCGGATTGTACGTATGTAGAAGAACAAGTAAAAGGTAATAACCAATATGAGGTCATCGATATTGGTCAACACGTAAGAGATTTGAAAGCATTCTTGAGATTACGGGATCATCATCCAGCCTTTAATGAAGCCAAAAGTGTTGGAGCCGTTGGAATTCCTTGCTTTGTATTGGAAGACGGTACAGTTACTTTGAATCCAGAAGATGCCGGATTACGTTCACGTCCTATTAATGAAGGAGCAACATGTAATATTGACGGAAGCGGTTGTTGATTATGGTACAGAAAATTCTTTTCCTTCACGGTTTCTTTGCATCAGGTACATGTATCCCAGCGCTTGCCTTGAAAGAATATTTCAGCGGTAAGGCAACAGTCTTGAGTCCAGACTTACCCCTGCATCCACAGGAAGCTCTCGACTTTATCCAAAGATTGTGCAACCAAGAACAACCTGATATATTGGTAGGAAACAGTAATGGCTCGTTTTTGGCACAGATAGTAGCATCTAAAAACAATATCCCTGCTTTACTCGGAAATCCTCATTTCGAAATGACACGCTTCTTGATGGAACGTATTGGTTCGCATGAATACAAATCACCACGAGCTAACGGAAATCAGCAGCTTGTCATTAACCAAACATTGATTGATGAATTCGCAGAACTTCAACAGCATCAATGGGACAATTGTCAGGTAGCTAACCAAGAAAATATATGGGGAATATTTGGTGAGAATGACCATCTGGCACACTTTGAGCCTTTATTTTTAATGCATTATAAATATTCATACCACTTTCCTGGCGGTCATACCCCAACAGCTGAAGAAGTACAAAAGTATTATGCGCCATTAGCGGAACGATTATTAGAATTATAGCATAACTTATCATATAATATAGAAAGAATACCACTTTTGTTTATTATATGATAAGTTATAAATTCATGTCTTATATTCAATCCCATAAATTAATCCGCCCCTATCTCATCTGAACACTTCTTACTTTCCAATAATAATCAAACTATTTATGACAATTAGTGACGTTTGATGAAGTCTGATGTCACTCTTGTCATTTTCTGATAATACATAATCAGTAAACATTACCTTTGCTTATGAACAGTTAAACATATGGCTTATGTATTTGAAGAAATTTGAATATTTTATTTTAGATTCTAGTGTAGCTGGAACATTACTTCTTATGGCACTTGCTATACGCATTGAAGCAATCAATGCAGGCTTTGATCAGTTCAGCTCAAATATTATTTTTATATCGGTCTTTATAATATCTACAGGATTATATATATCAATGCAAATTGCATTATATGAGATAATTATATATTTATGTCATCATAGCAAATCTTTGTCTATCCATGAACATCTTAATGATTCTGTGATTGCGCAAGAACAAACATTTATGGAATATGAAAAACTCCGTTCGAATACTATTACAGAACAGAAACGTACGAACGATAAAAAGCTAGAGTTAGTACATATATACATCCATCAAACGATGGCTGCTTATACAAGCCAAGAAAATCTGCAGCGCCTCTGTGCTTATATTTCAGATTTCTTTCAGGAAAAAACTGCTATCGAAATTATTCCTATAAAAGTAGATTCAAAATTGAAAGCTATAGATGTTATGCATTTGGGTTGGAACATAGGTAAAGCATTAGGTAAACGACGTTCATATACAGCAGAATTCATTAAAAAAGTATTTGCTGATACCATGAAAGAAAATGAAATCAACACGATAATCAAAAAGATGTCTCACTCAGAAACAGAATGCCTGATTAAATTAAATCCAGATATAATTCAATAAATCAGACTTTATATTCTAAATACTGCATCAACAAATATTAATCCTCAAAAGCAAAAACAGATAGTATGACAAAAGAACCTATCACATTCGACAAACTTCCGCAGGCTGTAAGCTATTTAACAGAACAAGTAGAGAAAATTTATCAATTAGTTGAAACCTTACAAGCACAGAAACCGGATAATCAGCATCAACTAATTGACATAGATAAGGCTAGCATACTTATCCAAAAATCAAAACCGACAATCTATAGACTTGCTCGTACAGGTCTCATCCCAACCTATAAACGTGGTAAAAAATTATATTTCTATGAGGATGAGCTCCTTAAATGGATAGAGGCTGGCAAAAAACAAAGTCAACCTCTATCCTATCAGGAACAATCCGCACAAATACTTCGTGGGATGAAACGTAAACCTAGAAATGGAGTTAATATATAGAAGGGAAAAATTTAATATTCTCTTTTTGCAATAACTAATTTAATAATTTATTTATATCTAACACTTTGAAATTAAGTCAGATATAAATAATTAATCAAATTTATTCTAATATTCATAGAATGCATTATAAATCGTGATTATTGTTAAATATTCCATATTATTGGTTATCAATAAAAATTCTTGTAACAAATATGTTGATACAAAAAACGTACCATAAAACTACCACTATTGATTCTTTCAACACATGCAATTTTTACATAAAAATTTTGTTCTTCAAAATTTAATTTGTTACTTTGTTTATAATAAAGACTTAGATTATTAATTTTTTCAGTAATTTACAGATCAAATAATTTTCTTGGTTTTATGTTACTGTTAGTAATACATCATAAGTTTGAGAAAAGAAGTATATCTTATAAAGTGCTTACAAATACATCTAATAAGAAAAACTGAAAATTGTGACAATTGTTTATGAATAGCAATTATTTTTATAGCAATATAGTACAAACTTCTAAAAACAAAAGTTTTTTGGAAGAAATGCAATCTATAGCTGAGTCTATTAAACAACAAGTATACGTGTTGTCCGGTCCACTTATAGATGGTAAATATCAATACAATGATGACTCGTTAATAATTTTATTATCTTCAAAAAAGAAAATAGCCTTCGTCACAACTAGTAAAATGAATGATAATTTCAATGATTTGTGTGAAGACATAATAGAAGATATTGGTTCAGTCAGCGATAAGTATGGATATAAGGAGAAGATAGGGCGTCCTAGAAAATGGAGAGATAGATTAACTGGTATTTATTCATTAAAAGAAATTGACGATGTACGAGCATGGTTTTGCAATGACATCGTTATAAATGATACTGCTGATTTCAGAACACTAGATTTACTGATATCTCTTTTTATCGGTAGCATTAATGATGTGAAAAACATAACAGCAGAAGAACCAGACAATCTTTTAGATAAGGTCAAACACAAAATCCAGTTGTTTGACGGTCAACAGACCCGTTTTATTTATGAGGAACTAGATGCTGAAGGAAAAAGAATCACCATACAAGGTTTATCTGGTACAGGAAAAACAGAACTATTAATGCATAAACTAAAAGATTTGTATGTAAAGAATGAAGATGCTGTTTTTGGCTTTACCTGTTTTAACAAAATTCTATCTCGAAAATTAAAAGAAAGAATACCTGAGTTCTTTAACTTCATGAAGGTAGAACAGCAAATTGATTGGAACAAATTACTATGTGTTAGTGCATGGGGTAACTATGGAAATGAGTATTCAGGTATCTATAGATATATTTGTAGTTTCTACGATATAAGTTTCTACAGTTTGCGGGAATGTGGTTCTTTTGATGTAGCTTGTCAAAAAGCTATCGAACAAGTTAGAGATAGAATTAAAGCTTATGGACATGCTTTTACCTATATATTTATTGATGAGAGTCAGGATTTTAAAGAATCATTTTTTAAACTATGCGAATTAGTTACTGAGAAAAAATGTTTTATTGCTGGTGATATATTCCAGTCCATTTTTGAAGAAAAGAAAAAAGATACTATTCCTCCTAATTTTTTGTTGAGTAAATGTTATCGTACAGATCCAAAGACATTAATGTTTGCTCAAGCTTTAGGTATGGGACTTTTTGAGAAAGAGAAGCTATGGTGGCTTGACAAAGAACAATGGGAACAATGTGGTTATCATGTAGAAATTGAAGGTAAACAATACACATTAACACGTGATCCACTTAGAAGATTTGAGGATATTGATCCTGATTTTGATAGTTTGAAAATTATTGGTATACAAGATTTAATAAAAGGAATTATAAATCTTATAAAAAAAATATACGATGAATTCCCAACAGTGAAACCTGATGATATAGCTATTATTTTCTTAGATACAGATCAATATATTTATCAATCGGCCAGCAGTATCGAACGAGCTATAGGAATAGAACTTGGTATGGAATGTAACATTGCATATGAATCCAAGAAGACAGAAAAAGGGAAAATACTGATAAGCAATAAAAATAATGTAAAAGGTTTGGAATATCCTTTTGTTATTTGTATAACAAAAAAAATTCTTAAAGAAAAAAGTTATCGTAATACATTGTACACAATGCTCACACGATCATTTATTCGTTCTTATTTGGTATTACCTAAAGGCAATGACAATGGTTTTACCCAAGAAATGTATAGTGGTGGTCAACGTATTATGAAAGAAAAAAAGATAGTAGTAATCGAACCTACAGACAAAGAACAAATAGATATTAAAGCTTGGATAAAAGGAGGAAAGCAAGCATTATCATTGGAGGATAGAATTAACAATGTATTTGAAGAATTAAACATCACAAATCCCAAGATTAAAGAGGCTATCCGAAAATCGTTAGCAGGCATTCCAATGAAAAACAATAATGCTCAATTAAAGGAATTAATACAAGCATTCCTAAATACTATTGATGATGAAGATTATTTTGCGTAAAATAGAATCTTATGAAAACAAGAAGTTTTCACAAACATTGAAACAACATAAGGATTACACAAGAGTATTGCTTGAAATCACAAGAAAAATTCTCTCTAATGATGATTCTATAGACATAAAAGATACATCTTTATCATCACAAGCCTATCTAAAATTAGCTATTGACAAGCAAAGTAGAATTTTTATTTATCTTTCCATTGATAAATTTTACTCTTTGGAGTATCCATGTCAGGTAGAAGTTGATAAATTTACACAACAAGTGAATTCTGTTTATACAACTTCTGGCATTAATTGTACGTTAGAACTCATTTCAAATGCGATTTCTATACTTGACGATGTAAAATGCGATTCTATTATAGATGTGTATGAATCAAGAGATGAAGAGGATACTTTCTTAAATATAGAAGCCTACAAGTTGTTAGAATACTTTTGGGCACATGAACCTTGTTATCTAAGATATGATTATGACCCAAAGAGTTGTAATGGTGCTTTACATCCACTCAACCATCTAGACATAAACATTTCTTTAAAAGGTTCTTACAAACTTGGACTAAAATCAAAGCTTTCTCCATCTGAATTTGAGAATATTGTAAATAAAAACACTGATTGTTATTATTTACTCGATAAATTACCACCACATTTAACGATTTTAAAAGCCAATAAAAGGGCCAAAAACAGAAAAAAGAAATAGAATAAAAAAAGTGTAAACTAATTGAATGCTAATAATATGTATTTCCCTAACAAAAAGAGAATAATTTATTACAATAAGTATAATGAAAGCATCAGTACAAATTATTGCATATTCGTAGGTTTTAAATTATAAAATAATCAGGACTAAATCACGGTATTTTTAAAAGTAAAATAAGTGGACTTGATATACTTTAATAATCCCACCACTAATTTATATATATTCGAAAGACACATTGAAGATTATAAAATCTATTAAAATCGATATAATCTGGAAAAATCGGAGTATGCTGTTACAGCAAATGATCTGAAGAATAAATCCGATAT
>ENA-ORSY01001124-ORSY01001124.1-human-gut-metagenome-genome-assembly--contig:-NODE-1124-length-21023-cov-5.258346_pt1 | contig 21023 bp, 18 predicted proteins | sample MGYA00242193_ERZ509160 | MGnify/ENA primary metagenome ERZ509160 (study PRJEB26280, sample SAMEA2338670) | human gut metagenome | biome: human gut; feature: human-associated habitat; material: faeces...
GGCGCAGCGCGCCGCCCGTAGCGGGGTTTTCCGGCTTTTCAAAGAGTTTCAGCGCACTTTCGCTGTCCGCTAGTGCCTTTATCATTTGCTCGGCAGTTTCAGTGGGCAGTTCCGTCGGCTCAGTCATGGTGTGATCCTTGGCGGTCACCTTGGCAATGTTGCCGGCATGGATAGCCTCCCGCCAGCGGGCCAGGTCCTTTTCGGTACCAAATACATCCCCAGTCAGCGGTTCCTCCCCACCAGGCAGTACTACATACACCCCGGCGGCAAATTCCATCACCAGCGCCTTTGCGTCGTCACTGGTTTGGCCGGGCAGCCACAGGGAATAGACAAAATCCCCCTCGCAGCTTTTCCACAGCGCCACGGTGCCCTCGCTGTGCTCCTTCACGGTGACGGTAATAATGCCGTTGCAGTAGCTGTGCCCCACCGAAAGCTCGCTCTCCTCGGCATCGGGGTAGTAAACGCCGGAAAGATCCTCGCCCTCGCCGGTATCGGCGGCACAGCGCAGGGTGGCGGTTTCATAGGAGATCTCCCCGATGGTGCCGCCGATGAGATAGAACCCGGTGGGCTTCATGCCGTCCCGGTCGGGGTAGCCGGCCAGCTTAAAATCGGGGAACTCGTCATTTTCATAGGGGACTCTCGGGTTCGGGATCTGGGTGTTCCCGCCGATTGCCGAACCGGGATCGGGGTCGGGGTTGGGTGTGGGGGCAGGCGTTTCGCCGCAGGCGGCCAGTCCCGCCGCCAGCAGGCAGCATAGGGTCAGTGCCAAAATTCGGGTCAGCTTTTTCATGTTGTTTCCTCCTGCCGGTGTTAAGCTTACAATTAGACTTACACTAAATATAACGAATGAGCGCCGCAAAATGCAACATCTATTCGTAAATAAAGTGTAATAAATCCCGTGTTTTATTGCAGCCTCCGCAAAAAATCCCCGCAAACTCAAAAGTCTGCGGGGAAATTTTCAGTTTATCGTGTTCTCTTACTTAATGATAGAGAAATTGACCACCAGTGCGGCAAATACGATGGAAACCATCGACAGCAGCTTGATGAGGATGTTGATAGCGGGGCCGGAAGTATCCTTGAAGGGATCGCCTACGGTATCGCCAACGACAGCAGCCTTGTGGGCATCGCTGCCCTTGCCGCCGTGTACGCCGCTCTCAATGTACTTCTTGGCGTTATCCCAGGCGCCGCCGGAGTTCGCCATGAAGATAGCGAGCAGGAAGCCGGAAACGGTAGCGCCGGCCAGCATACCTACCACGCCCTTGTAGCCCAGGATCATACCGACTACGATGGGGGTAACGATACCAACTACAGTGGGTAGGATCATCTCGTGCAGGGAAGCCTTGGTGCACAGGTCAACGCAGCGGGCGTAGTCGGCATCGGCATTGCCGTCCATCAGGCCAACGATCTCCTTGAACTGACGGCGAACCTCTACTACAACGGACTGAGCCGCGCGGCCAACGGACTGCATGGTGAGCGCCGCGAACACGAAGGGCAGGCAGGCGCCGACAAACAGACCGACCAGAACAACAGGGGTCATAACAGAGAAGTCATTGAAGGTAACAGCAGCGCCAACCTCCTGGACCTTCTCGATGTAAGAAGCGATCAGAGCCAGAGCGGTCAGAGCGGCCGCCGTTTTGCGGATGTTGCGTTTTTTCATCTTGTTTTCCTTTCCTGATGTGGGTGAAATACGGCACCGAACAGAAGGGTACAGGAAAGAGAACCTGTAAAAAAACGGGGTCTTTTGCTTGCGAAATGGCAAAGCAAAAAGACCCCGTTTCCTACAGGCTTTTTGGTACAACCAATTCCTCGTGATCTGGGGCGGCAAAGCCCCGGTACCAACAGCGGGCAGGTTTCCTGACTGAAAGCTCAACGCCCGCTGCCGCCTTCCCAAGCCGGATGGCTCAGTGACCGGTGCAAAAGCACCCTGACAGTGGACTCCCTTATCACAGTGACGAGATCGTGCGGGATTGACACCCGCTTCCCTTTTAACGTCCCTGCCGCCGCCCGGTGGGGCAAAGTGACGGAACGCACCTGCTGTTTTCTGTTCAGTTCGTCAAAAAGTATAGCACAGCCCTATACAAAACGCAAGAAAAAACGGAGAAATGCTTGACCTTCCCCCTGCCGGAAGGTGTATACTTGGCTCGAAACTGAAAGCAAGGAGGCAGCCCATGTTAAAGATCGAGCATCTGACCAAAACCTACGGCGGCAAGCCCGCCGTGCAGGACCTTTGCCTGCACATCCGCCCGGGGGAGCTGTGCGCCTTTATCGGGCACAACGGCGCGGGCAAGACCACTACCTTAAAATGCTGCTGCGGTATCCAGCAATTTGATGCCGGAGAAATTTATGTGGACGGCATTTCCGTGCGGGAGAACCCGCTGGAATGCAAGCGCCGCTTGGCCTATCTGCCGGATGACCCGCAGCTGTACGAGTATATGACCGGTATCCAGTACCTTGATTTTATTGCGGATATCTTTGGCGTAAGCGCCGCACAGCGGACGCAGCGCATCCGGCAGTACGGCGATGCCTTTGGCCTGACGCAGGATTTGGCGCAGTCCATCGGGGCATACTCCCACGGCATGAAGCAGAAGCTTGCCATTATTGCGGCGCTGCTGCACGAGCCGAAGCTGATTTTAATGGACGAGCCCTTTGTCGGGCTGGACCCGCTGGCTTCCCATCAACTCAAGACCCAGATGAAGGCCTTTTGTGCGCAAGGCGGGGCGATCTTTTTCTCCACCCATGTGCTGGAGGTGGCCGAAAAGCTCTGCGACAGGGTAGCTATTCTGCGTAAAGGTCAGCTGGTGCGCGAGGGTGCTATGGAAGAGGTGCGCGGCGACGATACGCTGGAGGAGGTCTTTCTGGAACTGGAGGATACGGGGGAAGCGCTATGATCCGTGCATTGCTCAAAAAACAGCTTCTGGAACTGGGCGCGGTCTTTGTGCGCAGCAGCAAAACTGGCAAGCGGCGCTCCCGGGCAGGAGCATTCGGGTATGCATTGCTGTTTGCGGTGCTGATGCTGCTGGTCATGCTCAGCTTTGGCTCTATGGCGCTGCCGCTGGCAGTGACGCTGGTGCCGCAGGGGCTGGACTGGCTCTATTTTGTGCTGATGGAGCTTTCGGCGCTGACGGTCAGTGTGCTGGCCAGCGCCTTTACCAGCTACGGGCATTTGTTCCGCTGCCGGGATAACCAGCAGCTGCTGGCGCTGCCCATCCCGCCGGGCGCTATTTTTGCGGTGCGCTGCGGCGGGGTGTACCTGACCGGGCTTATTTATCTGCTGCTGGCGTGGGTGCCCTCGGTGGTCTGCTATGCGCTGGCGGCACCCCGCCCCGGCGGTGCCCTGCTGGCGGCGCTGCCGGTAGCATTGGCGCTGGCGGGAATTTCCATGGTGCTGGCCGTTCTGCTGGGCTGGGCGGTGGCACTGCTCAACCGCCGCGCCCAGCATAAAAGCCTTGTCACCGTGGTGGGCACGCTGCTGTTTCTGGCGGTCTATTATGCGGTATTCCAATGGGTGGGCAACGCGGTGGAGGCCCTTGCAGTGGATGCCGTACAGGCAGGCGCAACCGCCGGTCGTGTTGCTGCACCGCTGCATCTGCTGGGTCTGGCGGCAGTGGGCAACGTCCCGGCGCTGCTGCTATTGCTGGCGCTGGCTGCGGCCTGTATGGTGTTTTGCGGCAAGGTGCTGGCAAAGCCATATCTGCGGCTGCTGACTCTTGAACCGGGCAGAACCAAAGCGGAATACCGCGCAAAGACGCAAAAAAAGCAGCCCCCGCGTCGGGCATTGCTGCGGCGGGAACTGCTGCATCTGGGCGCTTGCCCCATGTGGCTGCTCAACTGTGCACTGAGCAGCCTGCTGCTGCCGGTGCTGGGCGTGGCAGTGCTGTGGAAGGCTGCTGCTCTGCGCGCCTTTACCGCAGCTTACCCGCCGGAGAGCCTGCCTATGCTGGTGTGCGGGATGGTGTGCGCCATAGCCGCCATGAACTTTATCACAGCGCCGTCGGTGTCGCTGGAGGGGGGCACCCTCTGGCTGCTGCAAAGCCTGCCGGTTGCCCCGCAGCAGGTTCTGCGGGTAAAGATGGAGCTGCAATTGCTGCTCACGCTGCCGGGGGCGTGGTTTTGCGCCGGGTGCGCCATGGCGGCGCTGCGCATTCCGGCAGGGCAGGGGCTGCTGGTGATGGTGGTGCTGGCAGCCTTTGTGTGGCTGACGGCGCAGCTTGGGCTTGCTTTGGGGCTGTGCCTGCCAAACCTCCACTGGGTAAGTGAGGCCGCCGTGGTCAAGCGGAGCGCCGCCAGTATGCTGGCGATGTTCGGCGGGTGGCTGCTGGCGGGCGGGGTGCTGTTTTTGCCCCTGACCTTACTGGACTACGCTGTGCCGCCGCTGGCCGCACAGACTGTTTGTCTGGCTGTGCTGCTGGGGCTGGACTTGCTGCTGCACCGCTGGCTGTGCACCCGCGGCGCAGCCCGGTTTGCCGCCCTGCACTGAAGTGGGAAAAACTTTATTAGAACAAAATCGGGCAGCCTGCGGGCTGCCCGATTTTGCATTTTCACGGGAGGGGTGTAACGGAAAACAGCAGGATGCAGTGCCTGTTTCCTGCGGAAACAGGCACTGCGGGAAGAACGATGTTTTTTGCAGTTACAGCGCATCCAGTGCGGTGCGGGCGGCGCGGATATTTGCTTCACTGGTCTGCCAGATCTCAAACTCCGAAAAGCCCGGCAGCCCCATGGGCACGCCTTCCCGCCGGAAGGTCATGCGGCTGTCCAGCACCTGCTTGCCGGAAAGGTGGAACGCCCGGGCACCAGTCTGGGCGGCAAGGGCGGGGATGTTGGCAGCAGATACGCCTGCACCAACCAGAATCTCCACCTCCTGCCCGGCAGCTTCCACCAGCTGCCGCAGCAGGGCAGCGCCCTGTGGGGCACTTGCTGCCTGTCCGCTGGTCAGAATGGTAGCAAGCCCTAGCTGCTTTGCGGCTTCCAGTGCGGCAAAGGGGTCGCAGCAGACATCAAAAGCACGGTGCAGGGTGCAGTCCACGGTGCGGTGTGCTTTTTCTGCCGCCTGCCGGGCTGCGGCATAGATGGGGCGCAGGGCATCGGTGTCCAGCGCTCCCGCAGGGGTCAGCACGCCGGTCACGATGCCGTCTGCACCGGCAGCGATCAGTTCGGCGGCGCACTCGGCCATCTGTGCCAGCTCGTAGCGGTCGTAGCAGAAATCGCCAAAGCGGGGACGGAGCAGCGCTCGCACCGGCAGGCCGGTCTCAGCCTTGACCTGACGCAGCAGGGCAGGGGAAGGAGTGGTGCCGCCGATGATCAGGTCGGCGCACAGCTCCAGCCGGTCAGCGCCGCCGCGTTTTGCCGCCAGTGCGCTGGCGGTGCTGTCTACGCAAACTTCCAGAGTGCAGTGCATAGCGATACCTCCATCTACAAAAAACGATTTTGAATGGCCGCCGCGCTGCTTTGGCCATTTTCAGCGGAATGAATACTTTAATTTATCAATGGGAAAATCTGCGGATTTTCCCATTGATTTTTTCACAGGGGGGAGAGCAAAGGAAAAGTGCTTTTGTTCGATGCTGTGCTCTAAAAAAGGCTGTTGCGCCATGATATGTGCAACAGCCTCGGGGAGTTATGGTTTATTTTACGCTTTCAAGGAAGCGGACAAAACCGGCGCGGCCTGCTTCATCCAGCTTATACACACCGGCATCGGCCAGCACCTGTGCGAACACATGGCCTACCTCGTCCTGCAAGATTAGGTGCACATTGTCGGCGTTCAGTTCCGGGTGCTTTGCAAGGATCTCCTCGGCCCACTCGGCATGCTTTTGCAGGGCTTCGGGGTACTCTGCGGTGGGCAGATGCGCCACCAGCACATCAGCAAGGTCGAACAGCTCCTGCTTCAGGCGGCTGGGCAGCACGGCCAGACCCATCACCTCGATGAGACCGATGTTCTCTTTTTTGATGTGGTGCAGTTTAGCATGGGGGTGGTACACACCCAGCGGATGCTCCGGGGTGGTGATGTTGTTGCGCAGCACCAGATCCAGCTGATACTTGCCGTCCCGCATCCGGGCGATGGGGGTAATGGTGTTGTGGGGCTCGCCGTCGGTCTCGGCAAAGATAAAGCAGCTTTCATCGGTGTAACCGCGCCAGGCAGTCAGCAGCTTATCGGCCAGCTCCACAAGGCGTGTGTCATCTGCACAGGTCAGACGGATGCAGCTCATGGGCCAGTGCACGATGCCGGCCTCCACGTCCTCAAAGCCGGGGAACACCCAGGTCTTTTCAATGGGAGCTTTGGCCATGGCAAACTCGTAGTGACCACCCTGGAAGTGGTCGTGGCTCAGGATGCTGCCGCCCACGATAGGCAGGTCGGCGTTGCTGCCCACAAAATAGTGGGGGAACAGACCCACAAAATCCAGCAGCTTGCGGAAGGTTGCCCGCTCAATCTTCATGGGGGTATGCTGGTTATTGAACACGATGCAGTGCTCGTTGTAGTAAACGTAGGGGCTGTACTGCAAATTCCACGCGCTGTCGTTGATGGTCAGCGGGATGATGCGGTGATTTTCGCGCGCAGGGTGGTTCATGCGGCCGGCGTAGCCCTCGTTCTCCACGCACAGCTGACACTTGGGGTAAGCGCTCTGGGGTGCAAGCTTTGCGGCGGCAATGGCCTTGGGGTCTTTTTCCGGCTTGGACAGGTTGATGGTGATATCCAGATCGCCGTACTCGGTCTTGGTGACCCACTTCAGATCGCGCTTGATACGGTAGCGGCGGATGTAGTCGGTGTCCTGACTGAACTTGTAGAACCAGTCGGTGGCGGCCTGCGGACCCTCGTTTTCGTACCGCTCCTCAAAGTTTGCGCGCACAATGCTGGGGCGCGGGGTAAGCACACCCATCAGCTTGGTGTCGAACAGATCGCGTGCGGTGGAGTTATCTTCGCACACGCCGCGGGCAACGGCATCGTCCACAAGGGTCTTGAGGATGCTTTCCAGATCGGTATAGCACACCTCGCCCTCCGGGGCGGTAAAGTCGTCCAGCTGCATGGTCATCAGCAGCTGGTTGCGGATATAGATCTCGTCATCGGGCAAAATCAGCCCAGTGTCCAGCCCGTAGTTCACGAGCTGCTGGATAGCGGTGGAGATCACAGCACAGCACCTCCTTCGGGACGGATGCTCAGCACATGGCAGCGGCCAGCGCCGAGGATCTTTTCCATGTTTGCCTTAAAGTCTGTCAGCATCTCCACCGGCACAAAGGCCTGCACCGTACCGGCAAAACCGCCGCCGTGCACGCGCACAGCACCCTTGCCGCCCAGATAATGCTTGGCAGCAGCGATGGTCACGGCCACCTCCTGATGCTCCTTGTAACCGGCGGGGATCACGTTCTGCAAATACTCCCAGCTGCTGTCGCCGGATTCGCTGACCAGACGCAGGAAGGTGCCGAAATCGCCATCGCGCAGAGCGGCGACCTGCTTTGCCACACGGTCGTTGTCGGCGTAAATATGGAAGGCACGCAGCACAGCGCGGTCACCGCACTGCTTGCGACAGGCCGGAATATTTGCAAGGAAGGTCTCAAAGGGCACGTCCCGCAGCACCTCGCCGCCGCACACAGCGGCCACAGCGCGGCACTCGTTGGGGATGGCGGCGTACTCGTCGGTCAGGTCGGCGTGGTCTGCACCGGAGTCCAGAATGCACAGCGCCAGACCGGCCTTGGAAAAGTCCACCTGCACCGGCTCCACGTCGGGGTTTGCCTTGTCGGCAAAGTCGATGGTGATAATGTTGCCCACGCTGGAGGCCATCTGATCCATCAGGCCGCAGGGCTTGCCAAAGTACACATTTTCAGCCCACTGGCCGATCTGTGCAATGGCAATGGGGGAGACTTTTTCATCCATGAAGCAGTCGTTCAGAATCACACCGACCAGCACCTCAAATGCGGCAGAGGAAGAAACGCCGCTGCCCTTGGGCACATTGGAGGAAATGTACACGTCCAGACCGGACAGCTTTGCGCCGCGCTGACGGAAAGCCTCGCACTCGCCGCGCAGTAGGGAAGCAGTGGTGTTCTCCTCCTCCTTGCGGGCGGTCAGGTCATCAAGGTCGATGACGCACAGGTCGTAGCCCTCGCTCTGCACGCGCAGCTGGTTCAGGCTGTTGGGGGCGGCAGCAGCGATCATATCAATGTTCACGCTGCCTGCCAGCACGCGGCCATGCTGGTGGTCGGTGTGGTTGCCGCCGATCTCGGTGCGGCCAGGGGCACTATACAAACCGGCCTCGGTATGTGCGCCGAAGGTGGTCTCTAACCCGTCCAGAACAGCCGCATAGCGGGCTGCCTGTGCAGGGGTCTCGTCGGGGGTGCAGCAGTACAGCGCAGCCAGACGCGCAGCGTGTGCGCCCTTGGTCAGCTCCTGCTTCCAGGTGGAAATGGACTTCATCATGGAAATTTCCTCCTACTATTATGATCGGAAAAGTCGATGCAGCCGTTCGCAGCTGCCGTAGCTGCTTCTATAATAGTCAAACGCAACGCAAAAAACCATGTGTTATTGTTGCATCTCGATGAAAAGTTGCAAAAAGCGCCTGTGCAGCTCAATCGACTGCTGTCGAACAAATAAAATAAAAGTTTTTCGGGCGAATCGAAATGCTTGGCATAAATGCACACAAATCCCGGAATTTTGAGCGCAGCGCCCAAAAAAGACGGGATGGAAAATTGCACTTTGCACAAAAAAATACCCCCGCACCGATGCAGCCATCGGGTGCGGGAGTGTGGTTCAGCGGGTAAATTCGCTGCCAGTCAGACCATCAAGGTTCAGCATTCCTTCCAGTGCGGCAATGTCGGCGTTCACGTCCAGCGCGTCGGCTTGGAACAGCTTGTCCAACTGGTTTTCAAAGGCGGTCACCAGCAGGTCCATGCTGCGCTCGATGCTGTGCTTGGCTTCGGTAATGTTCGTGCCCTCCACCGCCTGCCGGGAAAGGCTGGCGTAGGTGTTCAGCAGCTTGAGCGCGGTGGGCAGATAGTAGTTCATAAACTTTTGCAGCTGCGCTTTTTTGTCCGGGTCTTTCTGCGCCAGCGCAAAGATACGCCCGCTGACCTCTTCCAGCCGGGAGATTTTCGCGCTCATCACCGGGTCTGGGATGGCATCGTTCACCTCCCGCAGCTGGCGCAGCAGGGCGGCGTACTCGTCCTCTGCAGCGGGATGAGCTTTAGGTGTCTGGGCTTGCGCGGGCTTTTTCGGCTGTGGTGCCGCACCCCGCACCACCAGCGTGTCGGTGCGGTTGTCAATATAGGCATCCGCGCCGAAGTATCCGTGCTCGATGGCACTTTTCACGGCAGCGCGTCCCCGGGCAGCGTCCACCCCGGCGGCGGCAAACAGTTCCGGCAGGGGGATATTATCGCGCTCGCCCACAACCTTATCCAGCAGCTGCTCCAGCTTGCGGGTGCGGTTCATCCGCAGACCGGTCAGCAGCGCACCGCCGCCGCCAATGGCCATGACGATATCGGAAAACAGCTCCCCGGGGTCAGGCAGCACCTGCCATGCGCCGATGATATCCACTGCATCCGTCACCCCGGCAAACAGGAAAACGGCACCCATGATGGTGCAGAGGACGGCAATGTTTTTATGCCATTCCTTTGCACTTTTCTGCTCTGCCGTGGGAACATCCTGCCCGGGGAAAGGCGGCGTTTTAGGCATAGGTGCGGGATTTGGGGAGGGGCGGTAGTCACCCCGGGCACGGGCAGCTTCCTGTTCTTCCTTCTGCACCTTCTGGTCGATGCCTTTCAGGATAAACAACAGCACCCCCAACGGCCCGGACATCGCCATCACGATAAAGATGGCAATGGTGGGGATCTTTGCAAAATAATGTTTTCTCGGCTCCATGAAACAGAATTCCTTTCACAGAAAGATAAAAATAAGACCGCGTTCCACTCTATTATAGCGGAGCGCGGCCTTTTTGTTAAGGGGGTATTTCTGTTCTCGTGAAAATGCGCTTGGAACGGTCCACAGACCGTGACAAGCGCAAAATTAAAACATCTCTTCCACAAAGAGGCCGCTGCGCAAATGCACAGCGGCCTCTCCATAAAAGTTTACTTCATCAGGCTGCAAACGGCCTCGGCATAAGCGGCGGGGTCATCCACAGGCAGACCTTCAATCAGCTGTGCCTGTGCGTACAGCAGGGCGCTGTACTTGTTCAGCTTCTCGGTGTCACCGGCTTCCTGTGCGGCCTTCAGGGCGGCAAACACGGGGTGGTTCACGTTCAGCTCCAGCACCTTGTCGCTCTTCACGCCCTCGCTGCCGGGCTGCTTGGACAGCACCTTCTCCATCTCAATGGACAGCGGGCCGTCAGCGCTCAGGCAGACGGGGTGATCCTTCAGGCGGGTGGAGACCTTGACCTCCTTCACCTTGCCGTTCAAAGCGTCCTTCATGGCATCGAACAGTGCCTTGTTCTCGGCAGTGGCATCCTCGGCGGCTTTCTTCTCCTCTTCGGATTCCAGACCCAGATCACCGCTGTTCACGTTCTTGAACTCCACGGTGCCGTCCTTGCCCTCGGCATCCTTGCGGGGGTAGCTGTGCAGGATCTGCAGGCAGAACTCATCCACATCCTCGGTCAGCAGCAGCACGTCAAAGCCCTTGTCCAGCACCAGCTCTGCGGAGGGCAGCTTTGCCAGACGGTCGGTGGAGTCGCCTGCGGCAAAGTAGATGTACTTCTGCTCTGCGGGCATCTTGTCGATGTACTCCTGCAGGGTGACCATCTTCTGCTCCTTGGCAGACCAGAACAGCAGCAGGTCGCGCAGCAGTTCGGCGTGCATTCCGTAGTCAGAATAAGCACCAAACTTGATTTGACGGCCGAACTCCTTCCAGAACTCCTCGTACTTTGCACGGTCGTTGTTCAGCATGGCGTGCAGCTCGTTCTTGATCTTCTTTTCCAGTGCGTTATGGATCAGCTTCAGCTGGCTGTCCTTCTGCAGCATCTCACGGCTGATATTCAGGCTCAGATCCTGACTGTCCACAATGCCCTTTACAAAGCTGAAGTAATCCGGCAGCAGGTCAGCGCACTTTTCCATAATCAGCACACCGGAAGCGTACAGTGCCAGACCCTTCTCGTAGTCCTTGGTGTAGAAATCGTAGGGGCGGTGACTGGGTACGAACAGCAGGGCATTGTAGTTGGCGGTACCCTCGGTGCGGCTCACGATGACCCGGGCGGGGTCAGCGTAATCACCGAACTTATCCTTGTAGAAGCTGTTGTACTCCTCATCGGTCACTTCGCTCTTCTGCTTTTTCCAGATGGGGATCATGCTGTTCAGGGTCTCCAGCTCGGTGTAGGTCTCCCACTCGGGCTTATAATCTTCGGGCTTGGGGTCCGGTTCCGGCTTCTGACGGCTCTTTTCGCGCTCCATCTGGATGGGGTAGCGCACATAGTCGCTGTACTTCTTCACGATGGCCACAATGCCGTATTCGTCCAGGAAGTTGTCGTATTTCTCAGTGTCGGTATCCGGCTTGATGTGCAGAATGACCTGGGTGCCCACGGTATCCTTCTGGGCGGGGGTCATCTCGTAGCCGTCCACACCGGAGGACTCCCACTGCCATGCCTCGTCCGAGCCATAAGCCTTGGAGATAACCGTCAGCTTATCGGCCACCATAAAGGCAGAGTAGAAGCCCACGCCGAACTGACCGATGATATCGATGTTCTCGTCCTTGTTGTCCTTCTTGAAATCCAGAGAACCGGAGTGTGCGATGGTGCCCAGATTCTGCTCCAGCTCTTCCTTGGTCATACCAATGCCGTTATCCTCCACGGTCAGGATGCGGTTTTCCTTATCGCGGGTGATGAGGATGCGGAAATCGCCCTTGTTCATGCCCACGGAGGCGTCGGTCAGGCTCTTATAATACAGCTTATCAATGGCGTCCGAAGCATTGGAGATCAGTTCCCGCAGGAAGATCTCTTTATTGGTATAGATGGAGTTGATCATCATGTCCATCAGTTTTTTGCTCTCTGCCTGAAATTCTTTCTTGGCCATAATACAAAACCTCTTTTATCACATATTTGGTGCACCGTACCCGGTAAACTGCCGAAATACTTAGCACTCATAACTTCTGAGTGCTAATATACAACGACTTGCAGGGAAAATCAAGGCTTTTCATAAAAAGTTAAAATTTGTTCTCCTGTGCGCGAAGCGGCGCTCCGGATTCGTTTCTTATATAGAAAATAAAATTTCTTGCAAAGTCTTTCCCACTTTTGCGCGGACTGTGCTATAATGGAGCGAGTATGCCGGAAGGATGTGAGAAAATGTCAAAACAGGGCGATGCCGCTTACGCATGGTTTTTGCAGGGCTATAATTGCAGCCAGAGCGTGGTGGCGGCGTTTGCACCCCAGCTTGGCCTGACCGAGGAGATGGCCCTGCGCCTTTCCGCAGGGTTTGGCGCAGGCATTGGCCGGATGCGGGAGGTGTGCGGGGCGTTCTGCGGCGTGGTGACCGTGCTGAGCATGGTCTATGCCGACCCCACAGACCCCAAGGATAAATCCCGGATGTATGCACTGGTGCAACAGGCGGCAGAGCAGTACCGCACCCGCAACGGCGGCGGCCGGATCATCTGCCGGGAACTGCTGGCAAAGGCGGGCGTTGCCCCCGCCGGGGGCACGGCGGCAGAGGAACGCACTGCAGACTATTATAAAAAGCGCCCCTGCCCGGAGCTGTGCCGCATTTGCGCCGACCTGTGCGCAGAATTTATTGCGGCGCACCCGGAGGGACGGCACGGACTATATAAGGAGGATGCGTAAATGCAGCTTGAACAACTGGAATTGACCGGCGGCGGTACGCTGACGCTCTACCTGCGGGAGAGCGTGGAGGCCATGCCGCATTTCCGGCAGCGTCCGCTGGTGCTGGTGGTGCCCGGCGGCGGCTATACCCACGTCAGCCCCCGGGAGAGCGACCCCGTAGCGCTGCAATTTGCGGCAGCTGGCTACCACACGGCGGTACTGCACTACGCAGTAGGGGAGAGCGCCCGGGATGCGCTGCCCATGCGGCAGCTGGCACAGGCCATCGGCCTTGTGCGGCAGCACGCAGAACAGTGGAATATTTTGCCGGATCAGAACGCTTTGTGCGGCTTTTCTGCCGGCGGGCATCTGGCACTGTCTGGTGCAGTGTGGGAGATCCCCGGCATGGCAGACCAGCCGCGGCCCAATGCCTTGCTGCTGGCATACCCGGTGGTCACCGCCGGAGAATACGCCCACAGGGACAGCTTTGTGCAGCTGACCGGCACGCAGGACGTTGCCGCCCACCAGCGCTTTACGCTGGAGGATAAGATCACCCCGGCCACACCGCCGGTGTTCGTCTGGCATACCATGGAGGACGAGACCGTCCCGGTGGAGAACACCTTGCTGCTGCTGAACGCTCTGCACAAGGCGGGCGTGCCGTGCGAAGCGCACCTGTTTGAAAAGGGACGCCACGGCACCAGTATCTCCACCCCGGAGGTGGACGCCGACAGCGCCCACCGCAACCGCTGGGTTAAACTTGCGGTGGAGTGGCTGGACGATACCTTTTCTTTCCGTGCCTGAGATAACCGACTGAAACAAGAAAAGCGTTTGTAAATTTTGGCCGTACCTACAAAAAATTCACAAATAAACCGTTGACTTGCACAGGCGTATGCCGTATACTGTCCAACGGGGATAAAACCACGAAAGAAGGAAACAAAAATGGTTATGGATCCCACACTGCCGCGCATCAAGGTGCGCGATCTGCTTATGCAGGCATTTCTCACCGGCTGGGAGCGCTCCGATAAGAGCACCTCGCAGGACGAGTACCTGCAAAGTTCCATTCAGGTCATTGAGATGCTGCAGGTAGAGCCGGAAAACCTCTACGCAGAGGAAGGCCTTGGCCTGCCGGACGGCGAAGAGGTGGATCATCTGGACGATCTGCTGCGGGCAGACGGCTTCTGGCTGTACTACGGGGTGGAAGCGGAAAACTTCTTCCTCATCCAGTGGTACCCGGACGAGGCTTCTGCCAATGCAAAGCTTGCCCAGCTGGAAGAACTGGGCGACGGCAAGCAGTATCTGGTAGATCTGACCCTCAAGCGGGCAAACCCTTCCGAGGCTGAAAACTTTGGCAATTCTAACCCGGTGCAGCTCCGCTCCTGAAACAAACGTTAACGTATTGAGTTGAAAGGAAATTTTGCTCATGCAGCTTTCTGTTACGGAACGCGAACGGCTTTATGCCATTTTGGAAAAATACGATCAAAACCCCAAGGTGCAGCAGATGCGGGAGTTCATCCAGCACGGGGACGTTACCACCTATCAGCACTGCAAGAATGTGGTGCTGGTCAGCTGTTGGCTGAACCATCGGCTGCATTTGGGTGCAGACGAGACCTCACTGGCTGTCGGTGCTTTCCTGCACGATTTTTATCTGTACGACTGGCATAAAAAAGGTACTTTCCATGGTATCCGCCGCCTGTTCGAGATGCACGGCTTCTCCCACCCGGGCTGCGCCTGCGTCAACGCAGAACAGGTGTTCCATATCACCAAAAAGGAACAGAGCATCATTTCCAGCCACATGTGGCCGCTGACCTTCCGTCATGTGCCCAGCTGCCGCGAGGCCATCATCGTCTGCCTTGCCGATAAGTACTGCGCTGTGGTGGAAAGTATGTTCAAGCACAGCCGTGTGGCTGCCGCCAAAAACGCCAACGGCGAATACGACGAGTGGTAAAACTGAATCATCACAAATAACAGGAGCCGTTGCACTTTTTGGTTGCAGCGGCTCCTTCTGCCTTATACGTCGTGAAAAAAGCAGAGCGGGAAAATCTGCGGATTTTTCCGCTCTGCAAATAAAAATAATTCTGCGTCCGGTGGGGCTGGTTACAGCTTTTTGAACCCCTCCGGTTCGTCTGCGGCGGCGCGGCGCTCCATCAGATAGGTGTCCAGCCAGTGGCCGTGGCAGTCCCGCGCAATGCGCTCCCGGCGCCCCACCAGCCGGAAGCCGCACTTGGCGTGCAGGGCGCGGCTGGCGGTGTTGTCCTGTAAAACAGTGGATTGCAGCGTCCAGTACCCGGCCTTTTCAGCGGCGGCGCACAGCGCGCTCAACAGCTGAAAGCCCAGTCCGTGCCCACGGAACTGCTCGCCTACATAGATGCTTACCTCGGCCACGCCCCGGTAACACCACCGGGGGTCTATCCGGTGCAAAGCACACCACCCTGCCAGAACCCCGCCGGAAAGGATGACCAGACGGCACTCCTTTGTGTGGGAAGCGTCCCACGCGGTATAGGGCGGGCATTCGGTCTGGAAGGTGGCGTATTCCGTGGCAATGCCCTCAACATAAATTCTGGAGACCGCGCCCCAGTCCTCCGGCGTCATAGGCCGGATGATGATCTTATCCATACTTTCATCCTCGGCGGGCCGAAAATTGCCCGCATTCTCTTTCCACTCCCGGATAAATTTCAGTATAGCAGAATTTGCCGCGCGGTACAAGAAGCGGACTGCACAGAAATTGCTTTGACATCCTACTTGTTTGTGATACAATAAGGGAACAAGAATGCGGCGCGGGGGGTGCGCCGTCTCTCATGGAGGATGTATGAGAAAAACTGTCCGGGTACTGCTGTGTATGGTTTGGCTTATGCTTTGCGCGGCGCTGCCTGCCTTTGGCGCAGAGAGCGCACCCCATGTCACGGCAGAAACTACAATGGCTCAGCTGCGCGCAAACCCGGCGATCCAGGGAACCGGCTATTATACATATTGCCGTGAGATGACGCCGCTGATGGTGGAACGCTGGAAAAACAAGACCTTGCACGATTATTTTGGCGACACCGACCGGGAATCCGGCATTGCTGCGCTGAACCTTATCATTGATAACTATAATAAGGGCGTCAAGGTCACCTATCAGGTCTACACTCCTGAGGAGATCGAACACAATTCCAGTCTGGGCTGTGTGCAGCTGTTTTATTATCCGGCCGAGACCCCCAACGCCAAAACCGCTATCGTAGTGCCCGGCAACGCCTTGACCGCAACCTCGGAGATGGGTGAGGGTGGCTCCACGGCCTACGAGCTGCATAACCGGGGCTATGCCGTGTTCGTGTTGCGCTACCGCACCTTTTTGGATCTGGGCAATAACGCCCCGCTGGAGGATCTGGCAAGGGCGGTGCAGCTGGTGACAAGCCTTGACGAGGAGCTTTCCATCCATACACAGGGCTATGCGCTGGTGGGCTACTCCTCTGGCGGCCAGCTTGTGGGCGTGTTCGCAAATAAGGAGCGCGGCTACGGCTATTACGGCGCTGCAAAACCCGGTGCACTGCTGTTGGCTTATCCGGTAGTGAACTTTTCAGAGGTAAAGATCGCGTATCAGGCGCTTATGGATACCGGCAACTATGGGTGGCACTATTACTGCTCCAGTGTGGCAGATCTTGTCACGGACGATTATCCGCCGGTATTTTTCTGGTACGGGAAGGACGACAAGGTGCTGCCTTGGATGATCAATCAGGTGCAGGGCCCGGCGCTGCAAGCGGCGCTGGAAGCCCACAAGGTGCCTTATGTTATGAAGGTGTTTGAGTCTGCGCCGCATAGTATCGGGGTGGGCTATACCACCGATGCCGAGGGCTGGCTGACAGATGCCGTGGCTTTTTGGGAGCAGCAGACCGCTGCCTGACCATAAATAAAAAAGGAGTAGAACATGATGGATCAGAATACTTGTTTTGCATACCTGAATATGGAGCTGCCGGACGATATCCGCCGCCTGAAAGAGGCCGGTTACTACGACGCCGCCATTGCGCGCATCGATGCCTGTCTGGCCGAGGACTGGACTGCCAGCCAGAACCAGCCCCTACACCCGCAGGGTGCGCTGCCGGTAAACCCCACCCCACACGGCGTGGATGCATGGCGGCAGGGTCTGCTGGCGCACCGGGAAATTCTGCGCCGTCTGCCGCAGGACTACACCCTGACTGCCGAGCAGCTGCTGAATCGGCTGCAGGCCACCCTGCGGGACTTTACCGCCGAGGAGTTCGCCGCGCTGGACGCTGCCGGACAGATGGACTGGCGTTTTGTGGAAGGGCAGAAGCGCTATATCTACCGCGCCGCCGAAACGCTGGTGGCCACCCATCCCGACCTTGCTGCCCGTCAGCTGGACCCGCCCGTCCCGGAGCGCAGCTGGGATCGTTTTGAGCCCCAGCACGACCAGATGGTGCGCACCGGTGCAGTCAGTGCAGACATCACCCTGCGCACCAGCATCGGCATGACCGATGAGACCTTTGCCCGTGCCCTTGCCGCCGCAAAGGCCGAAGGCAGAGACACCGTGCACGTCAAGGTGTGGCTGCCGCTGCCCGCTGCCTGCCCGGCGCAGAGCAATATCACGCTGGACAGCTTTACCGTGCAGCCCACTTATATCGCCCCGGAAACTGCACCCCAGCGCACCGCGTACTGGGAGGCAGACCTTGCCGAGAACTGCCGCTTTGGGGCACAGTACAGCTACCGCAGCACTGCGCACTACGCTGCCCCGCTGGAAATGCAGGCCGACCCGGTGCAGCCGGATTTTGACACCGCCGAGCAGCTGCCCCACATCGCCTTTACCCCCTATATGAAGGCACTGGCTGCGCAGCTGACCGAGGGTATCACCGACCCGGTGCAGAAGGCAAAGCGCATTTATGATTTTGTCACCCTGAATGTGCACTACCACTTCCAGCCTATGTATTTTGTACACGAGAACATCACCGATAATTGCGCCCGCAGCCGCCGGGGCGATTGCGGCGTGATGGCCGCTACTTTTATCACTCTTTGCCGCATTGCAGGCATCCCGGCAAAGTGGCAGAGCGGCATGGTGGCACGGCCGGAGACAGCCGGCTGCCACGACTGGGCAATGTTCTATATTGCCCCCAAGGGCTGGATGTACGCCGATTGCTCTGCCGGTGCCTCCATGGCGCGTGCGGGCAACGAGAAGATGCGTCTGCACTACTTCGGCAATCTGGACACCGACCGCATGGTGGCCAACAGCGACATCTGCGCGCCTTTCGACCCGCCCATGTGCTCTTTCCGCGCCGACCCCTGTGATAATCAGGTAGGCGAGATGGAGGTAGACGGCGTGGGTCTGTACGGCCAGCAGGTGGAGACCACGCAGGAGATCGTAAAGCATCAGGAAGTATAAGCACATCCGGGTCTGCCATTACCGCAAGACCCGGATTTTTGAGTTAAAAGGAGAATGTCTATGGAATTTTTGGCAGGACTGTACACGCTTCTGCTGGTGGCTATCTGCCTGCTGCAGGCGCTTTTGCTGCACCGCACCGGCAAGCCCGCAGCTCAGCAGGACGATGAAGCCCTGAAGGAGTGGCTGCGCCAGCAGTTGGAAGCACAGGCGCGGGTGTTGGAAGAAAAGCAGGCGCAGCAGGCACAGCAGAATCTGGCCGCGATGGCGCACATCAGCGATACCCTGCAAACCGCAGTGCAGGGCATGAGCAGCACCCTGACGGCAGGGCAGAACACCCAGCAGCAGACCATGGAGCAGCGCTTGCAGGGGCTGGAAGCCTCCAACGCCCGCAAGCTGGAAGAGATGCGCAAAGCGCTGGCAGACGGCCTTGCCGCCATGCAGGCACAGAACGCCCAGAAGCTGGACGAGATCCGCCACACTGTGGACGAGCAATTGCAGGACGCGCTGCAAAAGCGGGTGACCGAAAGCTTTAAGGCGGTCAACGACCAGCTGGAACAAGTGTACAAGGGCTTGGGCGAGATGCAGAGCCTTGCCGCCGATGTGGGCGGGCTGAAGCAGGTACTCTCCGGCGTTAAGACCCGCGGCATTCTGGGCGAGATCCAGCTGGGTGCGATTCTGGAAGAGATCCTTGCGCCGGAGCAGTACGACACCAACGTAGCCACCATCCCCGGCAGCACCCAGCGGGTGGAGTACGCCATCCGTATGCCCGGTGTGGACGGCAACAGTGTCTGGCTGCCCATCGACTCCAAATTCCCCGGCGATACCTATGCCCACCTGCAGGATGCGCAGGCCTCCGGCGATGCACAGGCAGTGGAAAACGCCCGCCACGCGCTGGAGCTGGTGCTGCGCAGCGAGGCAAAGGATATCCGGGAAAAATATGTGGAGCCGCCCTATACCACGGCTTTCGGCATCCTGTTTCTGCCCTTTGAGGGTCTGTATGCCGAGGTGGTGAACGCCGGGCTGCTGGAGGTTTTGCAGCGGGATTATCAGGTGAACGTGGCCGGCCCCAGCACTATGGCAGCATTGCTCAACAGCTTGCAAATGGGCTTCAAGACCCTTGCCATCCAGAAGCGCTCCGGCGAGGTGTGGCAGCTGCTGGGGGCAGTCAAGACCGAGTTCGATAAGTTTGGGCAGGGACTTTCCAAAATGCAGCAGCGCCTGCGCCAGACGGACGAAGAGCTGGATAACCTCATCGGGGTGCGCAGCCGCGCCATCAGCCGTAAGCTGCGTGCGGTGCAGACGCTGGACGAGAACACCGCTGCCACCCTGCTGGAACTGGACACCGAGCCGGGCAGACCGGTAACGGCACGTCTGCCGGAGAGCGGGGAAGAGCTTTGATGCGCAGAAGCTCCCCGCATTATCCCTTGCGAAATTTCTGACGATGTGCTACAATAGGAATTGTTCTCAGAAATATTTGCCAATTTACGGCACAAGATAAACCCAAAAGGAGTCTGAACGGTATGAGCATGAAAAAAATCAGCGAAGCCATCCTTGGTGTGGGCGTGGACGATACCACCATCGACCTGTTCGAGAGTCAGTATCCGGTGCCCACCGGGGTCAGCTATAATTCCTATGTCATTCTGGACGAAAAGACCACCATTCTGGACACGGTGGACGCCCGCGCCACCGAGCCTTGGCTGGAAAACCTTGCCGAGGTACTGGGCGGCCGCAAGCCCGCCTATCTGGTAGTCTCCCACATGGAGCCGGACCACGGTGCCAATGTGGCAAAGCTGGCAGCACTTTACCCGGAAATGCAGGTGGTGGGCAACGCCAAGACCTTCCAGTATATGGAGCAGTTCTTTGGCGCAGATGCCATTGCCCCGGAGCGCCGCGTGGTGGTGAAAGATGGCGAGAGCCTGAGCCTTGGCACCCACACCCTCACCTTTGTGTTTGCTCCTATGGTGCACTGGCCGGAGGTCATGGTCAGCTATGAAAGCAGCGAAAAGGTACTGTTCTCTGCCGATGGCTTTGGCCGCTTCGGTGCAGTGGCAAAGTTTGACGAAAACGCCGACTGGGCCAGCGAAGCCCGCCGCTACTACCTGAACATTGTGGGCAAGTACGGCCCGCAGGTGCAGGCATTGCTCAAAAAGGCTGCGGCACTGGACATCAAGACGATCTGCCCGCTGCACGGCCCGGTGCTTACCGGCGATCTGGGCAAGTACCTGAACTACTACGATCTCTGGTCCAGCTATAAGGCAGAGGAGCCGGAAAAGATTCTGGTAGCCAGCGCCTCCATCCACGGCCACACCCGCGCCGCCGCCCATACCATGGCCGAAAAGCTGCGCGCACAGGGCGCAAAGGTGGTGGAGATGGACCTGACCCGCACCGATGTCTCCTACGCTGTTACCGAAGCTTTCCGCTGCGGTAAGATCGTGCTGGCCTGCGCCACCTATGACGGCTTCCTCTTCCCGCCGATGGAGAATCTGCTGACTCACCTCAAGACCAAGAGCTTCCAGAACCGCACCGTCGGCCTGATGGAAAACGGCACTTGGGCACCTATGGCTGCAAAGCTTATGCGTGCCGAGCTGGAGAGCATGAAGAACATCACCCTCTGCGAGAACGTGGTCACCATCCGCTCTGCCGCCAATGCCGCTGCCGAGGCACAGATGGACGCCCTTGCCGCAGAGCTCGTTGCAAAGTAACACGGCATAAAATCAAGTAAACGCAAACACTCCCGGACTTTCCATAAAAAGCTCGGGAGTGTTTTTTGTTCCTTTGTTTGTTCCATTATCTGCTAGATTATGAGCGGAAAACACAAAATTTTACGTCATTTTTTGAAATGGATACAAACAAAAAAGCGGCGAAACGAACAGATTCTGAACGTTTCACCGCTATATTCTGGAGCAGGATACGGGACTCGAACCCGCCGCCTACTGCTTGGGAAGCAGTCG
>ENA-ORSY01001134-ORSY01001134.1-human-gut-metagenome-genome-assembly--contig:-NODE-1134-length-20767-cov-3.527327_pt1 | contig 20767 bp, 14 predicted proteins | sample MGYA00242193_ERZ509160 | MGnify/ENA primary metagenome ERZ509160 (study PRJEB26280, sample SAMEA2338670) | human gut metagenome | biome: human gut; feature: human-associated habitat; material: faeces...
CGACGTTCCCGCCGCAGCGGCGGCGAATCCCCTGCTGAGGTTCAGCGGAAAACACTCCGCCCGGATAGGGCGAACACGCTTACGCAGTTCGCATACCCCGGTCAGCCGGTGCAGAAAAAAGACTGCCGCCCGGATAGGGCGAACCCGCCTGCGGCAGTTCGCGTGCCCCGCTCAGCCGGTGCAGAAAAATTCGTGCCGAATTGATAAATCAAACTCATCTAATTAAAGCATATCCTAAAAAAACAGCACTGTCAACGCAATAAAAATTACAAAATGTAAACAATTTGTATATGTCAGCGCACTTTGCGGGAATTTGTGCAATAAGGATTGACAACCATCTTCTACTATTGTAGAATATAAGCAATAAAAGGTGTTTTACATTTGTAGAATAAAAGGAGGGTTAGACTATGCGAAACGACAAGCGATTGCCCGATGCGGAGCTGGAGGTCATGCAGACCATCTGGTCTCTGGGCACACAGGTCACGGCGGCCGAGGTGCAGCAGCACGCGGATAAGGACTGGAAAATGACCAGCGTGCTCACGTTCCTGTCCCGCTTGTGCGACAAGGGATTTCTTTCCTGCACGAAGGAGGGACGGCAAAACCTGTACACGCCGCTCGTCAGCGAGGAGGGCTACCGTCAGCGTGAGAGCGTCGGCTTTCTGCGCCGGCTGTGCGGCGGCTCGGTGAAGAATCTGGTCGCGAGTCTGTCGGATGCGGGCGCACTGACCGAGCAGGACATCGACGAGCTGCGCGCGTTCCTCGACAGGCAGACGCACTAAGGAGGGGATCTTATGCTGCAATTCTCGGAAAAACTGCTCAACAACCTGATGCAGATCGGCCTGACCGTATCGCTGGCGGCGCTCGTGCCGCTCATTCTGCGGCGGCTGATGAAAAAGCGTTATCCGGCCCGTATGGTGTGTGTGGTGTGGGCGATTCTCGCGCTGCGGCTGCTCATTCCGGTGCAGCTGACACTGCCGCAGGCGCCGGTGCAGGTCATGCCGCGCACAAGCTATGTGGTGCAGAGCGACCAGACGGCGTTCCGGCAGGCCGGACTTCCTGTTATGCAAACGCCAGCCCGATGGGTGACGGGTACGCAGGCGCAAACGCTCAGCGCGGCAGATACCGGCACGGTCAAGACCGTGGATATTACCGACATTCTGCTGACGCTGTGGCTGGCAGGCGTGATTGCCTGCGTACTCTGGCAGGGGATTGGCTATTACCGGCTGATACGCAGCCTGAAAGGTACGTCCCGTTCGGTCGAACGCGCGGATCTGCACACGATTTTGCAGGAGCAGTGCGCCGACCTGGTTATTGACCGGGAAATTCCGCTGCGGGTATCCTCGGCGGCGGACTGCCCGATGCTGGCCGGATTTATCCATCCGACGCTGTATTTGCCGGATGAGCGCATTTCCCGGACGGATGCGGCGTTCATTTTCCGCCACGAGCTGACACATTACAAGCACGGCGATCTGTGGCTCAAGCTGCTGCTTCTGGCGGCACGCTGCCTGCACTGGTTTAATCCGCTGGTGCATCTGATCGCGCGATTCGCGCAGGAGGACATTGAGGCGGCGTGCGACGACGCGGTTGTTCGCGGACACGACGGCGCGTACCGCAGAGCCTATGGCGAGACCATCCTGCGGTCGGCTATTGCGCAGTCGCAAAAGAGAAAAGCTTTGGTGTCCTGCTTCGGTGATGACAAAAAGACGCTCATGCGCCGGTTTGAGGGACTGTTTGACAAGTCGGTCAAAAAACGTGGTGTCGCGCTCGTTGTGATGATCGCGCTGCTGGTCGGCTCGCTCGGCTGCGTGGTTGCGGTGGGGGAGAAGAAGCCCAATCAGACCACCGAGGAACGCGCATTGATGATGGCAAACACATTCGCGCAGGCGTATGTGGACGAAGATACCGAAGCGTTCAACAAATACCTTGTGCCGAACAGTGAAAACTTAGTCGATAATTTCACAACCGGCGCGGCGGTCTACAAGCGCTACACGACCCGATATGAGCCGGAAACGCAGACCGCGCTCATCGTTTACGAATACGAGTATGACGCCGCGCGCATGGCGGCGCAGGGGATGCAGGCGAACGGCATTACGCCGGGTCTGCCGTACCGCGAAGCGCAGCGGCTGTATTTCACCGGTAAGGGCGATAAAATGCTGATTTCTGAAGCGATTTGGGAAGCCGACTCGGATCTGACAAGCTCCACCGGTGATGATAGTGGTCTGGTAAACTCGCTGGAGCACTTCAAGCTGCTGTACGAAAACGATCTTGGTCTGCCGGATTTCGTTTCGGCGGATAACAAGGCGGTAATCGGCAACAGCGATCCTGTGTCCGCGGCAGAGGTTCTGCTCGGCATTGCTCCGGCGGCCAGTCAGGTTGAGGGCAGCAACCAAGATGCCGCACCGTACAGCGACATCCGCAAGGTGACATTCACGTTTAAGGATAACAGCAAGGTTGTTGTCACCATGATAAACCAGTTCGGTCAGGGCTGGCTGCCGCAGGACTGGACGGACGGCAGCGGCGTTCGTTCCCGCACGGCGGCGGATCTCGCGCAGCAGTACGCACGCGGCGTGCTGCACAAGAGCGCACAGTATATCTTCCCGATTTTGACGCCGGACGGTCAGAAAGACCTTATCACGCAGCAGATGGCTATGACCGGCGGCGAGCAGTGGACGTGGAAATACGGTCCGTCCTCGCCGTCTGCAACGGATTTCGTGCTTGTACCCACCGATGACGAAAATAGCTGCCACGTTGTATTCCGTCTGTCTGGCAGCGGCGTGAATGATGCGCGCTCGGCGTACACCGTGCAGACCATCCGCGAGAACAAAAACAGCTCGGTGATCGGCGATATCCGCGAACTCAGTACGGACGGTATGACGCAGAGCGAATTGTTCCGGACGTACTATGCGACCGGTCTGTCGTGGCCGACCGTGCCGCAGTACATCGACAGCATGGATACGCAGATGATAAGAGGCTACGCCGATCCGGCACAGGCGGCCATGCAGTATTTCGGCATGGCGCTGCGCGGCGACTCCTATTTGATGCTTTTGCAGGATACCAATACGCTCTGGCAGGGTGACAGCGCGGACGGCACACAGCTTGCACAGGTCAAGCTGACATTTGGAGATAATCTCGCGCCGGCTTATGTAGTCATGGAGCAGACAGACGCAGGTTACTGGCAGCCAATCGGTATTACCGAGGACATCACAGTGCAGAGCGGAAAAGAGAAGCTGTACGCCGGTGTCAATGCGTTGGATGCTATTATGAGCGGTGATACACCGCTGTTGCAGGTTGGTGATAAAATCACCTTCACATTTGAGACCGAGCCTGTCGGCGGTGTGCAGCTCACCAATCGGCTGGTGAACTGGGAGGGCGGCTCGAAGTTCGGTGTGATCGACGAGCAGATCACGCTGCAGAAATCCGGCGATGGCTGGGTCTATACCGTGCCGACAAGTCTTGGCGAAATGCTCTCGAGTACCATCAGCTATCCGTTCTACCATGCTGTCACGCTGGAATACACGGACGCAAGCCATATTCAGCATAAGGCAACGGCGGTGTATACAAGCGGGAGCGACAGTGCGGATGAGAACGAGGACAGCGATATTACCTCAACGGATTACTACAACGATTCGCTGAATTACAGCCTTAAGCTGCCGCAGTCCTTCGTCGATAACGGCTATGCCAAGCGCAATCCGGAGGACGATAGTATCCTGTTCGGCATGAAGAACGCCATGGGCGATGCCAGCCGCGACCCGACCGAGGACGGTGCAATTATGACATTACGCGTGGATGCAACTGCCGTTTTGCACAGCGAATACGGCGGTAACTGGACGGAAAACTATCCGTCTCCGGTCAAGCAGCTTGCCGAAAAGGACGGTTTGACCTATTATCTGGCGTATGTGTCCGATGTGCAGTATGACCCGGCCAATCAGGAGATTGCTGCCAAGTACAAGGAAATGTTCACTGCCGCGCAGAATATCACTGCGGATGATTTTGTACTCGACGACCTGACGGATAAGGACGGTACCGTTCGCCGTGCGCAGCTGCTGACAAGTCTCGGTGCACATTATGCGGTCCTGCATATGGGCGCACAGCATCCCCAGCCGTATCAGGTTGCTGTTAATACGGATAATAGTTCCTGTGAGGTCTATGTCAGCCGTATCGACTGGACAACCGAAGCACAGTATAAGGTCTATGCCGCTGATAGGGTGACTTTCAAGGATATTACCAATACCGAACCGACAACGGTGGAGCATTTGGCTGATTCTACAAAGGGCTTGACCGCAGAGCAGTTTGATTTGCTGTGCAGTAGACTCGAGTTTACGCTTTATTCCGACAGTGAGCAGAAAACGATACAGCAAACCCTGCAAAGTGACCAGACCCCCGAACAGGGAGCACGGGCTTTCCTCGGCCTGAACGATAAATACGGCAGGTTCGACAGCGATTCCGAGCAGATTTACGGCGATAATAACGAATTTGCATCGCTGACCTATCAGTTTACCGACCCGAATACCGGTAAAGAAAACGGCAAATACGTCAAGCTGACCATGCACAAGGCAACAGCCGACAGCAGTCTGCCCGCACTGTGGATGCCGTATAGCTACGAGTTGTTCACGGCTTAATCCAACGGTGCCGTGCACAATAACGTGCAAACGAGTTGCGCGACACGGGTATCCCCCAGGGGACCTTCTCTTGCCCTACGGGCAATTCACCTTGTGCCGCACCCAGCGTAGACTAACCGCATGTGTAGCAGTACGAAAACAGCTTGAGCGGCTAAGAAAAAGAAATGGGCGGACCCAAAGGTCCGCCCTGCGGAAGAGGAACCGTACGCTCGTTCCTTTATAGTCTCAGTTCTGAACAGCCGCCGTGCTATCCCAAAAGGGAAATGGGAGATTCACAAGAGGGTAAAAACCGTAGGTTGTCATCCTCTTGTGCCCTCAGCGGGCAGCGTCCATCTGCCATGCGAAATGGTCGCAATGCAGCAATTCCTCCGCTCTGTGCGAGCACGGCTCATCCAGATACTCACGGTACAACGCCTGAACCGCCGGATTTTCATGCGAAAAACGCAGCGGTGCATTCTGATCGAGTCGGAACAGAACCTTGCCGCGGTCGGCGGCCTTTTCGCGGTCGGTGCCGTCCACCGGCTGACCGCCGCCGCCTGCACAGCCGCCCGGGCATGCCATGATCTCCACAAACTCATAGTGTACTTCACGGCGCTGCAGCGAGTGCAGAAGCTGACGTGCGTTGCCCAGTCCGCTTGCTACCGCGCAGCGCACAGTCCGGCCTGCCAGCTCGAACGTTGCTTCGCGCCACGGCAGCGGAGAAATCGTGCCGTCGTCACGCACCTCGCGGAATGCATCCGGCGACGGATTTTCGCCGGTGGTGAGGAAGTACGCCGAACGCAGCGCGGCCTCCATAACGCCGCCGGTCGCGCCGAAAATAACACCTGCGCCGGTGCCGTCGCCCAGCGGAGAATCAAACGCGGATTCCGCGATGTTTTCCACATCGAGGTGCTCGGCACGCGCCATGCGCGCCAGCTCTCGGGTGGTGATGACCAGATCGACATCGCTGCCGTGACCGGCCGAATCCATGCTCGGCAGCTCGCGCTCGGCCTTTTTTGCGATGCACGGCATGATGGAGATGCTGTAAATTTTGTCCGCATCCACGCCGAGGTTGTGTGCCAGCCAGGTCTTGCCGACCGCGCCGAACATCTGCTGCGGCGACTTGGCGGTGGACAGACGGCCGGTCATTTCCGGGAACTGCGACTTCAAAAAGCGCACCCAGCCCGGGCAGCACGAGGTAAACATCGGCTGATTGTCCAGATCGCCCGCCTGAAGACGCTGAAGCAGCTCGGTGCCCTCCTCCATGATGGTTAGATCGGCGGAAAACGTGGTGTCGAACACATAATCCGCGCCCAGCTTGCGCAGAACGGACACCAGCTGACCGACGGTTGCCTTGCCGGTCGGCATGCCGAAGGCTTCGCCCCATGCAGCACGCACGGCCGGAGCAATCTGCACAATGGTCACGCGGTCCGGATCGCCAAGCGCAGCATATGCCTTCTGCGTGTCATCGCGTTCGCGCAGAGCGCCGGTCGGACAGTGCGTGATGCACTGACCGCACAGCGAGCAGTCCGCCTGCTTGATCACGCGGTTTCCCGAAACATCAATGGTGGTGCGCGCACCCGAGCCGCTGATATCCCAGACGGACAGCGACTGCACCTTGTCGCATACCTGAATGCAGCGCATGCACTTGATGCACTTGTTTACATCGCGGTAGAGCGGGAACGTGGTCGTCCAGTCGGCCTTTTTGCCGCGTGCAAGGTCGGTGGGGTAGGAAACACCCAGAATGCCCATATCGTTTGCAATCTTCTGCAGCTGGCAGGTGCCCGAGCGGATACAGGTCGCGCACTTGTTGTCGTGCTGCGAGAGGATAAGCTCCATATTGACGCGGCGCGCCTCGAGTGCACGCGGAGAATTGGTGCGGATGACCATGCCTTCACGCACAACGTTGTTGCACGAGGGAACCAGCTTGCCTTCGCCCTCTACCTCGACACAGCAGACGCGGCAGGCGGAGATTTCGTTCAGCTCTTTTAGGTAGCACAGGCTGGGGATTTCGATATCGACAGAGGCGGCGGCATCCAGAATGGTGGTGCCTTCCGGTACAGTCACCGGGATAGAATTGATCGTCAGATTTACCATTTAGAAGAACGCCCTCCCTTGAAAATACCGTAGCCGAAGTGGTCGCAGCGCAGGCAGCGGGAGGTCTCCTGATGAACCTCCTGCTCGGTCATGCCGCACTTTACCAGATCAAAGTTGCCGACGCACTCCTCGGCGGGTCTGCTGCGCAGCTCGATGCGGCCGCAGGCCGGCATGTTGGTCAGATGCGGTGCCGGAATCTCAACATCGCTCTTGATAACGTGACGGAAGCCGAGGTGTGCGTCAATGTTGGCCGCAGCCACCTTGCCGGCGGCTACCGCGCGGATAACGGTCGCCGGACCGGTAACGGCATCGCCGCCCGCGAATACATGCGGGGTGTTCGGCACAAATGCGTCGGATTCGGCCTGAATCTTGCCGCGCACGACCGGAGCGATCTGCTCGAACGGCTTTGCGTCGATGGACTGGCCGATGGCTACGATAACGACATCGCACGGTGTGCGGAGCAGCGGCTGATCGGCATCGTAGGGACGCGGACGACCGTCCTTGCCGTAGGCGCCGATGACCTGCGGACGCGTCCACAGAGCGGTAACGCGGCCCGTTTCATCGGTCTCAATGTGATCGGGCGCCTGCAGCGAGAGAATCTGGCAGCCTTCGCTCTGTGCTTCCTCGATCTCCTCTGCGAGTGCGGTCATATCGGTCACGCGCCGGCGGTAGACGCACGTTACTGCGGAGGCACCGAGACGGATTGCGGTTCGGGTTGCATCCATCGACACGTTGCCGCCGCCGATGACGCAGACGCGCTTGCCCTTGAAGTCCGGCACGCGACCCTCGCCAATGTCGCGGAGCAGCTGCACCGCGGAGTGTACGCCGACTGCGTCCTCGCCGGGAATGCCGATCTTCTTGTCGTTATGCGCACCGATGGAGATGTAAACCGCGTCGTACTGATTCTCAATCTCAGCGAACGAAATATCGCGGCCGATGGAAACGCCGGTGTGCACCTCAATGCCGGTGGACAGGATGAAGTCGATATCCGCATCCAGCTTGTCTTGCGGCAGACGATAATCCGGAATGCCGTAGCGCAGCATGCCGCCGAGCTTGGGACGCTGGTCATAGACTACGACCTGGTGACCCATCAGCGACAGAAAATACGCCGCCGACAGACCGCCCGGTCCGCCGCCGATGATGCCGATGCGCTTGCCGGTCGAAGGTGCGGAATCCGGCGGCGTGGTGTTGTCCGCGTGGTCGCACGCGAAACGCTTGATGCCGCAGATGTTGACCGCATCGTCCACCATGCTGCGGCGGCAGTGTGCCTCGCACGGGTGCTCGCAGACATAGCCGCATACGGTCGGGAAGGGGTTGTCCTTGCGGATCAGGCGCACGGCGTCATTGTAACGGCCGGCACGCACGAGTGCAATGTAGCCCGGAATATCCACTCCGGCCGGGCACAGTGCCACACACGGCACCGGATGATCCCAGCCGAACAGGCAGCGGCCGCTCTCCACATGGGAGAGGTAGTCATCGCGAAAGCCCTGCACGCCCTGCAGAACCATGCGGGCAGCCTCATAGCCGATGGCGCAGTCCGCCGTATCCTGAATAACACGGGCGGTTTTCTCGATCAGGTCAATGGTCTCCGGTGTTGCGGTGGAGTCCAGCACCTGCTCGAGCAGAGTGGTCAACTGCCCCAGACCGATGCGGCACGGAACACATTTGCCGCAGGTCTGTGCATGGCACAGACGCAGGAACGACAGCGACATATCCACCGGACACAGACCCGGAGGACTGGCGCTGATGCGCCGCTCGATATCGCGGTACAAGCCGGCAATGACGGTCTCAGCCTTGCCCGGCGTTTCAATGGATAAACGACTCAAAAAAGTCCCCTCCCTTTCTTGTAGAAACATATTAAAATAATAGAACTTTTTGGCAGATAAGTCAATCGTAACTCAGCGATTTTGGAGAAAATACCAATAAAAAGCTGCTTATAGTGGCGGCTGGAGAACGGATATGCTATACTGACAGAAAAAGAGAAGGAGAGCGAAGCTATGCGCATCATCAATTTCGGTTCGCTGAATATAGATAAGGTATATCAGGTGGAGCAGTTTGTACGGCCGGGACAGACCATCACCGCGAAGGACTATGCCGTGGCTGCGGGCGGCAAGGGGCTCAACCAGTCACTGGCAGCGGCTCGAGCGGGCGCAGAGGTGCTGCACGCGGGCGTGATCGGCGCGGAAGGCCGCTTTATGGCCGATCTGCTGCGGGAATCCGGTGCGGATACCTCGCTGCTGCGCGAGGTGGACGGGCCGTCCGGACATGCCGTTATCGAGATAAGCGCCGCCGGTCAGAACCGGATTATCGTGTTCGGCGGCGCAAACCGAAGCATGACGAGCGAGTATATCGAGCGGGTGCTCGACACCGCGCAGCCGGACGACTGGGTGCTGCTGCAGAATGAGGTCAACCTCGTGCCGGAGATCATCCGCCGTGCGCATGAAAAGGGACTGCGGGTGGTGTTCAATCCGTCTCCCGTGCCGGAGAATACCGAAAAGCTGCCGCTTGCGTGCGTCAGCCTGTTTATGGTGAATGAAATCGAAGCGGCACAGCTTGCGGGAACGGATGCAAATGCAGATTTCGAGGATACGCTGACGGCTTTGCGGGCAAAATATCCGAATGCGTCGGTCGTTATGACCGTCGGCGCGGACGGTGTGCTGTATGATGGAGAGGAAGGTCGGTTTCAGCTTCCTGCATTTAAGGTAAAGGCCGTGGACACCACCGCTGCCGGAGATACCTTCTGCGGATACTTTCTTGCGGCGGTCAGCACAGGGAAATCGGTGCAGACTGCGCTGCAGGAGGCTTCGGCGGCATCCGCTCTCGCAGTCTCGCGCACAGGCGCGGCTCCCTCAGTGCCGACAGCAGACGAAGTACGGGAATTTCTGCGCAGGCACGCATAAATCATCGGAAACGGGGCAAACTGAATCTCCGAAAGGAGTGTATCGGTATGCACATTACAATCGAACGAGACGGCTGTATTTCCTGCGGCCTGTGTGAAGGAACCTGTCCTTCCGTGTTCCGCATTGCGGAGGACGGCCTTGCCGAAGTCCATCATCAGCCGGAGACCGCAGAGGAGCAGGCGGGCGCGCAGGAGGCCGCAGGCGGCTGTCCGGTGGCCGTCATTCATGTCAGCTGAGAACGTAAGCGTAAAGGCAGACCGTCGGGTCTGCCTTTTTACATCGACCGCAAGAATTTGAAAGTTTGCCCGAGAGCCCCGCTCATATCCCGTGAATAGGGGCGTTCTTTTCGCAAGAATGCTCTGTTTTTTCAGCCCCCGAAACGCTACAATAGAATCATCAAATGGAGAGCGGCAAAACCGCCGCGTAAGAGAGAGAGAGAGTTACATATAAAAGGAGAGAATATACCATGAAAACTGTTAAGGTTGGTTCGGTAGGTCTGGGTCGTCTGGGTTATGAGCACGCGAAGAACCTTGCAACGCAGGTTCCGGGCTGCGAACTGGCAGCCATCTGCGACGTAGATGCAAACCGCGTAAAGGAAGTTGCGGCAGAGCTCGGCGTGCCGAATACTTACACCGATTTTGAGGAAATGTGCAAGAATCCGGAGCTGGACGCGATCGTTATCGTTTCCCCCTCCTTCCTGCACTGCCAGCAGATTGAAATTGCCATGAACCACGGTAAGCACGTGTTCTGCGAGAAGCCGCTCGGCACGGATGTTGCACAGTGCAAGGCTGCCGAGAAGGTCATCGAGGCACATCCTGACCTGATTTTCCAGCTTGGCTTCATGCGCCGCTTTGACAAGTCCTACGCCGAGGCAAAGCGCAAGATTGACAACGGCGATATCGGCAAGGTTGTTCTGGTTCGCTCCTACACGCAGGACCCGCGTTCCACCATCGAGTCTACCCTCAAGTTTGCACCGCACTCCGGCGGTCAGTACCTCGATATGTGCGTACATGATATCGACCTCATCCGCTGGTTCACCGGCTCGGATGTCAAGAATGTATGGGCAATCGGCGGTGTATTCGAGTTCGACCTGTACAAGGAGCTGAACGATGCGGACAACGCAGCTGCTACCATTCAGATGGAGAACGGCGCAATGGGCTTCATGTTCACCAACCGCACCCATGCTGCAGGCTGCAATGTCGAGACCGAGATCATCGGCACCCACGGCACGCTGCGCATTGCAAACGTCGGCGCAAAGAACCTGCTGAATATCGTGGATGAGCACGGCTCCCGCGAGGAGTATTATCCGGACTTCATGAGCCGCTGGCACGAGGCTTTCGTAGCCGAGATGGCTGCCTTCACCGGCCATGTCCGCGACAACACCAAGCCGGCTGACCTCACCGTTTATGACGGCACCGCCGTTTCCGAGGCTGCTTACCGCTGCAAGGAATCCTTCGAGACCGGCAAGATGCTGCCGATTCGATAAAATCAGCATAGAGAAAGCCTGTCACCATAGGTGGCAGGCTTTCTGTTATCCGCAGCCCTGCCGGACCGCAGCGGGCGAAGCGCTGCATTGAGTTTTCATCGCAGGAGCGCTATAATGAGTTTATCTGATTATATGTACCGCGATCTGACAAAAGGCAGTATCGCCAAAGGTTTGATCTGGTTTGCGCTGACAGGGCCGGTCGGTGAGGTCGGTAGCCGGATTGCTATCCCGACCGGCTGTTTTTCGCGGATGCTATCTCCGCCGCAGAAGGGCGCTTTTGCCGCGGAATTGATGGAAAAGGAACGTTTTTATGATTCAATGCTTTGTGAAAAAGGAATATGAAGCGCCATTCGGCCTGACGCAGATGCCGCGTCTGTTTTCGGTCAGCCGCACAGATGAGAAGGCGTCGGCGCATCCGCGTGTTATGCACGCGCATGACGATTTAGTGGAAATTGTACTCGTGCGAGGCGGCGAGAGCCGCTATTTTGTCGGCGGCACGCCGTATGAGGCACGCCGCGGCGATCTGTTCATTTTCAACAGCCGCGTCGTGCACGATGAGCCGTCCGGACCGGATCGTCCGGTGGCAACCTCGAGTCTGGCGCTTGGCGGACTGGCTGTGCCCGGACTGCGTGAAAATACGCTGATCGCGGAGAATTCGTGTCCGGTGTGCCGCTTGACCGAGCCGCAGACCGTGCGGCTGGAGCATCTGTACGACGTGCTTTACAATGAGCTGACCGAGGGCAACGACGACGGTGCACATCATCTTCTGCTTGCGATCCTAACGCTTGTGCAGCAGTTCCGCGCGACCGCAGCCGAGGGCAGCACGCACAGCGGCAATGCCTTTGCACAGCGCATCAAGGATTACATCGACAAGCATTTTGCGAACGAATTTTCTCTGCAGCAGATGGCGGATGCGCTGCACGTCAGTCCGTACTATCTGGCGCATATCTGCAAGGAAGTGACCGGATATTCGCCGCTGCAGTATGTTCTGCGCCGCAGGATTGGCGAAGCGCAGACGCTGCTCATCACAACTGATTTGCCGGTAACGCGGATTGCATCGCAGGTGGGGTATGACAACCCGAGCCATTTCAATGCGCAGTTTTCCAAGGCGGTTGGTATGGCGCCGAGGACTTTCAGAAAAGAGTATGTTTTCCACAAATGAGTTTGTTTGCCGGGTGTAAACGGTGGTTTGCCTCTCAGGCGAAAACCCTGTGTATCGGCACAGACTATATGATATACAAAAGGCTCCCATTCCAACCGGAATGGGAGCCTTTCTATATAAGAGGTGCAAAGAGTATGTGTTATTCGGTCTTCATATACAGCATGCGGATCGAATTGAGCACGCACAGCATAGCCACGCCGGTATCGGCGAATACGGCCAGCCACATGGATGCGATACCGAACAGACCGAGGATCATAACGAGGATCTTGACCGCGAGTGCAAACACGATGTTCTCTTTGGAGACGATATTCGCCTTGCGGGCGATCTTGACCGAGATCGGGATGGAAGTCAGGTCGGCCTTCATGAACACTACATCTGCGGCCTCGATTGCCGCGTCTGCGCCGCTGCCCATTGCCGCGCCAACATCCGCACCGGCGAGTACGGGAGCATCGTTGATGCCGTCACCGACGAACATAACCGCACCGTGCTTCTCGCGGATATCGGTCAGCGCCGACAGCTTATCCTGCGGGAGCAGGCGGGCACGCACTTCGTCAATGCCGACTTCCTGCGCAACCGCGTCCGCACTGGCTTGACCGTCACCGGTCAGCATGGCGGTGGTGAGTCCCTGCGCCTTCATGCGGCTGATTGCAGATTTGGCATCTGCCTTGATGGTATCGGCAATGTCAACATGACCGAGGAAGTGACCGTCCATCGCCAGCAGCACTTCCGTGCTGCCCGGGGTGCCGTGGTAGCCGGAAAGGTCGATATTATTGCGCTCCATCAGCTTTACGTTGCCGCAGAGTATAGTTTTGCCTTCCAGTTCGGCGAAAACGCCTTCGCCGGCCTGCTCGCGGATGTTCTCAACCGTTGCACCAACGGCAACAAGAGAAAAGTCGCCGGCCTTTGCCGCGGACGTTTTGCGCTCCTCGTAGGAGTTGATGATGGACTTGGCGATCGGGTGGGTGGAAGCGCCCTCACAGGCGGCAGCCAGCCACAGAAGCTCATTCTCATCGAGCGGAACGCCCTGTGCCGGAACGACCTTCTGTACCACAAAGTTGCCCTTGGTGATGGTGCCGGTCTTATCCATAACGATGGTCTTAACGTTATTCAGTGCTTCCAGAGAAGCGCCGCCCTTGAACAGGATACCGCGTCTGGAACCTGCGCCGATGCCGGAGAAGTAGGTCAGCGGTACGCTGAGCACCAGTGCGCACGGGCAGGAGATTACAAGGAAGGTCATCGCGGTGTAGACCCACTTGTGCCACTCGCCGGTAACAAGGCTCGGGATAATGGCGGTCAGCAGGGCGATCGCAACAACAGCCGGGGTGTAAACGCGGGAGAAACGGGTGATAAAGCGGTCGATTTTCGGCTTGCGGGCCGCTGCATTCTCCACGCTGTCGAGAATGCGCTGTACCATGCTCTCAGCGAGAATATGGGTGACACGCAGCTTGATCGCGCCGTCGGTGTTGACACAGCCGGAGGTTGCCTTGTCGCCGGCAGCGACACGAACCGGAACCGGCTCACCGGTAACAGCCGAGGTATCCAGACGGCTTTCGCCTTCGACAACCTCGCCGTCCAGCGGAACGCGGTCGCCCGGGCGCACCAGAACAATGTCGCCCTCCTGTGCGTCCTCGGCCGGAATAACCTCGATTTCGCCGTTGTCCTTGACCAGATTTACCGTCTCGGGACGCAGGTCGATCGCGTCCATGATCTGCTTGCGCGAACGGTCAACCGCACGGTCCTCAAAGTATTCGCCGACACGGTAGAACAGCATAACGCCGACAGCCTCGTCGAACGAGCCGACCGCCCATGCACCGATGGTTGCAACGGCCATCAGGAAGTTTTCGTCAAATACCTGACCGCGGCCGATGTTCTTCACAGCCGTCAGCAGGACGTGGCGGCCGAGCAGCAGGTACGCCGCGATGAGCAGCACCAGTTTAACGGCCATGGTCGGAATGAGCAGACCGGCAACGAACAGCGCTGCACCGATGAGCATTTCGGCAAGCGGATGGCTGCTGCTCTCTTCCTTTTCCTCCTCGGGAGCGATTACCTTGACGTCGCTCTCGATATTTGAGCAGATTTTACGGATTTCGGGAAGCAGTGCATCAGGATTGTCGCCCTTGACGCGCAGTTGCTTGGTCTCGTAGACCAGCACGCAATCGTCGATGCCGTCCAGCTGGCTGATCTGGTGCTGCATTTTCGCGGCACAGTGCGCACAGCCGAGGTTTTCGAGCGTGTAAACGCGCTGACCGTCCTTGCCGTAGTGCTTGGGTTTGGGCGCAATGACCTTGGCTTCGCTCTCGATGGACGAGCAGATTTCGCGGATTTCAGGCAGGAGCGCATCCGGATTTTCGCCGGTTACGCGCAGCTGCTTGGTCTCAAATACGAGAACGCAGTCCTCCACGCCCTCGAGTTCGCTGATGCGCTGCTCCATTTTTGCCGCGCAGTGTGCACAGCCGACATTCTGCAGCGTGTAAACGCGCTTGACGCTGTGCGCGCCTGCAGTATGTTCGTGGTGGTGGTGCTCGTGCTCCTCGTCCTCATCGTGGTGGTGATGATGTCCGCAGTCGCAGTCATCGTCATGATGATGGTGGTGGTGCTCGTGCTCCTCGTCCTCATCATGGTGGTGATGGTGTCCGCAGCCGCACTCGCACTCGTCGTCATCGTCATCGTGGTCGTGATGATGATGGTGCTCGTGTTCGTCCTCATCGTGCTCGTGGTGATGATGGTGTCCACAGCCGCACTCGCACTCGTCGTCATCCTCATCGTGGTGATGGTGGTGGTGTTCGTCCTCGTCGTGGTCGTGGTGGTGATGGTGTCCGCAGCCGCAATCGCATTCAACTTCATCGTGTTCGTGATGATGATGTTCGTGCTCATGCTCATGCACTTCTTCATTTAATAAGGTATCCTCATGCTTGTGTTCGTCTGCCATTTCGGATCGCCTCCTGTCGGTGATGGTTAATAATATATGAACAATTGCTCATATGTTCATGTATTCATATTATAACCGAAGAAAGGGAAAGTCAATAGCAGTATACGAAAAATGTGCACAAAAGGCAGAGGGCAAAACTTCGCATTTTGCGCGCAGTTCAGCCGGTTTTGCGAAAAATGCAAGCCGGAAAGGGAATACCTGCATCCGTTTAAACTGACCGAACCCGAGCGTTATTCACAAAGAAAAAGCGGATAAAAATGATAGACTTAACAAGATGTACAAAGTTTATCTGTATTTTATTCGATTTTTTTTTGCTTTTGGTCTTGCCAATACTGTACAAAAAACAGTATAATCTATACTGTAAGGCTATGCTCCACGCATAGCCAGCCAATTTCTGAAGAAGAGGAAGCCGGGCGCGCGTCCGGTTCTTCTTGCGCAAAATATTAGAGAGGTGAAAGAAATGGCGTATTCGTTCCGTGGCGGCATACACCCGGGTACTCACGCAGACCCGGGCTATAAATCCGCGACAAACACCAAGCCGATCGAGAAGCTGGCATTGCCCGATGAGGTAATCCTGCCGGTTTCCATGCACATCGGCGCACCGGCAAAGCCGATCGTTTCGGTTGGCGATACCGTGGACCTGGGACAGCCTATCGCGGAAGCCGGCGGCTTTGTCAGCGCTCCTGTCCATGCTACCGTTTCCGGCAAGGTAAAGGCAATCGAGCCTCGCCTGCATCCGAACGGCAGCAAGGTTCTGTCCATCGTAATTGAAAATGATGGCGAGGACCGCAAGCACGAGTCCGTGCATCCCTACGACTTCGCTTCCATGAGCAATGAGGAGCGTATCGAGTGCATCCGTTCTGCCGGCATCGTCGGTCATGGCGGTGCAACCTTCCCGACCCATGTCAAGATCCAGTCCGGTATCGGCAAGTGCGACACGGTCATCATCAACGCTGCAGAGTGTGAGCCGTACATCACGTCCGACCATCGCCTGCTGCTCGAGCGTCCGGAAGAGACCATCGGCGGCCTGAAGATGCTGGCCGACATCATGGGCGTACAGACCGCGATCATTGCGATCGAGGAAAACAAGAAGGATACCTTCGCCAAGATCGAAGAGCTGATCGCGGATGATCCGCGCCTCAAGCTGTATCCGCTGACCTGCAAGTACCCGCAGGGTGCTGAGAAGCAGCTGATCAATGCCTGCACCGGCCGTGAAGTTCCGTCCGGCAAGCTGCCGGCAGACGCTGGCTGCGCGGTATTCAACGTAGATACCGCAGGTGCGGTTTACCGCCGCTTCACCACCGGCATGCCGGTCATCCGCCGTATCGTTACCATCTCCGGTTCCGCTGTTGCCGAGCCGAAGAACCTCGAAGCACGCATCGGCACCCCGATCGAAAAGCTGATCGATGCCTGCGGCGGCTTCAAGGAAGCTCCGAACAAGCTCCTTGCCGGCGGCCCGATGATGGGCAACGCCCAGTTCTCTCTGGATGCCCCGGTTGTCAAGGGCACCAACGCATTCCTCGCCTTTGCAGGCAATGAGGATAAGCGCGTTAAGGATCCCCAGTGTATCCGCTGCGGCAAGTGCATCAACGCCTGCCCGATGCATCTCCTGCCGATCTACATGAATGTATACGGCAAACAGGAGGATCTGGACAACGCCGTTGACTGCGGCATGATGGACTGCATCGAGTGCGGCTCCTGCGCTTACGTCTGCCCGGCTCGTATCCCGCTGGTTGCACAGTTCCGTCTGACCAAGGGCAAGATCCAGGCTAAGCGTGCTGCAGAGCGCGCCAAGGCTGAGGCTGAGAAGAAAAAGGCCGAGGCGGAGGCTGCTGCAAAGGCAGAGGCTGAAAAGCCCGCAGAGAACAAGTAAGGAGGAAAACGAAAATGGCTTATGATCTTAGCAAAGTAGTCGTAACCTCCTCGCCGCATATCAAGGCGGATGATGACACCCGGAGCCTTATGCTCGATGTGCTCATCGCACTTGTTCCGGCACTGGCGGTTGCAGTTTACACCTTCGGCGCTCGTGCGCTGATCCATGTTGTTATTGCAATGGTGGCAAGCCTTGTGTTTGAGACCATTTACAACAAAATCGTTCATCACCCGAACACCGTAGGCGACCTGTCCTGCCTGGTTACGGGCGTACTTATCGCATTCAACATTCCGGTTGCAGCTCCGCTGTGGCTGAGCGCTTTCGGTGCTCTGTTCGGCATCATCGTTGTTAAGATGCTGTTCGGCGGCATCGGCAAGAACTTTATGAACCCGGCACTCGGTGCCCGTGCGTTCATGATGGCATCCTGGGCCGGTTTCATGACCACCTGGACTGCTCCGCATGCAAACCTGCCGCTGTTCGGCAACGTAACCGTTACCGACGCAATCTCCACCGCAACTCCGCTGGCTACCCTTAAGACCGGTGCTGTACCGGCTGATACCGGCCTGCTGGAGATGCTGCTCGGTCAGACCGGCGGCGTTATCGGTGAGACCTCCGCGCTGGCTCTGCTGGCAGGCGGCGTTTACCTGCTGTGGCGCAAGGTTATCACCATCAACATTCCGGCAGCTTACATCCTTACTGTTGCTGTCATCACCTTCCTGTTCCCGCTGTCCGGCGATGTTTCCCGCGTACAGTGGATGCTCAGCCAGGTACTGTCCGGCGGCCTGATGCTCGGCGCGATCTTCATGGCTACCGACTACGTTACCAGCCCGGTTACCCCGAAGGGCCAGATCATCTTCGGCGTTGGCTGCGGTCTGCTGACGGTATTCATCCGCTACTTCGGCGGTCTGCCGGAGGGCGTATCCTACTCCATTCTGATCATGAACACGCTGGTTTGGGCAATCGACAAGAAGACCCATCCGCGCAAGTTCGGCTATCAGCTTGACAAGGCTAAGAAGGAGGCGCAGTAAATCATGGATAACAGCAAAAAGGAAGGCGGCATCGTACAGCTTGTCGTCGTACTGGGCCTCATCACGTTCATCTGTGCACTGCTGCTGGGCGTTATCAACGGTGTAACCGCGGATAAGATCACCCAGAACGGTATCGAAACCCGCAACGCAGCAATGGCAGAGATCATCCCGGACGCTGATTTCGAGGATCTCGACACCGCACTGTCCGCTGAGGACGTTGCAGCCGCTGGCGTAACCCTGCCGGCAGGCCGTACCGCTGCTCAGATTGACGGCGTTTACAAGGCAACCAAGGACGGCGAAGAGATCGGCTACTGCGTACAGGTAGAGCCGAAGGGCTTCGGCGGCAACCTGACGATGATCGTCGGCATCAATGCGGACGGCACCGTTGCAGGCGCAAAGGTAACCTCTCACGCTGAGACCCCGGGCCTCGGTGCGAAGAGCCAGGCAGACCCGAACTGGATCACCCAGTTTGCAGGTCAGACTGCTGACGGTCAGCTCAAGGTGGCCAAGGACGGCGGCACGATCAATGCGATCACCGGCGCTACCATCACCTCCCGTGCTGTAACTGACGGCGTTAATACTGCGGCAGCATATGTCGCTACTCTGGGTTAAGGAGGAAAAGCCAAATGAAATTTTCTGAACAGCTGAAATCGGGCGTTATCCTCGATAACCCGGTTTTCATGCAGACGATCGGTCTTTGCCCGACGCTGGCAACCACCACTTCTCTGCAGAATGCGATCGGCATGGGCGCGGCGGCTACCGTCGTTCTCATCTGCTCCAATATCGTTATTTCCGCGATGCGCAGAATTATCCCGGATAAGATCCGTATCGCAGCATTCATCACGATCATCGCAACCTTCGTAACCATGATCGACCTGTCCATGCAGGCATTCCTGCCGTCGCTGGCATCGTCCCTTGGTCTGTTCCTGCCGCTGATCGTAGTAAACTGCATCATCCTCGGCCGTGCCGAGGCGTATGCTTCCAAGAACAAGGTTCTGCCGTCCGCACTCGACGGTGTTGTAATGGGTCTGGGCTTCACCTTCGCTCTGGTACTCATGGGCTTCTTCCGTGAGCTGCTCGGCGCAGGCACCATCCTGTCCGGTTACGTTAACGGCGTTAACGGCATCGCAGTTCCGTTCTTCCACTCCAACCCGATGGTCATGATGATCCTGCCGGCAGGCGGCTTCCTCATGATGGGCTTCATCCTGGCTGCGATCCAGAAGATCATGGCTCGAAAGGAGGACAAGTAAGTGTTTAATTTACCTGCCTCTATGGGTTTGACCGATATCCTGTCGCTCGCAATCGCGGCAATCCTGGTCAACAACTACATTCTCGTTCAGTTCCTCGGCTGCTGCTCGTTCTTCGGCGTATCCAAGAAGACCGACACCGCGCTCGGCATGGGCATGGCGGTTATCTTCGTTATGGCGATCGCTTCCGCAGCATCCTGGGCTGTACAGTACTTCATTCTCGAACCCCTGGGTCTGGGCTACATGCAGACCATCGCGTTCATTCTCGTAATTGCAACGCTGGTTCAGTTCGTCGAGATGTTCATGAAGAAGGCTATGCCGTCGCTGTACTCTGCGCTCGGTATCTTCCTGCCGCTGATCACCACCAACTGTGCGGTGCTCGGTGCTGCTAAGACCAACATTTCCAACAGCTATTCTTTCATCGGCTCTCTGGTATACGGCGTTGCAGCCGGTGTCGGCTACACGCTGGCAATCGTGCTGTTCGCTTCCATCCGTGAGCGTCTGGACGCTACTTCCAAGTGCCCGAAGTGCTTTGAAGGCTTCCCGATCTCGCTGGTTGCAGCAGCGCTGCTGGCTATGTCCTTCATGGGCTTCTCCGGCCTGTCGATTTGGTAAGGGAGGACACAAGAAATGGATATGCAAAATGTTATTTACGCGGTAGCGGTACTGTTCATCATGGGTATCGTTTTCGCAATCCTGCTCGGCGTTGCTGCTAAGGTTTTCGCCGTAGAGGTTGACGAGCGCGTCCCGCTGGTACGCGAGTGCCTGCCGGGCGCTAACTGCGGCGGCTGCGGCTTCGCCGGGTGCCGCGGCATGGCCGACGCGCTCGTGAAACAGGACGACATCTCGGCGCTCTTCTGCCCCGTGGGCGGCGGCGACTGTATGAAAGCCGTGGCTGCATACCTCGGAAAGGCCGCTGCCGAAAAGCAGCCCGAGGTGGCGACCGTCCGCTGCGGCGGCACGTGCGAGAAGCGTCCCCGCACCAACGAGTACAACGGGGCCAAGTCGTGTGCCGTGGCTTCGTCGCTCTATGTGGGCGAGACGGGTTGCGCATTCGGCTGCCTCGGGTTCGGGGACTGCGTCGTCTCGTGTGCGTTCGATGCGATCCGCATGAATCCCGCGACGGGGCTTCCCGAAGTCGACCCCGACAAATGTACGGCCTGCGGGGCCTGCGTGAAGGCGTGTCCCAAAATGATTATCGAATTGCGCAAGAAGTGGCCGAAGAACCGGGCGGTGTACGTGTCGTGCGTGTCGAAGGACAAGGGCGCCGTGGTGATGAAGGCCTGCAAGGCGGGTTGCATCGGATGCGGCAAATGCCAGAAGGTCTGCGCGTTCGGTGCAATCACCATTGAAAACAACCTCGCCTATATCGACCCGCAGAAGTGCAAGCTCTGCCGTAAGTGCGTGAACGAGTGCCCGACGGGTGCCATCGTGCTGGCGGGCATGG
>ENA-ORSY01001141-ORSY01001141.1-human-gut-metagenome-genome-assembly--contig:-NODE-1141-length-20637-cov-20.482363_pt1 | contig 20637 bp, 19 predicted proteins | sample MGYA00242193_ERZ509160 | MGnify/ENA primary metagenome ERZ509160 (study PRJEB26280, sample SAMEA2338670) | human gut metagenome | biome: human gut; feature: human-associated habitat; material: faeces...
TATGGCATTGATGATGCTCATGCGATGAACAACCTATACCTGAATCTGCTATTTTTCCGTTCAGATAGTCCGTTGCGACATTCAAAATATTTCCGGAACATCCTCTTATCACTTTAATATGGTGGGCTGTAAGTACATTCAAAGCACCTTGTCCCATATTTCCAGCCAGCATGACACTGACCCCCATACCTTCCAGTTCACCGGCTATATTGGACTTGCAGCCACATCCTTGTGGCGACGGAATGGTTTCACTGCTCAGAATCTGGTTGTCTTGTCCTACTGTCAGAATTGTATAATACTCACAATGACCGAAATGGTTATCAATTACATTGTCTCTGGTAGGAATTGCAATTTTCATCATAATCTTATTCTTATTAATGTTAATATTACTGGTGTGGATGTCTTCGGAAAGACATACCGGACATACTGTCTTACGGATTTTGAGTGCCGGATTGATATTGTTGAACAAGAAACCACATGATCCGCAGCGGAACCATTCACTGTTGGTATATGACACGCCTCCTTCTATCATTATTGCGGCACCACAGACGAATGCCTTGGCTATCTTTTGCCTTGCACTGGTATATATTCGGCTGAGGGTAGGGCGTGACACACCCATTGAGATGGAGGCTTCCTGCTGGGTTTTCATTTCATAATCACACAGGCGTATTGTTTCATATTCTTCGAAATGCAGGAATATTGTTTCTTCACAACTATTGTTGGAAATGACAGGTCTGAATCCGGCAACAGAAGGCATATTGTTAACTTTGCGTATATTTTTTGGACGTGGTGACATTGCATGTTTATTGTTTCTTTCTGCAAAGATAATGAACAAATGTTCAAAATAAAAAAATATGGAATTTTTTTAAGTTACAAATAAAAATACACCCCCACTTTCGCAAGTAAAGGTGTATAAATCACAAATATATATGTATGTTTTAATGAAAAAGATGCCATTATTCATCACGAACGATAGCATCTGGACATTTTTTATCAGTAAACGCTTTTACTGATTTAGAATAATGTTTAATTCAATATAGATGTTACAAAGTTATATATAAATTTTGTTTTGACAAAACAATTCTGAAATGCGGTATTGAAAAAGGCAGGATTCGCCAATCCTGCCCAATTCCATACACAAATCTTTTTATTAATTAAAATACCTCACGGCATTCAAAAATTAATAAATGAAAAAAACATTATTAATTGTCATAGCAAAGCTATAACAAATATTTAAAAAAGAATCATTATATGAAAAAAAGGACAGAATAAACGATATATAGACCAATAAACATTTAAAATAATATTGTAATACAAAAGTCATTGATACAAATCCTTCTGGGAGAACTTTTGGGAAATCCGAAGGGAACAAAATCGTTTTCTTCATGGAGTGAATTTACGGATTTTGTAAATGAAATGCCTATAAAAACAATTCAACCTTTCGTTTCCAATTTCAATGCTTTTGCTGGAGAAGGATTCTACGGTAATGTCGTTCAAGGATTGGTTATAAAACAATTAGAAGATGCTGTTTTCATCTTCGGAATAGCAATAGACGGAACATTAATATTTAGAAAAAGGAATTATCCAGACGTTTCAACTTGGGAAGATCCTAAGATAATAATTCACAGTAATAATTGACATAAAATTTACTTCGTAACCGACCTGGGAGAACTGATAGGTACAGCTACGGCTAATAAGAATGGATTAATGAGTAAAATATTTGCAGTAACTGATATAGAAAGAGGAAAAGGTCTGATTATTGACTATAAAGCTGATTCTAATGGTTTATATACTTCTTCTTCGTTGATAGAAATATATGTCTATTCGGGAGCTAATACTGCATTTTATAGAGTGATGTCAATACCTACTGGATCTAAAAACATAGAAATAAAATATATGGGGATGCATTGGTGCGATTTTAAATATGCAAATAGTAAATTGTATGTGTTACCTAAGTCGGATGATTCTTCCATCTCGTATAAGGTATCATTAGTTAGAAGAACAAGACCGAATTTCTTAACAATAGACTTTTCTGATTTTTCCAATATTACAGGTGAAATAATTACACCTACACCTGATTAATCCACTTCTGGGAGGACTTCTGCCAAGTGGAACTATGAATATATATAAGGGAAAATTTGAATTAAAAACAGGGGAAAGTACAGATTTACAAATATATGATCCATCTATATTAATCTTATTTTCCCCCTTGAATCATAACCCTAGTATATCTATAATTCCAGCACAATGGAATGATACGATTTCGGCATTGTTTGAAGGAATCATTAACTTGAATAGTAACATCGAAGGCAGAATATGTTTGTTGAAAAAAGGCAATACTGTTACAATTATCAACAATTCACCAGCCTCCAAATTCAGTTATTTACGAATTTCTGTTGATGTTGTTTAGAGTAATTGGCAAACCGTATCTTTGACATGATTCTAACCAAAAATCGAGAGCTGGGAGAACTGATGAAGTTTTTCCCGATAAAAGGGGGTATAAATCCCGGTACTGATTTAAATACGATTGGCGGAGCGGAATATATAATCTTAGTGGGGAATATACCAATGCGCCATTTTCTCAATCATGGGGTAATCTGATTGTATTGTCCGATGGTAGTAAAACTCAAATAGTTACAGAGTATACAGGATCAACTTTTTCTATTTTTATAAGAGGAGATAATAGTAGAAAATGGTATAAAGTCAATCTTACAAAAGATATTTGATTACTACTATTCGTACAAACGAACTTGCAAAACGGCAGCACTGGGAGGACTGTTAGGAGTTAGCAGTAGTACTATATTTAAAGGAAAAGGGTATATCCAGTTAGAAACTGAAGACGATATTGATAAAGTGTATGAGCCTGGAGTATATGCAATAAAAGGCACTTCATACAATGATCAAACGCTTCTTGTTTTCAGTCATAATCTGGGACAGTCAACAGTACAATTTAGGACTAATAACTATGGTGGTTTTTTAGTGTTTAGAATAAAATGGTGGAATGGTGCTTGGGGAACCTGGAAGACGGTTTCTTTGACATAAAATTTATCTGTTTGCACTTCTGGGAGAACTTCTGCCTACTGCAAGTAATGAGAAGAAAGGATTAATGCCAGCAGGAGGAGTATCAAGAATCCCTTATTTTCGATACTCATCCGATAATGTGTATAAATTGGAGTATCCATTTTATGGCATTGTCGGTGGGCATTCAGACAGGACCAACACAACTTCTTTATATGTTATGGAAGTAGATCGAATTTATAAGATTTATGCTACATCTGGTAATACTATTTCTTTCAAAAAAGATAGTGATGGAAATGTTTATGCAAGTGGTGGCGATGGTGGCTTTAAGTTTTATGTTATCCCTTTCAATGGAAGGATTGTAGAAGTGTATAGCGGGGATATATCCAATTTTGAACAAATTAGCGTTCTATAATAGTTGACACTTTTTCTTTTATTGAAGCGCACTGGGAGGACTATTAGGGATAAATGATACATGGTACAAAAGGAGATTTGGTGAAATTACTGATTTTAATAAAGCTAATAATACTGGATATATGTTTGTCGATAAAACCCAATCATTGGATAATAAACCAAATACATCAAGTAATTATGGATTCTTGGAAACGATTGCTATTAATGATGTCACCACCAAACAAACTTTTGTAGATTTTCAGAGCAGATTTTTTATTCGAATATGTAATAATGGAACTTGGACTGATTGGAAACAAATACAAACAACATAATCTTAAAAATCAGTCATATTTTAATGGGATACAACGGATGGGTGCCGGTCCACACCCGTCCGCTCCTCATGTTACCAAAGAATTATAGTATTTCTATATCTTCAGCATCATCCAGATTCTCATCAACTATATTCATGGATAAAGACAGGTCAACCCCAGTAGTATCCAAAAACAAAGCACTTACACGAAATGAAGCTGTGTTTGTCTTACTCCGAACGAAGAGATGATCATTTTTTCGTTTGAACTCTATTTCAGAAATCATACTACCGTTGACTTTCCTTATGATATAGGAGTTACCAGTCTTACTATTAATAAAGAACAGACCTGTAGAACCACCCCAATATACATACAATATCATACCGATATAGGCGTTAGATGAACTCGCTAGGCGAACGACACATACTTCTTGAACGGAGTCTTTATTGCAAACCAATATAGGAGAAAGAACGCCTTTTCTCAAGAGCCCTTTACTTCCTAAATTGGCAATCGGCATTAGTTCTCCCAGGACTTTCGCGGCAGCCGAAGAAGATGTCAAAGTTGGGTTCTTGGAACCGTCCAAAGTACGGAGCCAAGAGAAGGTGTCGGACTGGGGCAACTGGTCCTCAAACTCATCTGTTCCGGCTGCCGCAGCGGCAGCAAATGTTGATATTTCTGATGCAGCGGAAACAATCCGTGCGGAAACTAATTCTGTCATCTCATCGACGGTCACCTGTCGTTCGTTGCCGTTTTTATCCACAGCTTTAAAGCCAACTATATTATTCAAGTCCATAATGCAAATTTTAAAATTAAAACAAATACTTCACCCATGCAAAATAATTACTGTTCTCAATATAATTCGGATCATCCTCGTTGGAATATGCCTCCCTCTCAAACGATACCGTCTTATACGCCCTGCCGGCATCCTTCAACCGTACCGCCCTGACCAGCCACTCCACACCATACCAGAGATAGAATGCCAGCCCGGCCAGTACCAGCCACCAGGCGGAAAGGTCAAAACACAACAGCAAGATCCAGATAACTGTACCGATGGCAACTGCCATCTCAACCCATTGACGGGCGTGGGTACACTCATGGTTTCTCACTTTCTGAGTGATTTTCTCTTCCGGTCGCTTGCTTAAAACAAACGGACCGATTGTTATCGTATGGCAAGAACTGAACGCAAGCAGCACCTTTGCCAGAAGGTTGTTACAATATACTTTTTTCATGTTGTTCCTCCTTTTTATCTAAATAATCATTCAAAGAATCAGCCAGCAGACCGGGCAGCATGGAGGTGGAGCGTCTTATGATATCCACCTCTTCTTCGTCAATCTCGACACCTTCAGCAGTAGATTTGAATATCTTCTCAGCAAGGAGATGCGCCTTCAAACCCGCTACGTTCTTGTATATCCAGTCACCGTAGGCCTCAGTGATGTTGTTGGCTATCAGTTTTTCTTTCTTAATCCCGTCGTAAATAGGAAATTGTGCAAAATTTATTCTCATACTTTAATATTTTAAATGTTATAAATCCACCCAGGTACTTCCTCCATTCGTTGACTTGCGAATTCCGTTTCGCCCGACTGAAAAAATATAACTTCCACATCTTACATACAGAGCATCATTCGCTGTTGAAACATCCCCGGTTGATGATACAGTTATACTTCCACTTCTAATTACTGTATCCAAAATACCTTGGTATAAATGTCCGTCTATTGACTGGAACCGTTCGTATTTCATTTCAAATTTGTCGTATTGCAGCAACAAATTATCAACATTTACAGCCGACATATTAGTGCTGCCGATAAAATTATTACCGATATTGAATCCGCCAATTGTCCCCTTTGTCGCTATGATAGTCCCGGTGATATTCGCTTTCTGACAAAGAATCTCTCCGGTCTTTGTGTCCATCCTCAGATTAGGCTGGCCGTTAGTGCTGTCCTGTGACTGCATGATACCGTAAGGTGCCCCGTCCGATGTGTATCCGTTCAACTTGAACATAAATCCGGCTATGTTCGCCTTATCAGCAAGGAATATGTCGGTTACCAGACTTTTGTATTTCTGCATGGCTTCCCAGTTGGAATCTCCGTTAGCGGATGTAGGAGCCGCTGATACAGAACTTCCATAGTTGCGCACAAGAAAATTGTAATAAACTTCACCTATTTTGTGAATGATCTTGTCACGCTGTTTTGCATTCCATACGTATGTCTGTCCGGAAGCCCATACACCTCTGTCATAAGGGAACGCACCCGTAGCTCCTGTTGCTCCTATGGAACCATCATTTGCAACACCCACACCCTTCTCGGCCACATAATTGTCATTCCAAGCAGCAGCATCGGAAGCTGATTTATAAGCCCGGACGGCAAACTGGGTGTATCCGGCTGTCGCAGGTACGGATATCTGGCTGTTCAGTGTCGCACCTACATGAGCCAGCCAGCTTCCGTTGTATTTGCGGGCTGCCAGATAAAGCGTGCTGCACGTGCTTACATTGCCTGCCACATTCTGTTTGCAAGTGACAAGGAATCCAGACGGGGATGGCGTGCCTGTTGAAGTGAAGTTGATCACGCTGACAGGACTGTCCAGCCAGTAGGATGCCGACGGTCCGACGGGGGCAACCATCTCCTGCCAGTCCGCATGTACCGTCCGGTTCGCAGATCTGCCGGCGAGGATGTATCCGCCGTCTCTTTTCCTGCGGAGTCTGCCGTTTCTGAACTTGGCGATTTTAATAGGAGGGTTGGAGGTTTCAACCTTGCTTAAGTAAGATCCTCCGGCAAACGATACTGTACTGTTCTTGGCATACGGAGTATTGGCGGATTCCCAATGACCGGCTGCTGTGATGCTCTCACCATCCTTTCCGTCACTGCCGTCCACAACCATCGGGACAGTTTCGACATCAACCGCCTGACCGTTCACGTAGAACACGAACTTCAAGCTACTGGTAAAATTACCGGAAGCCACCCCGACACCATCACCGATGGGAACCTCGGCCGCACCGTCACGACTGTACTTCAACTCCCCGTCCGTTGTGGCCGTAGTGACCGCACCGACTGTTTTCATACGCCGACAGGATACCGAAGCTACACTGTAACCGCCGTTCTTGTTCTTGCTGACCATCGTGGCCGAAGTGACAAGGCTATAAATTACCGCATCGGAACCGTCCGCCCCGCCACGGACACCGGTTATCTTGAAAGTCAGTTCACGGGTATAGAGCTGCCCGTTCTTCATTGCAGCCAGTGTGATGGTGACCGTATTCTGTTCCGGAACCGACTTTCCGGCAGCGACGGATATCGCCACCGCTCCGGTGGCCTTGCTTGTGCTTGCCGTGAAACCGGCAGGCGTGCTGACTGTCAAAGATTCAAGGGTGAGTTTCTCGGTACCGTACCACATGGACACATGGGTAGTCCATGACTGTGCGGAAGTAGTAACGCCGGTACTGGTAAGAGCGACGCTCACCATCTCATTGTCAAGGTCTGCCATGACATTCGACTCCCCGTCCTTACTCCAACGGTGCACAGGGGCCGGAGTGCTCCATTCACTCCATACTCCATCACGCTTCACACGTTTGCACGCCCATTCCACCTGATGGTCGGCATCCACGCCAAGAAAATCATCTGTCCAGCCTTCCGGTATATAATCATCCTGCTGCTTCGATTCCGGCTTGTCAGGGGTAAGGCCGATGATGTTGGTACGGGTGTAGATCCACTCGTAACCTTTGCCGTCCTTACCGTCAGTTCCGTCTTTGACCATGACCATCCACAAACCATTCCGGTATATGTAAGTACAATGGTCAGCCGTATTTCGGTAGCTGTCACCCTCCTTGGGATTGGACGGATGGGATGCGAACTCACCTAGAAAGGTGATGCTCTCACCTTTAAGTTCACGACCGTCCAGCAGTATCTCCCAATCTTCATGCACGGTCCAGTCGGCTGACTTCCCGGCAAGGATATAACCGCTATCCTTTTTGCGACGATAACTGCCATTCCTGAACCTTGCGATCCTGATGGGAGGATTGGATGTCTTCACCTTGGATAAAAAGACACAGTTGGCAAGAGTGACCATTGTATTGGCTTTGTACGGGGTTTTGGAGGATTCCCAATGACCGCCACCTACTACGGACAATCCCGGATCACCTTTTTGCCCTTCCGCCACTTGTTTCAGCCATGCCGGATTATCATCTGACGGTTCTGTTGTTGTTCCATTATCATCAACACACAACCACAAAGCCCCGTTATGTGACACCCGGTCATAGTAGGCGTACTTACCTGAAACCCATTCACCCTTGTCCAAGGGTACACGAACTGTCTGTCCGGTGATCTCATCAACTTGAAAGATAAGCCCGGTCATGATGATGTTCTGAAGAACGGCTGAGTAACTGTCCGCATTAATACCGGCTACAGTCATACCCTTCTTCTTGCCGAACCAGCTCTTCATCTGTGCCGGCTCCGGGTCCCAAGTGTTGGCATTGTCAAAGAATGTAATACAGTTATTTCCGTTGACTGAATCAATAAGTATATAAGTCTGACGTTCCGGGTCCGTAAAGTTACCTGTTTGTGCCAATACCATCTGCTCGGCAGGTTTCCAGTCAGAATGCCCCGGACGGGGAATGACAGTAAACTTCTTGGCTGTATAATCTGCGGCAGTCACCCGGAATTTCATTTCTTCAAAGCCGTTCAGCTTGCCTTCGCTATTTTTAGTCACAAAATAGGTGGTAAGGATGTCATCAACAAACTGGCTCAATCCGTCCGCATCCGTCAGATCGGGAGTGATGGTGTAGGTTCCATCGCCGTTATCCACGTATGACAATACGGTACAACCACCACCGGGGGAGTTTACCATACGTCCTTTGAAATAGGTTGTACGGTTATAAGCTATTTCAGGAACAAACAAACGCTTACGAAATACACCGCTTTCCATTTCAAGATTGCCCTTTTCGTCTATGTATCCACCTAATACACCAGTAACGAAATCACCGAACTTGGCGTATTTCTTAATGACAGTTCCGCCCAATAATGATAAAAGAAAATTTGTAGAATCCTCCTTGTCTTTGCGCAAAAAGTATTTGGTGAGCTTTTCTAAATCGGAATTATCCATGTTTTCTAGAATCCCGATAAATATGCGCCCAATCCTTTCAGCTGTATTCTCTCCTTCTGTAGATGCGTTTCTTACTTGAAGAGCCAGTTTCTTTAATATGTCAACAGAATCGCTCATTCTCCTATTACACGAAAAACAGTTCTATTAGATTTTAATTTCCCTTCACCGTTATAAAGTGGCATACCGCATTCTTTTAGGTAAAGCACGCATTCTTTCAGGTAGCGGTCAGCTATACTACATGCATCGCTATACACCATCATCTTTTCCTTGAATACTGTATGACTGCTATATTCACCTTCCTTGTTTACGAAGCCGAAACGGGATACATTCCCATCTCCATTTTTGACAATACAGGCATAGGTATAATAAGCCAAAGCTACGCGAAGTCCAGTGATGATTATCTTCTTTTTACATTTAGTTTCATAAGTACCTCCGTCAAGCAGTAGCTGGTATTTTTCAGGATTTTTTTTCACGTCAAGGAACAGTTCGTCTCCCAACGCTGATTTGATGTAGATATTCTCCGACTCACGGATGTAGGTTTCTATCTTGTCAGGATCGAGATGTACAGACATTCCGCGAGACAAAGCCGATACCTCATCTGTTGTTATTAGATACTGCTGCATTTCGTACATACTTTAATGGTTCAACACTATAATCATTAGAGGGGTTGACTACCTCATACCAATAGCTGAATATACGGCTAAAGGTACGCTCAATTAAGCGCTGTTGCTTGCTTACGATAGAATTGTAATACTCGAAAGCATCTTCCAAAATATCGCCTGAGAATCCGACTTTACCAATACGGATGCAATACCATGGCTCTTGGCCATAAGCTGAATAAATACGTTCAACCACACTTGCGTCAGTAACGGTAAATTCTTTGTCGTAATTTTGTGAGTTCAGATTTATTATTTCAGGTTTTTCCTCATCGCTTTCTAAAGTAACTTCCATAATCTTTCCTGCATTCGTATCACCTTGCAACTGGATGAGTGTATTTGAGAAACTGTCGTCATCGTCTGTATCTTTCACTTCGTTGCCTTCTTCGTCAAAGGTTATGTTCGATCCCTTTTTGGTGAATACCATAGCGCCAGGGAAGAAATTATTTCGTACATTTCTGTACTTGACATTGGACAGCCCTTCATCGGTACTCATTTCTGTAGCCACTCGGTCACCTTTCCCGACAGGATAAGTATTTTTCCCGGCCATTGACACCCATAGGATTTGACCTTTGTAGTATTCAATGCCTCCGGCAGCTTCTATTTGAGCCAGTATCACATCTTTTTGAGGGTTAAAAACATCTATATAGTCGATGTTTTCTTTCTTGACCTGCAGAGCTTTCCCTTTACGTGTCTTCTTTCCGCTCCAGTCTGGATGTACTGCTATTTTTGCCACATAACCGTTTTCATCTTCTTCTGTCAGACGGCAATTTTCAAACGGTACGTGCTGCATCTCCACTATCTCACAGAAAACATTGTAGTTAACATGGATTGCTATTCCATTGAGTTCGGACATGTCTTTACATAGTAACATGTGCACATCATCCAATGTGTCACCTTTTCGATTGACTACATATTTGGAAAAAGCAACCTCACGGAATCCGTTTCCTTCAATGAAGTCAGCGAAACGGTCTGAGCATTCAGATGCAGTAGAGCTTGCAGCAATGATATTCTTTAATGTCTGCGGATATAGGTTGTCCTGTCCGTAGGCTTGAATTCCTAGATTTTGTAAATAGCTTGTATCAATGCGGTTACTGCTTTTCTTTTTTAGATCTCTTACTCTCATATTCGCGAGGTTTACGTTCGTCCTTTATTTCTTTTATTCAACTTTATCTTCGCCTTCTCCATTCATTGCGTTCACAATCTCAATGGCCTTGCTTAGATGCAGATTCAGAGCTTTTTTACTGATCTTCTTGCCGTTGATTTGGAAATCTTTCAACGTGTCAGCCACGGATTCTTCAGAAACTCCGTCTTGTAATGATTCTACCATTGAATCAAGCAGGCTTTGATTGTATCCACATTTGTTAACACGTTCTTTCCAGTCCGTAGGTACATGGGCGAAATAAATTTCATCTTTCGGATTTTTGGCAAGGTACTTTTCAGCAACTTCATCAGTGAGGTTGTCATTAGTGTACATTTTATTGCTTCCGAACTCCGGTTGAAGCAGGACACCATTTTTTAATATATAATTACATTTTTCTTTCATACGGTTATTCTTTTTGATGTAAACAGTCATTTCGATTACAGCATCGCGATAGCAGTCGTTACATGATGTTTTGGTGAATTCTTTTCCTAATACTTCCTTGTACAATCTTTCTATCTCCGATTTATCAGAAGAGGAGTAGGAGGGAAGATCTCCTAGCTCCTTTAATTTATCAACCACTTCTTTTAATTCCATGATCATTCAGCTGGTTTTGTCAGTGTTTCAACAAGTGTTTTTGTCGCATCGTAAGATGTCTTGTACAAGAATAATGCTGATTTGGGAACCTTGGTTTCTTGCAAAGAGATATTCCATCCCCCTTCCGTTTCTTCAGAGTACTTGTCATTGCCGATCTCTGCGGCTTTCAAACCTTGGTAGTAACCGTAAACCTGAAAAGCTGAATCTCCCGGATTTTCGGTTTTATTTAACCCTTTGGCTTTATTTTCCAATACAACGACAAAATCACCGTTAGCAAGCCCGTCAATAATGTCATTGCATACATCGGGGTCATTTGCTAATACAACCATGTTCACTGTGTTAGTAAACGTGTTACGATAGGTTCCTGTTGCCAAGGTTGTATTGGTACCAGTAAAGGGGGTTGCACCGAATACCTGTACCTTGTAACCTTTTTTACCTGTTTTCAGCGCAAGAGCTTCTATCACATTCTTGCGGGTCGTGTTGAAAGTAACCGCACCGAAATCCACTTCTGCACGATTCATTATTACGCCCTCCTGTTCCAATCCTGGAACAATAGGATCATCGCACGATGGTGCGATGTCCTTTTTGATTGTTATATCACATATTGCCATATTTGCTCTTTTTCGTTAGTATGCTACCTGTACCAACTCATCTTCGCCAATCATGGAGCCTAATTTTCCTGTTGAATAAATGTAGTTCTTGCGGGCTTTCTTATCAAACCAGATATCCAAGTCCGACATCGGTTCGGTGCCCTCACATCCATACATCAAGTTCTCAGGAGAACATAAAACAGCACGATGCGGTAAGTTAAGTTTGGTTTTGTTGTTCTGATAGGCTTGAATAAATCTATCCCAAATGGAACATTTAACGATGGTTGTTCCATCGTATTTGCTGACCTCTACACCGTCAAATACAACTTCCCAGGGCATGATTACCTTGTACTTTTCTTTCATATCGTGAGTCAGAGCATCGCACATTGACTTGGTGGCGAAAATTGCGCATCCGTCTTTTTGGAAAATCCGGCTGTCGGCATCTTGCAACATCGCATCGAATATTGATGTGGCAATGCCTGTTTCTTTCATCTTTGATTTTTGTAATGCATATGATTCTTCTGCGTTGGCTGCAATTTCAGTGTGCTGTTCGGCATTGTTGGTACAGATGGCAAACAGACGTTTGAAAAAACCGTCACATGTTTTAAATAGTTCGATGTTTACTCCGTCAGTGATTTGACCACCTCCAGTGACAGACGCTGCTGATTTATCTCCAAACCATGTAAAACGCCACATCATTTTCATCATAGCTTCAGACAGCTTCGGCAGTACAATACCGTCCATATATTCGGTCGATGTCAGGTCTCCTATATTTGTTCCCGTTTTAAGGCAGTACTTGGCAATGGTGTTTTCCAAGTCTGTATAGCACATTTCCAAAGGAATTTGCCAATCCCCGATTTCCCATTCCTTTTGGGCGGCAGCGATAGCCACTTTTTTATATTCAGGGTCGCATCCGGAGCCGGCTACTCCGATATCTTCCATTTCACCGATAAAACCTGCTTTTTTACCGTTAGTCACATTGGGCATAAACGTCATAAAACGCTCCATGTCCTCGTTTTGAAAGACTGTTAACTGAATAAGGTCTTTCAAGTCTTTTACAGCCTGATTATCAGGTGTAAGTTTGTCAAAATCTAAAATAGGCATTTCCCCTCCTTTTATTACTTGTTGTTTCTTTTTTCTCTTTCTTCACGAAGTTTTCTCTGAATAGGCGTTTCATTTTCTTCTACTCCTTTTATACCCTTGTTGAACGTTTGGGTACGAGCTGACACTTTATAAGTACTACAATGTTTTGCCAGCCAGTTTTCGCCCCCGGCCATACGGACTGCGTTCAGAATCTTGTTGTCCTCAATGGTACGGGCATTCGTCTTTAGAGAAGCATTCTCAGTTTCCAACTCTTCTATACGGGCTTTTAAAGCTTTCACTTCATCCTCTTCCAATTCATCAGGATCTTTAATTTCTGTAATAACGCCATCTGTCACAATGATAGTCTTTCCGTCAGGCATGACATGTTCGCCATCGGGACTTGCTGTATCTCCTACTTGGGGTTCACCTTCATCTCTTTCCACGGTAAGCGTGTTACCTTCGGCATTTGTCAATTCCATAGATACGACCTGTACGTCTTCAATTTTTTGATAGCCGCATTTGGCCAGCAGCCTGTCTATGATAGTCTGCTTCACTGTTACTTCTTTTTCTTTGTTCATTTTTTTGTTATTAAATGTGTAAGTTCTCCCTTTGGCAGTTGTAGGCATAAGAACGGTCGTGATAAAACCTAATTGTTTGGCTGTTTCACCACCAAACCAACCGGCTTTATTCATTTGGGCTTCGATAACTGAGGCTTCCGATCCTGTGCGTTCTACATACAAAGCTAGCATCTTGTTTTTTTCACTCTCCAAGTTTGATTTTATTGATTCTAGGGTTTCAAGATCAAGGTCTCCATCGTATGAAGCCATATAAGGCTTGTGAATAAGAAACTTTGCATGTGGATAAGCAAAACGTCTTTCTTTTGCAGCGGCCAATAATATCACGGTTGCCATGGATGCACATCGTCCTACTGCAGTACAGCTGATTTGCTTTCCTGAAGCACGTAAGGCGTCATAAATGGCATACCCTTCAACGGCATCACCACCGCATGAATGTATCTCAATATCAATAACGTGGTCATTCGGATCTATCCAAGATAGGAAATTTTGAATATCGGGAAAAGACAATCCCTCTTCACCAGTTAGATACCAATTTTCCATTTTGTCTTTATCCGCAACAATATCTTTGTTGATGTATAATTTCGCCATATATAATCTATTTTGAAGCAAAGGTAAAAAACGGTATATGGCTATAAGAATTTCAGAACATAATAGCACTGACACGCTTTGTCAGTAAAAAAATAAGGGGAAGAATAATCTTCCCCCTTATTGAATTGAAACGTCAACGGACAACCTGTCAATGACTCTATAGATGGTCCTTTCTGAAATGCTGTATTCATCTGCCAGGTACTGCATGATATATGCCTTTTTATGACCTTCAGCCGTAAGACGGGTGTAGTCTTTATACATTTCTAGGTATTTAATATCTGATGCATCTAATGACATTTCAGACATTATCCTAAGAGTGTTCCTGTTTATATATAATAGTTCGTATGCTTTCATAAACTACCGCTTTCTTCTATGTATTTAATTCTATTCGCAACTGAAGTAAACTCTTCTACAGAAACGACAGGGGCAGGAGCCATCATCATTCCTTTGGCGACTGCTCTGGCCAGCATATCTTCGCCTAAAGTTTGATTATTCGTTGCTGTTACATTAATAGGTACACCTCCACCCATCATATTGAAGGATGATAGGATAGGGGCGAACATGGACGTAGCTTTGGCAGTTATAACGGATTCTCCATTCGACAATTGTGCCGGAATACTGTCGCTCGTTCCTGTCCCCGGTCCTGTAACCAAACCACCTTCTGCAAATTTAGCACTTTTTACTATCTTAACAGCATTTGCAATGTTAGAAAGGATTGTTGCAATACCTGATGCCATTGTAGCTATACCAAGAATACCTTTCCCTGATTCAGCGGATACCATTTTTGCGATCGCCTTACCTGAATTGATGGCGATCTCTGCCAAAGCCAACATTTTGCTTGCCATAGCAAATCCTCTGTCAGACTCCCCAATTTGTTCTGTGAGAGCTACAAGGCCATTTGTCACCTGTTCCATTGCTTCATATTTAGTTTGTTCTATTTCAATCTCCTTATCGCTCAGTTCTTTTTTGGATTCCAGATAAGCATTCTGTGCTTCCAGCTTGCGAAGATTGAATGCTTCTATACTTTCACCTTCCATTTGCTGCAGGCTATCGAGCTCGGCTTTCTTTTGTTCCATCCTTATACGAAGAATTTCCTCTTCGTTATCATATGCTTGTGCGATTTCCGTTTCAAAGCGTATGCGCATGGCTTCCTGTTGCTTGTTGATAATATCCTGCTCATGAACTGTTGCCAGTTCGTCTATCTTGGTATTGTACTTTGCTTTAATGGCCAGTTTCATTTCTTCGGTTTGTTCTGTGCTGGTAAGTTCCGCCTCTTGTTGTGCTTGTAATTGTTGTATCTTTAACTGATACTCCTGCTCGCTGCCTTCCTTGACCGATTCCAATTGCAGGGATATCATTTTTAAACGGTTCTCCAGTTCTTTTTTCAGCTCCTCATCGGACAACTTGCTAAGTTCCATAGATTTTTGTTGTTCCAAAGCCTTTATTTTGGCGTTGATGGCTTCACGAGCCTTAGCGGTAAGGTTCTCTTCTTGCTTTAAACTGATTTGCAAATCCTCAATCTGCCGGGAATAGTTCAATTCAATCTCTTTCCGTGCTTGTTCTCTCTTGTCTTTCACTAAGGCAAGCATAGCATCTTCTGCTGCCCTTACTGCTTCCAGTTCTGTTTGCTTTGCTTCCTTTGCTTTGTCTGCACCTTCCTGGCGGATAGAGTTTAGGGTGTTTTGCTGCTCTGTCTGACGGGTGTAACTGCTTTCTTCCAATTCACTTAATCTGTTTACTTCTTCGCTTAATTTCCTAAGGTCATCAATAGTGCTTTCCGATATACCGATTTTTCCAATAGCTTCATCTGCTGTAATTGCTCCTTTTTGCATGTCCTCAATGGTCTTAAGGGCTTCCTTTGTTACTTTAGTATATCCGAGCATATTGGCAATTCTTGCTTTCGCTAAGTCTGTTTGGATTTTTAAGTCCTCTTTTTCCATTGCTGCAGCTTTTTCCGCAGCTTTGATACGTTCCTGTGTGGATAGGGTTTGGTCATCTGCAGCTTTTTTCAGTTTCTCAATTTCAGCTCGGTTAGCGGCACGTGACATGGACAGCATGACTTCCCTCTTGTCTATCTCATTCAAGACTTCTGCCAGCTTCCACGCCTGTTTGGTTTCATTGACTATTTCATCACCGATACCAGCGAATATGGATTTGGCATCATTCCCCGCCTGTTTGAAGTTCCCGGTAAACAGATTCACTAAAGCACTTCCCAACTTGCCTGCCCGGTCTATTAAGACATTTACAGTGGCACCCAGAGCCCCCATTATTTTATTGGCTGCTTCCACGCCCTTCTGTGTTTTGGTGAACCATGATACCAAAGATCCTAAAGCTACAATTAATACTCCAATACCAGTTCCAAGTAGAGCAACTTTCAACAGTTTCAAAACTTTAATCCAGCCGGTTGTGGTGGTCGAAACAGTAAGCATTTCTGTTTTTACTCCAGACAAATAATTTCTTACTCCACCCAAGGAGGTCACCATTACATTTATCTGCTGCACGAACGGGATATTGGCATTGGCGGCTTCCATTATAGCTTCCTTGTAATTGCCAACATTTCGGTAATACCGCTGTGTCTCTTCTTCAGCGTCCTTCAGAGCATCAGTAACCTCATTAATTTTATCCCGTAACTTAATGCCTGTAGCCGCATTCCGTTCCGCTTCGGATAAAGCATCGTATTCAGCCGTTAGATTTGACAGTTTGGCACGGAGAGAAACAAGGCTGTTTTCTTGCGCCTTCTCCTGCTTGAGCTGATTTTGCATTGTTTTCGTTATAATACGTATCGAATCATTACAGTCGTTGATATAGGCTTTAGATGCCGCCATTTCTTCATTGTACTGCTGCCTTTTTATGTCTCCAGCCTTTAACTGTTCCTTCAGTTTCGCCTCTGCTTCTTTGGCTTTGTCGATTTTTGTCTGATACTCGGCTATAGCTTTGATAGCCTCATTATAATTCACTTTGATATCAAGTATCTTTTCTACTTTGTCTGCCATAATTAATCCAATTGAAAAAGTTTACATTCGCAAATACCTGTTTTCTCTGCTTTTATTGATATGACTGCGTAATATTTTCCATATTGGGCCAGATAAACAGGTACAGACATATCCAAGTTTCGTAATTCATGATCTCTGATTTCTACCAGCTCGGTAATAATCTTAGGTTCTCTGATATATTTCTGATAAGATTTGTAGTTGTTTTCAATAATAGTGTTCCAGTCCAGACCGTCAAAAGTTGCTGTATTGTCGTTCTTTAGGACCAGTAGTCTGGGATCTGTACTTTCGTTATATTGTAAAGCTCCGTCAGATGTATAGGAATATATCGGGATAGTTGCGATTCCACCTTTCATTTCAGACGCTGCGAAAGGCAATGTCAGCGTTTCCTGTTCATATTCCAAAGTCTTATCGTCAACGTATATGATTCCATTGTATTTGTCGTCATTTTTCCATTTGTATACATTTCTTTGAGAGAATCCGTCAATTTTGAAAGATATATTTTTAGGACGGTTTGCACTATATGAGGCGATAACTCTTTTGGTCCAGTTCAGAGCTTTGGTCTTATTTTCTATGATGGTATCAATAGGAACGAAGCTTACGACATTTCCATTGCCGGGAATGGCAAAAGTTCCACAAATAGATGCTATAGCTTTGATAAAGTCTATCTGTTTTATATCAGGTAGGTTTGGAACATAATAGAACCGGGAGTTTGCTTCATCAGTGTCTTTCAAATAGACAGTATCTCGCATCGTTATTTTGACATAGCTTCCTTCTTCTATTGTATAATTCCCCAATTCTGCATAAGGATCGTACAGTATAGCGCTGAGTTCCTCTGTATCTCCTGGATTAAACTCCCCATCTATAGCGAAAGAATACCTGTATTGATTTTCTTGTAATAAAGATATACTCGGATTACACCTGAATTTCAACTTGCTGGTTATGGATTCTTTGTTCCGTATATCGAAAGAAACACCATATTCACCTGAACTTTGTGGTTCCTGGCTAGTATTGACTATTATATTGATAGTTCCAATAATTCTAAGGGGTACGTTCTCTTTCTGCGGCTTGAATCCGATTACCTTGCCTGACGAATCTTTTGTTATAGCCACATAATAGTCAGATCCACTTTCCACAAATTGGAATATTTTGAGAATCCATCCTCCTGGAATATTATATGGAGATATTCCGTCATTTGTTAAAGTTGTAGTGCGAGCTTCGATTTCTTTTGGTGCGCTATTTCTTGAAAGCAATGGAATAACTAAAGTTTTCAACAGTTCGTAGTGTTGTTCTTGGAATTTAAAGGTGATATCGGCATCAGCTTCTATTTTGTTCAAAACCCACATAGCTGTAACCACAGGGTGATACCAGGCAGCCGGCTCATCATTTTTAAAGCCATAATCAATTTTAGGTATTCGGGGCGAATTGTCTCCTTTCTTCCAAATGATGTAATCTTCGTTTTCTGTCCTGCCGTACGATAAATCCTGCAATGTCTTGTTGTCATTTACAATTTCTGCAAATTTAGAAACATTGCCCCATGTCATGGCTATATCTATGGTTTCGGATATTTCTATAAGAATGACGCTGGCGTCCGGTATGATTTCAATCCCATTGCGCAAATAGCGTCCTTTGTGGTTGATACGAGCATATTGTGCTGAATGGGATGGGAGATGCGCATAATTAATCACATGACAGTTGTTGACTGTCAAAGGTAGCTTGATGGAGTATGTGTTGTTGCTTGTGATCTTGCTTACATCGCTAAAAATATTACTTCTAAAATTCAATGTGATATTGGTACTTTCATTAATATCCATTGCTTTGTTATCTATGAATAGTAGTTGTTCTGTCATAAGCTCTGCACGTTAGTTTCAGGTAATATAATGTTCGCTTCAAAGTCTTGCAGTGATACCCGCTGTTTGACGAAATTTCCCACAGACACATTTACGGCCATCCATCTGGCGTTACCGTTATCATCATAGCCCATGAACATATCAACAACAGGAGATGTGGCCATTTGGTAAAGGAAGTCATAAGTTATGCTGTCTATTAATGGAGCGCATACGGGAAGTGTCGTTTCTTCCATTTTCCTTTGCTTTCGTCCGCTACCTCCATGGTATCCGTTCTTGTAACTGTAATCCTGCATATTGTTTCTGATGAACTCTCCGTCATTGGATACCTGCGAAGTCTCGTTTCCTTGCATGAATAGCCAGTAACACCACATTCCATGGCGGTTGATCCATCTCAAGTATATTCCACAGTCTGAATTGTCAACCTTACAAGTGATCTTTGTGGCCATATTGAGCAGCCCTCGGAAGGTGAAATCAAAGGTGTGGTCAAAAACAGATGCTGCCGTATTACTTCCAGGTAGATAAAATTCCACCCTGTCTGAAGCATCTATTCCAGCAAGAATGATATTCCATGCATTTTGTCCTGATAATGCGATAGGGGAGCTTTCGGAACCATCTATAGTTACTTTTACATTCCCTGATGTTGCAGAGTATAAGCCTACAGAGAATGGGTAGTTTTTGAACCATGTCAGCACTCGGCTTCCATTATACTGCTCTCCAACCTTACTGGCTCCCCACAATATGAATACGTTGAACTGGAAGCTGTTTTCAAGTGTTCCTGATTCGTTATACATATCAAGCTCTATGCTAAACAGACGTCCTAACTTACTATCTTCGGCGTGAGTTGACTTGTAATCGACTTCTCTGTATTCGTCAAAATAGCTCTGCGTATAGAATGATAGGTCAAAGAAGCAGGAACCACCGAACGTCGCTCTGTTCTCTCTGTCTGATGTGGCTGTGGTGGTGTCCGTTACCGTTGCAGTAACAGATTGATAGTTTCCGCCAAGGATATTTATTATCACAGGATTAAAGCAGAATCCTATTTGGTCAGGATATTCAATTGTTGTATTATCTATCGTATGTGTTCTCATTGTCGAAATTCAGATTTATATGTTCAACTTCTGTTTCATATATAGCCGATACCCTGCTAGCTATATTGTCCACGGTATTTTCTAGATCACGGGAATAGATTTCCTCATGTTTTCTGTTTCGGTATAGTTCCGTTCCTTCCTTGGCTATCTTTCTAGCGACAAGGTAGGCGAAGGAATCGGGCTTCTTTACTTGTATACCCTTATCTTCCACCCATTGGCGGATAATCTTGTAAAATCCTTTCGGAACTTTCCCTGGCCCACGTCCGGTTTCTAGTACCGCGAATGCCTGCCTGCCCCACAAAACGCCTCCGTCCTCCGACATTTCTACTTTCAGACTGCCCTTTGTCCTTCCACTGGCTACTTGTCCGGCTGCTTCATGGTTGGCTATAATTCGCTTGCGTAACGCTTCCAGCTCTTCACCTATTATCCTTAGGGTTCCGGCTTTAGTTTCTGCTGCCATATACAATCTCTTTCACGCTCTTGTTGCAAATAACAGTACCCATTATCTCTTCTAACTTAAGTTGGATAACTATTCCGGTTACATTAACATCCAGCTTGTCATAGAAAACAGAATAAGGGATATCTCCTGATATTTCTTTGAACATCCCACTCCTGTTCAATAGCAATATGAATTCTTTGGCTTTATTCTTGCATCCTTCTATCACTGCA
>ENA-ORSY01001142-ORSY01001142.1-human-gut-metagenome-genome-assembly--contig:-NODE-1142-length-20637-cov-5.402148_pt1 | contig 20637 bp, 19 predicted proteins | sample MGYA00242193_ERZ509160 | MGnify/ENA primary metagenome ERZ509160 (study PRJEB26280, sample SAMEA2338670) | human gut metagenome | biome: human gut; feature: human-associated habitat; material: faeces...
CCTTGAATATGCGTATGCTGAAGTCGATGTCCTCGCCGAAGCGCATCTTTGAGAAGCCTCCGAGGCGCAGGTAGACGTCGCGGCGTATGCCCATGTTGTATGAGCGGGGATAGAACTTGTCAAGTTTCTTCTTTCCTCCGCGTATTCCGCCTGTGGTGAAAAAGCTCGTCATGGAGTAGCTTATGGCCTTTTGCGTGTCGGTGAACGAGGCGTGCGCGCGGTCGGGACCGCCGAAGGCGTCGGCCGGTTCGCGGTTAAGCTCGTCGTCTACGGCCTGCAGGTAGCCTTCGGGCACTACAACGTCGGAGTCAAGCACGATGAGATACTCTCCCTTGGAGCGTTCCGCGCCGTAGTTGCGGCTCTGCCCCGGACCGCTGTTCTTTTTCGTGTAATAGTGCAGGTCGAGGCATCCTTCGTATTTTGCGCATACGTCCTTGCATGGCGTGGAGCTGCCGTCTTCAACTATAATTACCTCAAAATCCTTTACGGTTTGTGTGGTAAGGCTGGCCAGCAGTTCGTCAACCTCGTCGGGGCGGTTGTAAACGGGAACGATAAAAGAGTATTTCATAGGAAAAAGGTGTTAAGGATTTAAGATGTTGGGGAGTTGGGACCGGTAGTGAAGCGGTAAAATATTAAGGAGCAAAGGCGCCAAGGCAAATGGCTTGCAGCAGCGTTATGCCATAACTACAAGGCAATTGTCTTAACTCCTTTGCTCCTTGACTTGTCAACTTCTGGAGAGAAGTTTATTCCTTGACGCGGCTGAGGTAGCTGCCGTCGCGCGTGTCAATCTGTATCAGGTCGCCCTCGTTGATGAACAGCGGAACGCGAACTTCAACGCCGGTCTCAAGTGTGGCGGGCTTTGTCGCGTTTGTGGCGGTGTCGCCTTTGACGCCCGGTTCGCTGTGTGTCACGCGGAGGTTGGTCTTTACCGGCATCTCGGCGTAGAGTATCGTGCCGTCGGTGGTGTCGGTAACGACTTCTACAACGTCGCCTTCCTTCATGTAGTCAACGCCGATTATCGAGTCGCGGTTGATAGGAAGCTGCTCGAATGTCTCCTGGTTCATGAAAATCAGTCCTGTGGGGTCTTCGTACAGGTACTGGTAGGGGCGGTGTTCGATGCGTACGTCTTCAAGCTTGAAGCCAATCTGGAATGTGCGCTCAAGCACGCGTCCGTCGGTGACGTTCTTCAGCTTTGTGCGCATCACCGTGTTGCCTTTTCCCGGTTTTACGTGCTGGAAGTCGATGCAAATCCATACCTGGTTGTCCATGCGGATGCATGTACCTTTCTTTATTTCCTGTGAGTTAATCATTTTGTATATGTAATTTAGAATGTTGTCGCCTGTCCGTAAATCATGATAAGGCGGCACTTTGAGGCCCGGTGCTTCATCCGTTAGTTCCGTTATGTCCGCCTAAAAAGTTGACTTTCAGGCTGCAAAGTTACTATTTTTTTAGAAAAAAGCATAAAACAAATGCCTAAAAAACATATTATCCTTGGTTGTTTGAAAAGAAATGTGTACTTTTGCAGCCCAAAGCGTGGAACGAATAACAACAAAAATAAAATAAGAATATGAAAAGAACATTTCAGCCGCACAACAGGCGTAGGGTGAACAAGCACGGTTTCCGTGAGAGAATGGCTACTAAAAACGGTCGCCGCGTGCTTGCGTCGCGCCGTGCAAAGGGTCGCAAGAAGCTTACTGTTTCAGACGAGCATCACGGCAAATAACCGCCGGGCTAATAAGAAATTGGAGAGGAAAAGGAAAGAAGTAAAGCGATGTCTTTGCTTCTTTCTGTTTTTTTCATACCTTTGCAGAAAATAAGTCGCGCTCGTGGAAGGGAGGTGCCCGGCATCTTTTCGGCCGCTTGCATGTATTCAAGTGAAATCATACGGCAGGGATGAAGACAAAAGATTTCTTTAGAAAAATCTTCAGTTTGAGGCTTTGGTTGAACCTGGCCTTGATGCTGGTTGTCGTCGTCTTGTTGTGTCTGGGCGTAAAGGTGGGGCTTGACATATATACACACCATGGCGAGGAGATATCCGTGCCCGATGTCAAGCGCAAGTCTTTTGCCGATGCAGAGCATATATTGACGGGATGCAAGCTTAAAATTGCGGTGAGCGACACCGGCTATGTTAAGACGCTTCCGCCCGACTGCATCCTGGAGCAGTCGCCCGAACCAGGCAAGGTTGTGAAGTCGGGGCGTGTGGTTTATGTTGTTATCAACTCGTCGCATTCGCCCATGCTCACCATTCCCGACATAATAGACAACTGCTCTTACCGTGAGGCTCGCGCCAAGCTGATAGCTATGGGCTTCAAGATAGGCCCTACCGAATATATACCGGGTGAGGGAGAGTGGCTTTACGGGCTGAAGTCAGGCGGACGGCTGTTGCATAACGGGCAGAAAGTGTCTGTCAATGATGTCATCGTGATGCAAGTGGGAGACGGCATGCGCGACATGAGTGACTCGATAGTGTATGCCGAGCCTGAATTTTATGACGGGTTCAGCGACTCTACAGAGATTGTTTCCCCGTCTGACGGCGTGCTGTATACCGGGCCGGAAGAGAGCGGAGACGTTGACGAGTTCGAGGTCGTTACGGGGCCTGAACAGTAATTCTTGAGCGTCAAGACTTTTTGCACCAAAACATTCATGGCTGAAGATTATATCGACGACATAGGGTTTGACGATGATGACGGGCAGCAGTTGTATGAACATCTGCGTGTCGTTGTAGACAAAGGACAAGAGCCGTTGCGCATCGACAAGTTCATGCTCAAGAAACTGCAGCATACCAGCCGCAACCGCATACAGCGTGCGGCCGATGCCGGATTCGTACAGGTCAACGGGCGTCCGGTGAAGAGCAACTACCGTGTACGCCCACTTGACGTCATCACGCTGATGCTTGACAGGCCGCAGTATGACAACACAATCGAGCCGGAGGACATCCCGCTTGACGTCGTATATGAAGATGACGAACTTATGGTGATTGACAAGCCCGCCGGACTTGTTGTGCATCCTGGATGCGGAAACTGGCACGGCACGCTGGTGAATGCCGTGGCCTGGCACTTGAAAGACGTGCCGACGTATGACCCCAATGACCCGGAAGTGGGATTGGTGCACCGCATCGACAAGGACACGAGCGGTCTGTTGGTCATTGCAAAGACACCCAACGCGAAGACGAAACTTGCCTTGCAATTCTTCAACAAGACGACACACCGCAGCTATAACGCCCTTGTGTGGGGCAATTTCACCGAGGACGAGGGCCGCATAGAGGGCAACATAGGGCGTGATACCAAAGAGCGTATGCGCATGGCGGTATATCCGCCGGGTTCGGAGACGGGCAAGCCCGCCGTCACTCATTACCGTGTGATGGAGCGTTTCGGGTATGTAACCCTTGTGGAGTGCATCCTTGAGACGGGACGGACTCATCAGATAAGGGCGCACATGCGCCATATAGGTCATCCGCTTTTTGCCGACGAGCGTTACGGAGGTACGGAAATTCTGCGTGGAAACCGTACAGGCAGCTACCGCCAGTTCATCGAAAACTGTTTCAAGACTTGCCCCCGGCAGGCGCTTCACGCCAAGACGCTGGGTTTTGTGCATCCTTCCACGGGGCGGCAGATGGACTTCACCTCTACGCTTCCTGACGACATGGAACGGCTTATAGGCAAATGGAGGGCATATATAAAAGGAAATGAATTTAAATAAAAATACTTTATGAAAAATCTCAAGAGAACAATTGCCATAGTGTGCGGAGGATATTCTTCCGAGTATGGTGTCTCTTTACGTTCAGCCCAAGGGCTTTATTCTTTCTTTGACAAGGAAAGGTACAATGTCTACATCGTGGTTGTGAGCAAGCTCGACTGGCACGTCGAACTGCCTGACGGCACAACCGCGCCGATAGACCGCAACGACTTCTCGTTCATGGAGAACGGAAATTTTGTGCAATTCGATTACGCTTACATAACAATACACGGCACTCCGGGTGAGAACGGCATACTGCAAGGTTATTTCGAGCTTGTCCATGTGCCTTATTCTACGAGCGGAGTGCTTGTCGAGGCGTTGACTTTCAACAAGTTCGTACTCAACCAGTACCTGCGCGGTTATGGAGTCCGCGTGGCCGACAGCCTGCTTATCCGAAAGGGATACGAGGAAATTGTCAGCGACGACGAGATTGAGGAGCGCATCGGCATGCCGTGTTTCGTAAAGCCTGCGGCCGACGGCAGCAGCTTCGGTGTTTCGAAAGTGAAGAACAAAGACCAGCTTGCTCCGGCTATAAGAAAGGCCATGCTTGAGAGCGAGGACGTGATGGTGGAACGCTACATAGAAGGAACGGAGATTTCGATAGGCTGTTACAAGACACATGAAAAGAGCGTGGTGCTGCCTGCCACAGAAGTTGTTACGCAGCGCGAGTTCTTTGATTATGATGCAAAATACAACGGCCAGGTTCAGGAAATCACACCGGCGCGCCTTGCTCCCGACACGGCAAAGCGTGTGGAAGAGATTACGAGCCAAATCTATGACATTCTGCACTGCAACGGAATGATACGCATCGACTACATCATAAGCCGTGGAACGGGCAGTGACGGACAGGAAGTGGACAAGGTGAACATGATAGAAATCAACACCACTCCAGGCATGACAGCCACGAGTTTCATCCCGCAACAGGTCAAGGCGGCAGGACTCAACATGACCGACGTGCTTACCGATATCGTTGAAAACCAGTTCAGATAACACATTGTAAAGTTAAAGGAGTTAATGGAACCATGAAGACAAATTCCATTAACTCCTTTGTCTGTCGTTTGAAAATAATCCTTGACAATTTATGAAAGTTCCTACTGCATTTGACAGCATCCGCCCTTATGAGCCGGAGGAGTTGCCACAGGTGTTTGAACGCTTGCTCGCCGACGGGCAATTCAGGCAGGTTTTGGCATACGCAATGCCGGGACTGCCTTTTGAGAGCGTGCGCGACAAGATGCTTTCATGCAAGACAAACCTTGAGTTCCAGCTGTCTTTCTGTTACGGTTTCGTGCAGTCATTGGTTGACAAGCTTACCGCCGGTTGCGACATGGACGCCTCTGCGGTTGACAAGGCGGGGCGTTACACGTTTGTAAGCAATCACAGGGACATCGTGCTTGATTCCGGTTTCCTTGACAAACTCTTGATTGACAATGGTTTCAATACCACCTGCGAGATTGCCATCGGCGACAACCTGCTGGCTCTGCCATGGGTAAAAGACCTTGTCAGGGTGAACAAGTCGTTTATCGTAAGGCGTGGATTGTCTCCCCGCGAGACGTTTATGGCCAGCAAGCTGATGTCCGATTACATGCACTTTGTAATAGAAGAGAAGCACGACAACATCTGGATTGCCCAGCGTGAGGGGCGTGCCAAGGATTCCGACGACCGCACACAGCCTGCCATCCTGAAGATGATGGCGATAGGAGGGGGCAAGGGCGACGTTGTGGAAAAGCTGCGCAGGCTGCACATTGTGCCGCTGGCAATATCGTATGAGTACGACCCTTGCGACTACCTGAAGGCCAAGGAGTTCCAGCAGAAGCGCGACATAGAGGGCTGGAAGAAGTCTGCCGAGGACGACATCGTAAGCATGCAGACCGGCATTCTTGGCTATAAGGGGCGCGTTCACTACCAGTGTGCGCCGTGCATTGACAGCTGGCTCGGCACGCTTGGCGACGATACGCCCAAGGCGGAGGTGTTTGACGTAATCGCGGAACACATCGACCACGAAATCCACCGCAACTACCGCTTGTATCCGTCCAACTATATCGCCATCGACATGCTGCGCGGCGACGGTGCCCATGCCTGCGAATACACTGATAAGGACAAAGCAGTGTTCGAGAAATACCTTGCCGGACAGCTTGCTAAAATCGACCTTCCAGACAAGGACGAGCCGTTCCTCATGGAGCGTATGCTCACAATGTATGCCAATCCGGCCATCAACCATATCAACGCCACACGATGAAACGCTGCCTGAAACACATCTTCCTGCCGCTGGCCTTGTTGCTTATGGCGTGCGAGAATGAAGCCTACCATACGGGCGAAGGCTCTTTGTCGAACATGCGTGCAGATTTTGTCGAGGCGCAGACCGACGCCGATGCCAATGTGGTAAGCATCGAGACTGACGACGGCGAGCGGATGTTCCTTGCTTCGGCGGTAAAGATTAGCTCGATGGAACGTCCCGACACGGTGTACCGCGCACTGTTATATTATAATAAGGTAGAGGCTGACGACGGCTCGTTTCTCGCCGAACCTCTCGGCCTTACGCAGGTGCTTGTTCCGTCGGTTGTGCCTGTTGAAGAGATGGAAGACGGCCTGAAGGCCGACCCGTTGGACTTCGTCAGTTCGTGGACGAGCCGCAACGGAAAGTACCTGAACCTTGAACTTGGCGTGAAGACCGGCTCTGTTGACGGCTCGTATGGCACCCAGACGCTCGGTATAGTATGCCTTGGCGTTGACGAACGTGACGACGGCACGCGCCTTGTACGCCTTTCCCTGTACCACGACCAGGCCGGAGTGCCCGAATATTATACCACCGAGGCATACGTGAGCATCGCCGTTTCGCGCCTTCCGATAGAGCCGGCTGCGGGCGACGAGGTAAGCATCGGCATAGAGACTTATGACGGAACGGTGACGCGGACGTTTGATTTTTAATCAATAATCTCGACAATGAAGGCTGCAGTCCGGCACAGGACATGTGGCCTTTTATTATGCCTTCTTCCAAGAAAAACATGTTGAAAACATGAAAAAACACGCCGCGATGTGTCACAAATGAGTCCTTTTTGCGTACTATGGGTAAAAGGACGACTAAAAAAACACCAGATTATGAAAATCAAGACAGTTGCATTGACTGCCGTCATGATAGCTTTTTCGTTGACGGCATGTGGCGGAACCAGCAAGGAAGCGGCATATAATGCCGTGGCTTCCGTCAGTGATGTGGAGAAGAGCCTGAAGCTAAGTGGCTTCGACGGCTTTGCGGCATCATGGCCGGTGGAAATACATTACACGCAGGGGCAGGCCTACAAAGTTGTGGCTCGCGGCAGCGAAGAAGCCTTTAGCATGACGGACATCTCCGTAATCGGCGGAAAACTCTCGATAAAACGGAAAAAGGACAGCTATCAGAGCGATGCAAACAAGCACACCATCACGCTTTATGTCACCGCTCCGGCTGTAAACAGCATACAAAATAATGCGCGGATGGACTTTACCGCGCAGTCGCTGAAGACCGACGGACTGGCTATTACTAACAACGGAGTGCTTACGTTCAAGGCCGATGCGGTGGCAGGCAAAGGTTCGTCGGCTGTATTTGACATTTCCAACAATGGCCGTATGGACATCAGTGTGCCGTCTGCCGATGTAGACGAGCTGTCAATTTCCAACAACGGTGCGCTTATGTTCAGCGGCGAAACTGTGAATACAGGCACGTTGAAGATGACAAACCACGGGCGTATGGACTTTTCCGGCGACGTTAAAGGCGGTTCGGCGGATTTCAACAACAGCGGTGTCGGCACGGTAAAGGGCGCGTTCACCCTTGACGGAACTTATACGAATACAAGCTACGGGCGGTCAGACTTTGAGGTGGACGTGACCGCGCGCAGCATCAGCATAAGCAATTCGGGCGTTGACATGTGGAAAGGCAGGCTCAAGGCCGACAACCTTTCGGTTGAGGTAAGCGGCCGCAGCGACTACGACATGAGCTTTACCGGCGGCAAGGCAGAGCTTGCTTGCAGCGGCGTAGGCATGTTCAACCTTTCGCTCGACTGCCAAAGCGTGACGGCAAGCGCGAGCGGACGCATCGAGGTGACGCTTTCCGGCACGGCCGACAACACTGAGTTTACCGGTTCGGGCGTGTCACATATCAAGACATCGGAGCTTAACAAATTCTGAACAGCACGCCTTCAGCGGCGTGCGCCGGTAACTTTATGACGCAAGAGGACTTTGAACGCGAGGCCGGGGCGATGCGCCCCATGCTGTTGCAGACGGCTGAAAGCCTGCTCGGCAATGCCGAGGATGCCGAAGACGCTGTGCAGGACGTGCTGCTGAAGCTGTGGGGCATGGCCTCAGAGCTGCGCAGCCCGGCCGCCCCGTTGGCAAAGGTTCTTGTGCGCAACGTGTGCGTTGACCGCCTCCGCCGGTGCAAACCAAAGGCCGGCCTTGAGCTTGCCGACATGCCGGCACCGGCGGTGGAGAGTGCCGACAGCGACGTATTCACTCACGTAATGAAGGTTATCGACACGCTGCCTGCGGCTCAACAGGTGGTGCTGCGCCTCCGCCATATCGACGGAATGCCGATGGCCGATATCGCGCGGCTCACCGGCAGCAGCGAGGCGGCTGTGCGAAAGACGCTCAGCAGGGCGCGTATGGCTGTAAGGAAACATTATTTTAGGGATGTTCTATAAATTCTGATTTAATTACAATGGGATGTTTGATATTTTTTTATTTCGGTCGATTTGTTAATTTTATCGGCGTCATTTTGCCAAGTTTCATCGGTCATATAGCCCGCTATATTCCCTCTTCAACTTGCAAACTGACACGCGCTAAAAATTAAAAATCGCCTCGACATAATTTATATAACATCCCTAAGGGATTTGAACAATGAATAGCAGAAAAGCAAAAGAGGCGGAGCGGCTGCTCCAAAGGTTCTTTGACGGCGAGACGACGATTGCCGAAGAGCTCAGGCTCTACCGCCTGTTCAGCGGCAAGAAGCTGCCAGCGGAGCTTGAGAAATACCGGCCCGTGATGGCCGCCTTCGGCTCTATGCAGGCCGCGGAGGGGCGCAGGGCGAGGTTCATGCCTGTTGTATGGCGTGCCGTGTGCGGCGTGGCGGCTGCCATAGTGCTGCTGTTCGGGGTGCTGACATATCTGGATTACCGCGAAGACAAGGCGCTGGCGCGGCTTTACGGGGGCAGTTATGTAATAGACAACGGCCACCGCATAGACGACCTCGGACGCATCAAGGGCGACATTGAGGCGGCTCTTGCCGACGCGGAGCATATAGAGAGCCGCATCGGCCGGCAGTCGGTGGTGGAGCAGGTCGAGCTTGACATGCTCGGCAGCATTGACGACCCGGACATGCGCAGGCAGGTGGAAGAAATGTTGGAATAGTTAAAAACGACAATGATGGTACGCAGGATAGTTTTTATATTGATGCTCATCGCCGGGTGTGCGGCATCGGCCTTGGGGCAGAACAGCATCGACCGGCTTGTCGATGATTACTCGTCGGTGGGGCGAAGCAAGTTCACTTCGGCGGTGGAGCGTGACCCGAACACACGGAAAATACAGAAGGTTGTGAAGGTGCTCGAACTCTCTGACGCCGATGCCGGCAGCTTCTTGGCAGCCTTCAAGCGCGAGAAGGGCACGGGCGACTTCACCGAAAAGCGCACCGAAAACGGCGTTACGACGGTGCTTACGGTGCGCGGCAAGGGGCAGAACCGTGTCTACGTGATGAGGTGTGACGGCCCTTATTCTACAAGAAAGGCAGGCACGCGCTACAGTCTTGTGAAAGTAACGGTGATTGTGAACTATGGCTCTTAGTCTTTTTGTAGTTAAAGGAGTTATTTTCGGTAGTTAAAGGAGTTCATGTAATCAATCTCCCTTCGGGAGGGTCGGAGTGGGTGTCTGGTTTGATTGGGGTGGGTGTCCAATTGACAGTCTTTTGGAGTATAAAAGGCCGTCAATTGCAAGCCAAAAGGCCACCTTTTACCGTGTAAAAGGTGGCCTTTTGCGTATGCGCTGACTGTCAGTGAGTTACGCTTATTTTATCGTCTCGTTCTTAAGGAATGTCTGGAAGTCGTCGTGATAGCCGTTGAACACGTTGATGTCAACCTCGCCGCGTATGCCGCTCACGCGTCCGTCGGGGCACAGTTGCCATACGGCCAGGCGCACGTCGGGGCGGTATTCGCCGTAACGGGCTATCCATACCAGGTAGTCGCGCATCAGGTCGGGTGCCTCGGGCAGGTATTTGTTTACGAACTGCTGGCTCACGTATAGGATGGGACGCACCCCTGTGCGCCGCTGAACGATGCCGAGCCACGTGCGTATGCGGCTGAACATGGCCTGCACTCCGCCCATCTTGCGTATCTGCCAGGCTGTAGGCTCCACGTCGAGGACGGGCGGCAGGTCGCCCTTCGTGAAGCGCGAATGGCGCAGGAAGTACTGGGCCTGCTTCTGAGCGGTTGACGTGTACGAGAAGAAGTGGTATGCGCCGACGGGTATCTTGTACCTGCGCGCAGAGCGGTAATCGCTAAGATAATAGGGGTTGCGCACTGAAGCGCCTTCGGTTGACTTGATATAGACGAACGATACGGGGTAGTCCACCTTGCCGCTGACCTTCTTGCGGCTTATGTTTCCAAGGTGGTTGATGCGCAGCTTGTTCCAGTGTATGGCGTATTTCTTGCGCCCTTTGCCGTGCTGGTAGCGCGAAATGTCTATGCCGTAGATGCGCTCGGCGGTGTAGGTCATGCGTTCTCCGCGGTAAACGCCGTCCTTCCATTCGCCCGTCTGCACCTTTCCTTTGGCCGTTATGCCGCATCCGAAGCCGTTTCTCTTGCCCTCGCGCCATGCCCCGTCATAGTAAGAGCCGTCGCGTCCGCGGTATATGCCGTGGCCGCTGGGGCGGTAGAGGCTGTCAAGTTCGCCCTGGTAAGTGCCGAGGCTGTCGGCTATGGTGCCGTTCACAACGGTGTCCGCCCTGAACGTTGCCGTCACTGTGCGTCCCTGCGGGTCGGTGACGGCGGCGGTGCCGTGCCTCTTTCCTGCTTTCCATTGTCCGCTGTAAACGGCGCTGTCGCCGCGTGCCAGCACGCCGTAGCCGTAGGGCAGTCCGTCGGCTGTTCCTCCGCGGTAGGTGCATCCGGCTTTTACTGTGACGGCATTGCCGCCGGGCGTTACCTTGGAACATGCCGACAGCACGAGCAATGCGGCAAGGACAAGTATCGTGGTGATGTCTTTCATGGCAGCAGGTTGTTTAGCCCGAAGCCGGCAACGCCGGGCTTTGCCACTTTGCCGCCAATGCTAATGCCGGCAAGGCGGCCGTATGATGTGAATACGGGAGAGCCGTCTGGCGCGAGCACGGGCGGCACGTCGATGCTGTCTTTTCCTGCAACGTTACCGTCAGACACCTGTGTTCTGGCCTTGTCCGGCCTGTAGCCGCTGAGCTGGCAGCCGGGATATGCCGCCGTGGCTATGCCGTCGCCTCTGTCAAGCTGTGGCGTCAGCCACTGGTGCAGGTAAAGGGGAACCGCGCCTGTAGGCGTTGTCCGGTCGGCGGTTTGCAGCAGGCGGAGCGGCTTTGTGCGGTCGGGGGTAAGGACAGAGCATGGTGTGCGCAGCGTTTTTCCAGCCGTGTCTTTGCTTATTACGGTGTATTCGGTGACGAGCCTTATGGCCGTCTGTCTGCGTTTCGATGCCGCCGTCAGGGCAGAGAGCAGCTTTTCGGCCTTGGCTTTGCGTTGCTCCAATCCTGCCGCATATTCCGCAATGGTGTTGTAGCCGTCGTCGTTCACGTTGTGGGTCTTCATGTAATAGCCGGTTTCTTCAATCGTCCTGTCCAATAGTTCGACCCTCGTGCGTGTGTATTCGATGGCTTTTCTTATTATTTCTGGCATCTTCCTGTTTGCAGCCGCAAGCCTTTTTTCCGCTGCGCTGTCGCTGTTGGCGGTCAGCAACATGCCGTTGCACGAAGGCAGCAGCGGCCAGCGGTTCACCCAGCAGGCCGTGGCGTACGTCTTGACGGCCACGTCCTGGCAGGCTGACGGCGACAGCCCCTCCGGTTGCAGGCTGTCGCTGATGTTGCTGAAAAAGGCCACAGGTTTGCCGTCGGCAAGCAGTTCGTAGTGCGAAACGCTTTCAACCAGCGCCACGCTTCTTCCCATCCTTTCAGCCGAAAGCGGCATGAAGGTTGACGCATAGATAAAAAATACAATCGCGGCCAATGCTATTGGCAGCGATTGTAATGTAAGACGCAAGAGTTTCTTCTTGTCAGTCAATTTCTTCATCGGCTTCATATCCGCCCATTTCGCGGAGCGCGTTCTTCAACATAGTGTACTGTTGGAACAGGTCGTGTACAGGTTCTTCGCCGTCGGCGTGCATCGGACTCTTCATGTAGAACGACAGCCACGACTGTATTCCGCTCTTTCCGGCGCGTGCCGCGAGGTCGCCCAGCAGGGCGAGGTCAAGCAACAGCGGTGCGGCCAGTATGGAGTCCTTGCACAGGAAGTCGACTTTTATCTGCATGGGATAGCCCATCCAGCCGAATATGTCGATGTTGTCCCATCCTTCCTTGTCGTCGTTGCGCGGCGGATAGTAGTTGATGCGCACCTTGTGGAATATGTCTCCGTAAAGCTCGGGATATTCTTCTTTTCTCAATATGGTGTCAATCACGCCGAGCTTGCTCACTTCCTTGGTCTTGAAATTCTCAGGAACGTCAAGCACGAGACCGTCCCTGTTGCCGAGGATGTTGGTAGAGAACCATCCGTTAACTCCCAGCATGCGTGTGCGGAAGGCTGCCGACAGGACGGTCTTCATCATCGTCTGGCCGGTCTTGAAGTCCTTTCCGGCTATCGGAACGCGGTGCTTTTCGGCCAGTTCCCATATCGCCGGAATGTCGAGACATGTGTTCGGAGCACCCATTATGAACGGTGCTTCCTCTGAAATGGCGGCAAAAGCATAGCACATGGACGGTGAAATGTGCTTGCGGTCGTCGGCTTTCATAGCCGCTTCAAGCGTTTCAAGGCTGCCGTGCACACTGTCTTCGCGCGGCACGTAAATTTCGGTCGAGGCCGCCCAGACAACCACAACGCGGCTGCATCCGTTCTTTTCCTTGAACGTGCGTATGTCTTCGCGCACCTGTTCCATAAGCTCCCAGCGCGTAAGCTGTGTGTCCTTGGCCCATGTCCCGTCGATGGCCTTGACGTAATCGGGGTCGTAAACGCCGCGCATCGGTTGTATGCTTTCAAGCTCCTGCTTTACGGGATAGATGTCCCTGTCCCTCAGCACTTCGGCGTTGAGCGCGCTTTCGAAAGCGTTTCCGGGCAGGATGTCCCACGCTCCGAACACGATATCGTCAAGAGTCGGCATCGGAACAATGTCTGATACATGCTTGTATTGCTTGCCGTCTCCCTTCCCTACGCGTATTTTCGCCATCTGCGTGATTGAGCCTATGGGCTTGCCCATGCCTTTGCGTATCATCATTGTGCCTGCCATGAATGTGGTGCTGACAGCTCCGAGGCCGACGCACAATATGCCAAGTTTGCCTGTTGCCGGCTTTACATTGTTTTCTTTCATCTTTTTGCCGTGAGTTTTATGTCGTTGGATTATGTCTTTTTCAATATGCGCCTGATAGGCTTTACAATCCGCGAAAGTACAAAAAAACATTTATAGAAATAGTTTTTTTACTTATTTTATACACATTTATCAGGAAAAGCATGTTTTTGTTGTGGTGTATCCACTTATTTTACGCTGTTTCTTTAGTAACTTTGCGCCATACAAGTGGAACTTATTATGAAAATGTTATGGCAAGATTTGATTTTGACGAGATTGTAGACCGCCGCGGCACTGACAGCGAGAAGTGGGACGGCGGACACGTAGATGGCGCGTTGCCCATGTGGGTTGCGGACATGGATTTCCGCACAGCGCCGTGCATAATAGAGGCTTTGCGCAGGAGGGTTGACCACGGAGTGTTCGGCTATGAGCATGTGCCCGACTCGTATTACGAGGCCGTAATCAACTGGTTTGACCGCCGCCACGGCTGGCGCATGCGGCGTGAGTGGATAATATATACCACCGGTGTGGTGCCTGCTGTGTCTGCTGTCATCAAGGCGATGACCGTTCCCGGCGACAAGGTGCTTGTGCAGACGCCGGTTTACAACTGCTTCTTCTCGTCCATACGGAACAACGGCTGCGTGATGGAAGACAACAAGCTGGTTTACGCCGACGGCACTTATACAATTGATTTTGACGACTTCGAGCGTCGTGCCGCCGACCCGAAGGTCAAGCTCTTCCTGCTGTGCAATCCCCATAACCCTGCCGGACGTGCGTGGACTGCCGGCGAATTGCGCCGTATGGGCGACATCTGCATGAAGCACGGAGTGTTCGTTTTGTCGGACGAAATACACTGCGACATCGTTATGCAGGGCTACAAGTACACTCCGTTCGCATCGCTTTCTGACGATTTCCTGACGCATTCGGCTACGTGTACAGCGCCGACAAAGACATTCAACATTGCCGGAACGCAGATTGCCAACATAACTGCGGCTGACGATGACGTGCGCCGCCGCATTGACAAAGCCATCAACATAAACGAGGTTTGCGACGTAAGTCCGTTCGGGGTTACCGCCCTTCAGGCGGCGTATAACGGCGGAGAGGAGTGGCTTGAAGAACTGCTGGCTTATCTGCACGGCAACTACGAGTGCCTGAAAGAGTTTTTTGCGAAGAACATTCCGCAAATTCCTGTTACCAAGCTGGAGGCCACTTACCTTGTGTGGCTCGACTGCTCGGCGCTCGGCAAGCCGTCAACCGTCATTGTGGACGAGCTTCTTAACGAGAAAAAACTTTGGCTTAACGACGGCGAGATGTACGGCGAACACGACCGCCCGTTCGTCCGCGTGAACATAGCATGTCCCCGTTCGGTAATGATGAAGGGGCTTGAGCTGTTTGCGGAGTATGTCAAGGAGTGTTCGGGAAGATAGGAATTTATAGAAGTTAGAGAAGGTGTAGAAGTTAAAGCCAAATGCTTTGTTTGCAGCCCTTTCATTCAATAGGCAAAGCATTTGGCTTTAACTTCTACACCTTCTCTAACTTCTATAAATTCCTTAAAATTCTTACAACAATCCCGGCAACTGGTACAGCCGTGTCGAGTTGCTGCCTTTTATCAGTATGCAGAAGCCTTCGGGGCGGCTGGCTTCTATCTCTTTTTTCACTTCCTCAACGTCGCTGAACTTGCGGAAGGGGCAGTCCGTCTTGCCGAACTCCGTCCCGACGAGCCACACTTCGTCAAAACCTGCTGTCTTTAGGAAGTCGGCCACGCGCTGGTGTTCCTCCGCGCTCACCGCGCCAAGCTCTCCCATGTCGCCTAAGATGGCCATTTTCCTGTCGGCCTTCATGTCTCGGAAGTTCGCGAGAGCGGCGTTCATGCTTGTCGGGTTGGCGTTGTATGCGTCGATGATGAGTCTGTTGTGCGCCGTGACTTCAAGTTCCGAGCGGTTGTTTTTGGGAACGTATGACGACAAGGCGTGGTCTGTCTGTTCGGGCGTTACGCCGAAGTGAAGCCCGGCGCAGGCTGCTGCGAGCATGTTCATCATGTTGTAACTGCCTATGATGTGCGTCTTTACGTCATGCCATTGGCCGGCAGGCGTGCGCCAGCGGAAGTTCAGGTAAGGGTCGCATACGGTCACTTCGCCCGTCACCGTAGCTCCTTCAGTGCCCTCAAGTCCATATTTAATAAGGTCAAGACCCTGCGAAATACCCGTCAGGTGCTCGTCGCCTGCGTTGATGAACGCCGTGCCGCCGTGTGCGCGCAGATAGTCATACAGCTCCCCCTTGGTGCGCACAACGCCCTCGAACGAGCCGAACCCTTGCAGGTGGGCGCGCCCCACGTTGGTGATGAGGCCGCAGTCAGGCTCAACGATGTCAACCAGTGTCTTGATGTCACCAGGATGGCTGGCGCCCATTTCGATTACGGCTATCTCGTGTTCCTTGGTCAGTCGCAGCAGTGTTTTCGGCACGCCGATGTCGTTGTTGAAGTTGCCCTGCGTGTAAAGCACGTTGTAACGCTCGCCCAGAACGGCGGCCAGCAGTTCCTTTGTGGTGGTTTTTCCGTTGGTGCCGGTTATTCCGATGATTTTTGTTCCGAGTGTGCGGCGGTGGCGGTTTGCCAGCCGTTGCAGGGTTTTAAGGCAGTCGTCAACTACGATGTAGCGGCTGTCGCCCTCTGCGGCATACTCTTTTTCGTCGATTACGGCGTATGCGCAGCCCTGTTCCAGAGCTTTTCCTGCGAAGGCGTTGCCGTCGAACGACGCGCCTTTCAGTGCGAAGAAGATTGAGCCTTCGGGACAGTCGCGGCTGTCGGTCGTGACCTCCGGGTGCGCGGTGAAGATTTTGTAAAGTTCTGATATGTCCATTTCAGTATCCTTAAATCGATGCAAAGATAGTGCAAGCCGAGTGAAGCACAAAAGAAAAGGGCTTGAAAAACACTTTTCTTTTTGCTTCCGAGGCGCAGCCTATGTTATGTAAAGATAGTGCAAGCCGAGTGAAGCACAAAAGAAAAGGGCGCGAAGTGCCCTTTTCTTTTCATCATAAGGGGAAGCCCCCTCCCGGCCTCCCCGAGGGGAGGAGCTGCATCTGCGTGCGGAGTCTGTCCGTTTTTATGGGTGGAATGTCATTCAGTCTTCATCTCACGTATCGGCGGATTTAACGCCCTGAGAATGCCGTCGGCGTGCGGCAAACCGGCTTTTGGCTGAAAAATGGTTGTTTTTCATCGTTTTGCGTAGCGTGCTGATAGTCAGCGATTTGTGACGGGATGCGTATCAAGCGGCATTGATTGTAGATGCAAAAGGTGGCTTTTTGTATTGCAAAACATGGCTTTTTACATGGCAACAGACCGTCTTCGACCGTGCTTTTAGCCGTGTTTCGTGTCCTGTTTAACCGTCGTTTTGTCATGCGGAGATTGCAAAACGTGTCATAACGAGGCCCTTTCCCACTTTCCGTGGGTTGTCTTTTTAAGGTTGGGTTGTCTGGTTCGCAAATTTGTTTTGTCATGACTTTTTACTTCGTGCATGTATGTCCGCATAGTCAATTTGTTTGTTATGGCGATGAAATATATAGATAAAAAACGTCAAAAGCCTCCGTGTGTCGATATTATTGATTACCTTTGCCAATGTATGAAAGGACTCATTCCATATACGATAAATGTAGGCGGACGGCTCTTGGACTTGTCGGAGCCGCTGGTGATGGGCATACTCAACGCCACGCCCGACTCGTTTTACGCCGGAAGCCGCCGGCAGACTGAAGAGGAAATAGCCTCGCGCGCCAGCCAGATAGTGGCCGAGGGCGGGGCTATCATTGACGTGGGGGCTTACTCCACGCGCCCCGGCGCGGCCAAGGTTACGGCCGGCGAGGAGATGGAGCGTATGCGCATGGCCTTGAAGGCGGTGCGCATGGCCGAGCCTGATGCCGTGGTTTCGGTTGACACTTTCCGTCCCGAAGTGGCGCGGATGTCGGTCGAGGAGTATGGCGCGGCCATCATCAACGACGTATCTGGCGGCAACGTAGAGGGGGCTTTCGGCAGCGAGGAGATGCTTGAGGGCGCATACGGCAGCGTGTCTGAAGACAATGTGCCGCCCATATTCGCTGAGGCGGCGCGGCTTGGAGTGCCTTATATATTAATGTCTTCACGTCCGAACATCGTCAGCATAATGCAGGATTTTGCGCCGAAGGTGCAGCTCCTTCGCGACCTCGGGCAGAAAGACATCATCCTCGACCCCGGTTTCGGCTTCGGAAAAACGCTTGGCGAGAACTACGAAGTGCTCGCCCGGATGGGCCGCCTGCGCGAGATGGGGCTGCCTGTGCTGGCCGGAGTGTCGCGCAAGTCGATGATTTCGCGCCTTCTCGGCACCGATGCCGCAGGCGCGCTGACGGGCACCGTGGCGGCAAACGTCCTCGCGACGGTTCTTGGCGGTGCGTCGATACTGCGCGTACACGACGTTAAGGAATGTGTTGAGACCGTGAAAATAGTGAAAGAAACGATGAGATATTGGGATGTTCTGTAAATTATGTCGAGGCGGTTTTTCATTTTAGCGAGTGTCAGTTTGCAAGTTGAAGAGGGAGTATAGCGGACTATATGGCCGATGAAACTTGGCAAAATGACGCCGGTAAAATATAAAAGGCGACCGAAATAAAAAAGATTAAGCATCCCATTATGGTTAAATCAGAATTTATAGGACATCCCAAATGTTTGACTTCGGCATAAAAGACTTTATCGACATACTGTGTGTCGCCCTGATGCTTTACTACATTTACCGCCTCATGAGGGAGTCGCGGTCAATAAATGTGTTCATCGGCATCATGGTGTTCATCCTGATGTGGCTGTTCGTAAGCCAGGTGCTCGAGATGCGCCTCTTGGGCAGCATCATGGACAAATTGGTGAGCGTGGGCGTTATCGCCATAATAATACTCTTCCAGGAAGAAATCCGCAAGTTTCTTTACAACCTCGGCACGCAACGCAAGGTGAACAGCATAATACGCCTGTTTTCGTCTGGCGAGAAAAAAGACAAGGGCGACATGGAGGCCATCATGCCCGTTGTGATGGCCTGCATGAGCATGGGCAAGAACAAGGTGGGCGCGCTTATCGTGATAGAACGGCTTACGCCGCTCGACGAAGTGATTGCTACGGGCGACGTAATCGACGCCAACATAAACCAGCGCCTGATAGAAAACATCTTCTTCAAGAACTCGCCGCTGCATGACGGGGCAATGGTCATATCAAAGAACAGGATACGCGCCGCCGGCTGCATTCTGCCGGTAAGCCACAACTTCGACATCCCAAAGGAACTCGGGCTGCGCCACCGCGCCGCCATGGGCATATCGCAGGACAGCGACGCGATAGCCATCGTCGTGTCGGAAGAGACCGGGCGCATATCCGTAGCCATACGTGGGCAGTTCCACTTGCGCCTGTCGGCCGAACAGCTTGAAAGCATACTTACACGCGAACTCGACATCTGACAAGGAAGCCGTCTGTAGACGAGGCTTTTCTTTCAATCCGTAAGAAATACATGTTACAGCATTGTAATTTATAATTTGAACACGCCGTTTTGGTTGTAGTTTGTTTGTAAAATAGATAAAAAAGTTTAAAAGCCCTGCCGGAGCAAGATTTTGTTCCGGAATATTTTGTTTTTTCAAAAGAAAAATGTATATTTGTGGCGTGTCAATACTTATAACTTTAGTGTCATGGTAGATTTCAAGAAATTTTCGGCTATCCTTTCCTGCCTTGACGAATATATGGTTACCAAGGGCAAGAAGGAAATTGACGACATGGAAGCCAACATGGAGTTGGAACGTGTCGGTTTGTTAAAAGACTCCCAGCCCAGCCCTGGTTCTCCTCTTAGGGATTTGCTCATGAAGATGAGGGATTCAAACCTCTTGCCGCAAAACATACGCCAGACGTATGGGATATGGACGATAAAGCTGTCGAAGACGATGGCCAAATTCCCGCAAGTAAACCAGTTCCAGTATTGCTGAAGCCAAAGGCTGCGTTAAAAAGTCCGGTGCGCCCCGACATGGTTCGGAGCGCATTGGACTGTTTTTTGTGGAAGGCATGGCGCACCTTGGCGTGGTTAATTTAAGTTAATGCCTTTCAACGTTGGCGCAAATAGCGCGTCTTATATGTAATTTTGCGACAAATAACCAATTAAACGTAAATATTTATAGTATGAAGAAGAATGTTTTGGCCCTCTCGCTCATAGCGGGATGCCTTTTGGCAAGCAGTTGTGTAAGCAAGAAACAATTGGAAAACTGCCAGCTTGAGAACAAGGAGCTGACAAGCAAATACCAGGACACGCAGGACAAACTGTCTGACACCAACGCGCAGCTCGCAGCCAGCCGCACGCGTGTGGCAAGCCTCGAAGAGCAGCTGGAACAGTCGAAGAGCACGCTTGAGTCACTGCAAAGCTCGCTCGACAAGAGCCTCACGGCAAGCAACCAGACAACGGTGAACATCTCAAAGCTTGTAGACCAAATCAACGAGTCTAACCAGTACATACGCCACTTGGTTGAGGTGAAGAGCAAGAGCGACTCGCTCAACCTCATACTCACTAACAACCTGACACGCTCGCTGAGCAAGGAAGAGCTGAAAGAGGTTGACGTGCAGGTGCTCAAGGGCGTGGTTTACATCTCTCTGGCAGACAACATGCTTTACAAGAGCGGCAGCTATGAGATAAACGACCGTGCTGCAGAGACTCTCAGCAAGATAGCGAAAATCATCAAGGACTACAAGGACTATGACGTGCTCATCGAAGGTAACACCGACAATGTGCCTGTAAACACATCGGCAGCGTCGATGAAGAACATCCGCAACAATTGGGATTTGTCCTGCCTCCGCGCGTCAAGCGTAGTACAGGCGCTCATCAACCAGTACGGCGTGGAGCCGAAACGCCTCACAGCCGGAGGCCGTGGCGAGTTCAACCCCGTTACGTCTAACGACACGGCAGTGGGCAAGCAGCGCAACCGCCGCACCCAAATCATCATCACTCCGAAGCTCGACCAGTTCATGGACCTTATCGACAAGGCTCCAGACAGCGCGGAGTAAGCGTTTTGGTGGATAGGAGTTATTTCTTTGGATAATGATAAATTCGCTTGCCGTAAAAGGCAAGCGAATTTTTGTTTTCATGCAATTGAGTGATAGCCGGTTCTTACAGTAGGCGTATGCCGTAAGTATGCGGCTTATTCATAAAACTTGGCGAAAGTGATAAAGTATTCTATCTTTGAGTTAGGTAAAGTAAAAGGCAGGTTATTTTGGAAATCGGCAAACTTTCAGTTTCTACTTTTGTGCATATATAATTAATGTGTATTCCCCCTTGTTTGGGTCTTGTTTTGTAAACGGATGTTAAAATCACTCTATTTGGATAAAATTCTTGCCGT
>ENA-ORSY01001163-ORSY01001163.1-human-gut-metagenome-genome-assembly--contig:-NODE-1163-length-20215-cov-57.690675_pt1 | contig 20215 bp, 10 predicted proteins | sample MGYA00242193_ERZ509160 | MGnify/ENA primary metagenome ERZ509160 (study PRJEB26280, sample SAMEA2338670) | human gut metagenome | biome: human gut; feature: human-associated habitat; material: faeces...
CTTTATGAAGAATTTATGAAGGATTGGAATAAGAATGGTTCATTGTAATGGCTTGAGGTTCAAAACATTGTCCGCGTATGAAGAATTTGAAGGAAAAAAGGTGGAAAATGTGTTTTGAAGAGATGGTTGGGGCAGATACTTGTGTGATACTTGTTTTATGAAAATTGTAGATGGCAGTAGCTATGAAGAACAGAGGGAATAAAAACAAGGTGACTGAAAACAAATCCAGCCACCTTGTTTTTATTGTTTAACCTGTGTTTTATTATATCTCGACGCTATGTTTTACCGGAGTCAGGATGAAAGTAAATTCATAATCACCGTAGGGCAACATATATTGAGGCAACGGCAGAGCTCCCCAGCTGTTTACACAACCTAATCCCATCTGAGCCTTGTCGATGATCAGGTTGGTCAGGTCTGCTTTCTGTACTTCGGGCGAGTGACGCTGGTCTTTTTGTTCGCCATCATCCAGTGAACAGATGGTATAATGCAAAGCGGATGCAGAGAATGGAGCATCACCTACTACCTTCAGTCCGTTACCGCCGGCATTCAGTTGCTTCCACCAACGGATATCGGTCTTGGTTCCTGTTTCCTGCGGACGGATATAGGAGTAGAATTGTTCATCCACACTCTGGCGATAAATACCCAAGTCGGTGCTGTGGTTGCGGTCACTGTAGTTTTCTACCGGACCACGACCATAATATTCTACGGTTTCAAAACATTTAGGCATCTGCATTTGCATACCGAAGCGGAACATCGGAGATACTTTGGCATTCTTGTCGGCTGTCATCTTTTGGGTCACTTTGATGGCTCCTTCGTTGTTGATGACATAAGTCAGATATAATTTGGCGGAAACATTCTTCATGTCATATTCCGCATTCACTACTATCTGGTCATTTTCTGTCTTGGAATTCAAGGAAACCAGTTTCAATCCCGGGTTTTTCCATGCGGCATATCTGTTTTGCAGGCCGGCTCCCATATCATTGTCTGTCGGGGCACGCCAGAAGTTAGGGGTCAGGGCTGCGCCTTCTTTCAGCATTTCCGTTCCGTCCACTGCATATTTGCTTAAGTAACCGTTCTGTTTGTTGAACTCGGCTACGAAGTTATTGCCTTTTACGATCAGATAATGATATTGGTTGTCGATGATTTGCGGAACAACGGTGGCTACATTGGTCGTTTCCACGTTCTTCAAATCCATAGACGGTGCTTTGTAATCATTCAGTGTCAACTGATTCTTGGCGACGGTGAAACCTGCGGGCAGCAAACCTTCGCGGTTTTTCAGTTTGTAGAAAACGTTCAGCAACCATTCCTTGCAGGTGCAGGTCTTGCCGATATTCAACGTAATCTTGGCTGTTTCCTGAGGAGCGACTTTTAAATCATCCACGCGTCCGGTGCGGATTACTTTTCCATCTTTCAGTACTTGCCATTCCATATAGTAGGCGGACAGGTCACGGAAGAAGTTCTCATTGAACACATTTACTTCCCCTTTGCTTAAATCGGCGGGAGTAGTCCAGATATTCTGGTAAAAGTGACCTACTTCATACATGTGCGGATTAGGAACACGGTCGGGGCTGATCAAACCATTGTCACAGAAGTTATTGTCAGAAGCGTCAAAACGGTTGAAATCTCCTCCGTAAGCATAGATCATCACGCCGTCTTTTCCTTTCCAGCGGCAGGACTGGTCAACGAAATCCCAGATAAATCCACCTTGCAGATTCGGATATTTACGGATCAAATCCCAATATTCTTTGAAACCACCCTGCGAGTTACCCATTGCATGGGCATATTCACACTGAATCAATGGTTTGGTAGCATCGGTACGTTGACCATATTTTTCCATGCCGTTATAATCATAGTACATCGGACAGAAGATATCGGTATGTTCTTTCTGGCGTGCTTGTTCATATTGGCAGGCACGGCTGGGGTCTTCTGCTTTGATCCATTTATAGCATTGTTCGAAGTTGGGGCCGTCACCGGCTTCATTACCCAATGACCAGAAGATGATGCTCGGATGGTTGAATCCGCGTTGTACATTGCGCTGGTTACGTTCCAGATGGGCTTTCTTATAAGAGGGGTTCTTGGCCAGCGTCTTGTCGCCGTAGCCCATACCGTGAGATTCTATATTGGCTTCGGCCACGACGTAAATACCATATTGGTCACATAAATCGTACCATAAGTTGTCATCCGGGTAGTGGCAGGTACGTACAGCGTTCAGGTTGAATTGCTTCATTATCTGGATATCCTGTAGCATACGTTCGGGAGATACTACATAGCCTCCATCCGGATCCATTTCGTGGCGGTCGGCCCCCTTGAACAGGACTGCCTTACCGTTAACCAAGATCTGGTCACCTTTCAATTCAATCTTGCGGAAACCTACTTTGACAGGAATCACTTCATTGCTGCCCTGCATGCTGGCACGCAAGGTATATAAATAAGGTGTTTCGGCACTCCACTTTTTGGGGTTCTCTACGTTCATGGTCACCAGACCGGATTTGTTGGCGGTAGCGGTTGCCACTTGCTTGCCTTGTGCATCTACCAGTTCCAAATCGACTTTACCACTGCCTTTCAAATCCAGATTGACAGCCAGGCTGCCGTTTTGGTAAGCTGCGTCCAAGTCGGGAGTTACACGGATATCTTGAATGCGTTTTTTGTTGCGGGCATATAGATAGCAGTCACGTCCCACGCCGCTATACCGGAAGAAATCCTGATCTTCCAGATAGGTACCGTCGCACCAGCGGAATACTTGGAAGGCGATCAGGTTTTTCTGACCCGGTTTTAAATATGGAGTCAGGTCAAATTCGGCTTCCAGTTTGCTGTCCTCGCTGTAGCCTACATAACGTCCGTTCACCCACAAATACATATTGGAGGTAACCGAACCGAAATGGGCGATAATATCTTTTCCCTTCCATGAGGCGGGAACTACAATTTCACGGCGGTAAGAACCTACATGGTTATTCTCTGTCGGCACTTCGGGAGGGTTGTTCTGGAACTGGTTACGCCAGGCATAGCCTACGTTCACATAAATAGGATCACCGTATCCGTTCAGCTCCCATACGGCGGGAACTTGCAGGTCATCCCAGCCTTTGTCGTTGAAGCCGGTTTTCCAGAAATCAGTCGGACGGGAGTCTGCATCCTTTACCCAGTTGAACTTCCAGGTTCCGTTCAAAGTCATGTAGTTAGTTGATTGTTTTTTGTCTGCTTTCTTAGCTGCATCTGCATTCTCAAAAGCAAAGTAGTTCGTGTGCATCGGCGCACGGTTTACCGCATTTATTTCCGGGTTGCGCCATTCTTGGAAGGTCTGTGCGCCTGCTGTAAGGGCGAGGACTGTGAACAGACCTGTCATAAGTTGTTTCTTCATGCTATTATTTTATTGGTTTTGTGCAAATATAGTGAAAATAATAGTTACCGATGGGACATAAATCGGGCAATATTTGTTATAATTGTGAATGATTTGTGTTCTATCCTAAAAAATTATGGCATTTCTGAGGCGTATTTGGAGTAAATGGCAGAATTTACTGCATGATGAGAAATTAAAGCATAAAATATATGTGATTATTTTTGAAAGCGACACACCGATGGGAAAGTTATTCGATGTGGCGTTGATAGGGTTCATTGTCTTGAGTATTCTGGTGGTTATTGCCGAGAGTATCAAGAGTTGGGATACCGTTATCGGGCCTTATCTGCGGGTGTCGGAGTATGTTTTTACTTTCTTTTTTACGTTAGAGTATGTGTTGAGGCTTTATTGTTCTCCCCAACCGCGGAAGTATGCTCTGAGTTTTTTCGGTATAGTGGATTTGCTGGCTACCTTACCTCTATATATAGGCTGGCTTTTCGGCACGGCACGTTATCTGCTGGTGATCCGCACTTTCCGGTTGATTCGTGTGTTCCGTATCTTTAAACTTTTCAATTATCTGAATGAAGGTAATTTCTTGTTGCGTTCCTTGGTGTTCAGCAGTCGGAAGATTATTGTTTTTTTCTTGTTTGTACTGATATTGGTGACTTCGATCGGTACATTGATGTATATGATTGAGGGACAGCGTCCGGGCACTTCTTTCAATAATATTCCGAATAGTATTTATTGGGCGATAGTGACGATGACAACGGTAGGTTATGGGGATATCACTCCGGAAACTCCGCTAGGGCGCTTCCTTTCGGCCATTGTAATGTTACTGGGCTATACCATCATTGCAGTCCCCACAGGAATTGTTTCTGCGTCTATGATCCAGGAACATAGACGCAGGGTGGCCCTGAAATGTCCGCATTGTGGTAAGGACGGACATGAGGACGGGGCTGCTTATTGTAAATACTGTGGAGGAAAACTGGTAAATTGATTATGGAATGCTGTATGATAGAAAGTTATTCTATCACCCATCGCTTATCATGCGCCACCGTCTTTTTCGGATCATAAGTCATTCCTTCTTTGGTAGGGATTTTTATCACGTAAGTCCGCCCGCTGTGGTTGGACAAGGATGTTTCCCGTAACCAGGGATTCATATTCTTTAATATGGCCAGATTGATTCCTTTGCTGCGTGCGAAACGTGCCAAGTCTGCAATTCCTTTCGTCACAGTGATTTCCGTATAAGGAATAGGCGGATACAAATCCGATGCACGCAGGCGGAAACCGAAAGTAGTGGGGGCATTGAATAATTGTTTGGCGGCAAGAATGCGGTACACATACCGGGCAGTCTCTTCTACCAGTTGCAAATCCAACGAGTCGTCCACATCCTGTTTGGCCAGTTGGCTGGCAATGCGTGCCTGACCGGCATTGTAAGAGGCGGCGACAGCCACCCAGTCCTTATATTTTGCATACGCGTCTTTCAGATAGCGGCAGGCGGCACGGGTCGCTTTCTCAATATGGTAACGCTCGTCCACATTGTTGTTTACCTCCAATCCGTAATCCCGTCCCGTACCTTGCATGAATTGCCATAGTCCGGCAGCTCCGGCAGAAGAACGGGCGGTGGGATTCATATTACTTTCTATTACCATCAGGTACTTAAAATCATCAGGTATTCCGTTTTCTTTCAGTATGGGTTCTACAATGGGGAAATAGCGGTTGGCTTTTTTCAGCATTTGCAAGGAAGTACTGTGCATATAGGTGAATGCCAATAGTTCACGGTCCATACGCTCGTGGCGGTCAAAGCGGCTCAAATCAATGGTTTTGCCACAGAACTCAATACTGGCGGGAACTTCGGGACTACTGTATTTCAATGCCGTAATACCTGAATCTTCCCGTATGATAGTGGTATCTTCCTGCTCCGTTTTTGGAGTAGCGCAACTGCTGCTTACTAAGGCCGGTGATGCAACTACAATGCAAAAGGCTGCCACAGCAGCCAGATTGATGGTTATTTTTCTCATTTTTTCTTTATTCGTTTTCATTCTCTTTTTCTTTTCCGCCCCGTCCGAAGTTACGATATTCGGTAGGGGTGAAATTGGTACGCTTTTTAAATACCGAGAAAAAGTGTTCAGTAGAGGTATAATTCAATTCATAACATATCTCTTTCACTGACATGGAACTTTCAATCAACAGCTGCTTCGCTTTGCGCAGTTTCAGCTCTTGGAAATACTTGGCGGGCGCATAACCGGTGTATTCTTTGAATACTTTGCGGAACCAGGAATAACTGATTCCCAATTTCATGGCCAGTTCTTCCGGGTCTATATCCTTGTACACATTTTCGTGCATGATGATTTTGGCACTTTCTATTTTTTGTGCCGCATTGTCCACCTCATAGCGTTTGTTCTGCGAGATAGCAAGTACGGCTCCCATAATGTGTAAAACGATGCCGGACAAATATTGTTGCGCTGCGGTCTTGTCTGCTTCCGCTACTTCCAGTGCACGGGCAAAAAGACTGGCCAGTTCTTCATTGATACCGATATCCAGAATCTGGCTTTCTTTTGAGATAAAGCTGTTTTTTACCAGATTGTCTATAATCGGGCCTTCAAAACCGATGTAATATTCGTTCCATCCTGTCTTTTGCAGCGGCGCATAGGTATGCCACTGTCCGGGAAACAGGAAAAGTATCTGCCCTTTGGATATGTCGACAGACGGGGTTGTGTCGCTGGCGAAAGTTCCTCGTCCTTTAGTGATATATACCAACTGATATTCATGCAGCACACGTCCTTTCTGGGCTGTGAAATAATAGGCGTCCGGGTGGTTGCGTGGTGGATAAACGCTTCCGGCCCTGATAGCCTGGAATCCGACGGTAGTCACCGACAAGCCGAAACGCTTGTCACGCTCATTGACAATTAGGTATTTAAAATCAGCGCCTTGGTCGTTGTAATGCATGTTTCTCTGTTTTAAAATTAGGTCACACTTATCGGCAAATATACAATTTTTTATCTTAACAGCCTCTAACCTTTTTGTTCTAAGTGTTTCTGGAAGTATAATTTTAGTTTCTTATGTATGCAAATGGGGGAAATTTAGAACAAATCTTATGGAATATTTGCTTAAAATGCTTTTTTTTGCGAATATTGCATCAAATCTTAAAGTTGAATCTATGCACTTGGCACACCGTAACTGCGAATATATTCTTGGAGTAATATATCTTTTTGTTTTTCCTGTTTTGCTTTGGGCTGATAATAAGGTGAATACTTATCATTTTAAATCCATTTCCACTTCGGTGAACTTCCCTACCAATGAAGTCAGGAAGTTATTTCAGGATAGCCAGGGGTATATATGGATTTCGACCTACAATGGTCTCTTGCGTTACGATGGTTATTCTATTGTTGTATATAAACCCGATGGAGTGAATCATGGACGTTCCATTGATAGTTTTGTGAATATGGTGGCCGAAGACAAGGAGAATAATTTGTGGATAGGTACGCACAATGGATTATACGTGTTGCATAAAGAAACGGATGAGATAGAGAAAATAATCAGTCCTTTGTTACAGGTAAGCAATGTAGAAAGTATCCTTTATGCAAGTAACGGAGATTTATGGGTGGGAAGCAACAAGGGATTGTTTCGCAGAAAAGCCGGCAGCCGTACTTTCGATTGTGAAAAAAACATGGATATAAAGTCTGTTGTCGAAGACCGGAAAGGTCAAATATGGATTGGTACTTGGGAACAGGGGCTGCTGCGTTATAGTCCTCAAGAGGAATTGTATTATACTTACGACGGGATTAACCCTGGTAATTCGGCGCATGTCATATTTCAGGATGAAGCCGGGAATATTTGGATCGGTACCTGGCGGTATGGACTGGTGAAACTCATTAATCCGTATGATTCGGAACATTTCTCATTTAAAACATTCCGGAACATCAAGGGAAATTCTCATTCTCTGTTGGATAATATTATCTACGCCATTGCTCAGGATAAAAATTCCGGGAAGCTCTGGATCGGTTCACGCAGTGGGGTCAGTATTTTGGAAGATGAATCGGGAGACGGGAATTTTACCAATATTGTTCCGGGCAACCTTCAAGGAGATTTACCTTTTAATGAGGTGAACTCTCTGTTGTGCAGTAAAGACGGGCTGATGTGGCTGGGTATGTTGGGAGGAGGTGTTTGTACTGTAAATACAAATAAGTTCCGGTTTAATTATGATTCTTTGGAGGCTTTGCGTGAGCATTGCCCTACCAGCTCTGTCCGCAGTGTCTATCAGGAGGATAATGGGAATCTGTGGATGGGAATCATGGGATTCGGTCTGGTATTTTATGATATGAAACAGCATACCATTGTTCCTTACCGCTCTCATCCTATATTGAAGAATATGGGATATACATCGACGGTCAATGATATTATTTATCGTAAAAGGACAAATGAATTGTGTTTTGCCACTTGGGATGATGGAGTGTGGTTCTATAATGTCAAAGCCGGGAAAGCACACGTGATAAATACCGTTACCAATCCGGAGCTGAGTGATATTTGTATTTATTCTTTGTTGGAAGATTCGAAAGGGAATCTGTGGTTGGGGACACGTTCGGGAGTGTTTATCTTGGATACGGAATCAAGACTTCATTCTTTGAATGAACTGGTGACTTTGACAAATCAGGCATTGCCCCAAATTTCTATTTTCAAAATGGCGGAAGATCAAGATGGCTTTATCTGGATAGCGACTAGTAATGAAGGGGTATGGCGGATAGATACATCCGGAGAAACATATAAGGTTAAGTTTTATACGCCTTCGGATGGTACATTATCCACTGTCGGGGCGATGAGTGTTTGTGTGGATGGATACAACAGAGTATGGGTGGGGTCGAATGGTAACGGACTCGATTTGTATGACCGGAAGAATGATCGTTTTGTTTCAGTCTTGAATGATTATTTCCGGAATGGAGATGTTGTTTTCAGCATGCTGGAGGATGATGAGCATACTTTATGGCTTACTACCAATGCGGAAATGTATCACATTGATATACCTTTGGACGGTGCTGCACCGAAAATACATACCTATACGGTAGATGATGGTTTGCAAGACCATATGTTTAACCGGAATTCTTGCTTCAAGGGGGCGGATGGGAAACTTTTCTTCGGAGGATTCCGTGGATTGAACAGTTTTTATCCTGATAAAATAGTTCAGGATACTGCCTATTCTCCGGTAGTAATTACAGATATAAAGGTACATAATGTATCGGTACGTACCTATCCTCTTTCCGTCAGAGAGGGGATTGCTGCAAACAGAGCTATTGATTTTATTGATAAAATTGTATTAGGATACCGGGAGAATAATTTCAGTCTTGATTTTTCAATATTGAACTATATCAATCCTGAGTTGAACCGTTATTTATATCGGTTGGAGGGATATGACAAGGAATGGTTGTCCGTTGAGGCTGGACGTCGGTTTGCCTATTATAACAATCTTCCGGCAGGTACTTATACTTTTTGTGTAAAGGGAGCCAATCAGAATGGAATCTGGTCTCCGGATATGAAATGTCTGCGTATAACTATTCTTCCGCCGCCTTGGTTATCGTGGTGGGCTTATTGCCTTTATGTCTTGTTGTTCGTTTCATTGGCATGGTATACTTATCGGATTGTCAGAAACCGTATCCGGATGAAACAGGCCATAGAGATGGGGAAGATAGAACGGCAGAAAATGGAGGAAATCAATCATGCTAAATTACAGTTCTTTACCAATATCACTCATGAGTTGCTGACTCCGCTTTCTATTATATCGGCTTCGGTGGATGAACTGAAACAAGAAGTACCGGCAAGTTCGTCGGTTTGTTCTGTAATAGCTGATAATACTGTGCGGTTAATCCGGTTGATTCAGCAAATCTTAGAGTTCAGGAAAGTGGAGAATGGCAAGTTGCGGCTAAAAGTTTCGCATGGAAATGTCAGTATGTTCTTGAAAAAATCAGTGTCGGCTTTCGCTCCTTTGGTTAAAAAGCAGAAATTGTCCATACAATTTGATTTGTCTGAAGAATATTCGGGATATTTTGATGTGGATAAATTGGATAAAGTGGTGTACAATCTGCTTTCCAATGCCGCTAAATATACTCCTGAAGGAGGAACTATTGTGGTGTCGCAGGCTCATGATGAGGAAAAGAGGACTTTTAAATTGAGTGTGAACAATCCCGGCGAGTTGATTCCAAAAGAGAAATTGGATCATATGTTCGAGAGATTCTATGAAGGGGAGTATCGTAAATTCCATACCATAGGGACGGGTATCGGTTTGTCGCTGACTAAAGATTTGGTATTGTTGCATCATGGAACGATACAGGTATTTAGCGATAAGGAGGAAGGGAATACTTTTGTGGTTGAAATTCCTATAGGACGTGAGGCTTTTGCTGAAGATGAGGTAGACGAGAATACTGAAAATGTGGACTATGCTGTTTTATCGGCAGATGAAATGGAGAATGTCTCGGAGATTGATATGTTGGAAGAGAAACCGGCAGCATCGACTATTTTGTTAGTGGAGGATAATGAGGAATTATTGGCTTTGATGGTTCGTCTGTTGCATGGCAAATACCATATTCTGAAGGCCGCTAATGGAACGGAAGCTTTGGAGATCCTTGCCAAACAGGAAGTGGATTTAATTGTTTCCGATGTTATGATGCCCGAAATGGACGGTATGGAATTGTGCCGCCGGGTGAAGACTCAATTTGAGACCTGCCATATTCCATTGATTTTGTTAACGGCCAAGACTAGTGATGAAGACCATGTGGAAGGGTATGAGTCTGGGGCCGATGGTTATATCTGTAAACCGCTCCGCCTCTCTGTCTTGTTTGCCAAGATAGATAACTTGTTGAAACGGCGCAAACGTATGGGGGTGGATTTTCGTAAGCAGTTGGTCTTTGAAGCCAAAGAATTAAATTACACCTCGATGGACGAAGCTTTCATTCGGAAAGCGGTGGATTGTGTGAATGCCCATTTGAGTGATTGTGATTTTGAACATGCACAGTTTATGGCGGAGATGGGTATGGCCCGGACTACACTAGCAGATAAATTGAAACTGTTGACCGGACTTACTCCCTCTGCATTTATCAGCAATGTCCGTTTGCAAGCGGCTTGTCGGCTGATAGACGAGAAAAAGAAAATCCGTATAGCCGATTTGGCGTATGCCGTAGGTTTCAACGACCCTAAATATTTCAGTTCCTGCTTTAAGAAGAAATTCGGACTTTCTCCTACAGAGTATATGATGAAGTATGATGGCTGATTATTACCGGAAATAGGCTCTATAGGGAATAAACAGCCTTTTTCCGGTAATAATTCTCCCTGTTTCTTTTCTGTTCCTCTTACTTTTGCTGGCAAATAAAACGAATTATCTTTATTTGTTAGACCTTTAAAAAAAGTATTATGAACATGAAAACTCTGACAGAAACCAGTACATTCCGGGTACTGAGTCTATTGCTGTGTCTCTGCTTCTTCATCCCTGCGATGAATGTGAGCGCTTCCAGTCTGCAAGCAGACAAGTTTAAAGTTTCCGGTATTGTAAAAGATGCCACAGGCGAACCGGTCATCGGTGCCAGTGTGGTTGAAAAAGGAACAACCAATGGAACGGTGACTGATTTGGATGGTAATTTCAATCTCACGGTGGCTTCTAATTCTACTATTGTCATTTCTTTTATAGGATATTCCGATCAGGAATATCGTATTTCGAAAGACAATACGGTGCTGAATGTAAATCTGAAGGAAGATACGGAAATGATTGACGAAGTGGTAGTAGTCGGTTATGGCGTGCAGAAGAAGGAAAATCTGACGGGTTCTGTTGCTGCTGTAAATTTCAAGGATGTAGCTTCTATGCCGGTAGCGAATACTGCCAATATGCTTCAGGGTCGTTTGCCGGGTGTTATGTTGACCAACAATGGTGCCCAGGCCGGTCATGACAGTCCCGAAATCCGTATCCGTGGTGTAGGAACTTTTGAACACAATGATCCGATGGTCTTGATCGATGGAGTGGAAAGCTCGGTAAGCCAGATTGCGGAAATCCCTGCAGATGATATTGAAAGTGTTTCCGTATTGAAGGATGCGGCTTCGGCTTCTATTTATGGTGTACGTGCTGCCAACGGGGTTATTCTGGTGACTACCAAACGGGGCGGTGAGCAGAAACCTACCATTACATATTCCGGTAGTATCGCTTTGCAAGAAGCTACCGTGCTGCCCGATTATGTGAATTCTTATGAATGGGCGAAGATGTATAACGAATGCTGGCCTTCCAAAGCATACACGGATGAAATGTTACAAAAGTTGCAAAACGGATCAGACCCCGATCATTTTGCCAATACCGATTGGGCTAAGGAAATGTTTCGTACAGCAGCCATGCACCAACACCATTTGTCTGTGAACGGTGGTAGTAAAGCGGTACATTACATGATTTCCACTCAGTATTTCCAGCAGGATGGTATCTTGCGTGAAACGGCCAATCAACGTTTTAATTTCCGTTCCAATCTGGATGCACAATTGGGTATTGTAAAATTAGGTCTGAATCTTTCGGGAAGCCGTCAGAACATTGATGAGCCTACTACCAGTGTTACCGGTGAAGGTTTGATGCGCTACCTTACTTGGTTTACCCGTCCTACTGTTCCTGTGCGTTATTCTAACGGACATTATGGATTTTTGGATGGAAATCCCAATATTTCCCAATCCGTATTCAAAAATCCGATTGAAGCTTTGAATATGGGCTATAAAGATAACAAGCATTATCGTTTTGATGGTAAATTCTTTGGTGAAATTGATATCATAAAAGGATTGAAGTTCCGTTCAAGTCTGGCTTATAAATATTATATGAACGATGTGACTACTTTCAATCCGAAGAATAATATAAGATACGATGCTGAAGGAAATGCGCTGACCACAGTCGGTACCAATAAACTGACAGATTATCATTATCTGGAAACGACTTATATTAATGAAAATATTCTGACCTATGATTTTTCTGTAGGAAAACATTCGTTCAATCTGTTGGCAGGCCATTCTATCCAGGCTACCCGTTGGGACAAGAATGAGGCGTCCAAGCAGGGATTCGCTACCGATAATATTTATGAAATGGATGGAGGTACTATGAATGACCATGTGACCGGATCAGCGGAAGAGAGTTCCTTGCAGTCATTCTTCGGACGCTTGAATTATAATTACGGAGGCCGTTATCTGTTAGAGATGAATGTCCGTCACGATGGTTCGTCACGTATGCCCAAGGCACATCGTTATGCTACCTTCCCTTCATTTTCGGGTGCATGGATCATGACAAATGAGAAATTTATGGAGAATGTGAAGTTCCTCCACTCATTGAAATTGCGTGGTAGCTGGGGTAAATTGGGTAATCAGGAAATTGGTAACTATGCTTATGCGGCTACATTGGTGGCTAGTGGCAGTTACTATTTCGGTGATAGCAAACAGATTGGTATGAAGACTGCCAAGATACCTAATGAGAACATTAAATGGGAAACAACTACTATTACAGACTTTGGTTTTGATGCTGCTTTTTGGGGTGGAAAGATCAATGTCACTTTTGACTGGTATGAGAAAAATACCTCGGATATTTTGATGAAGCTCGCTATGCCGGGTATTTTCCTGGGATCTTTGGATGCTCCTTATCAGAATGCGGGAAAGGTTCGTAACCGGGGTTGGGAACTGGCTGCTAATTATTTCGATCAGAAAGGTGACTGGGCATGGCAGGCAGGTTTCTCGCTTTCAGGTGTGAAAAATGAGATTACTGATATGAAAGGGGTAGAAGACATTAAGGATAATACGATCAATCGTGAAGGTGAAGCCATCGGCTCTTATTATGGGCTGAAAGCCATCGGTATCTATCGTACCCAGGCAGATTTGGACCGTGTAAATGCGAACGGACAGAAGATTCTGCAAAACAACCAGGAACCGCAATTAGGTGATATCATGTATGAAGATATAGACAATAATGGTAATATAAATGATGCTGACCGTACTATTATCGGAAATCCGTTCCCTAAAATGCAGTATTCTTTCAATCTGGGATTCTCTTATAAAGATTTTGATGTCAATACATTCTGGCAAGGCATTGCAGGTGTATATCGTTATAATTGGGATGAAACTACTATTTCCAACGGTGGAAACAAGACTAGCCGTTGGTTGGACAGATGGTCTGAAAGTAATCCGAATGGAAGCATGCCTCGTTTGGGAGGAACTATTAATAATAACTATTCTTCATTTTGGTTGACAAAAGGTGATTATTTGCGTCTGAAGAATTTGGAAATCGGATATACTTTCAGGCAAAGAGAGTTTTTGACCAAGTTGGGCGTTCAGAGTATCAGACTCTATTTGGCAGGAACTAATTTGCTTACTTTCACTTCCTTGGACGATTATGATCCTGAAAAACTGAGTACAGATTCCCGTAATGATGTACATCCCAATACAAGAACTTATTCATTTGGTGTTAACGTTAAATTTTAAAAGCAACAACTATGAAATCAATTAATAACTTTATAGGGCTGGCTCTGTTGTCAGGAGCTTTGCTGACTTCTTGCTCTGACAGCTTTTTGCAGAGGGACTCATTGACAGAATCTTCATCCAATACATTTTGGCAGACGCCGGATGATGCTTTGATGGCGTTGGCATCTTGTTATGATGCTTTGCAGAGCAATCAGCTTTATAATTCCGACCAATATTCATTGGGCCCTTTATATATGGATTGTATATCAGATAATGGCGGGCATTTTAATTGGAGTGGCTGGATGGAAGGTTATGATATGGCTATGGGAATTCATACCCCAAGTTCTTCTATCATTGGCAGTTATTGGAAAGATTGCTATGAAGTGATCAGCCGTTGTAATGTGCTGATTGCTAATATTGATAGAGTGGATATGGATGCTTCCCAAAAGGCGATTTATCAGGCTGAGGCAAAGACCATACGTGCATTGATGTATATAAACTTGACTATGACGTATCAGGATGTTCCTTTCCTGACCGCCCCTTTGACCATTGACGAGGCTGAATGTGAAAAGACGGACCGTGCGGCTATTGTGGCTCATGTTATGACTGATTTGCAGGATGCGGCTGAAGTACTTCCGCAAAATGCGTCTTCACGGGGACATATCACCAAAGGAGCTGCTCTTTCCTTACTGGGGCGTGTGGCTTTGTATAATGAAAAATGGGATGACGCGATTGCTGCTTATAAGCAGGTGCAAGGTTTGGGATACTCGCTTGATCCGAGTTATGCCAAACTGTTTACTCAAAGTGGAGAAACTTCTCCTGAAATCATTTTTGCAGTCCGTTATGAAGGACCGGGTATGAGTGAAGGTGCTGCTTTTAATGCGCATTGGAATACTCCGCTGGAAGCAATGAATGGTACTATAGATTTGGCAGATGCTTATTATTGCAAAGACGGTAAACCGACTACCGATACGAAGATAGCCGAACTGAACGGTGGGGGTGGCTTGGATGTCAGCAAGCCTAATCCTGCTCATTTTGAGAATCGTGATCCGCGTTTATATAGCACTTTGTTTGTTCCCGGTATGCTTTGGAACGGTAAAGGAGGTATAGATACTTCGGCTTCAAATCCGTATGCCAATGTATATGGCGGAGCTGCCGCTTCTCTGTCTACCGTATATGTTTATAAGTATTTTGATCCTACGGATACTTCTAACTCTTGGGATAATGGACAAGACTTTTATGTGGTGCGTTATGCCGAAGTTTTATTATCTTTGGCGGAGGCGATGGTACAGAAAGGAGGCTATGTTTATAGTGATGTAACTGCTTTGGTTAATGAAGTGCGGCAACGTGCGGATGTGAACATGCCCACAGTAGAGGAAGTGGAAGGCACTTCTCTTTCTAAAGATGAATTGTTGGAAGTCATTAAGCATGAGCGTCGTCTGGAACTGGCTTTTGAAGGTTTGCGTTTGTTTGACCTTTATCGTTGGAAGGAATTGGATAAGGCGGTAGCCAATATAGAGAATGAACGCACTATGTATGGCTTGGCTTATGAAGCACGTAAGTTCAACGGTGAGAGGGATTATGTATGGCCTTTGCCGACTGCCGAACTGGATACTAACAAGAAACTGGTTCAGCACGACTTGTGGAAGTAATGTGGAGTGCAGGTTTTCATCACAGGGTACACGGACTGTCACAAAGAAGTAGGAGGCAAATAACCTTTAAATCAAAAAACTGTGTGAATTTGCGTAATCTGTGGTGAAGCCTGGTTGTTCTGACAACTTCTGGAATAAAATTGATAACTTTTTAAAAACGGAAGAGAAATGAGAAAAACAATGATCCTTCTTTTATTTTCCTTCCTGTTGGCAGCATGTTCTGATAGTCCAGTGTGCTATTATCTGGATGCTACCGGCGGTGATGATAATAATAGTGGGTTAGCCCCGGATGAAGCATGGAAAAGTCTGGAAAAACTACGTGGTGTGAAATTACTGCCGGGCAATAAAGTTTTGTTGAAGCGCGGTGAGGTTTTTAATGGCGAACTTGAAATCACCGGACAGGGTATACCCGAAGATCGTATTTATATAGATGCTTATGGTGATGGTGAACGGAAACCTTGCATTGTGGGATATGATACTTCCTTGTATGCAGCCCGTATCTGTAATTCGGACTATATAACGATGCAGAATTTGGAAATCGTGAATACAGGCAGGCAGCCTCTGCCTTATCGTTCGGGCTTGAAGATAGAGTGTATGGATTATGGCGTATCGCAGAACATTGTTGTCAATAATGTGACTGTACGGGATGTCAATGGTTCGTTGGTAAAAGAAAAAGGCGGAGGGTGCGGTATTTATATAGTGAATGGCGGTGAAAAGAAAATTTCAACATTCAATAGGTTAATCATAGAGAACTGCCATATTTTGAGATGTACCCGTAATGCTATGATTTGGGCTGCTTATAGCGACCGGCAGAACTGGCATCCCAGCAAGCATACCGTGATACGGGGAAATTTGATAGAGGAAGTACCAGGGGATGGTATTGTACCTATCGGTTGTGACAGTACCTTGATAGAATACAATGTAATGCGTGACTGTCCTGATATGCTTCCTGACACAGAGGCGGCAGCAGGTATTTGGCCGTGGAGTTGTGATAATACTTTGGTGCAGTTTAATGAAGTAAGTGGTCATAAAGCTCCGTGGGATGCACAGGGATTTGATTCGGATTGGAATTGCCGGGGAACGGTCATTCAGTACAATTATAGTCATGATAACTATGGTGGCTTGGTATTGGTTTGCAATGACGGCACGGCCGACGCATCTTTTAATGTAGGTAACTTGGGCACTATAGTCCGTTACAATGTGAGTATAGGTGACGGAGTGCGGCCTGAACCGACTCGTGCCGGGATGTTCTCACCGGCTGTTCATCTGGCAGGTCCTGTAAAGGATAGTCGCATTACCCGTAACATTATTCATGTGAACCGTAAACCTGCGGCTGATATCGACCGTACTATGATTACTTTGGATTCATGGGGCGGATATCCGGATAGTACATTTATTAGTGGGAATATTTTTTATGCTCCCGAATCCAGCAGATTCCAGTTGACAGAATCTACACATAATTTCTTTGAAGGCAATTATTACCTTGGCCGGTTCGAGAAATTACCTGAAGATGGTAAAGCCTGCCAATCAGCTGAAATTTATCAGAAGGAAGTACTGGCAAAGGATGAAAACGGTTATCAGGGCTTGGCTTTGTTGATGGATACGGTGGAAGTGACCGGAGTAAAAGGAGTTTTTGTCAATAAGGAAGCCATTGAGAATTTCTTTAGCCGGTTAGAGAAATAAGTAAATAATAGCTGTAATTTAATGAGGGGAGCAAAACTAAAATGACCTGATCATATAGTTCGATAGGTTGTTTTAGTTTTGACACCTCCCCTTTTTTATTTATGGTTCATTCTTTCTTCTTTAGATCCATTTCTCCGGAGAAAGAAATAGATTGTCTGTTTGTGGGGGTGACCTGTATGTTACTGCTGCCATTGGGATAAATGGTGATATTGTAAAGGTAATTGTCTTCCTCGTTCCGTACTTCTAGTGTGATTTTAGCATTTCCCTTTTTGCTATATGTTGAAGTATATTCTGATAAAGGAGCACTAAAATTTAATCCTTTTCCACCTCCGTAAGGAACGTTATACGCCACTCCGAAATAAGGCAGATAGGAATATACCGAATCGTTTCTTATTTCTAAAGAATAATCGGAAGTCAGGTGTTTGCTGCCTCCTTTCATAGGCATTACCCGGTCCACATTGATTTTGTATGCCTTTGCGTCAACAGCCTCGCGTACTGCTTGTTCTCTTTGTTGTTTCTTCTCTTTCTTGTTCTGAGCCGTTATAGGTATCATACTGCCTGATAGAAGGAGACTTGCCAAAAGGAATAATTTATTTGCTTTCATATCTCTCTGTAGGTTTAGTGAATCTGTCTTTGCCAAAGATAGCCAAAAAGAATACTCATTGTTCTGAAAAAAACATAAGATAATCAAACTGTCAATGAGTTAAGTACGCGATTTATCTTTTGAGTCCCGATAATAAAAAAGATGATTTGTCCCCATGCGGAGTCAAATCATCTTTAAAATCTCCCCATTAGGGGAAGACTATAAAATATTATTTGGGTAGATTAAAAGCCACACTCATTTCTTTCATCTGTTCCTGACTCATACCGTCCGGCTCAAATCCCATATTCTTGGCAGCGATGTAAATCAATGCGGATTTATTTAAAACATCGATTTGGTCGAATGCGGCCATTACGTCACGGTCAACGGCAAAAATGCCGTGTTTTTCCCACATAACGACATCATAATCGGCTAGTTCCTTGATGGTTGCATCGGCTAATTCTACAGAACTAGGCAATTGATAAGGAATCATGCCCAGGCCACGCGGACAGAATGCTTTTGTTTCAGGAATCATACTCCATAACAGGTTGGTTGCCACATCTTTTTCCATGAACTTTTTGTTGTGAGACAGGGCAATCAGTTCGATGGGGTGTGTATGCACGGATGCTTTGTAAGGAGAACCTATGCTGATGAGGTAATTGTGTACGCTCAGGTGGGAGGGAACTTCCGAAGTAGGTTGAACCGGTTTGTCGGCAATGATGACATAGCTGGCACAGTCATCCAAAATACGGATGACAGAACCGTTGTCCATAGGCCAACGCGCCAAATCCCGCATACGCATATTGGTTCCTTTGCAATAAAAATAACAGCCTTTCAAGTGAGGCAGTGTTACACCGATTTGTTTTACTTCGCTGATAGCGGGCATCTGACGGATTTCATCGTCTACATATTCGGTGATATTGACGGTGATATTACCTCCGTTACGTTCGGCCCATCCTTTTTGCCACAAATATCCGGCTACTTCGGCTACTTTATTCACCTCTTTGGCCAATTCAGGGCGATTGTCTAAGATTGATTTCATATCTTTTTTATTTGATTGTTCATAGGATATTGTTATTCATCTTTTTCATTCTGAATAACAGTATGCTACAAATATAGTAATTCTTTTAAAATAAATTAGGAAATACGAGAGAAAAGATAAGAACTACCAGTCCGGTTATCAGAACAGTGATAGTCCGGGTAGATACGCCTTTCCATTCTTTTAATAAAATACCCCATACGTTACTGAAAGTAACATTCAAAGCCATCAATATACACCATGAGAAAGCTAGCAGTACAGGACTTCCGGTCAGGAAACTTTTACCCATTTCCAAACCGAAGAATTGCATATACCACAGTACTCCTGCCAAAGCACAGAATATCAAGTTATTTCCCCATACATTGCTTTTGGCATAATCACTCATGGTTTTGTTGGCTATATTTTGTTGCAGACAGTAAACCGCATTAGTCAGGAAACCGCCTAATGTTACCAGGAAGATTACGGGAAGTCCTGCATAAAGCCCTTCTACGCCTCCTGCCAATGCAGCTTCTTTGATGGGCGTTCCGGCATCGAGTCCTAAAGCGAAACAGGCACTCATCACACCTGCCAGTAGGGCTACCAACAGTCCTTTGGTCAGAGCGAAATCTTTTACTGCCGCGCGTTTTTCTTCTTCGCTCATGTTTTTGGCGCGAAGACTGCCGGCATATCCTATAATGGCAATACCCGACAAAGTGATACATACTCCCAGTAAAAGAATAAGTCCGTTTCCTTCAAACATGTTGGTTCCGGCAAAAATGGCGGGAAAAAGTGTGCCGAATCCGGCACAGGTGCCCAGTGCGATACTTTGTCCTAAGGCCACTCCCAGATAACGCATGGAAAGACCGAAGGTGAGACCGCCTACTCCCCATAATATACCATAAAAGATGCTCATCGGAGCACCTCCTGTTCCCCAAAGGTCAAATAAACTGCTTCCTTGAGGGATACCTAGCAACGCACCCAATAACGGGAATACCAGCCAGGCAAATACACCTTGTAGCAGCCAGAAACTTTCCCAACTCCATTCTTTCACTTTTTTTATAGGTACGTATGAACTGGATTGGCAGAAACTTCCTATGGCGATGATGATTAATCCGATAATGATTTCCATTGTTTATATTCTTTTAGGCTACAACTATGTTCCCGGTAGGGGCAGCACTTGAGGCCGCCCCTACGGAAGACAATCTTGTAGTTGGATATTGATTAGCGTTTCGAAGTGACTTCTGCTTCGTATTTCTCTACTTCTGCAATGAACTCTTCGCCTACGGGTACATTGTTCTTCAAGCAGAACATATCCCATACAGCATTCCAAGGCAAAGCTTTTTCTTCTTCGAGCAGAGCCAGACGTTGGAAGCCTTGTCCGTTTGCTTCATATTCGCGCAGTTTGGCAATCGGTTCCAATAAAGCGCGTACCATACATTTTTGAGCCGCGCGGCTGCCTATAACGTATGCACCAATGCGGTTGATGGAAGCATCGAAGTAGT